>Ga0194024_1000005_pt1 | contig 112457 bp, 98 predicted proteins | sample IW13Sep16_MG_FD_140337 | JGI IMG/M metagenome (GOLD analysis project Ga0194024, IMG submission 140337) | Freshwater microbial communities from the Broadkill River, Lewes, Delaware, United States - IW13Sep16_MG | ecosystem: Environmental > Aquatic > Freshwater > River | place: USA: Delaware...
AATAATAATTATAGTTAAAAAGACTATTAATAAATGTGAATATATTTCAATCATTCCATAGAGATCTTCATTGAAGATAAATATAACTTAAATTAAGTTTTATAGAAAAAAATGAATTAATTAAATTTTAAAAATAATTTTACAAATATTTATTTCAAAAATTCAATTCCATAAAATACTAAGAAATACGGAACTAATAATATTTCTTCATCCTTTGTTTTCAAGAACATTAATATGGACATTATCTCATCAAATAACAACGCATAGAACAAGGTGTAATTCTTGGTGGCGTACACACTAACCGCAATCATCATGGTGACTATATAATCTTTCAATATGTTGTTGTACATGTTACTTTCTTTGTCATTTTCGTCAACGAACTCTGTCTTGCTTTGTTTGTAATGGAATCCCCAACGCATAATCTTCACCGCATACAAGAAACCCATTTGTTGACCGAAATAAACCAAATCGTTGTTTACCGGTTTAACAGGATACGCAACAAGAGGATTCACTTGTGGAACATCAGTAGAGGGTAATACGGTAATTTGCGGAACGGATGTGTTGTCGGTTTGTTGTGGTACATTGGTGATGGTGAACGGTTGGGTGTATAAGGGGTTTGTGCCACCAGTTTTTATTGATAATTCTTTTATTTTCTTGTTTCCTCCATTTGTTATGTTTTCACAATTGTAAAAACCATAAATTTGTCTTACAGGGTTAATACAATGTGCGAACTGTAGTGAGTTCTCAATCGACTCTTTGTTGTTTGCGTATTGTTGTTCATTGTTAGAAATTGGTGTATAACTACCCGTGGTTTTGGAGTATTTGTCCAACCGCATACAGGTGAACACCACAAGTTTCGAACCGTCATTCTTCTGTACACCTAAAAGCTGTGTTATTTTCTCTAAGATTTCGTCAGATTTGTATTTATCTTCGTAAGAGCCTGTGTTGATTATGGATGCCAACTTCTTGAAAGACTCGATCGACTTGGTGATGAAATTACCTTGGTATCGTAACGGATAATGGTATTTCTTTATAAAGGAGGTCGTGTCCGTGTAGTCTTTATTCAATATTTCAATAAATCTGTTGACCTCTATTGATTTATTATTAAAGGACTTCCCTCTAATATTTAAGGATGGTGGATTGGTTAACATTTTGAATTGCTTTTCGATTCCTTTGTATTCTGCTGCGAGTTTGGAAAACAACTTTTCTGTGGGTCTGATATCCGTGATATCTAAATTAGAATTTAGGGTGTTGTTAATCGTGTTATTAAGATATCTTGAGTTTATGTAAAAACTATTTTTTACAATATTGTTTGGAGTAATATTATTATTCAACACATATAATTTATTATTTTTTATGTAATAACATTCAACAAAATCCTCTGGGATTTCTTTTATGTTTAAAACATTTTTAACGGTAAGATATTCGAAATTAGTTGTATAATTTAATAGATTTTTCAAATATGTATTAATGATTTGTGTAATATTAAGCCAAACCTTGTGGTTAGTTCCTTTTTTGCCTATCATCTTATCGCTCTTTAAGGAATCAGTCACTTCTGTGAGTAAACTTGTGATCAGTGACCAAACATTGTATTCATTGAGTAATGTTTTGATTTTGGTGTTGAATTTAAATGTGTTATAATGTTCATTTACCTGATGTTTGTAAGTATCGTTTTGGAAAGTATTTTGAATAAAATGATTCCAAGCGTCGTCCTTGTAAATCGCGGTTGAATCGGTTGACTGTTTCAGTGTCGGTATCGTGACTATTTGTTTTGTATTGTTGTCATAATTATAAAACATTTGGTTTTCATCTATTGTCAACTTTATTTCATGCTTGTACAAAATGTGACTCGATATGATCGAATTAACTAGAACATATATCTTTTGATTTGAACTTTGCACGGCTGTTGTGAATTCCGTAACATTGTAGAGATATTTTAATTCGAAATAATCGCTTTGGATCTGATCCACGTTCTCACTGCCTCCCATATCAATTATGGTATATTTGGGTTTATTATCGACAAACACCTTTATGAACAAATGAGACCGACTACTCTCGGGATTGTTCGGGGTAGTGCGAACACGGAACCTCGCGGTTTCCGTCTTATTCGATTTACCGTAAAAGTCCTTTTTGTCGATAAGAGTTTTGCTGTAATTCGCTGCGTCCTTTCGGAACTCTGTAAGCTTATCGTAGAAAGTGGAGACGAATTTCTTCTTATCATCACCATTGAACTCGATGAACATTGCCGAGTCGCTCTTATCGACTGTGTTGTTTGCATAGATGTAGTAGAATGTTTCCATATTAGTTTTACTATCATCCGTAGTCTCACTATCATCCGTAGTCTCACCGTAAAGATCAAACACTTGCAATTTTATTGTTTGTTTAGATATATTGTCAATGATTTGATTGAGGATCGATTTGGGATCCTTAATTAGGGTGTGTGTTTTCCCGCTACCCGAGTAACCATACCCCGCGTAGATGAACTTCGCGGTATCGTTTATTTCAGTTATCTTGTAGTCGTCATTAAAGTTATACTTTTCAATTTCACCATTCAAAATCTGTTTGAAATTACCGTAGTTTTTATTATCAAACACCACCTTGCTGTCGTCAAGTATCTTGGGATATGGAAGCGTATTGTTCTCATCTATATCTACAATCAGTTTCATCAACTCCTCACTATTCAATTGATCATTGGTCAATTCCCCCAATTTATAACCTTCCAATATGTATCTTTTATCTTCATCTTCATTCAAGTTACTACCACCTTTACGTGTTTTCGTCTCCTCAATATACTTCCGGAAATTCGGTTGATCAGTCAAATAATTGTAATTGTCGTATATATCGTTGGTATATCTATTTATATTCTCGTTGTCCTTCTCTGTGTTGCTATACTTCAGTCTGAAATTCACAATACTCCTCACCTTCTTACTCGCCTCGTAAACGTTGATGAAGAACGCTTTCATCGCTTCGTATGGAATTCTGAACTTGAATTTTTTATTACTGTCTTCGACGAAGTTATAGCTATCGTTTTTGTGTGTGAACAGCTTGGTGTTTTTGAACAACACACCTTCACTTTTCATGAGACTCTGTAGATGTTTTGTTTGATCATTATCATTAGGTAATTGAAACTGAAATCGCAGATTGTCCTTTTGTAAAGTCTCGTATATACTTATATTTTTGTTGTAGATCATCTCAGTTTTTGTTTCAGTTTTTGTTTCAGTTTTTGTTTCAGTTTCTGTTTTGATTCTGTCGTCGATGGTGTTGGCGATGTTTACGGTCTCCATAAAGAACGCGAAATCGACCAACTGCTTAATACAATCGGAAGTGCATATTATAGGATTATTTTCACCTTCAACTTCATCTTCACAAATAAAATGCTTTTCAATATATTGTGCTATAATGTTCTGATAACCCTGCTGATTGAATCTTTCATTGAAAAATATTTGGGTTGATTCGGTGACATTATCCTTGGTGCATATACTCTGAATTTGCTGTTCGGACACGTCCGCATATCTTGGTATTGTTTTTAAATCGTTGATGTATAGACCGATGTTTTGTCTGCATTTCAAAGCTTCCAACTCTTTTCGCGCTTCCTCTGCTGCTTCCGCGGCAGCTTTTTGTGCCTCTTCCGCGGCAGCTTTTTGTGCCTCTTCCGCGGCAGCTTTTTGTGCGACTGCAATCTCTGCGGCTGCTTTTTCCACTGCGGTTGTTTTTACTATATTTTCATTGTATAATCTATTATTTTCTTGTTCTAAAACGACTATTCTTTTATTTAATTCCAAGTTTTCATCAAGTTTTTCTTTACTATTTATTAGCTGTTTTTTTAATTTTTCAATTTCAGTTTCATTTTGTTTAATTATGTTATTCTTTTGTTCTAAATCATTTAGTATTTCTATCCGTTCTTCCTCTGCCTCCTCTTTCGCTTGCTTCAACTGAGTTTCGCGTTTTTTAGCAGCGGCAACTGACGCGGTCGCTTCATCTAATTTTGCATTTGCTTCATCTAACGCAGATTGCTTCATATTTATATCTTTTTTCAATTGTTGACGTTCTTGTTCTTGTTTTTTTTCCATTTCAGTTAATTTCCGTTCTTTTTCTTGTTGTAGAGCCTGTAATTTATTATTGAAGGCTTCTTTCTCTGTGTTCAATTGTGTTTTCTGCGTTGTCAATTGTTCGAGAAGTTCCTTCACTCTGGTTTGTAAAGCAACCATTTGAGATTTCTTTTCTGTATCAGACAATGCCTGTAATTCTTGTTTCTCAGCAAATTGTGCTTCGAAAGCGGTCTTCTGTTGGACTAATTCTTTGTTTGCAATGAAAACTGCTGTCTCCTTCTCGGCAATGAGTGTCTCTAACTTTTTGATTTGTGCTTGCAAGTTAGATTTTTGCTGATTCAATTCAACGATTTCATCTGATTTAGTGCTCAGATCTGTTTGTAATTTTTCACTTTGTGCTTTCACTTGGGATACTTGTTTTTCGAGTCGTTCGACATCAGTATTTTTAGTTTTCAACATTTGATTTACACTTGCTTGCAGTGTCGATATTTGTGTTTCATATTCTTTAACTTGTTGTTCAAACTCAGCCTTTTGATTCTTAAGCGCTTCCAATTCTTCCTCTAATTGAACCACACCGGATGTTTGTGTTGCGATAGTGCTCAATTCGGTTATCACTTTGTCGACTACTTGTATATTTTGTTGATTTTCTTCTAATACTTGCGATGTCGATTCAATCGCCGGTAACATCAATTGTCTCATGGTTTCAACGTCTTCGTAGATGTTCAGTGTCTTTCGGTATATCACCTTCTCGTGTTCCTTTAGGATGTCTGTTCTCATTTTTTCCCAAAAGTATGGATCAATGTAGAAGCCTTTGGATGATATGCTTTCCTTTAATGTGTTGAGAAGGAGTTCGTTTATGGTATCCAACGTTGGTGAATGCTCTGGTTTATCATCAACAGGCAATAACGGAGTTGTGTAACACAATTCGTGGATGTCTTTTAGTTTTTCTATGAAACCCTCGTAGAAACCGTGATCTAAATTATTTAGCATACCCTCTGTAACAACAGTTTCTAGTTGAGGGAAAAACAACTGCAAATTCTTCAGAGTGCTGTTTCCGTGTAGTACGCTATTTCCTTGTTCTGCAGTCTGTTTTAAAGTGTTGATATACGCTTTTTCAAATTCACCCAATCTTTCTTCAAACAACGACTTTAACAATTTGCTTCTATCGGAATTGCACTGACTCAATTTTGTTAAATATTTCCATACTTCGTCCTGTAATTCTTGTGTGTCATTAGATACCGGTTCATTTTCTTCAGAGACATTATCCTCAGATACTCGTTCATTCTCTTTAGTTATAGTTTCATTAGAGACATTATCCTCCTCAGTAGAGTTGTATATACCGTTTTCACAAATATGTTGAATATTGTCATTCGATACTTCGAATTTAATTAATTTTTTATACAATTTTAAGTAATCTACATCACCGCCACTAGCGTTCGCACCATCAACGCTTGAAGGTCGTGTTGATGGTTGTGTTGATGGTCGTGTTGATGGTCGTGTTGATGGTTGTCTTGGTGCTGGTGCTGTTTTGGGTCTATTATCATTATTACTTCTGTTAATGTTTCTTTCTTTGTCTAGAAATTTTTTTATTATTTCTGCTTTGAGTTGAATATCATTATCAATCTTAGTATTATTAATCAAATCACACAAAAAATTTTTCTCTTCCTTTGTGAAGATGTCGAATTTGTTAGTTGATATTTGTTCATTATTTTCACTACTATTTTGCTGATTTTGCTGCTTATTACCAAGTAAACCCAAGTACTTTGCGAATAACATTTCCAAATTCTCAACCTTTTGTTTCAATGTTTCAACCTTTTGTTTCAATGTTTCAACTTCCGAATTTTTAGTTTGTGTAGATTCTTCTGTTTGTGTTGATTGATGAGCAGGTTCTTCATCTGTATTCAAATCGAATGATGCTACCTCTAATAAATTATCAAGATTTTGTCGTAAAACTACAACATCTCTTAATACAATTTCTGTTTTATCAATTTCTTTATTATAAGTCATATTTAACATATTTTTTAAAGCATCTAATTTTCTATTAATCTCTTTAAAACTGTTATTCAAATCTGTTTCCAATTTAAAAGAACCTTTTGTTAAATTATTGAAGAGTGTTTTCAAAATATCTATTTCATTATTCAATATTCTTTTTGTTTCCTCTTCTTCTGGTAATTGATCTGATGTTACTGATGCTAGTGTTGGTGCTGCTGGTGCTACTGGTGCTGGTGTTGGTGTTGGTGCTGGTGCTGGTGCTACTGGTTCTGGTGGTACTACTGGTACTACTGGTACTACTGGTTCTGGTGCTGGTGTTACTGGTGCTACTGGTTCTGGTGGTACTACTGGTACTGCTGGTTCTGGTGCTGGTGTTACTGGTGCTACTGGTTCTGGTGGTACTACTGGTACTGCTGGTGTTACTGGTGCTACTGGTTCTGGTGGTACTACTGGTTCTGGTGCTGGTGTTACTGGTGCTACTGGTGCTGGTGGTGCTGGTGGTGCTGATAGTTTTGTTATGGGATTTTCTGCACCAACACTACTGTTATTTATATTGTTTGGTGTTTTCTTAATGGGAACAATAGTCACAGGAACCTCTTCATCTGATTGTTGTCTGGTCATGATTACCACAATAATAACAACAATAATAAAAACAATGAAGGAACCAATTGCTATAATCATAATTCTGTTTATTAATTTATAATAGATTTATTTAATTGTTTAAAAACTGAAAATCATTTAACATTTTTGGAAGACCAAATTCTGATACATTCCCTCTTGTTTCTTCATAATATTTGTGCAATCCTTTTTGTCTTTGGTAAACTCCTTCTTACAATCACGCTTCACGGCGTTCGCGTCCTTTGTCGCGTTCGTAAACCTTCTCTTTTCGGTTGCTAATTGCGCTTTCAATGTTTTCAGATTCAGGTTTTTCAAATTAATTAAATCTTTAAGATTCTTATTCAATTTATCTAAAGTCAAATCTCCCTTCATATCCTCTATCTCCATTTTCAAATTATTAATCTCATTTTTCATTCTGTTCAACCGATTATCATCGGGCTGAACAATGTTGTTTATACAATTGTCTCTTCTGTTCTCGGCGTTCTTCATACAGTTTGTGGTTTCCTTCTTGGCCACAGATAGTTTCACAGGCATCTTGTAAAACTTCGGTTGGGCGAATTGTCTGGGATCGAAACGGCGATTCAGATAGCTGATTAATCCCTTTGTACGATTTTGGAACTCCTTCTTACCTTTCGCGGTGTAATCGTTATCTTCCATGAACTCTTCCTTGAATTGATCAAGTTTGGTGGGGAATTTGTCCTTCTTCATCAACAAATTCATCAATTTGATAAATTCCATAGGATCATCCGCGATGGGTGTCCCTGTCATCAACATGACTTTGCATGTAGGAGAGTCTTCAATCTTCTGTTCCACCACCTTCATGTTGGGTCTTTCCATAGCAACAAGATCTTTACTGTACAATTTGTGGGCTTCGTCAATGATAATTAAAGTGTTTTTCAAAATGTCTTCCTCACCGTTCAACGACACCAATTTGGTATACAAGTCGTTCTTACCTTCCAACATGTTGGAGAATTGGCGATAGGACATGGGAGGAAGGAATCGTTTGGACAAGTATTTTCTTAAATTGGTGGTATCCTTATTGTTCTTGATCTTCTCGCGGATGATGTGATCGCATATTTTGTCGTACATGTTCTTCCATATGTCCTCCTTCAGGGTGTTTCTGGTGACCCATATCACCGAATAGTTCAATCGTTCGTATAGGAAGGATTTCACGGAGATGGCGGTGCAGGTCTTCCCTGTGCCTACCGAATGCCACACAAGCAATCCCTTCGCAAAATGTTTCGGCACAAAGTAGTTGGTCACAAAGTTTTGGGATTCGGTGAATTTCACAATACGCTCATCGTTTCCTTTGGTTTCGCACATGTTCTCCACCTTAATGGGCTTGTACTTGTATTCCCTGAACACCTTGTTGATGTATCGTTGGAACTCCTCGAAAGTCATATCCTCCGTGTTCTTCATGTCCTCCTTCATGTCCAACATGTTTTGTTGTTCAACCGGAACTAATTTGTTGTTTTTGTTAACGGGGACTATGTCGTATTGTTTGGGAGAGGTTTTGAAATAGGCGTTGTTAACCGCTTCACAGAATTTGGGATCTTGTTGTAACTTTTGGCAGAAATACAATCGCTTGTCCTTGGTCAACATCTTATCGAAATTGTTGGGAAGTTTCTTCTTGTAAATCGCTTTCATTAAGGAAATGCTGTAAGGAACGGTCTTGGTGGAACGCGTGCCACATTTATCCTTTTCGCTACACCCTACCAATTTCTTATCAGCACCACCTTCGATCTCTAACAATTGTTCCACCTTGTTTTCGAATTTGTTGATGTTCATATTCAGATCGTAATCGACGGCGGTTTCTATAGCGAGTTTCTCGATGTTTTCGGAGATGACCAGCATATTGAGATCAACCCCGGCGTATTGCAAGTAATCGTCGAACACAATCTTGGTTGGATCTTCGTAAGTCAAATAGTATTGATACACATGCAGAGGCCATCCCGTATTGGGTAAAAAGTTCAACCCTTTTTGACCACACGAGCGAGTGGCACGACCGATGGCTTGGATGAGGTCGGCGTTGTTGCGCTGATTCTCGAAGATGTGGACATACTTCACATCAAACAAATCGATTCCTTCTTTGAATCCCGAATCCAATACGATGAAACGCATATGATGACCGTGTATGTTACCTGGACGCTCGTTGTACATGGTCAATACATTTTTCACATGCTTTTGGGTGAAGGGTTTGTCGTAAATGGCGGTGGAGGATAACACACCAAAGGTTTCGTTGCGGTCGTTAGCTTTGGGAGGAACGATGTTAAGATTGTTTGTAAAACAATGATTGAAACCGTTGGCCACGAGAGCGGAGGATATAATTTTAGCCCCATACCCGCCTTTCTTTACATCCGAAAAGATAAAATGCTTGTAATATTTGCCTTCGTTGTTGAAATCGCTGTCATCTAATTGTTTGATGTTTTCGATAAGTTTGACCATTTTGGGAGACATGGTTTTCATGTCGTCATTCAATTTGTTCGCGTTGAAAGAGGATTTGTCGAAACGATGGTGTTTTAAGATTTTGGTCCAGTTTTCCGCGGAGCGCATACACGCCGCTTTAGAGAGATCGACGGGTAAATTGTTGGTGTACACTTTTTTGGTAGGTTTTTTATGTTTTTCTTCGTTACATTCGATAGAGTCATCGTTACTGGGTAAAATGTCGGTAACAAGATTCGATATCTTTATGAATTGTGCGTGTTTGGTGGTGTTGGAAGTTTTATCAGGATGATTTGTTTTAGCCCATTTACGAAAATCTGATCTAGACTGTATATTTTCATCACACAATAGTTTAATGCGAGAATTACTCATATTTATTATGTTGAAATATTTTAATGACTAACTTATTTTTTTTAAATTGTAATAAATATATGTTTTCTACATATATTAACGATAAGACATTGTTGATAACATGTCCCGACAAAGCTAAAGTGGAATTATTGAATCGAACATTAAAAAAGCATAAAGAGAACACAAACAAATGGTTGAACAAAGGAATAAAGTATACCAAACAACTACAAAATAAGGATATTTTAGATATTACTGAAAATGAGGTCGTAGATGAAAATATACAACAATTTGAGTTGACTTATATCAGCATAAACGACCACCAGGACATTAACTTTTTGAATCATTTATATGAATTGAGTAATACACAACTATTTATGATGTATGATTATGAGTACAATTCGACTATACCGATGTTAAGTATACACGGAATTCCGATAATAAAACCAAATTCCGAAAAGGTGTTTGAAACATACGAATATTTGAACGCGGTGATGGAAATCGAGAACGAAAATAGAAACGAATTGAATAAGGACATAGAAAAAGTGAACCATGAACTGTACAAAATAACTTCCGAGTTTGATAGAGTAAATGATGAGTTAGATAGAGTGACAGAGGAAATAAAAAATATAGTCGATGAAATTATATATATGGAAGATGATTTAAACGAATTTAAAAATAAGGATGATTTGAAAGGAACTGAAAATGGGGACGATAAGAGAGATCATGAAAACAATTAGGGCATCCTTTATCGATGAAACGAAAAGTTACATTTGTAAAACAATTATAACAATCCATTTTACAATTATTTAAGCAAATGCATTTTTCTACAATACCGTCGTTGTGTGTGTAGAGTAGTTGCAAACGAAAACATTGTTCACATTCGCCAAATACAATACCGTCCTTGTTGATTCGTTTGATGTACTTGAAGCATTCATTTTTCATATATGATAAATTAAATAAATATTGTTTTACATTCTGTTGCAGTGTTGGATGATCAATGAGACCGTGTAGATGTTTAGAAGTGAACGAAAATTGTATTTTATGAAAATCGTCTAGAAAGGAAGCAATATGTAAAATGAGTTCATCTGGTAGTTTCGTAAAACAAGATGTAACAATTTTCTTCATTAAGTTTGTTGTTGGTTTTGTTTATAATAATTTCGTCGTCAATTTTTATTATAGCATTTTTGGGGGTAATTAAATCACAGTTATAATGACCGTAATAAGAACTTCCTAAATGATTAATGACACTAGACAATTTGTATTCGTAGTTGCAATTTTGTTTCAAACAATGCTTTTGAAGATTTATTTCGTTAGGGATTTTGAAAGTATTTTTTAATTTCATCATTGTATTATTGTGAAATTTGAATCGTTTTACACAAACAATCAATACTTTAGGTAAATACCACAACTGTTGAATAACACGGTTCTTCTCAGATTTTTCGTTACATTTATCACATGTCCAATCTTCAATATAATAAGATGTAAAATTTCTTTGAATACTAGAAGTTAAATCGTCATTGTTTCCATCGATGATGTCTACCTCTAAAATGGAGTTGTTTTCAAAATTCAGATTTTTATGGTCACAAACCGAACATTCAGTTTGTCGAACAGTTTGAAAATACAAGGTGTCCATAATCGGGGAGTAGTTTTTAAACCACGCCTCATTACATTTGAACTGCAGTTTCTTGTAAGCAGAATCGCTGGATGTATCATTGTTTTTTATGCAAAATCGTTTTTTGTGTTTTTCGTAGATACTGTCGATGTAATACATTAGGAATTCGTGAACATCGTTTTGTTGATATATGGCAAAGTAGGAAGGTAAAACGGATTTCAGATCGTTTATAAGGGATTTGTAATTCTCAAACGACAAAAGGTTTGCGGTAACATCATGTGTTGATAGAAAGGTTTTCAGATGATTTGAGTGTAGAAAACTTTGAATGGAACTATTTATGTAGCATGTATTTCCCAAATTAGGTAAACCTTTAAAATGACAGGTTTCGGTTGACATTTTTTTAAATACGATTATTAAAATAATCAAATTTTTATATAAATGGAGATATCCACCTTAGTGATTTATCCAAAAGGATCATTAGCGAATAGAATTTTGATAATGGTATCCGCGAAAATATTGAGCATTTTTAAAAATGTCACATTGAAGATGATATGGGATCACGAAATACCGTATGATACTTTGTTTCTTGGGAATGTGGAGCTTGTGAGTATCATGTATTTTAATGGAAAGAAATATTTGTATAATCCGGGTATAGATCAAAGTTTGTTATATAACGACATTACAAATAACAAAGATTCGGATATGTATTTAATTGTTGAAACAGACAAGGAATTGTGTCATAAAGATATGGATGAAAAAAGGTTTGCATCAATGAGAAAGAATATTTATAACTCCCTATTGAAAGATCATTTGAGTGGTAATATATTAGGACAACTGAACTTGGTCGATTTTCCGAAAGAGCACTTTTGTTGTATAGACGGAGAGTTCGAGACAAAAATGAAAAAATTAGAAATCGATCCAAGAATATTTGACATACGAGTAGAGGATGTCAAATCGTTTGTTCGCACATTAATCTACAGCAAGGCGAGCGTTTTGATAAACGCAACCTCTAAAATAAATGAAGAATTCGTAAACGCAAGCAAAATATCGATGGTGTCAGTTGTACATACAGAAAACGATTTGGAATATAATTGTAATAAAAAGAATTATTGTTATAATTTGTATAATTTTGGTTTGGTGATAAATCCAGATATAAATAAAATTTCTTTATTGTAATAATTAAATAAAGATAACAAAATGAATCCAACAACAAACGATGAGTTCATAACAATGTTAAGTGTACTTGCTGTGATCATATTAGTAGCAATGCTTTCATATTATGTTTACAAAAAATATTCAAAAAAAACTAAGGATTACATGGATTACGATAACAGTAAGAAGGAGTTGAGAATTGATGTCAATACCGAAACGAACAAAGCCATAGTTGATTATTTAAACACATTAAAAGTTGTTCAAGGGACAGACTTGACAAACTTAGAAAATAGTATGAGAGAGTTCGTATTGAATTTAATCAACGAACAATCTCGAAAGATAGAGCAAAATAAACAGGATATTTCAAATAACCAAAACAATATAAAAATTAACAAAGCAATCCGAGAAAACATAAATCAACCCAAAATTCAAAAACTCGAGAGCGAAATCAAATTCTTGAGAAAAGGCATAAAATACGATATAGTCAAGATTATCATGAAGTTTGTCAACGAATACGAAAACAAATACACAATGACAACAAATCAAAAGAATATGTTTATAAACACATCCTTTGTAGGGTTATTGAATGAAGATGTTTATAAATTGTTCGACAAGCAGGTTGATGAACCGGACATCTTCATTAAGAAGTACAAGGATTCACTGTTGGAAAACACTGAGATATTGTTGAACGAATTCAATTTCATGGATGGTTATGGGAATATTAGCAATTTACACTACACAGCGTACACTTCAAATATACCATACTTATATTCATACATATTAAATAACAAAGACGACATTTCATTCGAAAGTAATACAAAGAAGGATTACATTATTAAGGACTACATACCTTTATTATTGAGATACATTATAAACAATCGTTTACAAATTTATGAAGACATTGACAATCTGATGACAAACTATTATGCGAACATACCAAAAATTACTTTTTTCAATGAATTCTTAACATCGGTAAACATTGACGATGTTATAAACAACAACAATCATCTATTCACTAAATGTATGAAACGAATCACGGCCCCGTTATACACAAATTGGACATCTTTTAAACAAGATGTGAATGTCATGTTCACACCAAAAGAAATGAAACTGTTGTTTGTGTTGATACCAGAATATTTGATGATGATGAATTACAATACATACAAATTGAACAAATATGTAAAATATATAGAATCGGATTACTTCATGAATATGCCATCCAACTATCTCAACACTAACAACATCGAAAATTTCGCGAATATATTGGAAAAATTCACATGTACCGATACATTTAATAACATAATGAACGATTCTTTGAAAATATATTTATCCGAATCATTGTCCACCTTGTGTACTACAAGACACAACAAATTCATTAAAGAATTTTTAATAAAATACAACAACGAAGTGAGCGCAGCTACAAGCAAATTCTCGGCGGATAACAAACCCCTTTTGGAATATAATAATTTTGTCTGCGAATCGCCACCCAACATTGACATAGAAAACATATGCAATGATGTAAATGCTTATTAAGAAACTATTTTCATAAACTCAGTAATTTCACGATGTCCCAATCGTTTGTTGTTCAGTTTAATCAAAATATTGTCAAACAACAGTTTTTGAACCTCTTTTTGTTTCAAGTCGTTAATTTTTTCGTTTGCTTTCTTCACATTGCCCTCGAAACATGTAATGTATGATTTGAGTTTACTCTTATAAAATTCTGGTTTAGTCGATTTCGGAATCTCGTGCAACGCCAATGCTAAAAGTTGACAGATTGGTTTCAAAAGTTGATTGGATATGTAGAAAGTGTAGTCAATTTTAAGTTTCTTTTCAATAATATAGGACGGGTGTTCGATTTTATCGCCTTGAAGAAGAGATTTGTCTTTGATGTTGTGTTCTATGTAAACATACGGGACACGGTCGTTCGTTTGTGGAGCGGAACCCGGATCTCTTTCGCGCATACGATCTGCCAATACTTTGTGTGCGATTCGGGAAGGGTCTTTGTAAGTGGTTCGTAATGTTTTGGTAATGACCAGATCGTCCATTTGAAATTTACCTTCAATCAGACTTTGTAAAGACGATGTTAAGAACTCGATTGCCTTTGATATGTTCTGTTTGTTCAGTAGAATATCGATGATTCCGCCATAGATTATCTTGACGATATTTGCGTTATCTCTTCGTTTCAACACAATTCCCATGCTTTTCTGTTTGAATTTGTTAATATCGAACTCATACAGATTCCCCACATATTTCTTTTTGGACAAAATGATGAACGGAAAGAATGTCTTTTCGTATTCAAGATCGTGCGGATGTTTCAGTTCCTTTTTGAACTTGTCGCTTGCTTCCACCGCTATATCGATCGATTTCTGTAACGCGTCTTTGTCTACCAGATTATACTTTTCTTTAATTTTAAAATCGACAAATATACTGTCCGTATCTCCATACACCACATCGGCGTCGTAATGTTTCTCCATAAAATGTTTCGCTTTCATGATAAGGTTTCTACCAGTCGCGGTAGTTGACGCGGCAAGTTCTTTCATATAGATTGGCGATGTTCTAGCACCCACCTGTCCATATAAACTGTTCGCGGTAATCTTATACGCCAATTGCAAACCATCTAGAATAGCTTTCATAAAATCGTTGTATGTGTCTATCGACGAAATAATGTGTTTTTTTTCTATTGTGACTGTTTCTCCGTCAGTTGTGTTGATAATCACGTTGTCCTCGCTCTCTTGTTGAACAAGACCCGTAAACGATTTGTTATCATTGGTGACGATGGTCTTGTGCAATATCTGTTTGCGGGTCGCTTTTCTTTGAGAGAGAAGTTTCATAAGAATTCTAGGAAGAATACCTTTTTTGTTGTTTTTGAATTGGGCGTATCGACACACTTTCTCATCCACTTTGACTTTCTTATCACCAACTCCGTTAAAGATGTCGTATGTGATGTCCACATATTCGATGCCGGGAAGGTTGTCGTACTTAGGATCTAAAACAATGGAATCGTGTGAAATGTTTTCGCTGATCATACTGGACGGATACAAAGACGCGTAGTCCATGACAGATATCGGTGCGTCCACATAAATACCGGGTATGGGGTCTAACACGATAGCTCCTTCGTATCCGTCTGTTTCTTCCGAACTTTCGTCGTATTTAATCAGAGGGATGATGAAGTTGTCGTCCTTGCATTGTTTTGCCACCAGACTGAAAATCTTAATACCCTGGCCTCTCATAAAGATGTAAGACAATGGAACAAGACACACATTCGCCATACCCATGTTATTTGCGAACACTTCCAATTTAATTATTAGCATATTACACAGAGCACAATCTTGAACACAGTATTTGGCGATCTTCGCTCTGTCAGTAGATGTTCCGTTTTGACACTTGAAGATCTCTTTGGGGGATACATCGTCCTTTGCCAAACCCCAAGTGGTCACTTTCTCGTTCAACTCTTGATTGATAGTAATAGTTGTGTTGTCTATGGAAACAATCATACATTTATGTGTGTTGTTCAGTTTGATGTAATCTCCCACATTCAACCCCGCGATCGAGTCCAACACAAAGGTCTTCGAACTGACATTTGTTTTAACTTTTCCACTAATGAAATGTGATGCTACATTATCTAGTTTGTAACTATCTAACTTATACTCTCTTTGAACGACCTTCATTAAATCAATAAATACTCTTCCTTCCATTTCCACATACTTGAGCACATTTTCACCCAATGCGGAAGATGCCAACATTTTCTCTTTAAACTTCGATTGATGATTTTCCAAACGACTGCAGTTCAACACAGCGTTTTCACAACCCAACTCTAAAGAGCGCTTGTAGATGTAATCGAAATCAAAACCAAAGATATTGTATCCTGTAATAATGTCCGGATCAATCTTATGAATCAATATACACCACTCCTTAATCAAATCCGCCTCTGTTGCGCAGGTGACGACATCAACTCCCGTTATATCGTCACATGATTTCAAAGTGATTATATTCTTGTACGAACAAACCGTTTCCCCGTATTTATGAACAGTAGATCCGATTTGTATTATAGGATCTCCCTTCAAAGGAGGAAAGATGTTGTTGAATAAAAACTCCAGTTGATTGAGAACAGTCGGTTCGGTATCTGGATTTTTGTATTGAAAGTCTTGTGTATTGCTGTTGTTTCTTAGGATATCAATAATTTCGTCGTAGTTTCTTTGAACAATAGACAAGATGTTACTTAATATAATTCTTTTATTTTTGGGAAACACTTGTGTCAAAGGTATAATTTCAGAAGAGCTCTCTAATTCGGTGTTTATAAAGTTTTCTTTGATTTCCGATAATTGTTGTTCGAAATTAATGGTTTTGTTGTATAACTGAATGATAGAGTATATAAGGATATTGTCGAAGTTGCTTTTGTTGTGGGTATTGTAAAACTGAATGATTTCTTCTGCTGTTTTACGATATGTTTTTATAGGAACAGGAAAATCCCCGGACATACTGGTACATTCTATATCAAAACTCATAATGTAAACGGGAGCTACTTTATTGCATGTATAAGGTTTGACATCGGTGTAGGATGCTTGAATGTTGATTTGACATTTGGTTTCCAACTCGTCATCAATATCGGTTGTGTATTCGGCAAAAGTAACCCACCCACCCGGTTGAATATTTTGGGTATGAATGAAACGCAGAAACGGTTCGATATTGGATTCATGAAATTGAAACTTAAGAGTGTTTCCGAACATTTTAATTTTGGATTGAAGCATCTTTCGTACCATGTACATACACATCAGATTATCAAAGGATAATTTGATATACTGTTTGTAAGCGTTGTTTGTAAAACCCCATATGGACTTCTTTTTAATAAGGGTAAGAGATACATTCTCTTTAAAATTTTTAGGTAATTTATTCACGATTAAATTCTGAATATAATCAACTTCTGATATTGTAAAAACATCTTTTGTATTACAAGATATATAAAAGTATGGTTCAAAATCGACAATGTTCGCACAAATGGAATATCCCTGTTCGGTAACACCGAACATTTTGATTAGATATTTGTGTTCGTTTGTTTCCTCATTACTGTAATCAAAATGATACCAGTCAATAATTTGAAAATATATTTGTTCAGACTCATCTACGGAAACCGTATGATCTCTAAAATCCATGTAAAATTGATTAATTAATATTAAATTATAGATCAATTTTTAAATATTATTTACCCTAAAATATAAATATGAACAAGATCGAAATTGTGATAGTATTTGTCATAGTGGTGATACTTCTGTTTTACATTCAGAAGAAATATTTAGAAGTGGAATATGTGTTATCAGAAATTGACAACAATAGATATTTGGTGCGCAATAAGGATGATAAACAGAGAGCGGCGAATATGCTAGCCAGACTAAACAAAAAAATTAAAAAGTTGTTGAATCATATGAAAAAACTTGATCCGGATAATGAGGACATTAAACGCTTAGTGGATAATTATAGCGTGGAGAACATATCCGAAGGAACCGAAGACAGTAACTACACATCGTATTCTGTGAACAAGGGGGAGAAGATAGTGTTTTGTTTAAGACAGCGAGATGGCACCGATAACTTTGTGAATGAAAATGTGTTGATGTATGTTGCGACGCATGAACTAGGTCATTTGATGACTAAAGATATTGGACACACCGAAACCTTTTGGAACAACTTTAGATATTTGTTATCGGAAGCGATAAAAATCAAAGTGTATAAGAAAACTGATTTTGGAGAGAACCCGACAGAGTATTGTGGCATAAATATAAAATCTTCAATTATTTAAATATTATGAACCCGAAAAAGATTTATGTTTTAAATGAATGGATCAGTCAATTTAAAAAGAATGTATATATTTTTTCGGGTGATGATAAAGAAGTCAATGTAACAGACTATTCCGATTCAAAAACAAACAAGGTTGTAATTATAGACCAATATATTTTTGAAACAGACACTATCGAAACGATTCGATATAAAATAGCACATTACTGTCTTAAAAACAAAGATGTAAAGACTTTATATCTATGGGCTAATTGTGATATGAACAACGAAGAACGCGTGTTGTTTAAACAAAGTCTGTTTAAAACAAATGTCAAGTTGACCAAAACATATATCAACAGAATTATAGATTTATATTTTGGAAAAAAGATGTACAACACTGATCATGATAACATGGAAGTGATAGAAGAGTTCGGTAAAAACTTTCACTATAATACCATAACAAGAAGCTTGGATTTCAGCTACAGTGACTTGAACGATTTTGAAGAGTTCTTCTCACCCAATCCATTTGAAGCACACAACGAAATTGACGATAAATCGATTAAAAAAAGTCATTTGAAAAACCTGTTATATCGATTCCGATTAAATGACAACATTATCAATTTCGCAAGTAGTAATACAACGACAACAATAAACGATTTTTATTTCCAGAACACGAACGCTTACAATGAAGATTATGTCAAAATTATTGCAAACAAAATGGACATTCAACAAAAATTGAAACCTACAGAGAATTACATTGATAGTATGAATAACAGAATCGAATATCTTTTTTTCAGAGCATTACCGTATTCGCATGATATAACAATCAATATGAAAACATTATTCAAGATCAGTCATACGAGCTACACGATACCGTTCATTGTGTATAAATCGAAATTCACGAACGAGTATAAGGTGAACAAACTGGCTTTGACGGATATGGACAAGAGGTTGATTGATGCGTTACATACCCAAGAGACGAAACATCAGCAGAATGTCATCAATCGATCAAATGATACCATTATATACTATATTAAGTTCGACGATTCGACCTTCTTTAATTTGTTACTTTCAGAGAACGGAAGTTACAGATTGAAATACAAATTTTCTAAAACAAATGACATTAAAATCGAAAATATAAAAGAAAGTTTTGAAAAGTTAGATGAAATATATAAAAATTTAGAAGAGCACATGATCTACAAATTGACTAAAGAAAGCGAATTATTCATTTCAAAAATGATAGAGATTATAGAATACAATACCCAAAACACCTTAACATTCAAGAAAAAGATTTCAGAGAACAAATTTTTAGAGAATGTCAAAATGAACAATCCATTTTTTATTTACGATAAAAATATTAAAAATTCCGTATATCAATTTCACTTTGTGGATATTAACAACTTTTTAAATACGGACACCATAAGTGCGTTCATCTATCGTCATTTGGGGTTATCCAAGAGTGATATGATTGACAAGTTGAAATACTATTTCAACATGAACGAAGAGGAAGCCTCGGATGCATATATGGAAAAGAAAAATAACATAAATCTGAAAGCAAGTAGAAAGGGGAAAAACATATTTGCGATCAGAGACTATCATACGGCGGTCACTGTGAAAATAAACATACTAAGTGATTCTTCATTGAAGATCAACACGAGCAACACACAAGACGACAAATACCGATTTATGATAATTTACTATGTCATAAATATGTTAAACACAAAATTGAAGAAGACTAAAGCGCCGAAGATAGATATGGTTGCTGAACAATTACCGGATGAAAATATGGAGGAGGTAAATTTTAATGATTTGATTGATTCGGACAACAGTTTGAATGACCTTGAATTGGATGATTTGAGTGACATTGATATGTCGCCACCGAAAGTAAACATTGAAACGGATATAAACGATTATGATGAAGATAAAGAGCAGAAAGAAGACGATGGAGAGGAGGAAGATGAAGATGAAGATGGAGATGAAACGGAACCCGGTGACGTTGAAAGGGGGAAACATACCGATTATACAACATTTGTGTTAAACAAGTTGTATGCTGCGGATAAGAATTTGTTTTTGTGGGATAAAAAGAAATATCCACAGTTCAAAGCGTATTCAAGCAAATGTCAAAAGACAGATTTCAAACAGCCGATTGTAATTAACAAGAAAGAAAAAGACAAGATAGACAAAGAACATCCTGGTTCGTATACAGGATATGTACAAACTGGAAGTACAACCAAACATAAAGAGAAGAACTTTTATATTTGTCCCAAAATATGGTGTAGAGTTGGTCGGGTAAGTATAACTGAACGAGAGTACGAAAAATATGGAAAGAAATGCCCACCACCGTACGGAGAGGACGCCATGTTCTTCCCTGAATACGGAACGCCGGACGAACAGAACTACTTTATGACTGCTAAGAACGGTGAGCAACATTGGCCTTCGTTGATGAAGAGTAACAAGCATCCAAAGGGTTTTCAGTTACCGTGTTGTGGAAAAAAGAACACATTGGAAATGGAGGAAAAAGATGGTAACAAGAAGAAACAACTTAATTCGAATTACATATCAAATATTTCATCGGATTTGCCGTTAGATGAGGGAGCCTATGGTAATCTACCGTATTTAATGAATAAAATCATGAACAAAAAAGCCGCGTGTAATGGAATAATGAAATCGAAATCATCTTGTTATGTGCGGACGGGTGTAGATAAAAGCAAAGACGGTTTGATTGAAACATTGAAAACGGTTTTGAACATAGACTCTTTGGGAGAATACATTGGAGAAAATATGAAGCTGGAACATTATATTTTTTTGAACGGGGGTAATACCCTGAAGGTATTTATGAACAACGAGACCCAGTACAAACTGTTGGAACAAAGAGAGTTTGATATTTTTAAGATGTACTTTTTGAATAATAAGAAATATATAGAGATGTTCAATTTACAGGAAGTTGCCGATTTTATAAAAAAAAGAAAGAGTTTTGATATTGAAAATGATTTGATGACCAAGATGGTCATAAGGGAATATTTGATATTGAATTCATTTATAAATTTTAAAAATTATATAATTCAAGATGATATCGAAAAGCATATAGACGATTTGTATCACATGTTAACATACGAATGGTTAAATCCTCGTAAAATTAATTTCATCTTTTTAAATGTTTATAAAGACGACATTTATTTTATGAATCCCAAGTATTACTCCTACAAAAAGAAATACAATAAATCTGGATCGAATGTTATAATTTTAAATATTGCCAATAGTTACGAATATGTCAGTAAGATTACCCAAAAAACGAAGACGAAAATGGAAGAGATAATGTTTAAGTCGAGCGAAGTAAAACCAATTATGCAAAGTATTGAAGAGATGAAAGATCAAGATGAAAAGTCGATATACGATGACCCTCTTATATGTAACAAAAATGTATCTACATATATTCTATCGTTAAACATGAAATGTATTGGTGTAATAATAGATAACCATGTAGTATATTTGGAGAAGGAAGTGATGTTAGAATACGACGATATTAAGAAAAAGAAAATAGTCTATGCAGATGCTCTCGAAAAGAAATACACGATATCGATAGAGTATATGAAAAAATATAACAAAGAAATAACAAGCCAAAGAATAAAAGATTTACAAATGAATAAAAACGCAAATCTGAGTTTATTTATACAAGATCCTAACGAATCACACATGGAAGACAACATCCAATCGAAGTATTACCACAATTTGTATAATGTTGCCAAGAAAATTATTAATAAAACTAAACTACTCAACGCGTTGAATGTGTTAAATAGTTCTTTAAATAACTTTACAATTGTAGAACGAACATATCTTTTGAAACAAATATTAAAACAGAACAAGGTGATGTACGACGAGGATATTGACGAGAATCAATTAATTAACGATTTGTTGCGTATACCGCTAAATAAGATTATAGACGATTATAAGATAAAAGTGAATGTCAAAAATAAGAATGATATATATATGACATTCGATGATATTTTGAACAAAAAGATATTTGAGTACTACAACACATATAACAAGAGTTTTTTTACAGTAATAGATACATCGATAGAGGATTATGTGGAAGAGATTAATTATATTAAAATGGATCATTTGAATGATAGAGAAAGGAATGTAATATGGAGCAATTTACGCATTCCGATAAAACCGGTATCTGTTCAAAAGATGTTTCCAAATTTTGTGGTGATTGACGAGGAGATAACTTATAATAAGTTAATAAATTATGCAAACGATTTAGACCGATCGTTCACATTGGATTCGTTTGAGGAGGAGTTGAATCAAAGGATAATAGAACAATATATGGAAGATAAAGACAAGTTGTACGAAAGCTATCTAGAAAATAAAAACTTTGAAACACACAAATTCAAAAAATCAAAAATAAATGTGGACGATTATACTGGTTTGATTAAGAAGGACGACTATTACTACTCGATATTCGAATTGAAATTGTTATCCGAAATGATAAAATACAATTTGATTATTATTGGTCGATCAACACAACTGATCGAGCACGGTGTAATGGTTGTGGATAATCAAACGAATAACTGTTTGGTGTTACAATACAACATTCTTTCTAATAGACATAAATTCAATTTAGTGGTAAAAGAAGACGATCCTTATCGAATAATTACGATGAATGACTTTATACCGGAGACGAGTAAACTACTTAAGCTTATCTAAATACTAATAATAAAATGAAAGTTAAAAAACGCGATGGGTCTCTCGAAATTGTATCGTTCGATAAAGTGCTGAGAAGGATACAACTTCTGTCTGATGATTTGAACATCAATGTACACGAAATCGCACAAAAAATTTGCAACCGCATTTATGATGGTGTGAGCACATCTGAATTGGACGAGTTGACCGCTGTACTATGTAGTTCGTTGATCGCGGATTCACCGGATTACGATAAGTTAGGAAGTCGTATTCTGATATCGAATCATCAAAAGAAAACATCACCGTCATTTAGTGAAACGATTGATATTTTGTATAACAACCAATTTCCACTTATTAGTGACGAAATTTATGATATAGTTCAAAAGCATAAGGACAAACTAAACAGTTATATTGATTACACGCGAGATTATCTGTTTGATTATTTTGGTTTCAAAACACTAGAACGGGCATATTTGATTCGTACGGATGACAAGATAATTGAGAGACCTCAGCATATGTTTATGCGAGTTGCTCTAGGAATTCACGGATATGATTTGAAAGACGCGTTGGAAACTTACGACGCGATGTCGACGAAAATGTTTCTGCACGCTACACCGACCTTGTTTAATTTTGGAACACCCAGGCCACAAGGGAGTAGTTGTTTTTTGGTTCACAATGTGGACGACTCGATAGATGGTATTTATAAAACCTTGAACGATTGTGCGTTAATTTCAAAATATGCGGGAGGTATTGGACTTCATATTCATGATGTGCGTAGCAAAAACAGTATCATCAGAGGTACGAATGGTAAATCGGATGGTATCATACCTATGTTGCGCGTGTATAACAGCACGGCGCGGTATGTGAACCAGTGTTTCACTCCCGAAACGCTTATTGACACAAAGAACGGAACTAAATGTATATGTGATATATCGACAGATGACGAGGTACTTACAATCGATTGTAGTTTCAAACGAGTGTTGGGAGTAATATCAAATCACATAAACAAGACGATATTAGAAGTTAAAATGAAAAGATTTTCGAAAAGTGTATATGTCACAAAAGAGCACGACATTTATGTAAACAAGGGAGAAAATGGATTGAATGGAGAGTTTGTTGCTGCCGGTGAACTCAAAGTAAACGATGTACTTGTTTATCCGATAAGCGATAATAATTACGAATATAACGAGGTCGAATCAATCAAAGAGGTGAATTACGAAGGTAATGTGTATGACTTAAATATTGAAGATAATCACAATTACGTGGTGTCCAATCTTGGATTAGTACATAATTCGGGGAAAAGAAACGGTAGTATCGCGGTGTATCTAGAACCGTGGCATGCGGATGTGGAGAAATTCTTAGATCTTCGAAAGAATCATGGAAACGAAGAGGAGCGAGCGAGAGATCTGTTTTACGCGCTATGGATTCCTGATTTGTTCATGGAGCGAGTGAAAACGAACGGTTTGTGGTCGTTGATGTGTCCCGACGAGTGCAAGCATTTGAGTGAGGTGTATGGAGAGGAGTTCAACGAGTTATACACGCGGTATGAATCGGAAGGGAAATACAAAAAACAGATTAAGGCACAACAGTTGTGGATTAAGATTTTAGAATCTCAGATTGAAACAGGTACGCCGTATATGTTGTACAAGGATCATGTGAACAGAAAGACCAATCAGCAAAATCTAGGAGTGATCAAGTCGTCAAATTTGTGTGTGGAAATTATGGAATATACCTCCCCGGACGAGATCGCTGTGTGTAATTTGGCAAGTTTGTGTTTACCGAGCTATGTGGAGGACGGCAAGTTTAATTTTGAAAAATTAGGGAAACACGCGAGAATTCTTACAAAGAACTTGAATAAGATCATAGATCGAAACTTTTATCCGGTGGACAAGGCGTGGCGAAGCAATATGAGACACAGACCAATTGGGATCGGTGTACAAGGACTGAGCGACACTTACATGATGTTAAAGATGCCTTACGAGAGCGAAGAGGCGAAGCAGTTGAACAAACAAATATTTGAAACGATATATTATTACGCGATGACGATGTCGATGGAAATTTCACAGAAGAGAGCGGAAATGATTGAACGGAACGACGCGGAGTATGATGTCAAATTAAACGAATTCGAAAAGGACTTAACAGAGTATAGGGGAGCGTACAGCACATTTGCTGGATCGCCGTTATCAAAGGGTAAATTTCAATTTGACTTGTGGGGTGTTGAAGCGACTATGTACGATTGGGAAGACTTGAGAAAAAAGGTGTTGATGTACGGAGTTAGAAACAGTTTGTTATTGGCACCCATGCCAACCGCTTCCACCTCTCAGATAATGGGATTTACAGAAAGCTTTGAAATTATAACATCAAACATTTACAAACGAAAAACTTTGGCGGGAGAGTTTATTATTATCAACAAATATTTGATAAAGGACTTGATTGAATTGAATCTTTGGAATAAGGACATGAAAGAGAAGATTTTGGTGAGGGAGGGTTCTATTCAAAACATTGAGGAAATCCCTATACATATACGAGAATTGTACAAAACCGCATGGGAGGTCAAACAAAAAAAATATATAGATCAAGCAACAGACCGCGGGGCGTTCATTTGCCAATCCCAAAGTATGAATATATTTGTGGATGAACCAAGTTTTAATAAATTGAACACCATTCATTTCTACACATGGACATGTGGATTGAAAACAGGAATGTACTATTTGAGAACGAAACCCAAAGCTAACACACAACAGTTCACAATCGACCCTACCAAGGCGAAAACAAATTATGATACAACCTTCAACAGCGGTGCTAACGAAGTGTGCGAAAGTTGTTCGGCTTAAATATTCAAAGAGTTAGTTCTTTTAGAACCCTTTTTTTTGGAACTTAACAGATTACGAATACTGTTAGTGTCAGTCATTTCAGAAATCTCGGATGGTGTAGCGGTGCTCATTGTTTCTAGTCTGTTATCGTCAGAAATGTCCAAATTATTCAACAAAGAATCCAAATTGGACGGACCTTTCATCGAATTAGAGGTGTTCGAGTTTTGAGGAATAGGAGCGGAGGCATGATTAGGCATAGGTGACGACGCACCGAACATGTTCGCGAACATACCACTCATACCCGTTTTATCGTTTCCGCTATTTGCCATAGTGTTTGCGGTTGCGCTGGCGAATTGTTTCATAAGATTGGGGTTTTGTTTCAACACATCTCCCATTTGTGGTAACGAAGATTTGAACATAGTGTTGGTGAGATGAAACATGAACGCACTTCCACCCATCATCATTAACAGCTTCATCTCCGGAGACATTTGTGATTTAGATTTGTATTTATTATGTAATTCTTCGAAAACATCATCATAATCATCAATGGATTCGTGCACATTTTCAGACCATCCATCTAATTTGATGTCGAATGGATCAAATTTATTGTTTAAGAACTCAACACCACTTGTAAATGCAAGCATAACTTTCCTTTGAAAACTTATAGATGCGTCAATCTCTTTGTCTTTTTTCATTCGTTCGTATTCGGTCTTCATCTCTTCCAAACTCGAGTCCATGCAAAATGTTTTGGGTATTTTCATGCCTTTCTTTTCCATACGATCGAATTGATATAACAACTCTGCTTTCTCGTTCATTATTTCTTCTTGTGATTTCGGTTGTTGATGCGATTGCTGAAACGACGATGCTTGATTATCTGAATTGAAAAAAGTCGGTGTAAAATTTGTTCGTGGATATTCTTCTTCTTCTTCGTCGTCATCATCATCTTCATCGTCTTCATCTGACTGAAATATGTTCGTCTTTTCAGATTTGATAGAACCTTCTGAAGCAGATTTATTAACAAGCATGTCTAATCCCATAGCATCATTGTTCACATTTAAAGATGGTTTAAAAAAATTTGAACGATTATACATTTGTTCATTACTTTGTCTAGCCAAATAACTGTTTGAACTGGTTCTGTTAAGAATAGGTTCTTCTTCTTCGCTTTCTATATCATCTTCGTGAACTATATTGAAATTTGGATTCATCGCTCTATTCTTTGATTAAATTCTAAAAAGAAACTTTAAGTACTTTATAGAACGCAAAAAAAATATTTAAACATCTTTTGTATTATTTGTATAATGGAGAAACTACTTGTAAAAAAACTTTATCCGGATGCAATTCTTCCAAAGCGACAAACACCAGATTCTGCAGGGTATGATATATGCAGTTATTGCGATTGTACGATTCTACCAGGAACTAAACAACTCATCGATACAGGGTTGTCATTCACTGTTCCGGAAGGCACATATGGACAACTTGCGCCAAGGAGCGGTATGAGTTGTAAGGGTACACATGTTGGTGCCGGAGTAATCGATCGTGATTACACCGGTCATGTGAAAGTTCTAATGTTCAATCTGAACAAAGTCAAAACGATTGACATTAATAAAGGTGATAGGATTGCTCAACTATTAATCAAGAGAATATCGCTTTGCGATGTAGAAGAGGTTGATGAGCTATCTTCTACCTCTAGAGGCGCACAGGGTTTCGGAAGCACTGGTTCGTAATTAATGAATGATAAAGTTTGTAAATAACTGTCTGCCAAATCGTCCTTTTTCTTGTGTTTCGTGAAAAAAAGTTCCCACGAAGTGTTTTCCACGAGCAATTGTGCACACGCTATGGCGGTTTTTTTGTTTTTCTGATATTTTGTTTTACATTCGATATTTAAATTGAATTTCTCGGCAAACTTGTTTTTTCTATTCGCCGAAATGAAGTTGATTTTCATCGAATTGCAGTTTCCTAAAACCTTTCTGTATGTAAAAAAAGTGAACACAATAATTTGAATTGTTTTCATTACAGGGTTCTTTTGAACAGGTTGATTTTCAATTAACACTTGTTCTATAATATCTTCCTTAAAGTTTTCTTCCAATAACGATATACATATTTCGCATGTTTCATTGATGTTTGAACCTTGAATATCCAAAACATTCCATTTTAAAATGTTCTCATCGTCACTGTAACAAAACGCCAAATTCTTAATACCAATATCAAACGATAATATCAATACCATTACATAATTTACAATTATACATTATTCTTAAACTTATTTTTTGCATACAGAATATACTGATTAATTAAATTTTGAAACTCGTTCGTCATATGAATCATCCGAAGTTTGGATATCGATTTCTGAATCTCATCGTCGGTTTTCAAAGAACTCTTTTTCAATATATTACTGAACTTGTTCCAATATTGATCGGATTTATATTTTTCGTTTGACATTTCTGTATCAACATATTCCTTGAACGCTCTGTCATAATAGACTTTCATAAGATGTAATCTATGGATTGTATTCATATCAAACAAAAAAATGGAAATGAAATTGTGATATTTATTCAAATTATCTTCATCAATATTTCGTAATGGACAATTCAGCGATTTATAGTTATAAGTTGGACAGTGCAACAATCTGTCGATTTCCGGTATATTTAAAACAAAATTGTTGTCAACTAAGTATATATGCTTAAAGGACGCGTTTTTGTATTTGTTATGTCCTAGTAGTGACTTGATAATCAATGGTTTCAATTTCGAAATTGATTTTCGACCATCGGGCAAACAGTGGCTTCGGGTAAAAAACGGTTTGTTGATGATGTTTTCAAGTGATCCAAATGCTATTATTTTAGGCAATAAAAACTTTGCCCACTCATCCGACGATGCTGTATAAATAAAAAACTCTACATTTTTGTGTTTTGATTTGATTTCGTGCAACGCCTCTTTCACATACGGACGAATAAGTCCGTTTTTCATGTCATTGAACAACAGTTTTGTACTGTAACGAATTTTGTTTTTACAACGAATTTGTGAATTGACATTGTGCACAAGTTCAAACTCTTTCAATTGAGGACTTACATCACCTTGTAGTGTGCCATCTAAATCTAGTAAGAATATAACCGGTTCCATTTACTTATTAAATAGAATTTAGTTCTTTGTTCATTTTTTCGAAATTCTTTTTCAAAACACCAATTTCATGTGGTCGTGATGATAGCGTATTATTCAAAAACGCAGTAGACATATAGTGTAATATATTTCTATTATCAATATGATATTGTATGTCTTTCAACGACTTTGTAATGAATTTGTTCATCATATTCTTTATTGTTTTTACCCTAAACTTTTTGAAACAAATGTAAATGTTTTTCGTGTTATACGATTTGAACTCGCTCGTGTCCACATCCGTTAACCTCTTCCATTTATCAACCGCGTCATCATCCCATACATAGTTTTGTCCTAAAAACTTTTGGAAAAATGAACCCATTTGTTTTACTTCGGCAACCTCATATTTTTTACATTTGTGTTTTACAATGAAGTCATTCAAATCATATTTTGATATATACGACTGATATATATAATAACTATTTTGTCTTTTTTCAACGATAAAAACATGACCTGGAAAATATTTGGTTTGATTATTGCTAAGACTATTGGACAATCGCCCATCAGTAAGCATAATGTAATACAGATAGTTTTTCACAGATGGTTTGCATAAGGACTTGGTTAGTTTTTTTGCGATAAGGGTGTTGTTGTCTTCGAAGGACATGTGTCGTTGTATCGTGATGGGCACATCACATTGTTGTATCGCTTTGATATTCTTTTCACCTAAAAGCAATACAACAAGCATAACGGCGGTGTTCAAACATTTGGTAGAAATCAAGTTGTTCGTGTATGATTTCGAAAAGGTAACATTCATCACTTGTAATATTGATACTATGTATTTGGAAATAATGTATATATATTTACAAGTATCGATATCATCATTCATTTTTTTTGTTATTTATATTAATTAACAATGATTTATTTCCTCATAATATTATTATTAATTATTTTGATATGCATCTACATGAAAAAACATGATATACACGAACATTTCTCTAATGTGAAAAAACAAAAAGATGTAGACCGTACCGATAAATGTTTGGTCCCTAAAAACGATTGTTTTCCTAAATTGTCACAGATAAACCAAAAAATTGAAAACTGTTTCAAGGACAACAAGAACATACACGACGACTTGAAAAACATTGAAAAGTATTTTGCAATCTTCCTGACCGAGGTTTTACTAAGCGACACTCTTTTTCTAAATGTATTCAACTTATCAGAACTTCAAACCAATGTTAAGACTTTCCGGGTTCTAATCTACACCATATTCAACAATAGTAAGTTCATTAAGAAACCTATGGAACATCACTTTACAAAAAATAAAGTTAAAACCGTTAAAGAGGGGTTAAATATGTTGAAACATATACTTTTATTTGGTTATGAAGAACCCATCAATGATTTTAAATACGACGGATTGAAAGACTTGTATGATACCTATATTCAGATTTTTTCAGGAAAAGATCTGAATTTTGAACAGGTTTTTCGCAAAGTATTCGTTAAAAACTCGAACTATAAAAAAGATTTCGAAAAACATTACAAGTTGACATATAAATTTAAAGATCTGGATGGTGCTATCAAAAAGATACGACAGAAACTCGAGTATATAAATGTAGTCGACGATAAACTTGATATTAAAAGTTTTAACGAAGCAATTCACCAAACATTTAAAGGCCAAAAAACATATGATGATTTATTTCCTGAAGTAGAAAACCAACAAACGTGGGATGTTACCAGACAACAAGGATACTATCATTTACGGGTGGAAATCGAAATGTGGAAACAATTAATCAAACAAAATACAGGTGACAAAAAGAAAATCGCCGAAGAGATGCTTGACTATTACGACAAAGGAAAAAACAACAGAAAGGAGATTTTTCAAAAGTTGGTGAAGAAACTCTATCACGACGAAGAAAAAGAGATTTTCAAAATATGGGACGACTCCAAAAAGAAATACCAAACGCACGCTGCTATGAAATTATTTGGGGGAAATGAGAATTACAGTAACATGCGTCGTATATATTATAACATAATAATGTTTTCTCATTTGCATCAGGATTTGTTCGAATTGTTCGATCCAAATCCTTCGAAAGAAAAAACTGAAAAACTAGTGTTAAGACCGGAATGCGAAAGTATGCCCGAATGGGACATCTAAAAAATGTATTATATATTTAATTAATAAATGTCGTTGCATATTACATCGTTTGATTTTTTTTTAATGATAATTATATTAGTTGTCATATTTATCGAAAAAATCCAAACTATGTGTCGTGTGGTGAAGGAGTGTTTCATCTTTGAGTCAATAATGATTGGATTAATTATTGCAGGTGCATTAGGAGCATTCAACGATTCGGTAGATAGACATTGTATTGTGAAAAACACAGATTTCTTTAAAACTTTCAAAAACTTTCAAACAAAGTTTCATGAGACATTTCGCGACACGAACAAGTTTATGGACGATATGAGAAACTATAAGGAGGAGTTCGCCGAAGTGTTGACACACATACTAAAATCGGAACACGACACATCAAAAATAAATTTGTTGGGCTACACAGAATGTCAAACAAATGTAAGATTGTTCAAATACTTTTTAGGCACTTTGTTTCAGGCAACAGGCACACTGAATGACGATGAAATAAAAAAACAAAAACTGATATCGAATGCACAAATTGTAAATTTTTTAAAACTTTACAATACATTGCCCCATAAACTACAATTTCCAGAAGATTTAAATGAAATTGATGAAAATAATACTGATGAACAAACACTGAGAACTATATTCAAAGAGATTGTTTTGTACGATCCTTTGATCGGTTTGACTTCCATAATGCAAGAATTCCATAGTTTGTTCGACGAGTATGTTAAAATAGAAAATTTGAAATTGTCCAAAGGAAGTAGCAGCGAAGTAAAAGAAGAAAAAAAGAATTTATACAACAAGGTAAAAAAAACTTATGATAACAACACCAAAATCTTCAAAATGTGGGACGATGATAAAAATACATACAAAAACAAAAGAAATATTATGACAAATATCAAACGACCCTATTTTGAAAAGATATTCGTGATTACTGAAGACACCATTTTAAATGAAATGGAGGAGTTTATCGAAGGATGCAAACGAGATCCCAAAGACATATGGAAAAGACCAATGTATGCCAATAAAACTAGAACAAATGTCGATTTGTCTGCTACAAAAACAAAAGGTTCTAACCTAAACATTCGTGAAGTATACAATTCTTTGTAAAAATGAAAAATATGTTTTTGTTATAATAATAATGCTCGTCCTTAATGTTTTATTATCGATTGTGTTGTTGTCCATATTGACACGTTACGTGTATATGCATTACAATACAACAGAACCATTTATTATGCGAAATAAGAAAACAAAGTTATTGAAAAATATTAAAAAGAACATTGAATCAAAATTCCAACTCAAAGATTACAGAAAAATAGTAAAGTATATTTTAAGAAGTAAAGACAATACATCATTGCTTGATATTATATACAACCATTATAAAAAACATGAAGACAAAGATGGTTTTAAAGTTTATATGATTGAAAATACCGACTTGATAAATGAAAATGACAATATAGATTGCAAAGTATTCAAACATTGTACTACTAATGGATGTGGTTCGTTAATGTCGACGATCAAAACATTAATGGAAGAAACAGAAACTTGTGCACATCATAAATCTGTTTTGGCTGATATTAAACAATTAATAAATGAAAATAAAAACGAATCAAAGGAAGAATAAATTTCTCGAAATAAATTAAACAAAAAATGTTATTGGAAATATGTTTAGCTTTGTTAAGTCTTATTGTTATTATAATTATTTTTCAATTTTGTAGGTGTAACAAAATTGAAAATTTTGATAATTCTTTATTAGATGAAATTAAGAATATCCATTTGAAACAAAACTTGATGTCTTTGGAGAAATTCGTTACACAAGATGATATTTCGATGTTGGAAGAATCAACACTACAAATGTTATCAAGTATTCAAAATATTAAAAATAAATTTAAAAAAAATGAAGTTAACGAAGAAATCGATGAAACATTACTGACTGAATTAAGTGAAACCATAAATGAAGAGGATGATGATAATGATATGGAAGAAGAGATAACTGATGACGATGATTACGAAAACGATGACGAAAAAGATGATGTTGTCGAGGGATTTATGGATCGATCTACACACAATTGTCATTCATTCAAATAGAGCGATACTCTGGTTCCACATATGAATAATTTAGATAATCGAATATATCCTTTTCGGTTTCAAAATTATGATTGACGGGTTGTTTATTTGCTAAATATGTAAGACTTTGTTCATTGAGGGATAAACCCATAGAACTCGCATGTCGACGCATATCTACATTGAACTTAAAATTACCAGTAAAGTACAAGAGCGCGAAGGGGTATTCGTGAGGTGGTGTATACAATATATCGATTCTCCTGTATGTTTTATGTTTGGGTAGTTTACATAAACCCATAAATTTCACTCCACCATGCGCAAGGACGTTGTCAGAATCAATGTATTTTTTTTGTTTCAATATGTCGATCAGGTCGTTTATTTGATTTGTAGCACCTGTCAACAAAATATCGATATCACTACTTTGAGGTGCTTTGCGTCTGTAGCTGCCCGCTATTGTAAAATCAAAGTTGGATAAATATCTTCGTAAAAGGTCCTCGTGTTTTTGCATCTCTTTATACGGAATTTTTTTAATTATATGCTCGAAAAACTTCAGTCCAATATGTTGAATGTTGTTCAATAAGTCAGGTTTGTTTCTCAAATCTTCTATTGAACGAATATTGTGATTGTCATACAAATCCTTTGCTTTCGCCGGTCCAATACCATGAATTGTCTGGAGTGTATCGATGATAGCATAAGTATCATTTACTAGGTACTCGTCTACTTCTTCTAAATTTTTGTTGTTTTCTAAAAGATATTTCAACTTAAGTTGAATTTTAGCACCCCCAACATTTTCCACATCTTCAATTGAACAAATGGGTGTATTGGGTAGTTCCATTAGCGCTTTAGAGTAAGCTCTGGTTTTGAAAACATCCGTTTTCTTATACTTCTTAACAAGAACAGATAGGTTGTGCTTGATCAGATCGTTGTACTGCATCATCTTACCTTTTTATAGTGTCAATAATATCCAACAACTTAAATCTAATTTTATTCGTCAACTTTTTTTTCACTTCGTCGTTGTCAAACATATTCAAAAATTTCTTGTATGCATATGGATTGTCGTTTAATGCATCGTCTTTAATAATTAATAAAATACATTGTAACAACACATATAGGAGATTATCGTTTTTGTTATCTACGATAAGTGCATTCAACTGATTAATAAAAACGGAAAATAGAACATTCATATTGTAATTGATTCTAAATAGTTTGTTATCGTTTATGATAATGTAAATCATTTTCATTCTACAAATTATTGACTCATTGGAATGATTTCTTTCCACAAACTCCATGTATAACTCATTCGTTGTATTCAAGGAGTTGTAACTAGATAAATCAAAAATGTTAACGAATCGATCGATAAAAGCTTTTATGTTGTATTGAATAGTTTGTTTTTGTTGATTGCTGACCATCGAACTTGTAGCCAACAGTTTAATCAACTGCCACAAACATTTGGTAGTAGTATTCGACTTTTCGACATAAACTAAAATCTGATCAATGAACAATACCGCATTTTTCTTGGTAAGTTTTAATAATATTTTTTGAGAAATCGTATCGTAATTAGCATCCGAAATTTTGTTAAGCAAATTTAAAATGTTGTCATTCGACTTGTCTGGTGTTTGTATGATATTTGCCTTTTGAATTTTCTTGTAATTATTGTTTTTGGATAAAGATTCGAACTTCCTTAATATATATTGAAACTTGCATTTGAATTTGTCTTCTAAATCTTTATTAACAAAATGTCTCACATTTTCAAATGTTTCAATTGTTAATGACATTTACTCTTACGATTATGTATATTATTTAAATAATATTGATATTGATCTTTATAAAGAATATGGATGCTTATGTAGGGCAAATAAACCAAATATATCAAACCTATAATATTTACAAAAGCATCATCATTGTTGACTCATATAACCTCCATTTGCTTTACAATCTAATGAAAAAGCAAGACTATCCAGTAACAACAACATATCATATCAAAAGTTTTGTAGATAATCAATCGAGAGTACTAATAATTAATATTAACGAAGCTAATAATTTTCATGACATTGTGCAATATTTAAATAAAGATGAAATCAATACAGTCATCTGTATCGACAATAAAATTTGGTTAAAACATTTTGAAAATGTGAATCATATTTTTTTATAATGATTAAATAAAATGATATTCACTAGAATGCCATCTTACACAAAACAAGTTATCTTAATGTTGCTTGTTTTGTCTACAATTTCTATGATTACATTTGTTTGTGTTAAATGTATGAAATCCAAAACTAACGAATCTTTCGTTTCAAACAGCACTAAAACATTGATTTTCTTCAAAGCTACTTGGTGCGGACACTGCAACCGTTTCAAACCTGTTTGGGACGAGTTCGTGGCTGAATGCAATCAAAAGAATGAGCAAATCACATTGTTGGAACTCGATATAGACGATGAAGCATCGAAACCATTGATGGAAAAACACAATGTAAGAGGATTCCCTCATGTTGTTTTGGTTGAAGACAATCGTGATGATATTGTGTTCACCAAGAATCGTACCAAGGAGGACTTACTCGCTTTCTTGCAGGAAAATGCTCATTAAACTCTTGTAACCTATATCAATTAATTCATCAATTTGTTCTTGGTTGATAGAAAATTGTAATTTATATATATCGAAGTTTTTTATAGTTTTGGGAACACATACATTACATATGTATTCGTATTTGATTTGTGATCTTTGTCGAAACAAACTGTTGAAAAAACTTTCAAACAACAGATTCAAATAGTCTTTAAAAGTTTTGATTTCTATTTCTGTGTTTTGAGTAGATGATATGTTCAGTCCTAGTGTATCTACAGTAAACCTATCGAAATAGTCTATGGGAAAGTTGCTAAATATGAGACCGTCCACATATATATCATTGTAGTATTTAACAGGTTCAAATATTATAGGAATGCTAGCGCTCATACGAATCGCTGTTACAACCTTCATTTCGGGGTATGTATCGACTGATATGTATTCTATTTTCTTTTGCGTAAGGTTGGTTACAGGTATGACCAGATTTTTACCCGTTTTTTTTATAAGATCGATGAAAGTTATATCTTCAGATAGTTCTTTGAATGTCAAAATTTTCTTAACCATGTAGATAATAATCTCTCCATCGTTCATACCATATTTCTTGAAAATATTTAGTAAATCTTTGACAGAATATTTAAATAAATACTTAGAGTCTTCATCCTCACAAATTCGAATGATTAAATCTCTCATTTCCTCCCATGTGTAATTTAATATGATCATCAAACATATTATCGATCCACCGGATGATCCAATTACATTATACAACTCTTCAATCTTTTTCGTTTCGTGTAAATATTTTACACAACCGATAAAAGCAATCGTGTGTATACCACCGCCAGATAAAGCGATATTATGAAACATATTAAATTATTTTTATTAACATATAAGAATGAAACAATTAAATATTTTTGAACTTCAAAACTCCATAAACAAAAGAAAACAGAATAGAACCCAAATTTATGAATCTGTTCTCGAAAAATGTCATATGAAAATAAAAGCCGCAGCAAAACAAGAGAAATATCAGTGCATTTATGATATTCCCGAATATGTTGTAGGTTTGCCTTTATATAATATCAACGAATGTATGGATTTCATTATAAATCAGTTAAATGACAATGGATTCAAAGTAAATTATTATTTCCCAAAGGTTTTACATATAAGTTGGTATCCTCAAAAAGAACAAAAATCGGAAACAGAAATAAAAGAAGATCCATCGCTTTTGATCAATTATATTCCGTATAAAAACGAAAAAGGGAAATTCACACTGAATATTGATTAAAAAATAAAATTATATTTAATTAATTTAATAATCAGAAACAATGAGTTATTTAAATATTAATTACAGTACCCTTGAAGATGCTTGGGGTTCAAATTTTGAAAAGTCTAAAAAAAAGAAACCTTCCGATGTATGTAATATGTACAATAAAAGAAACTCAACCAAAACATTGAGACCGTATAAATCCTTTCAAGAATCATCGCATATCAAACCGATTTACGAAGACGATAACTACACAAAATATTACGGTTATAAAGATGGTCGACCGTTCTCTAGAAAAAGTAACAAATTGTCCAAATATAATCTGAAATTCCCGTATGAAAGAAAATCTATTTCAAACTATTACGAGTCAGACGAAGAAGATGTAGACGAAGTATATGTGGACGAAGAGAATAACATTTACGAAGAATCGTTCTTACCCATTAAACCAATCATTAAGTCAAAGAACGCATTCAATGTATCCTCCTCGAAGAAATCAACAAAACAACCCAAACTTATGAGAACCAACTTCAGTTATATTGACGAAGAGCATAACGACAGTTTGATTCACAAACAACCAATAGTGATTGAAGAAGAATACGATGACCACGACGACGTTCCAGAAGTTCCTAATAATTTAAAAAAAAAAATTAGTCCAACTTTCAAAAAACAAAATCCTTTAACACAACCTGAAGAGGAAAATTATGATTATTTCTCCAAAATTAATAGTTACGAGTCAGACGAGGAATTCGACACATATCTTTCACCAAAAAATGTTTCTTCCGTTTATGACGAAGATGATAGTGATGGCGATGATGAGTATAACAACATTATGCAATCTGTATTTGAAGAACATACACAAACAAAGAAATATAGACACATCGCAGATGAAGAATTTGAAGAAGAAAATAATGATTGCAAAAAAGATACTTATCTTTCATCAAAAAACAAAATGAAAGAAAGAGTTTTTCTCGATTTGATATTATACACAATTTCCGGAGTGATATTGATTTTTATCATGGAGCAGTTTATCCAAATAGGGATGAAAATAAAAACAACAATATAAATTAATAACATGAATTTAAAATTAGACAAATACAATTACATATTTGATTCGTTAAACTCTAGCAAAATTTTAGTAGGTGTTGCTATGATCATATTCAATATTGGTTCAAAATTCCTTATTATCGACATCAGCAAATCTCAGCAACAATTTTTTAAAAACATTATCATTAGGAGACTAACATTATTCTGTATTTTCTTTGTAGCAACTAGGGATATCGTAATATCGTTTATTCTGACCGCAACATTCATCATTTTAGCGTTTAATATATTCAACGAAGATTCAAAATTTTCTGTGCTTTCGAAAAACACATTTTACGATAACATTTATACGAAAGAAGAATATGAAATGTCCAAAAAAATTATCACAGAATATGAAAAAGAAAATAAACATTTAAAGTTCTGTAAAAATAACTGACCTTATATTAAAATGAGCAATTCCAACTCCGATTCAACTTTTTTCAACTTCTCCATGATCATTGTAAATTTCGTTTGTATTCTCATTTTGTATATTTTGGTGATGTATCTGTTCAACAAGTATATGGATATTGAGGAGAAAGTGTTGGATTTTACAGATTATCAAATAATGAATGACAGACAACTTACAAACTTAATACATGACATAAACTATAACGATAAACACATATCCAATTATATCAAAGAAAAACATTCGGAATAATTAGGCTAGTTTTTTTCATTGTTTATTATAAAATTTAATGAATAAAACAATTGAACAATTTTCTTTTCAAGATATACATTCTATATCTTCTATTACTACATCGAATCTTAACGAAGCACCCGCTTCAGTGGTTGAATCAAATACAATTGTTGAAGATGAAACGACATCAACGACAGCAACAGTGGTTGAATCAAACACAATTGTTGAAGATGAAACGACAGCAACAGTGGTTGAATCAAACACAATTGTTGAAGATGAAACGACAGCAACAGTGGTTGAATCAAACACAATTGTTGAAGATGAAACGACATCAACGACAGCAACAGTGGTTGAATCAAATACAATTGTTGAAAAACCGTCTAAATTTTTGATTGTAATAAATTACGATAAAACTAAAACAACATTTCCGATTATAAACATGCAAGCAGATATTTTTACGATTGAAAACAATAGACATTCACTAACTACAAAATCAAAATGGGAAAACATATTATGGTTTTTGAGTAATTACAATATTTGGAAAAATTATGAATATTTATGGTTCCCAGATGATGATATCACTATAACAGAAGAGGAAATAATGACATATTTGAATATTGTAGAGGAAAACGATATGAAAATATCACAACCTAGCATATATAAATCCGCAAAAAATAAAAGTTATATTCATAAGGTGTTATTGCATAATCCCAAAGAGTCATTTAGAAAATCGCATTTTATAGAAAACAAATTGGTGTGTTTCAAAAGAACTTGTGTAGAGGATGAAATTCTTCCGTTTTTGAAACAAAATGAAGACTTTTTGCACACAGGTTGGGGTTTGGATATTTGGTGGTCGAATAACAATCAAAACCAAATGTATATTGTAGACAAAATTAAAATTGAAACAGGTAAAGTAGACATGAAAGACAACAATAAAGGATTTGCAGAAATGAAACATTTTGTTACAAAGTATAAACTAAAACTAAAAATCTAATAAATATATCATCTTTAATTAACCATGGATCTCTTTCTACAAGTGTTGATCACAATAACATTAGTATGTTTTATGATGCATTTATTGTACAACTGGTGCATTCATTCAACATATAAACAAACAATAATACAACATACATTTGATAATAATAAATATATTATATACGAAATAAATAATATATTAAATAAAAAAGAGTGTGATCTAATCATACACGCATCAAAAGATCAATTAGTTCGCAGTAGTGTTATATCAGACAAGCCAATTTCGGAAATAAGAACGAGTAAAAATACATTTTTACATAAATCAAATGTAAAATCGCCAATAAATGATGTTTTGAATAAAATTGATCGTTTGACTGTTAAATTTTCAGGAAAACCAATGGAAAATCAAGAACCTTTGCAGGTTGTTAAGTATGAGAAGAATCAACAGTATAAATGTCATTATGATTGTTGTGTGCCCCACGACCTTGAACTGTGTGTTGAAGATGCGAAAAGATTTGGTTACAGACACTCCACATTTTTATTGTATTTGAACGATGTTGAATATGGTGGTGAAACAGAATTTCCTTTGTTGAATTACAGATTCAAACCCAAAATGGGGTGTGGTATATTTTTTTTCAATTTAGTCAAAGATGAATCGAAATTTCATGTATTATCAAAACACGCGGGATTACCACCATTAAGAGATGAAAAATGGGTTTGTAATAAGTGGATTAGAACAAAAAAATACAATTAGTTCCTACTAACTCACTGCTACTATTTAAATGGTCAAGTTTATGATAGGCATCATAACCAAGCGTATTGCCTGAATTATTTAAAATTCTCCATGTATTGTTATAACGCAAGGTGTACACATCTTCTTCTGCGACGGTGTTAAAAAAATCCAACATTTTTAAATAATGCACATATATTATGGTATATCGAAAAAACTAATATTTTTTTTTTCGGAGTTCTAAATAATAATTTTCTAAATATTTTATGTAACTGTTTATACTATGATTATTGAAAACTTGTTTTATTTCCATATCCTCATTCTCGAGTATAATATCTTTACAAACATGTGAATACATATCAATAGGAGGATAATATTGAATCAAATCATATTTTAAATTGTATCTGTATATCTTGATATTTTTGTAAATTCTTAATAAATCGTTGAACTTTTGATTGAACTTGTCGCTACCAGATTTTGGTGCACCAAACAGTACAATATCAACATGTACATCCAGTAAATATTCGTTATCAAAGTATTTTTGTTTCAACAGTTCGTATACTAAAATCAAAATGGCACTTGCACCCAGCGAATGTGCACTGAAATAAATATGATCTATCTCATCAAAGCACTTTACATCCTTCAAAGAATCGTTAACCAGAATATCATCTAATAGCTCGTTTTTGCACAGTTCCGCGTATCTCTTGAATCCAGTATGTATACCTTCATCTTTCGTCAACAGAAAAGAAAAATTATGAATCCAATGATATATCTTATTCGTTCCCTGTAACACTACATACAGTTGATGATCTTTTTTATTATAATGTAACATAGCATTTTTGCGGGAACTCTTGTACAATCTTTTACACAACTTAGCACCATAAATGTGATTTTTTAAAACATTTGCGTTATTCATCATGATTAATATTTAAAATAGATTTATATTCATTTAAATTCATTATTCCCATATCTCTGTTACATGTTTTGCAAATAGGTTCCATGTTATCAATTGTTATCTGTCCATGACAAACATGTGGTACGATATGTCCACATTCCATATTATCAAAAGCTAAAGAATTATTACATACGAAGCAAACTCCCTCCATGAGATTTCCATTCCTTTTTTTCCACACCTCATTTCGAATTGTTTTGGGTATCTTTATCCGTTCGTTATTGAAAAAAGATAAGTCTATATCATTTATTTTAGCATTGTGCTTAATCAGGTATATAGCTATTTCTATCCATTCGAATTGTCGCCATATCCCTAAGAAACATGAGCTATCTTCATTTTTTTTATAACATTTTTCAATTTTACGTTTGAAATCACTTGTGAACTGCAGCTTTCGCAAAGTTTCAAAATTATGTTTCAAATATTGATTTATAGACACAATAGTGCTTTGAAACACATGTAAAACATCATCGTTGAGCATAATATCATTCAACCGTTGAAAAACATTCCGTCGTTTAATATATTCCATCATCTCTCTCAAATTGATATTAGGACAGTGACAGGTTTTATCCGTATTCTTGATATACGCCTCAAATTGATTTTTCAGCCAAATACAGAACTCTTTTCCATATTTAAACCATGTATCGCTTATTTCCAATGGATTTATAGGATGATGTTTATTTATTCGTTTGTAATAATACTTTAGTTCTTCTAATGAATTTGTGTTATAAATTATTAGCGGTATGTTCTGATTTAACGGATAATTTAAATCATGTAAACGTTTAAACGCAGCGATACGATGTTGACCGTCCAAAACATATCTTCTGTTATTCAAATCGCCACAAGTTATTGATTGTAAAATTGAGAACATACCATTTTTGCTGTATTCCTCAACTTGATCATTTACCAAATATTCTACATGTTCATCATTCAACAATCGTTGGATGTTTGCTGGTTGATACTTTATAACATTTAAAATGTTTTCGATTACGATACTCGTTTTCGGTTTGTAAATATCCATTAAGTTTGTTTTTAATCTAACTTTTTAAATAATTTTGATGGTTCATAGTTGAAAGTTTTGCGGATTATTTCATCATCGTGCATTAATGTCTTTTTAGATATAATCATAAGTTTCTTGGAACTAGTTTCGAGTTTCAAGATGGTTTTTTTGTTGTTGTAATTTTTTCTAAAATCTTGTAAATTCTTAATCTTTTTGTCATTCACTTTACAAATAATGTCTCCTCTGTGTAATATTCCCGCTTCGGATATATGCCCACCAACTAATACATTAACCACCACAATACCACTTTCCATGATGTTTTGTTTTTTCAAATACGGATGCAGATTAATGTTGTTCAAAGTCATGATTAAATTTATGTTTAAATCCATGACAATGAGTCCACCAATACATTCATAATCTATTTTTTCGAACACCGGATACCACAATCGAATTTTTGGTAAGAACTGTGTGAGTTTGAAAGAATCTTTATGTAATTTGTTCCCTCTCCAGTAATGAATAGTCACTTTTTTGTTAAGTCCTATTTCTGATATTAAATTATCGAACGACATATTTTCGTTCATCCATTTTTTGTTCAATCCACCGTAATAGTCGACCGGTATGTTATTAATTTTACACAATATATCGCCTTTTCTCAGTCCGGTCGTCGATACCGGACTAAAAGGGATGATATCTCTAATGTATACACCTCCCGAAGTGCATTCATGATTAAAATATTTCCTTATTTCTTTGGTTGTTTTTTGCAATTGTTCGAACCCGAAATATTCGGGATAATGAATAAGTGTTGCTGTTTCATTAAATAGTAATTTCTTTATGGTGTAAAATCGTTGAATCGGTACAGTATAACCGATTCCTTCACCTTCGTGTGCAGGCACGCCCGCTGCATTTACTCCGATTACCTTGTTTTTATAAACTAGCGGTCCTCCAGAATTGCCCGGATTGATCGGTGTGTCTGTTTGATAAAAGTTGTACTGTTGACCACTTATGATTCCTTTAGTAATTTTCATATTATCTTGTCCCAATGGATACCCTAACGCAAATGTCTCCAACCCCGGCTCGATTACGGTTTTACCATCATCCAATTCGCAATAAGTTTTGTTTTGATAGTCAATAATTTGTAATATCGCCAGATCGAAATATGGACATACTCCTTTTATCTTGACAGGATATTGTTTGTTTCCTTCACTTGGTATTTCTACAAACACATGAATAGCATCTTCAACACAATGTGCACATGTCAAAATATGACCCTTGTTATCAATAAAAAAACCCGAACCCGAACTTTCTGATGTGTTATTTGTTTGAAAGGGTAATAACCAGTCGAAACCAATATTGTGAGATATAATTCTTACTATATTACCATAATAGTCTTTAATATTTGGTCGCATATTTATTACATTTCATATATATTTTATTTGCAAATGTAGATTGGTTATATACGAATGGTATATATAATCATGCAAAGAGCAAGTTAATGTAGTGTAGGATGATATATCATATGGAAATATCCAAACTTTGTATTTCCCCAACATATATAAATCAATTTAACTAAATTAAATTGAAAATGAAAATGAATTATTATTTTTTTAAAATTTATATAATTTAATTAATTAATGAATTCAAATATCGATCCTCAAAGTATCATTGAATTGAATAATAAATTAGATAGAATTGAAAATTTGTTGAACAATGAAATATTAAATAACTGTAACAAAATGTCAAATCATATTGACTTTATCGAACGCATCTATGAATACATTAAGTATCCATTATTTTACATTTCTGATAAGATAAAATATTTATCTTTAAAACAAAGCATTCCTATAGAACACCAGAGTCATCAAACTCAATCCACCGACCAATGATAGGTTTGACATGAATGGATAATATTTGGCACTGGTGGATGGTGGGAAGTGATAGAACAAAGTTGCAAATATTGTAAATACGATCAACGTAATACTTGCGAACATAGCATATCTGTCATTCTTTTTATTTCGTACTAATGAGCTGTAAAATATGACCATTGGGCAGATTAATTCTATTAAAATAGCAAACACAATTAATATTTTATATACTGTAAACGGCAGCAACGAACCTAATCTATTATTCAATCCGTTAACAACTTTGGTATAGTTAAACAATTTATCCAAACCGGATACAAAAAACATATAATTCAAAATAGAGGTGACTATCACTAATAAATAATCGTTTTGCATTTTTATTTAATTAAACAAAATTATGAATTACAGTTTTGAGATGACGGATCTAATAAACCTTTGATAGCAACGAAAATTGAATCACAACTATCAAATGTGTTTTCTGTACATATATCACATTCAGGACATTTTTTTGGGTGGTCAGGTATCGGTACATTTTCTATCGTCGGTACATTATCTCCCATCAGTACAAAAGTATTGTTCATATTTACCCCAGCGAATAACTGAACATTACTTAATTTAATTGGTGTTAAACTATTTGTATCATCATTTCCTGATGTTTTCATATCGTTGTTTGTATCTAATATAATTCTATGATGATAATTTGTTTGTCCTGTTTCATTGAAACTAGCTTGCTTAACATTATCGTGATAATTTGATGAAGTAAGCGTCTTATCGTCATTTAACATAAAAAAAAATTTGTTATTCTCATCTATGTATCCGAACATGGAATCGCTACTTATTAATTGAATATTGATTGAATTTACACTATGAGAAAATATATCGGGTTGTACTCCTCCTGAAAACGATATTCTTTTAATTTTTTTCTTTGAAGTTAATCCGAATATATAATTTTTAGAACCAATAATTTGTAAAAACCTTTCGTCGTTTTGTGTATCAATCAAAGGATCTGGACTACTACTATTTGAAAAAAGCACACCTGATTTATCTAAATAATACAAAGTGTTATCACTTAACGCAATATCTATTGCGTTTTGTGTATCTATACTTCTTTGTGTCTCTATTTGCGATTGTTCATTTTCGTTTATTTTATATACATTTCCGTTTGAAGTCAATACATACACAAAATCACTATTACCCACTACTTTAACGGGATACTCGCTTGAATTAACAAATATGACTTCTGTAACAGATACATGTGTAGTGGCGAAATTTGCTTTGAACAATTTATGTGTTGAATCCAAAAAATACACAGTATCTTCATCTATTGGAAACAATGCAATAATATTGTTAATTTTTAGATGAGGAATCGATGTATCGATTCGGATATCCGTGTTTTCCAAATCTATCTTAAACAACGATTGTTCATGACCTTTTTCTTCGAAATGAATTTCTATTATATTCTGAAACTGTTCTTCCGTATTTTTCAAATTGTTATAAATTAAATAAATTATATAAATAATCGAAATAAAAATTACAATATTAATTAATTGCCTCATAATTTATATAATTTAATTTATAATATAAAAAATGTCATCTTATGTTGATATATCGTTTGCCAAAGCGTAATCAATCTTATGATACACAATCGCTTCGTTATTAAATCCAACAAAACCTTTCGGTTTAACATTGGATGTCCATACATCGGTGCATGTAAAATTAGATTCATCTGTTCCGTATGGTTTAGATGTAAAATCATCTGGGCAACAATATTCAGAGTCATTGAATGTTTTACACACTTTATCGGCGTTTGGTGGCAAATTGGCATTTTGTGGTGTACAAGAAGAAGAATTGTTATCTTGTAACCTATATTTAGTTATATCATTTTTATTAAAACTAGTATCTTTTTGATAAGTCTTGATACATCTACAATTTCCTTCTGCATTATCATATGGTTCCTCGTTTAGACCACATGTTGTTAATTCGCATTTGTTTGTTGTGTCATTGAATGATATGTTTGAACCAAATGATGAATTTTGACAACATACATAGTATTTCGAGTTATTAGTGCTGCTATAGACATAATCATCGGAAATTTGAGGCCTAAGTATCTGTTGGTAATCCGTCGGACAACTAAATCGTTCTGATTTCCAACCAGATGGACAATCTTCACCTGTTGTATTAAAAGTTCTTATTTCATAATGTATTCCATTATCATCATCATCAGGATCTTTGCGTTTATGACAAACTTTTTCGGTGGATTCTGTACAAATAATTGCATTGTTTTGCGATTCTGTTACATAACCAGTTGGACAGACAGGTTCTGATTCTTTGGGACATGCCGGATAACTAGAGGTAGAAGTATCATAATATAAATCATATGAATCGTCACATGTTTTGTAATAAATAATTTGATCGGGACTAGAAGGTGATGGTGTTGTTGTACCGTCGCTTCCAGTAATCACCGTCTGTGATACGAAAATATTACCACCACCACTACTTGCTAATCTACGATTCATTTGTTCTTGTGTTTCGTAGATACATCTCTCGCAATTTTTCTTAACACACAACTTGTTTTCAATAACTGCATTGTCATCAGCACAACAATTGAATAAATCATAACTGAATTCGCATTTTCTATCTGCGGATAACTCACCTATAGTTTTATCACCGGTTGGACATATTCCGGTTGTTGGTGATACATTTACTCGTTCGTAAACATGTCTTCCAAAGTCATCAACATAATCAGTAGTGTTATCCGCATTTTTGCGTTTATTATAATATATTGGAGAGGAACAGTCTGTATAGGGAACACATGTTAATGAATCTTGACTTTTAGAATATTCACCAATACAAGTGAAATCGCACGATGTTCCGTCTTCGTTAAGAAAATATGTTTTTCCACCATCTGTTGTTTCAGATGCCGGACAACATCCTGTTTGTCCAGCAGAGTTCACATACAGTTTTTGTGAGGGCGGACAACAACCAATAAATGGTCGATTGGTGCTATCATGTGCAAGTTTTGCTTCTTGGTTTGAAGGACAACACACCGATCGATTCTTTCCGTTCACTCCCACGGAACTTAAAACCTTATTTTCGTCATTACAACAGATCACGGTGTCACCTACTTTAAATACAGATGTATGTCCAAAATTAAAATTACCAATATCTTCCGCAGATGACGAGTTATGACAGTTTTTTAACACAGAATCGGTTTTTTCATTTATTTCCGTTTGAGTCAACGACTCGGATTGTTTAGTATGATAAGTGGGTAATTCTATGTCAGGTGATACAGTAATAAAACCAGCATCTTTGTTTATTCCTTGATACGAACCGGCGAAAGTTGTCGCCCAATGGATATAATTTTGTTTGTAATACTCATGATTTCGTTTGTTCTCAACACATGTATCACCGATTAAAGAGAAATTATTGGAGCAAGTTGCTATTTTGCAATCTTCCAATCTAGGATCTCTATTATATACACGAGCTATCATGGTTTCGGCATTTCGTGCAACGGGACACGGTGTACACGATGAACCGTCGACATATTGATCATTTTCACACGACATTTCACAATACCCTGATGTGTTTCTTGAAGCAGTACCCGCACAATCAAGTTTACATTCTCCTGATTCATATGTTACTGTGGTACCAGTGTGTTTTCGCTTACTTTCGGGCAATTGATCACGAAAATATTGTGCCGATTTGCACTCACATTTATCGTTGTTTATATCGAATTCCATATGTTGTGGGCAACAATAAGTTGTGCCAAAAGGTTCTACTATTGTTGTAGTGAAAGGTTCTACTGTGAATCCTTCGGTGGTTGTTTCATTTATTTTGCATTCTTCTGTTTGTCCGTTGTCGTATGGTGTAGAACCCGGATCACAGAATCCACCGACAGAGTCATTTCGAGTTCCCATAACTTCATCGATCCTATATCCGTTTCTGCTGTTGGGAATTCGTTCCCTGTCATACAAACCGGTGGAACAAGGTGTAGACGGACATTCTGCAAAATTATAACTACCGCTGGCTAAACTACCTGTAAAAGGTACATTACAAGAGCTATAAGGTGCGCTGCATGCAGATTGACACGCAGTGACCGATGTGCTGCCAGTAGGAGATAATTTGGTATTACCAAGTTTATGTCTAGATTCATTTGTGTTGGGACAAGGTTTGCATGCAGATCCGGGAACATCATTATAGAATCCACTCACACAAGGTGTACAACCACCTTGATAGTTACCTTCTTGACCTATAGGACAAGGTTCACAACTTTTGGTAGTATTATCTATACTATGGTGATCCGGGCATTCTATGTCACATTTTTCGTATTTTCCAATGTTTCTGTCATCCAAGGTCCAAGGTTTTTTACTGCTATCGTCGTTTATTCTGACATTGTTAAAACCAGATCGGTTGGGCAAACATTCTCTATAACATTGACCATCTACACCATCGACATCGGATGTTAAAGCGATCACTTTTTGACCCGAGTATTGGGGGTCATCTAATGTAGGACATGTTTTGCAGTATCGTATATTGTTACTGAATGTTATATATTTGGGGTTGGGACTGTTGTCTTCAATATTGGGTCGTGTTGTTCCACACAACTTACAACTGTTATTCACCACTGTTTGAAATATTCCGTACTGACTATCTACAGGATCACAAGTGTCGCACTCTAAATTGACATGTTCATAGTCCTTCATAAATGTGTTTGGTCCACACGCGGTGCATTGTGATGGTGTGTTGTTATCCAAAAAGGTGTGATTGTAATGTTTATAGGTATTCGGGGTGACTCTGTTTGCAACACCATATGCATTGTCAATTATGTTGGTTTTAGTTTTTTGGTTGTATATTTTGAAGTCGCTATTTACATTATCAAAAGGATTGAAAAAATAGCCTTCATCACATCCTCTTAGTTTTTCACAATTAGAACTAGTTTCGTCATAATACTCGTCGGGTCCACAAAAAGTGCAATAAGTCGACAATCCTCTGGTTGATAAGGTTGTACCTTTCGGACAAGTGACTGTGTTGTCACAAGACAAACTTGCTTTGCACGAATCTTCTATAATAGAACCTTGACTATCATCACGAACAACACAATATTCGCAATTTGTTCCATTGCTATTCCATCTGCGTCTATATTTCACATTAATTAATTTATTTTCGATAGGATACAAAGTGGCATCTGGGGTAAATGATCCAGGACTGGGTGTATTGAAATAAGCTAGAACGGACGGTTCCAACTCTGAACCGATAATTCTACAAGTCGTTTCTGAAGTATCACATTGATCAGGAACAACATCTATTTTACAAATATTCGAATGAGTTATATCAAATTGATCCTTAGTAATTATGGTGTTACCATTATCTATTGTATTATTTGGATCATGTATCAACAAATCATCTTTCACAGAATCATTTAAATGCGATTCGTCCAAATAGTATCTACCATCGTTTAATTGTTCAAAGGCTATATTTTCATCGGGTCTAACCACATAAGTGTCACATACTTCGTTTGTTGCATCGTTTCCATCATGATTGAAGTATGTTTGCAAGAAGTTAATTTTGTCGAATGAACGATCATTCGAATTAAATATGTAACATGGCTGTTTCTTTTCATTTTCACAAGTTCCACAGTTTGAACCGGACAATCCACAACTGAAACCGGAAGGTGTTCCGGGAGAATTCGTGTATCCGTACTGTCTTCTAGAACCGTTTTTACAAATGAACTCTTTGGTTCTTTCATTGTACCGTTCGTAATCGTTCATACTTATGGTGTTTCCATCACCATAGTAGTAGTTTTCTGCAGAATCAAATCGCAAAGTACATGTGCTACCGATGTTGGTATAATATATATTTGAAGATGTATTATCGCCTTCAACATAGTTAAAATTTGTATCACGCAATTGAACAATATCGAACGGTTGATTAACATCTCTAAATTTACAATCACCGTTAGAATTCATTAGATAGTTCACATAACGCGTTTCCCATTGGTTGACATTGGAATTAAATCGATAAACACGCTTGTCAAACATATGCTTTGGACATTGGGGTGGATCGCCATGTGGTTTACAAAAAATATTAGAATCTGGATTATGTTTTGTAACACAGTTTCCTGCGACAGTTGGATCCAAATTAGATTCCCATGCCATTTTGTCCGTGGAGTCCGAATAGAAGAAAGCATGTGGATTTCCAAAATAACCGAATTCTGGTTGAATGGTGCTACACACTTCGGTCGGGCATTCGTATCGTCCACATCTAGCCGGTCCCACATATGTATCGTTCAACCAAGGACCTTCGTAGTTGTCCATACTCAATGGTACTGTCTTGGCACAATAATTATCCAATACATCATCCATAGTAATTCTTGATTTAAAATTCTCTTTTTGTTTTATATTATTCTTGTTCAATTTGACATAGATAAATGAACATATACAAATAAACAAAATTAATATTATAAAATATAACATTTATTTTTTAATGGATAAATAATTTTCAAGTATACATAACGATTATTATACCCTGTTAGCATTATTAATAACAGCAGAACAATAAAGACCGTTACCATCATCGGTTTTGAAAAAACCATTTTTTTCGTCACATTCCGTTATACATTCGGATTTTGTATTTCCCTCATTGTTTACTTCTTTCCATACACAAGGACTGAAATCATCAGTTTCATTATCATATATGAAATCACTAAAATAATCATCGTGGTTTAAACAAGATTTTTCTTGTTTCGAACAATTAATTAGTTTTTCACATTTTACTCCGCTTGGAGTGTCTGTTAATCTATAGCCATTGGGACAGTTGTCACAAAACTTTGTGTTTCCAAATATAACAGGAGGATTCGGACATCTTTTATAAGTACCATCTTCTAAATTTTTAGCACATACAGAGTCGTCTATTATCTCACAATTTGACTTGTTCGCTCTTGTTTCTAGATATATTATTTCAAATTTGTTATCCATTTCGTCCAATGGTTTCAGACAATGGAAGCAGTTATTCTGAAGTGGACTGGTTTTACAATCGGCAACAGTAGGACAACTAACATTGGGTGTACACGCATCGATAGAATGCCATGCTAAATCGTTGTCGTTTCTATATGTTCCTTCGGGACAAGGCAAACATTCGGGTGAAGCGTTTTGATCGTCATTATACACTCGTAAGAAGTGCTCGTTATCTTTACAAGCAGCCGGTGTCAATGTTGGACACAACGCATTGTCACCTAACTGTGCTGGATATTCATACAGATTTTCATAGTTTCTGTAAAATCCGTCCAAGAGAACATCTGTACCCGTTTCTGTTTCGTAAATGCAATCATCACCCTTATAGTTCAGCGTAGAGAAATACGTTTTGGTGTACATGTCTTCATTATCGTTCAAAAACTTACAAGTAATCGGGTCATTTTCTCTAGCACATTTTTCTTTTGTTTGTGTCGGTTCATCCTCTACACAAAACCCATTGGTATACAAATCCTCACTGAACAATGTATTGTTTTGATCGTAAAAAGCACATTTGCCATTATGAAACTTTCTCAAAAAAACACGATTATTCCATTCTTTATCTGCTCTATTGAACTGCCAACAATCTTTTCTATATTCTGGATCACTGTAACACTCGTCAACACCACATGTATCATTTGTTGTACAAGTCAAACCATTCGGATCGGTTGGATCAATTTTATACAATTTCTGTTTATCATTTACATTTGGTTGACGAAACAAACATGGTTCAGGGTGACCAGGTAATTGGCAACAATATACATTAGATAAACTACAATTGACTGGTGGTTGTTTATAGCAAGAACTAATATATGTTGTGTCTGTTTTCGTATTTAAATCTCCAATCAATCTCCAGTGATATTGACCATCTGGTCCTAATAAATTTATATAAGTGTACTTGTTCCATCTCAAGTCTGGTTGCGAGTATTCATAACACACATCTTTTTTTCCGTGATTTATATCATTCATATGTATATTTTCACAATCATAAGTTGTTCCATATACGGGATGCGAGCTACCGTGTTTTGATGAGCAATGTATATCTCCGTTGGTTTCAGTGGTCATTGTTTGTTCGGAAATTTCATTACTCCATTTATAGTTATCGTTTCCGTATTGTGGACTGATAGAAGTGTCTTTTTCTAAAAAATAACAAGTTTCGGTTGGACATCTGTATTCACCACAGTAACCATTTGCTCCATCCCAGGGACCTATATAATTATTAAGTTTGTCCTCCGTAATAATTTTACATTTGTTATCCAATATTTTATCAAAACTGTTAGTGAATTCTTCTTCATATTTGATAAATGAAGAAATTATATAAATAATGATAAAAAATATTAAAATAAAAAATACAAGTGGATACATTATTAAATTCAAAACATATATTTTTACAAGGCAAGGGGCTTTGATGTTTCCTCCGTATAAGTTCTATAATAGTAGGAATATCACCTACGATGGTCTAAGTTTTTCCACATTAGCATTCTGTAACATGGTGAAAGACGGAATGTTGAAACACACTAAGGCGTTCCTGTTTTTCGTATTGTAGTTAACTTTATTAAGTAAATTGTTGATTCGTTTTTTTAGCATAACATTCTCGTTATTCAAAACTTCCGTTTCTGCTTTATTAATAGTTATTTTTGAACAAATTATTACTCGAAATTTTGTTTACTGTATGTGTATATTCGTCTTTAGATTCGTTCTTCATGTGTTTATTAAAAATTAAAAGAAAAACTATTAAAAAAAGCACGTATATCATTAGATACCGTATTTACATTAGTTACCACATTAGTTACCAATTATTAGTATATAATTCAAATTCAATGTCACTAGCTCTATCACTATTTTCTGTGCTATGAAATTTAAAGTTATTACCATTTGTTTTTTCCCATTTTAAATATTTTCCATCATGAGATTTTATTAAATATTTCTGACCTGTTCTTATTTGTTCGTTGACTTCTCTCACGCTGTTACCTTCTTTAATACATATTTTAAATTTTTGATTGTCATCGTGACCAACAGCAAATATTTGATAATTACCACAAAACAAAAAGTTATTTGCTTCACATGAACCACCGTCATAATCTAAAGCATGATTATGAACACTGAAACTATTATTTTGGGCATTACAATTATTATCTACATGTTGATATTTGAAATAAAATTCTGAATTCGTGTGTTTGACAATTTTCCATATTTGATTGCATGCTTTTCCCGCTAATCCTACTTTATCTCTATGATTTCCATCAGAACGCTTAGTCAAATACTTGAACAAATTGGAGCAGTCATTATTATTTTGATTTTTATTATTACAGAACACTTTTATTCTAACCTTTGCGTCATCGTTATTTTCTAATCCCATACATTCTGTTACACAATCTCTATTTTTATATAATGGACATGTTGTTGCTACATCTTCTTTTCTGGTACCTTGTTGCGAAGGTTTTTCTTCCCCGCAATAAAAACTACATTGATCCCAATTATAATCATTCTGTTTACATTGAATACATTTTGTGTTTTGCGGATTCGGTTTTTCATTGTCACCGCAATTTAAATATATTTCTTTGGAATATTTTATACTTTTTGTATATCCGGATCCATTATCATTTATAAACATACCGTTACTATTTTTCCTAGTAAGTCCCATATGCAGTTTATAGGATCCTAATTTGTTAAATGTTACCTTAAATTTGGTTTTGCCAGGTTTCCGTTCAATTTTTCCGTTTAATATACTCCATGTATTATTATTTAATTCTATTATATAAGCATTACCATCATTATTTGAGTTTTGTAAAGATATAGAAATATTCGAGGTAATAAAAGTTTGTCGATCATTTTCTAGTTGTATTTCTAAATATAGTTTTTCGCTAAAATCAGATAGTGTTGTATCATTAATTGTTATTGAGTTTATTGTCAAAGTTAAATCCGATTGTGTCGTATGTATTTCGTTTATTTGGATACATGCATATGTTGTAACACATGATCGAGAAGGAGGCGATATTCCAGATGGACACGAACTTCTAGTTCTATATTTATCTTCTTTAAATGTATCATGTAATATTATTGTTTCTGTTGATTCACTACAATTGTTAATAATAGGACATTCATTCACAACATAATTTGAGGGGTCTTTACATATATTTTCATATGAAATTTGTTCAAATATGAACCCATTTGCTTGATTGTTGTTTTTAATGATTTGATGTGTATAATCATTATCATTATTGTTTTTTCTACTATATATCTTGAAATTTGAATCAGTAATCTTTTCGATTCTTAATCTATATTCATTTTCGGTAAATTTGAAATTGTTAGACCCTACTTCTTCAGTCATTAAAAGTTTTTTGCTCTCCATATCTGTTAATGTAATTATTTCAGGTGGAATCGGGTTACCAAGATAAAAAACAATTGCATTATCTCTATTAACCAATGTATTTGCATCTGGTCTACCTAAATAACTATTGTCATCTGCCGCTGTTTTTATTCTATAAAACCCATGACCTAATAATGATGGACATTGAGTACTAGGACAATCTATTTTTGGTATTACACTATTTTCGATGTCCCCTGGTGCACACGAATAAACATTGTGTGACTTTTGATTATTAATAATTTTATCAATCATACCACCTCTATAACATTCGTGTGTAGGACACGTTGGATCTGTTAAATTCCAGTTGTTTATATTTTTACAATAATTACTTCTGTCAGTTTCTGCTGCTTCTCGTGCCTCCTCTTCTCGTGCCGCCGCTTCTAGTGCTGCTGCTTGTCGTGCCGCCGCTCTTTGTGCCTCCGCTCTTTGTGCCTCCGTTTCTCGTGCTATATTAGTTTCTCTTATTGCATTATTTATAATGTCGATTTGATTATTTACGGTTTGAATCATAGTTGTTATACTATTTGTATTTTCTTCAACGGTGTCTTTTGTATCATTCTTAATTTCATTAGATACTGGTGGATAAGTTCTAAACAAGTCATCAATTGCATTCGCAGACGATCGGGTATTATTAATTAAATTGGATGCCATATTTTTGATATGTGTAGCAGTCGTAATTATAGTATTTACAATACTAGTGTTCGTTCCGTTTATTATAGCGGTTTCTAAATTTCGAATGATCGTTTCCAAGTTATCCGCAGCAGATCTAGCGGTATTTCCGGCGGATCTTACCCTATCATCTAATATTTCTCTTTCTTGTTTGCAAGAAGTGCTATTGTAATGTTCTGAACAATTTACCTCTTTAGATTTTGCTGAAGGACATGCTAATGTTAAACCTCGGACAACAGGGGCTGGAGATGAGTTTAAACTTCCTCGCTGTGTAAAGAATGCAGTACTTTCATCTGTACACGAACATATCTGTTCTAATGTAGGTGTCCAATTATACAAAGTATCACCACACACGTTGTCTATCTCGGTTTGAGTTAATGGCGGACGATTTATGGTTTTTACTTGTGTATCAATATTTTGATTAGGTCCCTTTGGGGAAGAATTATATAAACAGTTTTGTGTTGTAATTAAAGAACGCGTGTATGTTTTATCTTCTGTAGGTGAAGGTTGTATATTATCCCACACATAATTCGATATATCCCATTCTGAAACATTCAAACAATTCGGGCATGTTTGGGGGCAGTTTTTGTCTCTTGGAGTGGTTGGTGGACACGCAGTACCATTACCAAAAGGATGTGTATCAATAACCACGTGGCATGTTTTTTTAAAACTACATGTACCTCTATCCTCACAATTGGTACATATTTCACGAGATTTACAATCGATGTTTTTTTTGGGCAGTCCGCAAAGATAACTAAATTCTAATCGATCACCTTTATCATTCAATTCATAAGATGTTTCATTTATTCTACCTAACAATTCGGCTTTTGCTTGTGGACATGTTTTACCGAAACGATTGTGATTTCCCGTTTTCATACTTGTTTTAATGAGTGTTCCTTGTATATCTTCACCTGGTCCGTAACTGGTTCTGTTATTCACTCTATCTGTACATACGCGATGATCTGTTCCGTTTTTATAAACCGGATTTGCATAAGTACAATCCGATGGACAATCTGTTCCTCGAGTTCCTTGTTTTTGACGAGGTTCAACATTCAAAGTATAAGGTATTGAATATAATTGATTCTGATCAACTAAATGCGCCACTTCTGGTAGTATCTCAGAATCGGATGTTATTTTACACACTGTTGATCCACCATCATCACTGCTTAATTCGACAATTCTAGAGATTGTGTTTATTTTACAAAAGTCTTTATGGTATCTATATGCGTCATTAGTATCTATTTGTTCAAATATAGTGTTTTTTGTGTCATCATCTAAATTATTGAATGATGGCACATTAAGAGGGTTATTTATGGTTACATTTCTCGTAAAACTGCATTTGGGTATTTCACATTTATCACCAGCTCTTAATTTAGTAGGGTCTCCACTTTTGATATAATTTGGAGGACATTCCTGTAAACATTCTAATGGATTTAAAGTATCTGTTTCATTGTCAACTTTTTTGTATAAACAAGGAGAAAACTCGTCATCTTGAGTTAATGTATATGCATTAAATTTATTATATCTTTTATCCAAACATATATTGTTCAATGATTCGCATGGAACTTTTTTCGAACATTTTAGTGTGTTGGGATTTATTTCCAATTCTGGATTGTCTTCTGTGGCACATAAATCACAAAATACTCCTTGATCGGCAATTACTAACGGTTTATTACACTCTCTAATACAATCAGAGGGTGTTGTTGAGACACATGTTGCTATATTCAATCCTCCATCGTCACTGTATTGTATTTGGTGTCTTTGTTTGTAACCCACCTTTTTTTTAATAGTACCTAAATCATTGATGTTTTCATAACAATAATCAATATTGGATGAACAATCTGGTACAGGCGCGCACGCGTCATACGCGGTCATCTGCGTGTTGTCCCGTATATATGTTCCTATAGGACATGGTGTGCATTTTTGTTCAAACACATTTCTAAATTCATCTTGCTTTTGACACAGTCTGAATTCATACCCCGGACAATTGAATCCATTTATCGTATCCATTTCTAATTCTCTACTCAAACTTCTGTCTACACTTCGGTAAACACAACTCTCTCCGTCTCTGCTGATAACCGGTTCGTATTTAGTTTTTTCAAACATGTCCCTGTCATCCAAGTTACAACACCATTTATAATCGTTCGTGTAACAACTTTTTATCTCTGTATTAAGTTCTGATATAATGTCGTCGTGAAATTGACAGGTGTAGTTCGTAAATACTTCCCCTTTATGATCGGGATGACAATACTCGTTACCATATTGATCGACATAGACATACACGCACGCACTATTCCTCATTGTTTGTTGTCTGAAGAGTATGGGTTCATATTGACGATTGGTTGAATTGAGTTTATAACCCGTTTTGGACAGAGGTTCGCATCCTTCTCCACACACAGCCGGGTCTTGTTCACAAAATAGTCCGTTTACATTTGATGCAACACTAAATGTTTGATATTTATTGAATCCTGTTGAACAGGGTAAGTTACATAAAGAGCAGTTTAAAGGGGTTTTTCTACACTCTTCTAAGAAACTACCATCCATATATTCATTGTTTGTAAATTTATTTTTCCACACACAATCTCCAGATGATGTAAGTATTTTTTTATACTCCTGTTTATCCCATGTGTTGTTATTATATACATAACAAAAATCTTCTGCTCCTAAATATTCACAAGTGGGAGGCATTGTTTCACAATATACTTTATCCGGTAACGATTCTTTAGTGACACACGTGAAGTTACCATCCGCATCATTTGAACTGTACTTAGGAGCTAACTCCGACATATAATGATTCTCTCCGGTGCGCGTGTTCAATCGTAAGTAGCTACATAGTTCAAGTGGACATGTATTTTTTTCACAGACACCACGGTTAAACACATAATTATCTTTTTGATTATTCGTAACAATCATACATTTATTATCCATCACCTCATCGAAATCATTTACAAACTTCTCGTTAATTTTATATAATTTGATAATGACTAAAGTCAATGTTAAAATACACAATAAGAAAAATAACAATTTGAATTTCATTATATATTAATTAAAAAATATATTAAGTTTTCAATTTTAATTTGTTAAAATAATTTTTCAAATTTAATTAATTCAATCATTTTATATTTCTTTGCATATAACCACACCATTTTCTCTTCTTAATTGTTGATTCACAACAGTCCCGTCTGGTTTGGTGTATCTTCCACATCTTTCACAAGAAGTTATTGTTTTGCCTGGATCAACAACACTTTCTAATTCACAAGCATCATTATATTTATATCTTTGAAATGTTTTATCCACTGGATGAACACAAGGTATTCTAGGGTTTGCGGGACAAATCAATGTTTTCTTACAAGATAAATCACAATCAGGTGGTAATTCACATACATTCTTTTCTTCGTTTAAAACTTTGTTTTTATAAACAATTTTACAATCGGATGTATAACATTTTGTTTTGTTACAATCCGTCATTTTTTTTTCACATGCCATATTGCTTACGACAGCTCTTCGGTTTTTTAATATATAATCCGAACTACATTCTGCACATTGTTGATTATCATGATTCCAGTATTCATTTTCTTTACAATCTTTTATTTCTGCATAATTATCTTTAAAATAGTCCGGTTTTTCTGGTTCGGAAGACGGTGCTAACACAAATCTGGCAGTCGCTGTTACAGGAGTGGTGTCGCGTACAATTGTTACAGACTCTTGTGTAACTTGTGGTGAAGATGAATACACGGGTTGTGAATACACGGGTTGTGAATACACGGGTTGTGAATACACTGGTGGTGCTGCTACCGGTGTCATTGCAACTACTTGTGGTTGCTGACCGTATGTTCTTTCTTCATAAGTTTGTGGTACTACATAAGTTGAAGGGGGTGGTGGAGGCGGGGATGGTTCTTGATAAGGAGTGCAATTGTAAACATTCTTTTTTGTTTGTTGTTTTGACACACACTCACCATTGTATAAATCCTGTTTACTGGTTTCCGGAACTAATGAACTACCGGATGTTTTATAACATGTCTCTAAAGGACAGTTCGATACAACACAAGAACCATTATCGTATTGGTTTTTACCATCTGAAGCGGTAGTCGAACACAAGTTATCTAACACTTCGTCAAAACTGTTTACTGTATTATAAAAATGTTCAATACTTTTAAGAGTATATAATAGTTTTTTATAATAAAGTAAAAATGAGTTGATTATTGTAAAACTAATTAAATAAATATATACAATCATTTAATTTAGATAAATTTAATTAATTTATGGTGCTGGAGCGGCAGCGTAATCCCATACAGGAGAACAATTATCACAACCACTGTCACACGCCAAAATCTTACCACCTGACATTCTAATGCATCCCTCAGAACCGAACTTAATACCGTTATTAAAAACAGGAACGGCTTCTTCTGTATTAGTAACGGGTTCAGTTAGTTTATTAATGATCTCCGCTCTACTGGAGATACCTTTTGTAATATCAAAAGATGTTAATGAATCGCTATTGTAATTCTTTTGTTTTACGGTTAGTGTTCCATTTGCATTATCGTTAATGTTGTAAACATATTGCTGCGGAACTTCGATCGTTTTGGAAACCAAACCTGATGTTGCATCTTCGGCATAAGTTTTGTATTCATATATTTTTATGTCACCTTGATTTCCATTGTTTATAGCACCAGAGATTTCATTAATTCTTTTTATATCACTACTCTCAACAGTTGGGGCACTACTTGTTGGAAATGAAATAGGTGTTGTTACTCCACTCGATAGAGTATATTCAAATCCAGTAGGTGTCGAAGCTATATTTTTTACATAATCATCAGAATCTAATACATCATTTTTCTTAACAAAATACTTTTGAAAATCTGTAGTCGAACCATCTGTTCCCGATTTGACTTTCAAATCATTCACATCTTCCATAATCAGTTTTCCGAAACTGTCACCTACATACAAATTCCCATTCACTTTAATATCACCGTTCAAAGATGTATTCCCTCCAACACTAAGACTATTCGTTATATTGATGTTATGTTTGGCATTAACTTCTTTATCAATATTTAAAGGATTTAAAGCGTTTCTATTATCCAGAGAAATATTGTATGTATCCCTTAGATTTTGTTCAAGTGATTCACCAAATGCAGCAGTTTGTACACTTTCCAAAGCTTTAAGACGATTATCTATGGTTATACATTGATTTGGGGCGTCAACTTTAATAGAGTTATCGTCATTGGTGCACTTATAGTTACCCGGGGGTTCTCCTGTATACAAATGTTTAACTCTCATGCTATTTGCGTATTGATCTTCAAATTTCCCATTTTCGTATGAGCTACTTAAACCCGTATCTGTATTGTAATCGTTTAATAAATTGTACAATTGGTATTTCATCATTCCATTTTGTTGCTGTATTGTAAAACTGGATATATCGTTACTCATTGATGCTAATCTATCATCAATATCAATAAACTTACTTCCTAAAGTTTCTTTTGCAATCGATTGATTGATACTTAGATCGTTCTTAATTTCCATACCATTGTATCCTTGAACATATTTGTTCAATCCAATATCATTCCAATCATCGATAAACAATTTTCCTCCTATATTTCTACCATCTCTTGTTTTATCTCTTTTCAAACTTAAATTTATACCCGCTTGCATATCCACAGTTTTGTCTAAATTTGTTTCTGATGATATCGTTCCTGGTATAATTGGTTTGATGAACTTGATCATAGGATCTAATGTTATTTCATCATTAACATTATTATGTTGTTTGAAGGTATTATCGTAACTAAAAACATGATCTAATGTTTTGGTATAATTTTCGTTATTGTCTATTTTATCTTTGTAACTAGTACTCCCTGATATTAAATCTCCACCGAAAATGACATCTTTTTCGGTTTCCAGACTATTTTTTGATATAACATTTGACGCAGTTATATCTTTTACATTTACAATATTGAATGTGTGATTTTTGTTCGCAATCTTGTTATTCAAAACCGATTCTGTAAGGTTATCAGTAATCGTTTGATAATAGTTAACTAGATTTGAACCCATATATGTACCGAAGTTTTTATTAAATCTTTCATCAATAGCATTTTCGTTGAGACGTATTTTTCTAGAATTTTCTTGTATGTTGGAATTTAGAGCATCTAATGTGATAACTGATCCCGTTGCATCGACGAGAGATATTTCTTTCAACAAATTACTCAAAGTGGAAACTTCTTCAGATAAGCTGTTAATTTCTCGTGTGTTGTCTTGGATATTTTTAAGGTTTTCCAAGTCGAAATTATATTCTGAACTAATGTATGAAGCCAAATCATTTTTGTATAAATTAGAATCCGGATGTAAAACGTTTTCAATATTGGTTGCTCTACCTTCTAATGTGTCTATTCTTTGTCTTTCTAATCTTAATTCGTTCATATCTTGATCAGCTGCCAACAACAAATCATCAAATTTCTTAAAATTAGAGTAGGAACTTACATTGTAATAGTTGTCATACCAATCGCGGAACAAGTTGTTATTACTCGAATATGTATAATTGTTCTCAATGAAATTTGTATCGAGGTTAAAGAAGTTGGTCAAACTGTTGTTAGTACGATCATATCTGCCTCTAACATCATCTCGGATTAAGATTCTAGCATCCAAATTCATATTGGACGAACTAATAACACTGTTTGCGAGATTCGATCTCAAATTCGCAATATCGTTCACTGCACTTAAATGACTGTTATTGATATTGTTGATAGTTGGGTAATAATCATCGTTTATAAATCTGCTCATTCTATCGTTTGTGTTAAATATTTCGGCAGCATTGCTATTGATTCCTGCTCGATGATCTCTTCGATTTTGGTTAATCAATTCCTTGTTTATATCAATCTCTTGTTGAAGACGCTCGTTTTCAGATGTCATTCTGTTGTTGATTCCCATGAAGTTAGCGGTTGTAATGTTCTTATAAGAGTTGAAGCGTTTGTCTAAATTGTTCACTTTTTCATTGGTTTTTCTATTTTCCAATTTCAGTTCAGCTTTTGTGTTATTGTGACTATTCTCTAGTTTTTTGTTATTAAAGTTGATATCATGAACCAAGTTTTGCAATTTCTTTTCGTTGGTATGTTTGTCAATTTCTATCGTTTGTGTAGTAGTTTTGATTTTTTTATTGATATTACTAACTTTTGATTTATTTTTAATTACAACAACTGTAGTAGTAATGACAACAAAAAAAGCCAAAAGTGAAAATATAAGAGGTGGTATCATTTTTAATAATAAAAATGTTTTTATTTTGTTAAACGGATTAAAGCATCATAATTTTTCATCATGTTGTAATATTGTTCAGAGTTATCATTTGAGGTTGTGTCATTACCATCACTCATATTCTGAAAATTATTGTTTTCTTCATAGACTTCGTACAAGTATCTCTGGTTTTCTATTAATTTAGCATCATTGTAATTTACGGCATTGATAATATTTTTTATCTTAATTTGATTATCCTCTGAGTCTTCTTTTAATTCTTTTAAAAGTTGTCTATTTGAATATATGTATATACCTAAAGTTATTGATAAGAACAATAAGAATAAAATCGGTATAAAAATGATTAAATCTATGGAATACATTGTTTTTATTCTAAAAAGATATTTTTATGTAAGAATATGAGTTGAATGATTTGTAAATTGTATATATCATTAAAGGAATTAAAATAAAACCCCAATTAGGATTAATCTCCCCTATTAGTTGTTCCACTTCCTCTAAGATTGATTCCGCTACATTTGATATGAATACTAAATTCGATTCATTCACCATTCGCAATACCTCTATACAACCCAGTATCAACACTATTATTGAATATATCGCCCAAAAATATTCATTTGATAGAACTACCAAGAAATTTAGGTTACCCTTTATATTTAAATACTTTAAATAATTATCTTTGTCAATATATCGTATAACATTTGTGTTAGGATATACATCCATCAACTCTTCATTACCGAACATCATTCCGAGTACTTCATCTTTGATTTCGTCGTTGGTCTGTTTACTGTTTTGGTTGTATTCATTTGAAATTGAATCATCGCGTTGATATTTAACGACATTTTCAACTTCAATTTGTTCGTTGGCTTTGAATTCTTTTAAAACATCATCTCTATCTACAAAAAATTTATTACGATCCAATCTATTTCCCCAATTCTTCCTAAATTGAGTAGTCATAGTATATTAATATTTATAATACTTTAATTCTATCATCAACATTAATATTCAAATGTTCTCGTTGTTTTTTGCTAATCAAAGGTGCTTGTATATCTGTTCGAGAACTGAACTGTTTAACAACTTTGTCTTTGACACTATAAATATTTAATATTGAACTTAATTCACTCATCAACGCATCTATTTGTTGTGTAATTGGAAATAAAGTGTTTGAGTTCATTATCTTGATAATCGCGTTTCTGTTTATCATATAACAATGTGTCAACATAAAGCGTTCAACTTCATAATAGCTTTCATATTTCCTACATTTCTTACATATATATCCGAAGAGAACAATATCCCAATCGTTAGGAATATACTTCATATGTTCATATATTTTTGCATTTAAATCGTCAGGAATTTTAGCATCATCCTCGAATATCAACACATTGTTGTATTTATTCTTTAAAATGTTTTCCCATATTTTAACATGTGATAAATAGCACCCTATTGCTCCTTTTGTCAACTGATAATGTTTCGTTCTAAATCCTGTTGTTTCCAACTGTTGTAACTCTGCTTTAGCTAGTTCGGACAAAGAAACGCTGTCAACATCAAGTTTACTACCATCTATAGCATCGAACTTAATAACGGTCTCATTTTTAAAATCGGAACTTTTATAATATTCTAAAAAGTTATGCAATCGATCTGGTCTTCGTTTCAGATTGATTAGATATATCCTATCAAAATGATATTTTTCTTTGTTTTTTCCGTAAAACCTTGTACACAGATAAATTACGAAAAGTGAAAGTATTAAAAGAATGATAATGAAAATATGAATGTTAGTGCTTGATTTCACCATTGTCATTTATATTTCCAAACTTTATATTTCCAAAATTGCTGTTTTCATCGATCTAAACTTATTTTTGTTCATTTCATCTTGATTAAAGAGATACCAAGTTTTGAGGGCTTCAGTCCTACCAGGTCTATGCGCTCTTCCTATCACTTGTTTCTCGATTTCCAAATTGAAATAATGATATATTATCACATCCGTTGTATTTTCCAAATTGACACCACTCCCAAATGCCCTTGAATTTATCAACAACACATCCATATCTTGATTCTTGTACATATTTAGATTTGATTGAAAACTGGTTCCTTTTAATATTCCATATTTGATTCTCAATCGATCAAAAATATCTACAAACTTTTCAAATGGTTTTTCGTACTCTGAAAAAATTAATATTTTACTATTAACATTTTTTGATTTAATTTGTTTTAAAAGTAACTCCAATGTATATAATTTTTTGTACACATGTGTGGATTTAATTTCAATACTTTTATCATTGACTACCATAAGCGATTCACTTAATTCTTTCACATATGCTTTACACAAAGGACATGTGTTTTTTATCTTCAACCATCTACATATACACTCTAAACAGTAGGAATTTCCACAACATTTAATCACTGTTCTGGTGCTGACTTGATCATAACATATATTACAAATGTCCACATTTTTTATTCTTTCGGTCAAATACTCTATTTTCAATGTTAAGTCTCTCTCATATTCTTCTAGATGTTTCAATCGTTTATCATGTGCTTGTATATCATCAACTATAATAGATTCATAATACTGTCTCCTTGCTTTACAGTTTTTCAAGTTTTTTTCAATATCTTCTTTCAACACATCAATTATACAATTTTCATCTAAATTAGTATTGTTTTTGTTGATGTAGGATATTGCTGTTCCTAAATCACCCGCGTTAACAGAATTGATGATGTTTGCGTTGTCCGTCATAGATTTTACGATTTCCGAGATTGTGTCCTTACATTCAATACATGTTGATATTATCTCTGGTAAAGCAAAGGATTCTTTCACGAATGCATCGGCATTTTTAACTATAATAGCACTTAGTATATTATAATCCATTACCGGCAATGTGCGCAACAAACTAACGATTAATGTTTTGATGAACAAATTTTTGACAACTCCGGTGTTATAAGTTCTTGCACCCCAATCGTTCGACCAATTGAATCTAAATTTCGGAAAAGGATTTATTAAATTTTTATAAGAAGCCGTAACAAACCAATAGAACTCCGACGGTATTTGTTTTGCGTTTGGTGTCACCGTGGTATCTGCCTCGTCGAAGATTGTTCTTACAACAGATATTTGTCTCTCTCTTAAATTCGTTTCTATGTATTTATAAAATGAAGATGATACTAACAGTATATCGTATACTGTATTCGTTGATTTAATAAACTCAGATAATTTGACACGAGTATTAATTGTTTTGTATTTAAAATCTTTATTGAAAGTTCTTATATAATTTTCCCATTGATTAATTAGTCCGAATGAACACACGATGATGTTTGTATTCAATCTTATCAATTTCGGTCGATTATATTCTATATATATAGAATTATACTGACCATAAACATTATGTTTATTGTATAGGTTCAATGGTTTTTCGTTCATCATAATCAACGCCAACATAACATACGACTTTCCGCTACCTACATTATCTCCCAATATACCAATATTACTTTTTACACACGCGTGTTCGGCACGATTCGTTTGAATAGGTTCGTTCTCTAATTGTATGCACTTATTCAAAGCCACGAGTTGATGTGTTTTCAGTATAACCTCTGATTTAATTGACTCTGTAAAAATAGGATCGTCTTTAGTCAATTCTGATGGGTTTATGTTCATTTCTTTTCAATAATAGTTAATCAAAACTTTAAATGCGTGCGATATTATTATTGTTACATTGATTATTTCAATTATCATCAACATTAGATGTTTCATTTTCTGAAAACAGTTTTTTTTGTGATTTGATGTATTTCATTAAGACGATAAAAGTAACACATGCTATAAATTTAATGAACATGGTGTAAGTAAATATATCTTGAATTATTTCTGACATACATTTTCTATCTAGTTTATTAGATCTATCGGAGCAGATGAATTTCAAAACTCTTTCGTCTTCTATGTTTATCACAAACATAACATAGATTAATACCACGAAACTCTCCAACATTAAATATCCAAAAATGAAATGTGATATAAAAGTACTGTCATCATCCAATCTCAAAAGTGAGAAATATTTTCCAACAATATCTAATTCCTTAAAAAAATCAAAATATTGATTAGTAATGTATATAACATTTAGAATCATATTTATAATAGGCAAAAGTATCAAATAATTGTTGGACAATTTAGACATAACTTTCAAACTTTTTTTCAAAAACAAAGCAATTATGAAAGTTATCATCAAATAGGTTATCATTACAAAAAGTACATACGAACCTCTTGACAGAAAGTCCGAACCTAGATCGAAATACAAATACACCATGAATAACATGAAAAGAAAACAAGGAAACAGCATGAGAATATACCTACAGAATGTTATAAGTTCCAGCGTTGTTTCGTGTTTGAACTTCTTTTTCAAATCTTTCATGTAAAATATAAGGATAATATATACAACAACAATAGATACAAATGTTTTGAGATTAAAATAATCGGATAATGAAGAAAGCATATTTATTTATGTTATAATAAATAAATTAAATTATCATGAGTAATTCGAATGATAAAAGTGCATTTAATACAATTATTATGGTATATATTGGTTTCAAAATAATTAGAATGATATTCAGCTACGCATCTTTGTTAATAGCCAAAAACTTTTCAGCACAAATCTACATGGAAAAAGTATTAGTAAACGGCGATAACCCCCCTGCCTTAACAAATCTTTTGTTTCTCTACATCATCGTTGAAGTCATAATGGTTGTTATATTCTTAGGTTTGCTAATGGCAGTTGATCATAGTTTCAAATTGAATATGTTAAATGATGAAGATAATTTATTGACAACATTTATCTTACCCGACTATATTATTAGTGTGATGCTGATTATAAGCATAGGCTCAATTATAGGGAACAAAATGTATATTAAGAAGTATTTTCTGTACAAAGACGACGGTATGAGAGCAATCCGTGCTTATAGCGAGATGATGCTTACCATATCTATACTCGCATCCGTGGTCCCTTTTAATTTTATGATTTCGGGTATTTACAGCACAATTAAAGATAAAGTTTTAAAACATTGATATAACAATACTAAATAAGATGAAAAAAAATGAATAAAATATTTTTCTTTTTTGTTCCTTAATTTTGTTGTAATTGATACTGAACAAAACATCATAAAATACGAACATGAGTGTAAGTCCCGTATATATACAAACTAGTCCAACGGCTATAGTTGGTAAAATGGTCACCCAGTCGTTCAACAACTCCATTATATATTTCATGTTTACATTAATGTTTACATTCGATAGTTCCATATCTTTTTTGATGTCTGTTGTAGAAATAGAATAATATGATACAAAAGATATTACCACGATTAAAAGGAATGTTAGACAATATTTCATAAATTGAAGAAAGGTTACTTTGTAATTGATACTCGCTATAAACTTAACAACTTTATAAAAAATGAATCCTACAATGATTAAAATATAAGCCTTTGTTTTTTGTTCGGAGTTGCTAGTTTCATCTATGTTAGTTAGGAATGTAAAAATTTGTTTTATGTAAATGAAAAATAGTGATAACAACACAAAATGCAAACAAATCTCAATAATATACACAAATATAGATAACGCAAACACTAAGGTGGATAACAACACATTTTCCGATTCTTCTGCTTTAGATGACAAATTAGTTTTTGCGTACAACTTATCTATCGATTTGTTCATTTTTTCGTTTATCAACAAGAAGTCGAATAAAGCGTTCACAAAGGTCGACACAAATATTTGTAAACTCGGTGGTAATACGGTGTAAACGTGGGTTTCAAAAAACGACTTGAACTCTAACACAATAGAATTCTTGAAGTCTTGTAAATTCAAAATTAATACAAAAATCACATTGACAATGAACAAAATATTCATTTCATTGAATTCCATAACAACTTTACATTATACATATAAAAAAGTAAATATAGAAGATGCTATCAAAAAGATAAACACAATATTCGTATCCGTCTTGATCTTCGATTTGTCGTTATCTGTTTTTTTATCTCTAAAAAAGATCAATGCGTTGACGAAAACTAAATTAGATATGAATGATATTATCAAGAATTTAATTATATATTTCATAAACAAATTTGGATTAACAATAAACCGACTGAATTTTGGATGTTTACTTGCTAAAGTTATAAAAAGGGATTGGTGTTGAATATTCGACAATGTTTTCTTTTTCAACAACACAATGTCTATAAAATAAACACTATACACAAATATAAGAATGAAGAAAAGCGTGTTTAACAAGTTGTACATAAAAAGCAGTAAGAACTCGTATCGATTGAATTCATATTTGGAATCTTGGTTCTCGGGTAATGCTTTACACTTGCTTAGTATTGGATTGTTTTTGTCGTACTCGTATGCGTAATCAATATATCTATTAAACTGAATATATGACAATAGTGAACCGACTAAATAAAACTCAATCATATTTAACTATATATTAATTTTATTATTTTATAAATTAAAAATGAATACTGATGATATTATCGATGAGATTCAATATCTTAAAAAAAAGACAGTGTTATTGGAAAAACTGTTGAACACAAACCGACAAAATCGATCCGAAAAGAATGCAATGAATGTTACAAAAACGGACGATGCTACATTACTAAATTTAAATAATAGTAACGATGATACATCATTGTTCTCGTTAAAAAAACGCTCTATTTGTTAAACACCTTAAAACTCCATAACACCATCAAAACGCTGAAGGGATACATGAACTTGATGAATATTTCTTTGTTATAAGTGAAATCATTATTTTGTAAATAGGATTTGATTAAGTCACTGAGAACAAAGTGCAAACTAATAGCCAATAAAACAGTGAGGGCTATATTGAACAATTTTAAGACATCTTTCTTTTTGGAAATGAATCTGTCGTAAAGGGGTTCGGAGTATTCTTTTTTATTTAAACTCTTTTGTTTTTCCAATTCCATTTGAAGTTCTCTGATAACATTATCGTTTTGTTGAAATATGGGTAGGATCGGAATTGGTTGATCGTCGTATTTTGGGGGTTCGTTAACGGCGGTTTGTGTTTCTTCTTGTTTGATAATATGGGGTAATAAATTCTCTTTTTGGTCCATTTTGGTTTGTTGAGTATTGAAATAAGCTGTATCTAATTCAGTTCCGAACATTTATTATTAAATAATATTAAAATAAAATGTCCGTATCGGATACATTTTTAGATTCGTTACAAGATACTGAATTGCTCATTCGGAAGAAAAATGAAATGACGCCTATCATAAAATATGTACAAAAGTTTTTTAAAACGAACAAAATTGTCCTTTATGGTGGAACCGCCATGAACATGTATTTGGATGAGAAAGACCAATTTTATACCGAGTTTGATATTCCAGATTATGATGGATATCATTTCAATGCTGAAGGAAAGTCGGTAAGCTTATTGAACAGTTTGAAAAAATTGCATTATGATTTTTTGATAGTACGATACGCTATACACGACGGTACATACAAAATCTCGTGGACATTCAAAGACATTGCAGATATTACTCAAATGAACAAATTAGAGTATAACAGAATATTGAAGACTAGTCAACTAATCAACGGTATGTACGTGTGTAACATCAACTTGCTTAAAGCCAACGCTTATATCGAATTAGCGATGCCAAAAAGTTCGCTGTTCAGATGGTCTAAAGTATATAAACGACTTCGGTTGTTAGAAACTAAACACAAACTTACTAGTAAGTTTAAAGTACAAGGCATGTTTAACGACACATTACCATATTATTTGGAGGATATTGTTGATACATTAAAGAATTTGTGTGTAAAGAAAAAAAATCCTATAGTAGGATTTGAAGCAATAAAATACTACCTAAATATCAAAACCAAAAAAACAAACAGTTCCTTCTATGACAACGATTTTCCATTGATAGAAGTCATTTCCGAAAACATGTACGCAACATCCGATTTGTTTGAGAAAATTATGGTCCGCAAAATAAAAAATGTAAACGAAAAAGAAGGACGAAAAAACAAATCAATGTTGAATTACAAACTTATCTATAAACAAGACTCTCAAATTATCCCTGAAACAATCGATTGTGTGTTGTATGACGGAAAAGATGCATACCAATTATTCAGAGTTCATGACGCTTCCAATCGATGTTTTTCATATCAAAATCACTCCAATAAATACTACGGATCAATATTTTTCTTGTTGTATTATTATTATTATCAGGTTTTTATGACCGATAACCAAAATAAATTAGAAATATATAAGGCTATAATTATAGAGTTGTTGAACAAAGTGAACAAAAAAGATTTTTCTATACAGTGTCATGGTTTCAATAAATCTATCAGCGCAATTAAAAAATCGAGATATTTAAAGAAAAAGCCAGGAGTTCTAGTGTCATCATAAAAAAAAAGGAAAATCTAAATAAATTTGTATATTAATAATAAATAATGTATCAAAAGCAATTTTGGATGTTTTGTGTTCTCTTTTTGATAATAACTCTTTTGAGTTCTTTTGGGGGCGGAATCAGATATAGAGAAAACTTTTTGGAAGAGGTTTTCGATCTTAACGATGTCACCGATTTTATAACCGATACCAGAAATTATTTTCCAATTAACTTTCCAACATCAGTGACCGAAGAAAATGATGAATCCGAAAAAAAAATTGAAGAAGAAACAGTACCCACAGTTCCCATTCAATTGAACGAACCGGTTCCCGTTCTACCCGGTATTACAAGCCAATATAACATCATTGAAGCTTACACTGGCGAAGCGTTTGCTGCTTTTTGAATAAAATGAACGACGACGAAATAAAAACAATATCTTACGACATTAACGAAACTTTAATAGGAATAATAAACAATGTGTTGAATAATCAAATTCCGCATTTGATAAATGTTATATCAGTCAAAGAGAACATTGACAAATCAGACTTGGTCCAAATAGTTGATCGATTTAATCAAAATTATTTAAATAATACGAATGAAAATCAGTGAGTTTGTCCAAATGATGGGTTTGCCATTTATCATTATCTATGATACATTTGAAGTTAATAATATTATCATCAACAAAATGTATTTTTTCATTTGTGGGTAATAATGTATCTTCCACAAATTGATATATTTCTCGTTGGGGTTTTATCAATCCATCATTCGATGTGAATCGTTTCTCTTCATCAACATAATCATATATATCAGTGTTTGCCAATGCACAAATATTTTCGCACCAATCTATAGGAGCATTTGTAAACAATCCAAAACTTTTCTTACCATATTTTTGTAGTTTTCTAAATGATAGTTTATCGTTCAAAGTCATCATATTATCAATTGTTCGATAATCGATGTCTCCAAATACAAATTCGTTATACTCTAAAATATTTTCTTGGTAATGTTTTGGATTTATACCGATTGCAGTATGGCCGAAAGTTTTATAAAAATAGGTGTTAATTGCTTTACTCGCTTTGGTGGATTTGTTATACTTCTTTTGAATATATTCAATGGATTTGGTCTCTACAAAATTGCTTATATGTTTGTTCTTAATTAACACCCCATCAAAATCCAACAAAACAGAAGAGGACATTATATTAGTATAATATAAAAATGGAAGAATCTTATACGAGAATTATTGTTATTGGATTTTCAATTTTTTTATCCATTATTTTATTAACAGTACTTATCCTATCTTTCCAACATATTACTATTACAAGAAAGTATGAGGTAAAAGAAAACAGCGAAGATGATAATAAAGAAGGTGGTGCTATGAAAGAATCATCAGATAAATCTACGGTTGCTTCAGAAAATGAATCAACTGATCAAGAAGAAAAGGAACAAAAATCATCTAGTGAAGTGGCGTCTGTGTTATTAGATGACGGATTATCCTCTGACGAAATTCTTTCAACTTTGATCAATAAAGAAAATGAAAGAGAACGCTGTTGCTTTAATACGAAATTCGATTGCACATCCCCAACAAACTGTGTAAGTGGGGTGGAAAAAAGATGTGGTGTGTTCGCGGATAAGCTGTGTGAAGAATCATTGATAGATTGTGTGTTGTATGACAAAGTGCAATGCAACACACATCCAAACAACATTTTTTGTAAATACAATGGAGCAACAGAAAAATGTGAAAATATACCAAATGCTCACGGTGGACACGAGATTGAATGCTCACAATTTACAAGGTTTAAGAATATCAACTTTCCCCATATGAAATATAACTGTGCAAATAACCTTTTATTCTAAAAGTTTCACAGATGTAATGTTTTCGTACAATTCAAAAAATGGTATCCTCATCCCGTAACCAGTGATCAAGTATCTTTTATTTTTCTCTATTTTTGTTATGGTTTCTACTGCATCAAAAACAAATAACAAATATCTGTTGTCGATGACGTATATGTTATTATTGGTATCGGACACTACATTCATGATATTCTTTTTGTTAATACCTACAACGAAGTCATCTTTTATGACGATTTCTTTTCTAAATTTTGTAATAAAAAAATAACTATAAAAAAGAATTATATAAATTATGGCAGAATAAATATAAAAATTAAAATAATGAACGTTGAAGAACATTTATTTATTATCTATTAATAAAATTAAAATTCGTATTATGATAAGAAACCCATTGTGTTTAGCCTCGCTAAATAAATCGTTGTACGAGACACATTTATCAAAGTTGAACCCACAATTGGTTATATGTGTTGGGCCAGCAGGTACTGGGAAAACAATGTTAGCTTGTAAACATTCGATTACACATCTGACCAACAAAAACTATAATAAACTTATCATAACAAGACCGAGTGTCTCGGTGGAAGAGGATATTGGGTTTCTTCCTGGTGATATAAATCAAAAGTTGTATCCATATTTAATACCTATTTATGAAAATTTAGAAAAGTTCTCTGATAAAAGCACGATCATGAAAAATTTAAAGACAAATGTAATTGAAATCGTGCCTTTGGGTTATTTGAGAGGGCGCACGTTTGATAATACTATTATTATTGCTGACGAAATGCAAAACGCAACGCATAACCAAATGATGACATTGTTGACCCGAATAGGATATAACTCAAAAACAATAATCACGGGGGATTTGGATCAATGTGATTTACAAAAAACAAACGGACTGAAAGTGTTTTTGGACAAATTAAATAAAAATAACAACCAAAATAACATTAAAGACATAGAAGTAGTGAAACTTGATTCGGATGACATACAACGAAGCGAACTCGTAAAAGCGATTATTGATATTTACAAAAATTAAATTATATGATTTACATTTTCATACTTTTTTTTCGATGACTGGTGTTTTGAAAAAAACAATATGTATACAAATATGATAATTATTAAAGTCAAAATGAATATATCTTCGTCAATATACATCATTGTTATTTAAGAAACAGAAATTAATATAGATAAACTAAACAAGGACAATATCATTATAGATAAATATGTATCATTCGAGTTGATATATGCCCACCTATATTTCAAATAATTTAACATCATCGACGATGTTAAGAAATTTATCGTCAGGATTAACAATAAATCTTTGTAACCTTTAATTGATTTCTTCTGTAAAATATCATACTTTTTCAACAGTTTATCCACATACAAAAATATGCTTCGATTAATCACGATACCGATACCCATAACAACAATGTATTTATACAACACGGGGGGTTTAAAGAGATAAACAACTCGTTTAAGATATGCTTGATACGGAAGGATGATGGTTTTGTTATTGATATTGAAGTGTTTTTGTACGAACAATATATCAACAACATAAGTAAGAAATACGCCAAACATCAAATCGTATAATAAAAGGTTTGTTTTATTTCTTGGGAAAAAATATTTGATAACACCAACGGATAAGGATATTGTTAGATTTGATACGAAACTTCTTTTAATGACATCGTTATCTATGATGATTGAATCTTTCATTTATATATAGAGATTAATTTTTTTCTTCGTAAGAGAAAGACGGTAATATTTTAGAATTGAACTCCACTTCGTTCAACAAAGTACCGATTAAAGCGGATTGCGATAAAGAATCGTTTATGTCACACGTTTGTGAGGCACATACGGGAGTTCGTTTCTGAGGCACACTCCACTCTTGTCCCGGTAACAACTTCATATTGCTATTCACATTGGAATATGTTTTAGATAACTCACAATGATATTTCATTTTATCCATATTTCTTTTCGCTTGTAACGCAGATAGCATCGTCTCTTCGTTTAACGCCTTGTATTGCTTGTAAAAATCACATGTTTGTTCTTCCACAGAATCATCTTTCTTCAATTTCTCCTGCAACATATCAATATATTCTTTACTTTTAGCTTTCACGGTTTTAATAGTTGATTTATTTAAATCAGGCCGGGAAATTTTGTGTTCCACATTTGTATTTTTTTCGATTAATTTTACTGATGGAGTTTCTTCTGTTGTCTTTTTATCAATATTTTCTTTAGGTTTGTTTTGCGTTTTCAGTGATATTTTATAATCTTGATATTCGGGTGTTTTCTTCAAATATTCTATTAATTTATCTTTATCTTTATTCATGCCCCTGTATTTCATTACGAGAAACTCTATATATATTGGATCATCTTCCGTCTCACTTGTTGGCATCAACTCTCTCAAAGTGTGAACTATCAAATTGTAATCTTGTATGTCGTTGTTTGATGTTGTAGAGGCAAATTCGGTGTTTTGTTGAATGTCGTTCAATCGTTTGTATTCCATAGATTTCTTAATGTTGTTATGCAAATCGAGTAAACTATGTTTCTGGGTTTTGATTTCATTGAACTCGAAGTTAAGTTCGTCTTCGGACGGGTCTCTGTCAAGTAACAGCTCGTATGTGTCGATTATACTAAAGTATAGTTGTTTGTCCTCCTCGCTCAAATCCATGTATAACTCGTCTTTAAAAGACTCAATGAGTTTCTTGTGTATTTTGTTTGACTTATAGTTATATATCAATAATAATATAGAACTTACCAAAAAAATAAATACCAAACAAACAATAATCATATTTTATATAATTTGATATTAAATATAGAGAACGACTGCTACATTATTCGTTCATGTGTAAAATTTAGTATTGATACCCATACTCTGAATTTCTTGAAACAACAGTTTACTAGCAAACGGTATTCTGATTTCAGAAAAGGTCGTCTTGTTGTTACACAAATTACAAATGAATATATTCTGTCCGGGATTTACATTTGCTATATTTCCACACTTTTTACAAGTGAACACCCTATAGTTATCGGAACAGTCGATAAATCTCTCCTTTAAGAAATTCATCGTCCCATGTCCCCAATTACACTCTACTTCCATTTCTCCTAACCGCAAACCTCCGTCTCTCGCCCTGCCCTCTGCGGGTTGTCGGGTGAGTAACACCACCGGACCATTGCTATTTCTCGAATGAATTTTGTCACATACCATGTGTTTCAAGCGTTGATAATAGGTGGGACCTATAAATATGGATGTCTTCATCTGTTCACCCGTTCGACTATTGTACATCAACTGATTTCCATGAGGTTCTAACTTACAATCATTCGCCAATATGTTGCATATGTCGTTTACGCTAATGCTTGTAAAAGGTGTGGCGTTACCTACTGTTCCTAAATTCGCGCACGCTTTACCCATAATAGTCTCTATAAGTTGAGCGATTGTCATTCGACTGGGAATAGCGTGTGGATTTATGATAATATCTGGTACCAAACCTTCTTTTGTGTACGGTAGATCTTCTTGGGAATACATTATTCCTATACTTCCTTTCTGTGCATGATTACTACTCAACTTATCTCCGATGGTCGGCTCTCTAAAATTTCTAATCTTAATTTTACAGAAGCTATATCCGTCTGCACTGGTGTTCTTAAAATATGTGTCGTTTGTGCACGACATATCGATATATCCTATTTCATTATTCTTCATAGTGATGCTATTATCCTTATGGAAGAAACTAGTGGAGGTCTTTTGTGGCATACATTTCCCAATGATCACATCGCCCGCTTCCACGAATGTGTTTTCAGACACAAATCCATGCTCGTTTATTTTGTCATAGTTTTGTGGTTTGTTTACAAACGATTCCATCTCTGTCGGATTACAAAATATTTCCTCCTCTCCGGTAGACAAATTTTTATTACATTGTTCTTTTAAGGTTCGATAAAAGGTTGAGGTAAACAACCCCCTTTGTACGGATGAACGATTCAGTATAATAGAATCCTCCTGGTTATATCCTGTATAGGTCGCAATTGCAACTATTACATTTGTACCACACGGCATATTACTGAGATTCAACATGGTAGACATGTTCGTCTTCACCAAGGGTTGTTGTGGATAATTCAACACATGTGACAGAGTGTCCAATCTAGTTTTGAAGTTTGTTGCATACAAACCAATCGCTTGTTTTCCCATTGCCGAGTTGTGAATCATGAAATTGTCCCCACCAATAAACGAATGCTCGTCAGCGTCCACCGTTATATCTGCAATAATGTTCTTATGCCCTTCTTGTTTTTGTAATGTTTGGATCGGAACGAAACACGAATTTTCGTTGATGTCAATCATATTTGTAAAAGTTTCGAATGTCATCGAAACACCGTTTGCTATCATTTTTAGATATTCTACATACACACCTATCTCACGATTATTGTTTATATTGTAAGGGTATCCAATATTGTCAGCGAATCGAATGATATTCTCTTCTTCGCGTATCACTTTTATATATATATTATCTTCCATCTCAATACTGTTCTTTTGTAGAACTTTTTTAACAAAATTCGTTGTTTCAATACAGTCTTCACTGAGAATCATTGTCAATGTTTCACATTTATTTCCACTAAACATACCTCTCACAAACTCCGTCTGTATGTATATACTCGAATTTTTAATCCATTCAGGAATCGAGTTGTTGTTAGGAATCATCTTTGATATGAGGTCTTTGAACGATAGAATATCATATCCCAAATATTTGACATCTTCAACGACTTTAGGATTGTTGAAATCACCTTCGATAAACATGTAACCAACAAGTCTTGTCAAAATACCCATGTGTTCGCAGTCATCAATTCGTTTGTCAATGTTTTGCAACGACCACCGTTCGGTGTAATCAAACGACACACCGACTTTGTAATTATTATCGTACGCTTCCTTCATTTCAACCCAACCATGATCGGTCATAAATTTGTGGTCATAGGTTGCTGTAATCTTGCGACCACTTATTGTAACTAGTGTGTATATCTCTTTTTCTGTAGGTTTGACATATTGATTGATTACTTTTGTGTTTTTGTAAGTAAAGGTTTTTGGACAGAATGATTTCACTGTATCTCCGATTTTAACATTTTTGATTTGTTTTCGTGATCCATCTGCCATTAGAACATTTTCTTCCGGATCTAAACATTGGTATGTGTTTCTAGGTGCTTGGTTATGATTAGAGAACGGAATGTTACTCGCAAGCACCCCCAAAATCAATGATGGATGAATCTCCATATGTGTGTAGTTCAGTTGCAATCGTTCGCCCTTCTTTCCTTTGAACAGATCATTGTATACGCTCGCGATCATCAATGTGTTGTTCTCTTCCACATCCACATATTCTATAATCGATTCGTATTTGCCAATCGCTTTCTCGTTGTTTATTGTAATGTCTGCTATCAAGTTATTCCAACTAATTTCTTTATTTTTTAATGCAAGCACATATTTTTTATTGAACAATAGTTTGTTATTTTTCACAATATAAATTGGTCTTACGCATCTACCCGCTTCGGTTGATATGTTGATCGTATTTTTGGAGATGTCCCAACTGATACTGGTGTAAATATTGATGATACCTCGTCGTTTGTATGAAATCATCTTCTCGTACAATTCTTTCGGGTTTGTGTGAATGCCAACAATATTACCATTTACAAACACCCAAGTGTTTTTGTTAAATTTATCGATATTGTCAATTGTTAACAAAGTAATCCCGAACTCTTTTAGATAGGTGTAGATACTACGAGAATCACTAGCGATTGTGATTGTAGACACGATCGAGATATTTTTCACAAGACCTACACTGCTTCCTTCTGGAGTTTCCGACGGACAGATGATACCCCATTGCGTATTGTGCAGTTTTCTCGGTTGAATCAGTTTGCCTGATTTTTCCATCGGCGTGTTTACCCTTCTCAAATGTGAAATGGTCGCATTATAAGTTAATCTGTTTAATACTTGGGCGACACCTTGTTTCGCATTTGTATTCTTAATTCCCCAATTACCTGTTGCCAGACCGTACTTCAAACCCGATTCAATAGTGGAGGGCTTCACAATCTTGTAGATGTTACTTTTATTGATCAAATTGACCAAATCATTCGTAACCTTCCAACTTCCGTTGTTTAACTCTTTGTAAATCATATTTTTGACATCCTTTACCACTTTTCCGTAATACTGTCGGAACAGATTTGCAATCATGATACCCGGTGTATCCACCCTCTTATTCAGATAACTGTCTCTATCGTCCATCGGGAAAATACCGAGAAAGCATTTTAATAATTTGTTTACCATATAACCCAAATACAGCGCCTTGGTAAAACGATCATCCCCAACATGAGGCAGAAAATCGTTCTTCAAAATATCCAGTATTATATTGATTCTTTTTGAACGATTTTGCATAATCTCTTTTGGGTATCCGCTAATGTTCAGAAACTTCTGTAAATATTCTAATGCGGACAATCGATTCAAGATTGTGTTACCGTCTTCAATAGAGCCCTTCAAGTTATCTATCAATATTTTGTTGTTTGGATCATCCAAATCATAAACACATAATTTTACAATATCCTTGTCCGATTCAAAACCTAAAGCACGAAACAATACGAACACCGGAATATCGATTCTAATATGATGTATACTAGCCCGAATATAATATCCAAACTGTGTTTGCTTTGAAGACAATTTCAACGATGTTAACTTCGGAGGACCAAATATGTTGTCGGGTACCGATCGAATCTCCGCGATATGTGAATATTGGGACAATTTGTTGTCCAAAAACACATATGTTTTGTTCTCTGCGATGCGATCGTGACTAATAACGACTTTTTCGTTTCCGTTGATGATAAAATACCCTCCGTAATCATACTTACACTCTTGTGAGTTGATTTTGAAATAAGGATTTTCCAATATACAATAGTTGGATCCCACCATAATCGGAATCTTTCCGATGTTCACATTTCGCATGATCTTTTTACATTCTTCTTTTTTGTTATCGTTGTCATACCACTTAATGTGTATCTTAAACTCAACATACACATTCGAGGAATAACTAAAATTTCTCTGACGCGCATCAGTGGGTGTCATCAACTTTGTGCTTCCGTCTTTCTCATATATCATAGGTCTTGTCATAACCGGTTTCGAAACATTGATATAGATGGTGTACTTAAAATCATCGAGTTCGGGAAGATACTTATGATGAATTTGTAAGTCGTTGAAACCTTCAATAATCTGTTCCAACTTGTTTAACACGAAGTCGTTATAAGATTCTACCTGATGTTTGATTAAACATTTGCTATGAGACTCGTCGAAATATGATTGGATAACATCCCATGTATATTTTTCAAACTCCAAGGGTGTTAAATCATATTCCGACATATTGGTGGTAATAATTGGTATTCTTAATTTAAAAGTTAAATCAATTTTTAATAATATATATTATTCGATTAGAGTTGGAATACAAAAATGATTTATGATGATTATGTTAAATATACCAACAAATATAGAAGTATTTACGGTGAAAAAACAATCGTGTTTATTGAAATCGGTTCTTTTTTTGAGATTTATGGTGTAAACAATGAAAACGAAATATCTGGTGCCAATATGATTGAGATGGGTAATATGTTGAACATTCAAATCTCAAGAAAAAACAAATCCATTTTGGAGAATTCCAGAGATAATCCCATGATGGCGGGGTTTCCAAATCATTCGCTTAAAAAGTTCATCGACATATTGATTAATAATAATTACACCACTGTTATCATAGAACAAGTGACACCTCCACCGAATCCAAAAAGGGAAGTCACTCAGATTATAAGTCCGTCCACATATATTGATAACTTATCATCCCATAATGCCAATGTTCTTCTCATTGTTTATATCGAACTGTTTGAGAATTGGAAAACTAAAAAATCTTCGTATGGGTTGGGTGTTAGCACGGTCGATTTATCAACGAGTCGCACAACCACTACGGAATTGTATATTGACAAATACTCTTTGAACGAGGAGTTGGTGCGTTTATGTTTGTTCTTCAATCCTAAAGAATTGGTGATTTGTTCAACCTCAGAGATTGAAATTTTTGTTCCGAACAATATATATTTTCACGATAAAATTAACAAACTGAATGATCAATATTTGAACAAGACATATCAAACAGCAGTACTCAATAAGATATTTACCGAGAAGGGTTTCTTGGAACCTATCGAATATGTCAATTTGGAGCGAAAACCGTTATCGCTGATTTCCTTTGTGTATATGTTGGATTTTGTTTACGGGCATAATGAAAAATTGTTAAGAAACATTTCAAAACCAATAATCGAGTGCTACGACGACAGCTTGACTTTAACCAACAACGCTTTATATCAACTTGATATTATTGGTAAAACGAATTGTTTGGCGGACATTTTGAATAACTGTCAAACATCTATAGGTAAACGCTATTTTATTCGAATGATTACCAATCCTATTACGAATATCGAGAAGTTAAATACAATGTATTCAAAAACAGAGTATTACATTTCAAACAATTTGTATGTTGAGGTTAGACAGATTCTCAAACACATTATGGATTTTGAGCGGATTTTAAAAAGACCCAGCATTCAACCGTTTCAACTAGTGAATGTGTATACTAGTTTATTGCAACTTGCTAAAATATATAAATTAAATAAAAATAAAAAAAGTTTGACACACATAATTGATCACATTGAAAAAGATATTCAAATTGAAAAAGCGTCCAAATACAATTTAAATAATATTGATGAGAATATTTTCTGTTCATCTTACAACGAAGAGTTGGATCATTTACAATCACAGTTGAACGACATCGTGAGTTATTTTAACACGGTTCATTCTGAAATAAGTGATTATGTGAAATTGGATAGGTCGGATAAAGATGGTATTGTATTCACGACAACTAACAAAAAGTTTAGTGATCTGAATAAAATTAATAAAGAGTTTTCATCGATCAAATATAAACAAAATCATGTGAGAGTGTTCAATAAAGAGTTAGAAAGCAAGAATATTGAGTATCTTCGAATCAAAAGTTCTATTCGTTCAACCGTTGCTGATTTGTTTACATCTTATTGTGGGGAACTTTTGAAAAGGTATACGAATGATCTGGAAGAGGCTGTTTCTTGTTTGGAGGAGATAGATTATTACTCTACGAACGCGTATAATGCCATTCGTTTCGGATACTACAAACCATCGATCACCGGAGAGAAGTGTCATATCGATTGTAAACAACTACGACATCCGATTATTGAGTATGTACAAAAGGATGTAAAATACATCCCGAACGACATTTGTATAGATGAGGAAAACAGGGGTATTATTTTATACGGTATTAATGCCGCGGGTAAAAGTAGTTTGATGAAGTCGTTGGGTATTTCGGTATTGATGGCACAGTGTGGAATGTATGTTGCGGCGAATGAATATTCATTTTATCCTTACACCAGCATTCATACACGCATTATGAACAATGACAATCTTTACAAAAAACAATCGACATTCACGGTTGAAATGAGTGAAATTAGAAACATTTTAAATAATAGCAATTCGAGTAGTTTGGTAATTGGTGACGAGTTGTGTTCTGGGACAGAATCTGTATCTGCGATTTCTTTAGTCACGGCGGGTGTCATGCAATTGGCAAAGAACGATACATCTTTTGTCTTTGCGACCCATTTGCACGAGCTAAGTAAGATGGATGAAATACATACGCTTTCGAATGTGAAGATCAAACATTTGAGTGTGAATTATGATCCCGTCGATAATATGATCATTTATGATCGTATTTTGAAGGAGGGATCGGGAGACACATTGTACGGGTTGGAAGTCTGTAAGTCGTTGGATCTGGATCCGATGTTTATGTTGACTGCTAATAAAATAAGGAAGAAGTTGCTGGATATGTCTGAGAACATTGTGTGTAACAAAAAATCGATATACAATTCTATCATTCTTAAAGATATTTGTTACATATGTAGGAAAAGAGCAGATGATGTTCATCATATCGAACATCAGGCCAACGCGGACGAAAATAATATGATAAATCACTATCACAAAAACAGTGCTTTTAATTTGGTTGCATTATGTAAAACATGTCACGACAATACACACAATGGTTCGATAACAATTGACGGATTTCAGAGTACAAGTCAAGGAAAAAAACTAAAATATCATAAAATTTTAAGATAGATAATTATTTAAAATTTGCATGAAAGTTTTGTATATATAATCAGAATGAGTAACATAGACGATTTAAAAGATATTTTAAATATCTTGGAAAATAATCCGAATAACAAAAAACGGTTTTTACTGAACAAATTGAATCGAGATTTAAATAATTTAGTGAGCAAATACGAGTATATGTATGATAAATACATTATAAGAAACAAATCGATACATACATTACAGGATGGTAAGGAAAAAGAGATAGCGATAGTTCAGAACTCGATTAAAACTTTTTTTCCTTATATACTTGCGTACAATACCGCCTTGTTGTCTCAAGTGTGATTGACTAACTTGTACAATTTGAGAAAGAACAATTCGAAATGGTAGATTGGCTTTGCGGAGAATAATAGATCGTGGTCTAAGATTGTCAAATCGTGTATAGTATTAACAAGAATATTCTCATTTTTTTTATATTTACATTCAATTATTTTGAGAAGGGTATTTGTAATATGTGTGTGAGATATGTTGTAAATTAAAAGTTTGTATATACTCTCCCTAACTTTAGATATGTATACATTAATGTTTTTTGTTTTTTTAATGGAATTGAGTATGTTGTTCAATTCTGTTTCGACAACATCCAAATACAAACCTGTATGTAAATGTAAAATACTTGCATACAGGTCCAGTTTATGTTTTTCGATATTTTTTATAAGATTTGTATCGGTGATTCCTTGATCCTTGGCATAGACTTTGAGTATGGGCAACATGTTTGTGATGACTTCCTTTTTGCAAAACATTCTGCTTTTGATCTTATCAACGACTTTGTCTAAACTTACGGCGGTGCATATTACGGTGTATGTTTTAAGAGATTCAATAAGAACGGCAATAATATTTTGATTATTTTTGGTCAACACATGGATGTTTTTGAACACGATATAAACTTTCATATCGAATAACACTTTGTTTGCGGATATGGACCGAATATAGTTTACGAAATCGCTGAAGTTGGGTTGGATACATTGCATATCAAATATGGAGAAATAATGATTGTATTCGAAGGACAAGTTATTATAAGTTGTTTTGGTTATTGTTTGGTTTGTTTTAAACTTCTGCACCAAATTAGATTCAAGAACACAATTTAACAAAAAGCCGTCATTGCTATAAATCAGAACATTCAGGTCATCGAAGAGAACATTTTTGTGCTTGTAATATTTACTGAAAGATGATTTGAAATCGTTTAAGTAAATTGTGTCCATTATATACTTAATGGATAGTTTGGACGCTAAATACAAATTATTTGAAGTTGATGAAAACTGTAGTATAGAAGATATTAAGAAGTCGTACAAGAGATTATGTTTAAAATATCATCCGGACAAGTGTAACGGTGATAGTGAGAAATTTATTGAGATAAAGCGAACATACGAAGAATTGCTTCGAAGAAAGGAAACAAATATCAATTTTTTTATAATATTTTTTAATTTCATAAGTACGTTCGGAAAATGTAACGATGTTATAATAAGACTGAGCATACCCCTGGAAGATATTTACAATAAATTGGTGAAAAAAATTACATATACAAGGGTGAATGATAAATTGTTAAAACAGAAGGAACTATTTTATTTGGAATTGGCAGGATGGAGAGAGGAGTACGTGTTGGATGAAAAGGGTGACTATAATGTGATAACAGGAAAATACGGAGATCTACATATATATATAGATATTGAATATGGAGATTTTACATATTTGGAATTAAATAAAATTATAAATTTGTACGACATAAATACCGAGTTGGAAATTAATTTGTACGAATACTATTATGGGGTGAAACGCAAAATTAAATATTTTAATAATACATACATCGAAATCGATTATATACCATACGAGATGGGCGACACGCAGGTACTAGAAGAATATGGTTTAACGAACGAGGAAAACCAAAGATACAATTTGTACATATTTTACAAAATAAATCTTAAACGATGCAACATATCCAAGGATGATGAGACGCTTATAAAGAACTGTTTCAATATATAAATATGGGTTGAAACCGGATTTCGTGATAGAGAATGAATTTAGTAACGTTATGATGTTCAATTAATTACAATATTGAAAACACAAACATTGTAATTGAAGTGAAATGAAGAAAAGATGAGATGATAAATGGAAAGAGACAACACACGCCTTTTCATATTTTGTGCTAAAGATGGATTATCTTGATACACTTCTTGATAATATGAACTATAATTCGGTTAATAACAAAACAAAAAATATATTATCACTTCGTATGACCATAAATGATGCTAAAAAATATAAACTTACTTAAGGATTTATTTATTATAATAAATCATAACATATAGAAGCAATGCCAACATCAGTAAAAAAGTCATCAATGGAGGGAAAAACCAATCTCAAAAAGAAAGTAACAGTAGAGCCTACAGTAGTAGAGCCTACAGTAGTAGAGCCCGTTGTAGAGCCCGTTGTAGAAGGTGATGTTGTGAAAAAAACTTCTAAAACTTCTAAAACTTCTAAAACTGTAAAGGCGGTTGTTGAGGAACCGGCGTTGGTTGAAAACACAACAACTGAAGAATCCGAATCTGGAAGTGTAGGTGGAGACAAGAAGAAAGAAGACGACACCAACAATCCAGTGAGTGTTTATGTGAGCAAATTGAATAACTATGTTGATCGTATTACAACTATGAATAAGGAGTTGAAAGAGCTTGTAAATGTTGGGAAGAGTTTAGAGAAGGACTTCAACAATATTGTCAAAGTGATGTCCAAGAAAAACAAGAATAAATCAAATGAGAAGAGACACCCTAGTGGATTTGCGGTTCCATACAAACTCAGCGATGAACTCTACTCGTTCCTAAATATTAACAATGGTGAGAAGGTGCCTCGTAACGATGTCACTCGTATGATTAACGAATACATTACCACGAATAATCTTCGAGATGATAAGGATAAGCGCATTATTAAACCGAACAAGGAACTTCATAAGATCTTTAAGAGTTCAAACGAAGATTCCATTACTTATTTTAACTTGCAGTCGTATATCAAACATCATTTTATTAAAGAAAAAGTTTAATTAAAAACAAATGTGAAGGGATTGAAATATGGTATTAGTTTAAAGTTTTTTTTTCATTTATAAATTATATGTTATATAAATGAGTTTTGATTTGCATTCAGTTGATTTTACAAATGTACAAGATGATAAGAAAGATTTATGTAGATACGTATATTCTTCGTTAGATGGAACGATATATGATATTGCAAAGTTGGTGCATTTTTTGTACAAGGATCATTATAGAGTTGCAAGACTGAAAAGCAAATTGTGGTTTGTGTTCGATGGATTAAAATGGAAACCGTCTGAGTTGGGTCCGTATTATGAATTGTCAACGAATGTTGTAAGAATATATCAACAATTTGTGATGGAAGAGTTAGATAAGAAGAAAGTTTTGGAGGATCAAATCGAATCCTCAAATAACGAACTTACTACAGAGGATGATATCCAACATTACAAGCATTCATTAAAGACAACTGATAGAATCATAACAAATATGGAAAAGATCATATCAAAATTAAAATCGGTTAATACGAAGGAATCGATATGCAAGGAGTGTTTGTACTTGTTTTACGATCCCGACTTCTTGTTTAAATTGGATATGAACAAAAATCTAATATGCTTTTTGAACGGAATATTAGATTTATCTCAAAACAAATTAAGAGACGGTATGTTTTCAGACAACATAAGTATTGTAATTAATGTAAATTTTATACCACCCAAAACAAAGAAAGAAAAGAAAGAGTTGTCAATTCTATTGGAAGAGTTTCACAAGTTCCGTGAAAAAATAACATCAAAACGACAAAACAAATTAACTTTCTACGTTTAAAAAAAAATTGATTTAATTTACTTAAGGATAATACCATATATCTAATCATACACACAACAATCAAATCATGAGTTCTATTATCATTCCTTCTGAGTTCGATATCAACAAGTTGACCTATGGCGAAATCAAGCGGATGGATAATGGTGGTAAGATGATTTCGATTGGTTACAACAACCAGCCACTTATCATTCAAACTTGTGAATGTTATGCACCATTTGGACTTCAGTGTTATCAGAACGACGATGGTAAGGCTCCTTCTTATGCGCTGGATTTGTCGTTCAAGGATATGGAAAAGAGAAAGAGTTTGAAGCAATTGTACGATGTGTTTACACAATTGGATGAAAAAAATATTGAAAAGGGTATGGAAAACGCAACAACTTGGTTGTCCCAAAAGAAGGTGCCCAAATCGACTGATGTAATTGAAGCGTTGTATACCCCGATTATCAAAGTAGCAAGTGACGAAAAGTATCCTAGCACATTCAAGTTTAAGCTTCCCTTTAGAAACGGAAGTTTTGCTTGTGATGTGTTTGACAAGAATCACAATATGATTGATCTGACTACTTATGAAGAAAACAAGACGAAGGGTGCAAAGTGTACAGCTTTGCTTCAATGCACAGGGATTTGGGTGGCAGCATCCAAGTTCGGAATGTCATGGAAGTGTGTGCAACTTAAGTGTTGTATCAAGGAAGGGTTCAGTGGATATTCGATGAAGTATATTCCTGATGATATCATTAAGTCAGAAGATATCGAAGAGGATGACGATGTGAACATCATCAACAAAACGACAAAGAAGATTGAGAATGTAACTATCGAGGACCATAACGATGCAGACGAAGATGATGAGGATGCAGACGAGGATGATGAGGATGACGAAGATGAAGATGAACCAGTGCCTGTTGTTGTTAATAAAAAAAAGAAATAAATAATAAATGAGTGTGTCATGTTTGAATATAAATGTGAATGAGTTAGCAAACTATATTTTTAAGGTAAACACAGATAAAGAACTATATATTAACATTACAAGTTTAAAAACAAAAAAACAGTTATTTTTTTTTCTATTTGATATATTTTGCAAAGGTATCATATTAATGTATGGTGAGAACAACAAAATGAAATTGAACAACTTGGAATTACATCAATTTGACGAAATAAAGAAAAAATTAAAATATGCGCATATTAATTTGAACCTAATTACATACGACAAGGAAACCGCACAAATACTTGATTTAATTCCGGATAATGATCAAGAGATCAAAGAAAGGAATATTATTCAGAACAGCATTGATACTATTGTGAAAATGCCTGATGACGACGATTTAAAAAATTATATATTTCATTTATTCATGAACGATATTTTATTTTGTATAAACTTTGACATCTTGCATTGACTTGTGTAAGTTGACATATTTAACTACTTGGAAAGAACTATTTTTTATAACATAGTGTGAATCAATATTTACATTGTGATGCAGTATTGTAATATGTAACAACTCATTAAACGAAATATCACTCAAAAGCAGATTTACTTTTTCTTGTAAGAAAATTTCAATGTAATGTTTTTCTTTGGTTGAGCATAACACATTTATGAAGCCTTGTAACTTGAGGATGTCTTCTTCAGATTGCAAAAAGAATGTATACCCCGAACCTTGATAAAAAATGTTTTCGTCAATATAATCGTTGATATCGCCTGATTCGTTATCTTCCGATTCAAGTTTGACAACAGGGTCAACTTTTTTAAACCTTGAGAATAAGTCTTTGTATGTTGTGATTCTGAGTTGGTTTGTAGGGGAGAATTCTTCGAGAATAGGTTTGCACTGATTAATATAACTTGTTTTGTCGAACTCAACCCGAACCGTTTCAATTAGTTCTACGGCTTTGAACAATTCATAATCATCGAAATACAACCCATTCTGTTTGAAAGGTTTACAGTTATGTATGATGGGAAAACCCAAATAAAACATTTCCAAATGTAAAAAATTAAGACTATTTAAAATATTGTGACTTACAACAACATTTCTGAAATTGTTATTTTTTTGTATGACATCAACAATATACGGCATTATAATCCTGCCATATGTTTCTAGTTTATTGTCTTTGTATACATCTAGTTGCTTAACGAATTGTGATTCTTTGATAACCTTGTCTCCACAAAATACATACACTTTGTTCACCTTATCTTTATTTTGCTTGTAATATTCGTCACATATCAACAAGGGAATTAAAGCGTTTTTATGAATGCTCATGTTTGGTTCAAACATCAACAAATTTACTTTGGAATTATCCTCAGTGAAATCGTTCTTGAGTATATTATTAGATTCTATATACTTCTCTATTATATCAACATCCCATACATAAGGAGTGATAAGGGTGTTTGTAGCAGATACCATCTGTATATAATCACGAGCATAATCATACATTTCCAGCACCCAATTTTCGGAAAAATAATCTTGTCTATAGTGACTTAGTATGTTGTGCTTTTGAAACACAAATTCCTCTTGATGCAGAATATAAACATTGCCGCATATTAAATTGATTATATGTATGTTGTATGATAATAAATTGTCGATAAATGATTTATTTGTTTCTGGCAACAACACTAAAGATCCTAAAATCACACAATTATAAAGGGAGAAATCGAAGGTATCGTCCGTAAAAATAATTGTTTCGTTCGTCAATTCGAAACAAGTGTATTGCACTTCGATTGACAAAAAATCTACCTCATATCCGCAGTTCTCAAACAGCTTTTTTAAAAAGTAGGTTTGTTGTATACATCCGTTTGAAAATATGTTCTCCGGTTTTTTAACAAAAATCCCAATTTTCATCTTTTCTATTTTATATTAAAAATAATTTATTATATCTATCTTAAACTAATGGCATTGCCAACCCCCAAGGAATATCTAAAGAATATCTTAACTCAATCAGATATTGTGATATTTTCGAAACCAATGTGTATATTGTGTGACAAAATAAAAAGGGAGTTGAAAGATACCAACACGGACTTTTTAGAAATTGATATTACCACCTTAGATGAAGATGAGGTAGATAGTATCGAACTCATCAATGAATTGAAAACAAAAACGATGAGCAATTCGTATCCGTTTTGCTTTCAAAATCAGCAATTCGTTGAGCTGGAAATTTTAATTAAAAAATTGATGAATAATAATAATAATAATATTGAATCGATATAAAAATGCATATCATACTGTTATGTGGTTTCAAGCGTTGCGGTAAAGACACTTTTGCAAACTACATATCACAAAAATACAATTACACTCATTTGAAAATATCACAAAAGCTTAAAGATAGTTTGCAAATTCTGTTTGATTTTAATCACGATCAAATAGAGGGTGATAAAAAGGATGTTGTTGACAAACAATGGAACATAACTCCAAGACACGCTATGCAATTTGTAGGAACTGAACTGTTTCAACATCAAATTCAAAATCTTATTCCGAACATCAAGAGAGATTTTTGGATTAAGAATCTCGCAAACGAAATAGAAAACATATACAAAACCCCACAAAAAGGAAAAAACATTGTTATATCGGATTTGAGATTCATACATGAAATGAATTATCTGTCGTGTATTTCGCGCAAATACAACAATAACATTAAGTTGTCCGTTATAAAAATTATAAGACCAAATTTGGAAATTTGCCATAACGATCGTTTTCATGAGTCTGAATCACAGCATTTACAGTTCAATTTCGACCAAATCATTCAAAATGTCACCTTGGAAGAATACAAGCAGGAAATTGATAAGATTATGAAATCATTTGAATGAAAGTAGCGTGTTTCCGTTAAAAGTTGTCATATTTTTGATTGAGTTTTTGTTGATGAATATTGGTTTTTTTTTCTCACTCTTACTAGATCTGCTTTGTTTTTGTCGATTGAACATATCTTTTTCAACATTTACAATGTCCATTTGCAAATGTTTAATAATATCGTTTTCTATAGCCCATCTAAAAAAATTAAGTTGCCCTATCGTTGTGCTTATCTCTTTGTCTTTGTCGTAATGAAATACAATCCGCTCCCTCCTACGAAATGGATCGAATAAAACTTTTTTGAACGCCTTTAACTGAGATCTATAGTTCATATACACATTAAAGTATTCGTTATTTTCTTTTTTCTTCAATATGTAGACAATGTTGTGTTGTTTACAATAATTAGTCACATACCAATCTATCAATCTTAACGAAAGCTTCGAGTTATTTTCTACAATGTCTTTGAGAATATATATTTTATTATTTTTGGAATAGTAATTCGATAATGAAAGTAATAACAAATCACTCGATGAAATATCCATCATAATTAAAGAGGATTATGTACGTAATATTTAAGTATTTTTTTCTATTACGGTAAAATAAATCATGAATATTTATGAAAACTCATTTATGAAACAAATTGTTCATTCTGATGAATTTGAAAGGATAGTTAACCATAATACAAAAGCATATGTGTTGTCTAGAATAAAACATAAAAATATTTATGTTTTTTATAACAAAAAAAATATTATCGTAGTTGACAAAAGGAAAAAAGAAATGAATGTTTACAACACTTTGAAGACAGCCGCCAACAAACTGAAAATTTAATCACATCCATTAATTTCTAAAGGCTTTCTGTTCAAATCGGGTTCTATTGTGCTTTGTAACCAAGGGGATACCTTAACTTGGGGGTTTGGAATTTCCGAGCGTAATTGCATGTTCGCGTTTCTTAAAGTTGATCCAACAGAGTTAATACCAACATGATAGCCCGCAGTCAAGAAGTTTTGATTTTGGACATCTCCTTGTCCTGCAGGATTGACTTGGGCCCATTCAGAGTTAGCAGCATCTTTTGGTAACAGGTCTTCAGGTGTTAGTTTGTCTTTGGGGAAACAATCCTTGGGAAATTCGGTGGATTTTTTGGTAATTTCGACAGGTTTTGGCTTACTTTCGGTTTTTGTTACAACCGGTTGAGGTTCTGACATGTCTTCATCATTGCCAGTTGTTTGTTCTAGTTCTTCGAAGTCTTCGAACGGTTCGGTATTTTCCGAAGAACTTTTCTTAAAATAATCATATACAAGAAATATTAAAATAACTAAAGCCAATAATATTAAAATACCTTGGAAAACTGATTTAGTATCCATTGCCATATCTTTTATATTTAAAATATATTAAATATAATTTTTTTCAAAAAACTTGTCCAAATTGTTATTAATATCAGCAATAAAATTTAAATTCGTAATATTCTTTTCCATAATATTTATTCTACTCAATAGCATCACTAATTTGTCTTGATGTTTTTTAATTTTATCATCCACTTCATATTTTATTTTGTTAAACATTTCTTTAATCTCATAATCATCCAACACATCTAAATCATCCTCCATATTCCCCCCATCTGTGTCATTCAATAACTCAGAGACTACAACTTTCTGCACTTTATATACATTCTTTCTTATTTTTTCGTCGTGTTTCACGAACTTGACCACAACATCATAGACAACATCGTGTTTCAACTGAAAGAAATCCTTGTTCAGTTGTAAATTGATTTCAACATTATTCGATGTCAAATTTACAGAACTCAATGCAAACTCGGGTAAGAACTGTTTTTCGTACTTAATGAATTCTCGAAAGTTGGATCCGTGTGTTGGTGAAAATATCAGTCCTTTAGAATAAATATTTATATATTTTAAATTCGTAATTGTAAACATTTATTTTAATCAATGGTATTATAAACTTATATTTTTACGCAATACGATTACTATAATACAAATATCTTATTAAATCTCTTCTTAAACATTCCCAATCAAAAAAATAATCATAAGATATTTCTCGGGGAAAACTCGTATCCCTTTTCAATCTATCGATTACAATATCAATTAAATCATTAACATCCGCTTTATTGTTCTCGTACCAATTGTCCATTTCAAAATACTATTTAAAAATGTAAATCTATATTTCTAGTATATATATATTTGATGGAGTTATCTTTAGATACTTTAAAAGAAACCTTTTTCGATCACAACTCTGATGTTTTGTTGGATATTTATGATGATATTAAAGAAAAGGCGTATTACAAAGGATTGATGTTGAACAGTAAATCTCATTTGTTTGTGGATGTAATTTTAAACAACACCTCCTTCACATATGACTATACAATTGATGATGATGATTTTTTGCAGATCGAATAAAAAATCTTAATATATATATAAAAATGGCAGGTGCGAAAAAAGGTGGTAATTTTAGTAAAGATTTAGCTAACCTATCGGTTCCCTTTGGGCTAATATTAGCCCAAAAAAGTTTGGAGAAATATTTACAAATTGATCCAAAAAAGGAAACAACTAAACCCAACAAAGAAACAACTAAAACCAACAAAGAAACAACTAAACCTAAAAAGGTAACACCCAAACCGAAAAAGTCCCTCCCCAAAACTACCAAGAGGTCTATAGTTTAAACAAGTGATTCTAATGTTGTGTGAATGTCGCGATGATAAGTCATCCCCTTGAAATATATATTGTAATAATAGTTTGACAACCATACCAGTTCATCGTATGGTTTTTTTGTTATGTTGTTTACAATAAACCATAGTCGTGCATTGTAACAATTGATTGTTTCAGTTTGTTTTTTGTTGATGTAAACCATGTATCTCTTATGTTTGACTCCTGAAATATCCATATAATTTAGATAGATATTCTATATTTTATTATCTTTAATTAATAATAAAATGTTAGCATCAAATTTTAATTCATTATTGGAAGTAAATGTAACAAAAATGATAGAAAAAGAATATGTACCTTACATTGAAGATGTAATTAGAATGGTCATCTTACAACTTATAATCAATTTCATGTATTTCTCTAAAGACCCGACCAACAATGCTTTTTTCACCCTTGAATTCTTTGAATTAGTCTTGTACATTATAATAGGTGTTTCGGTTTATTGGTTAATATTTAAAAAGTTAATTAAATTAACATGAGTCAACTATCAATTGTAGGTCAAGATGTATATCACGACTTAGAACTATTCACCGCATACTCTAATAGATACCAAGACACAATCATGCATATAATCGACAAATGTTTGATCAACCATAGATGTCGAGAAAATGTCATTCATGATCTGAAATATCCTATTTACAACATTGATCAACTTAAGACTAAACAAAAACAATTACATAAGATCATTTTAACATATGAACAAAATGAAAAAAAGACAAATAAAATCATAGATCGTATTAAGATCAAAGAAAAAGATATTGAGTGGTTATTCGATCAAAGTAAAGACGAAATTGTCGATGTATTAAACATTGTGTATTTCCAAATGGATGTGTTTGAAAGAGTAGGTTTGAACAAATGTTCGGAATTATTACTTTTAAAAAATGTATACATCATTTTATTGGCTCCGTTAATAAGTTTGTTTTCTCCGTTGATGTATGTTATTGTTCCTTATTTTCTTGTTGTTTACAAATTAAAATTTAAAATTCCAATAGGAATGTTTTGTAGAGTTTTTTCAAGAGCTTTGATTCAAAGTTACGCTTTTAGAAAAGTGTTTATTTTACAATCTATTACATTGGGATTATCTGTTTTCGTGTATTTCCAAACACTTTTAAACACTTTTGAACTTGCTAAAAATAACTATAAAGTATTAAGACATATATGGGAAAAGGTGGACAATATAATAGATTACATTGACGCTTGTGAAGAAATGAATTCCGTATACGACATCACAAACTCGAATGAAACATTGGGTGATATTCAAAACATTATCAAAAAATGTAAGTACCATTTCGGATATCAGTTGTGGTTTTTCAAAAATGTGAATTTAAATAAATTAAATAAATATTTTATCATTTTGGATACATTTTTTAATAAATTGTCCATCGCGAAACTTTTTATACATTATAAAATGTGTTTCACAAATTTTGTCGCTTCTAACCATATACATCTAGATGCTGTGAACACCTTCCACATTAGTATTAAAAATCCTGTACCCAATACTATACATTTAAACAGATCAAATTGTATCATTACCGGTCCCAATGCAGCGGGCAAATCAACCTTCATTAAAGGATTGCTTTTGAATATTTTGTTCTCACAAACTTACGGTATTGCGTGTGCGGACGAGTTTTCGTTAACCCCATTTTATTTCATAAACAGTCAAGTTAATATCCCTGATTGTAAAGGCAAACAATCATTGTTCGAAGCAGAGATGTACAGATGCAAACAATATTTGGACATCGTATCCCAACTACCCAAACATCTCAAATCCATAACCTTTATGGACGAAGTGTTCAGTAGCACAAATGTAATTGAAGGTGTATCTGGAGCATTCGGAATTTTACAAAAATTAAGCACCTTCACTAATGTGTGTGTTATAGTTACCACACATTTACTATACCTTACCAAATTAAACTCTTTCGTTAAATACAAAATGAATGTTCGTATACACGACGACGATGGCACCATAACATTCCCATATAAGTTGGAAAATGGAAATTCAAAACAACTGGTTGCCATCGAACTTATAAAAAACAATTTTGATTCTGATGTTATAGAAACAGCACTGAACATTAAAAAAAAATTATTGGTTTAAAAACAACATTGTAAAATTTATTTAAAACATGCGTAAATCTATTTATAAATCAACTAACTCTTTGCAAAACATAATTATGTTACTATTATTCGTGGTGGGTTTGTTCGTATTATATAGATATGTAAAAACTATTGAAACAGAAACCAAATTGTTACAAAATCACCTGATAGAACTCACTGAAAAGATTCAATTTATTTTGAATAATAACGGTCAACCATCGAAACTAACACAATCATCGGTTGAACAAAACTCAGTACAAGACAAGTTGATGATCAATGCCGATGAACAGAACGATGAACAGAATGATGATATGTCAATACAATCGGAGGACATTACCAACATGTTAAGAAAAGTGATGGGGGGAGGAGATGAAGACGATGATGATGGTATCATAGCAAATATTATGGTAGATGTGAACCGCGATGATGTTGAAAATAATGTGAAGATAGAAGAGATTATAGAAAATGATAAAGAGGAGAATATGGAAAACGAACAAGAGGATGACGGGAAGGAAAATATGGAGGAGGATGATATTATCATTCCAAAAAAAAGCACAGAAAAAGTAACCGCAAAGTTTCTGTCGAAGAAAACGAACGAAGAACTTAAAACAATGTTAAAGGAAAAGTCATTGTCGACAAAAGGAACGAAATCAGAATTGGTAGATCGCTTATTGAGTAATATGTAAAAACTATTTTATTTATTTATTATAAAATATGAATAATACATGTACAGGATGTAATAAACCTTTGGAAAATAAAGTTGCGAAACAACCAGTTCAGAACAAAAACATTAATGAATGTATGTACAAAATGCAAGACGGTCGTTCATTCACGGACTATAGACCTCGCTGCACAATACAATATCAGATGAAAAACGAAGAAATGAAAAACAGTTATGATAGTAGAATGTATTTGATTAACAACGCTGAAAACATGATGAAGGCGAATCAAGAAATTATAAGCATGCGAAATAACTGTATGAATTGCTCAGGTACAACAATGGAAGAAACATTCTTACCAGAACAAAACATGATGAAATGTGACGAACACACCTGCAATTTCTCACAGGTAAACCCTTCTGGTTTAGGAACTGGTAGAGTTTATAAATGAAAAATGATAAAAAATATATAATTTAAATAAATGGAAACTTCATTTGAAACTATATATTGTAAGGGTAATATAACATTAAATAACAACAATAGTGATATAATTATAAATGGAGAGATAACTGATAAATTGAATGATAGTCATATTTATTATTTAGCCCCCGCGCCATGTGACACAATGGTTTCTTTTAGTGGAAGCGGTTTACCGTATCCTAACAAAGTTCAAGCATTCGGTAACAATCCTAACCAAGGAAGGGTTGAAGTAAAAGACAACAAATTCTCAATTCAATTACTTAGACCTAATTCGTATTATGAAGATTTCAACACTCTGGTGTTGCCCTATGTATTAATCACTTATAATCAAAACAAAACTATAAAAGTGGATCTTTCGTTCGAAAAGATTTCTTATAGATCTTTACAATATCCAGCTTTAAGACAAAAACAAAAGGTAATGTTTTATGCTCGTAAACAGCCTATCCGTTCTCAAGAAAAAATTCTTAGAGATTCAGAATATGACGATTTACACGAAGATGAAGATTTTTGGGGTTTAAAACCACCCATTTAAGAAATTCCATGAACTTCCTATTTCATTTTCTATCTTATCTTGTTTGTGTCGATTCAAGATATGTTCATACACATTGGGTTTTCCAATATCATCGTAACTCAAATCAATCAAATCATTGTTCAATTGGTTATTGTTATTATTACTGGTTTTAAGGTTTACATCTGTTACAGTAGGTAAGGGAGAAGTTGTTGCTTCTTGTGCTAACAGGGAATTGTACATATCCGTATAACTGGAATCGTTAGAAAACGCGGGGTTGTTGTACAATCGGTTGTAATCAATATCGTCGGTAATTTGGGTGTTCACCTGGTTTGAATATAAACTTTCTAGTGTGTTAATGTCAACAGTTTGATTTGTTTGTAACAAATCGTTGATAAGTCGTTCCATTTCGCCACTGTATTTTCCTCTATTGTCTCTGTACGATTTGTCCAAATATATATTCTTCAATCCAAGTTGGTCTAGTTTGGTTAAAATTTTGTTATTGATCGTTTCATCTAAGTTTCCTTTATTGTTTGGATTATACATGAACAAATTGGAATCCAATGCCGATGCCATCTTGAATATATTATCTTTCTTCATGAATGAACAAATCTTGTCGTTTTCATATGAATTTAAACCATTACAATAGTTTACCACTTTGTGAAAACAATCAACATTACTCAATATTGTGTTTACATTATTCCAATCCGTGATATCAAAACACTCTCGACTTGTACATATCGTTTCATCAGATAAAGGACACGCTTTAGTATGCGCATTCAACTCTGATTGCAAATTTGCATTCTTTCTACTTAAAGTCAAATAAGATGGTGATAAATTCAATTTAATATTAGTGAAATAGTTATACAGATTTTTAACATCTTCGTTGGATAAAGCTTTGTGCCTATATATGCCGAATGCATTGACATTCAAACTTAATGTGTTTGAATCATTATCATTCAATCGTATTAACGAATCTCTTATCTTGATCTCGACATCGTCTTGAAACAAAGTTATTGATCTGTTATTGAAACAGTTTTCATCTTCACAATTGATAAGCATATGCGAGTCAACATAAAAGTAAATTTTACCACTGTCTTTTATAAAAGTAAATAAATGAAATTTGTTATCTGCAAAAATTTTATTAGCATGATAATCGTCCGCTGTATAAGTGTACGATGTCGGTAATTTAGTGTTTGCAATATATATCTCTATAGATGGATTCAAATTTCCGTTTTGAAAGACAAATCGTATATCCAACAACTTAGAATTTGATTTTCCTTCTATGTTGCTGTGGTCAAACTGTATGAAACTATACGATGTATCGTTAAATGTTGATTTTGATGTGATTAGTTTCATGAACCAAAACAAACTGAATGTGTCAAATGATTCTAATGTTGATTTTGCGTTCGCACAATGTACTTTAGATGTTATTTTAATTCCATCAAATTGGTTGTAATAATCATAAGGAAAGTTGAACAAATCCTGTGTCAACAATGCGCCAATTTCCGAGTTCATTTGATTCTTTAAAGCATTGTTTTCAAAATCTATATACCTTTTGTCGAAAGACGATACATAATATATCAAGGAGTCTTTAATGTTTGGAGGAATAGACTCTTTGAACGTCTCGTCATTGTACATGTTTTCTGTTGTTATTACAAAATGCTCATTATATGTATATTTGAATTTAATAACATATAGCAATAATATCAACAAAGAGATTGCTGCTATGACAAGGTTTAGTACGGATTTTTCAATATACAAGACATAGAATAATAATAATAATAATGCAATATATAATAACTCTTTCATTTTCTTATATATCATATAGATAAAAAATATGTGTGTTAAAGAACTGATATTTTTTATCTTAATCAATATATAAAATGAACAACAATAACGAATTAGAAAACAATAAAGTCGTTTACATTAACGAAGATGACGAAGACAACACCGCCAACGAAATGTTGACCCCTTCTGCAAATAATAATGTAATACCCGAATACACGGAAAATGACACTCGTATCGAAACGAGGCTCATTCAAAACAACGAATCCTCTGATGTTGATCATCACGAGGTTGATAATCACGAGGTTGATAATAATGACGATGAATACGAAGAATATACAAATAAAGAAGATCTGTTATTGCATCTGAAGCAATCTGGTTACGAATCTGATGGCGGAGATATAAGTGACTCTGACTCTTTAGCTACTACTGATATTCTCAAAATCGATCCCTTATATTTACGACTTACAAAGTTCTTACAAACAAATGATGGCGAAAGCGTCGCCGACACCTTGAAAAAAATAAATGACCAATTAGTTATGTTAAATGCAAATCTATCTAAAAACTATCACCAATAAATTACTGTCTCACAGGAAGCATCAACTTCTTCCTTTTTATCTTATCTAAATTATCTTTCAATATATTACAAATAAATTCGTATGCAATGTTTATATGCTCCATCTTATTCGCACCGGTAATTATCACACAACCACTCTGAAACACTGCTATTGTTATTTTTTTACATGCATCTGATTTTCCATTACAAAATGTTTTACATTTACAATATCCATTGTTAGGATAGTAATACTCTATTTTAGCACCCGGATAAATACATGGTTCGTAACTACATATTATCTTATATTTCGATGTGACTATATTATATAAATAATCCAATCTTATCTCACAATTCTCCACCTTAAAATCACTGTTGATTAATCTCACTCTATAGTTTGTGTTTTTAACATCTTCTATCGATTTCAGCAAAGTTTCGTCATACAAGTGGTGTATGTTCTTGATAATATCAATCAAGAAGTTTATCGCCGCTTTTCCCTTTTCGATCGACTTCACACCCGTGATCTGTAAGTTTCCGTTTTTAAACAATTTTATGTTATACTTATTCTCCATATAATGCATCACTATGGTTAACTGATTATCAAATCTCCGTTTATTTTCCTCTTTTGTTTTATTCTTTTTGTTCTTTGTTATCTTGGTACCCGCCGACTGCAAATCCTGTTTGTTAGAACCATACTCCAAATAACTTATCTCTTCTTGTCTGTGCTTCGACATCAAATTAAACAACTTGTCCAAATAGATTTCGCTGTTTATACTCCCCGTTACCGTTATCGTTGAAATTCGATATTTCGTCGCACTAAACTCCATTGTTTAAGTCTTTTGATTCTCAAGTTATCCTTTAAACGAATCTTTTAAATCAATTTTTTATTTAACACCTCTAGGTCGTTGGTCCAAGTAGTAATCTCCGTTTCGTTCTCTATATTTGTCAGCATCACATGTTTGTCTTTACACTCTTTTTCCAACTCTTGCTTTTTTTCGTAAGTCAAATTATGAATAGGCATTTTAATCAGATAGTCGTATGTGTTTTCGTGTAAGGGATACTCGTTTTTATCGAGATAATCTACAATATTTTGTTTTTTGTTGTTCATGATAATCAATCGACCTTCGATTATGTCCTCTATGAATTTGATTCTCGCATCCAAATATTTCAGTTCCTTCTTTATCTTCTTTATTTTGTGCATTTTTCTCTTCACATAATACTCCATCCTTATCTCGTAAAATTCTCGAAGTATTTCCAACACATCCTTATATTTCTTAATATTACCACTCTTTGTGTATAAATGCATGTTGGATGTACTCAACTGTCTTGATGTGTGCATTTTAAATTCGATTTCAAACTTGGTCGCTCTCTTTTCCGTGTCAAAAATCATGTATTCGTCACACACCTCTTTAGAGTAGAACTGCAACACAAATCTCACATCCTTCTCCGTATAATGACTCTCGTAGTCCCGCAATACCTTCGGATTCTTATCCATATAATTTTCGATATGTACTTTGAAATCCTCCGTCCAATATCCAACCGGTAACTCCGTCACTTCCACTTTCGTGTTTCCTTTCCGTTCATACACACCCTTTGAAACACCATCCTCTATTGTGCCCTTAAACCCTCTATACCAAGGTTTCATGTCTAGCATCTCTTGGTTATTCATCAACCGCTTCAAATTGGAAATAATGTCTTTGGGATTGTAAGACGGAATGTTCGTACTGAAGCCGGTTCCGATTCCTACACTACCATTCACCAATATCATAGGGATAATGGGAATGTAATGCACCGGCTCAATCTTCATCCCGTCATCGTCCAAATATTCTAAAATGTCCAAATCATCTGCGTGAAATATACAAGGCACTATAGAATTCAGTTCAGTATGAATATATCTAGGTGACGCCGAATCCTTACCACCTTGAATCCTCGTGCCAAACTGTCCATTCGGTTGCAACAAATTTAAATTGTTCGATCCCACAAAATCTTGTGCCATACCAATGATCGCCTCGTGTAAACTTGCCTCGCCATGATGATACGCACCATGCTCACTCACATAACCCGCCAACTGCGCAACCTTTATCTCTTTATAAAGTTTTCTCTTCAAACAACAGAACATAATCTTTCTCAACGATTTCTTAAATCCATCACAAATACTAGGTATAGATCTTTCCACATTGTAATTAGAGAAATGTATCAAATCTTTGTGAATGAACTCCGAATACTCAATTTTGTTCGATTTATCAATCAATTCGTCCAATGTATCTTGTTTGTCGTATTTATACAACCACTCTTTTCTGTCATCCGCCCTTTTCTTGTTGAACGCTAACTCAATTCCTTCGTTCGAAGTCTTATCTTTCCATTCGTATTCCAATGTGCGCATGTTCTTAAAATATTCCTTCGCTTCTTTATTAGTGGATGTTCCCAACCCCTTGTAATACTTAATCTCCCATCCCTTTCCATTATCATTATTCTTCTTCCAATTATCATATGCCGTCAGATTGTAAAACGGTATACTCTGTTTCCCCTTTATCACTTTCACTATAGGTGTTAACATCGACATCATGAAATTGGGCTGCTTCAACAAAGACGGCCACATACTGTGGAACAAATTGAACAACAACCCCTTTATGTGCGACCCATCCGTGTCAGCATCCGTTAACACCATAATATGCCCATATCTCAACTCGTTTGTGTCTTTATACACTTTGTTTGTTTCCAATCCAACAATTTTTTTTAGATTCGTGATCTCTTCGTTCTCGTTCACCTTCTTCATATTCGTGTCTTTCACATTCATGATTTTTCCCTTCAGTGGAAATACACCATATTTGTTTCGACCCACCTCACTCAATCCTGATATAGCCATCGACTTCGCCGAATCTCCCTCAGTTAAGATCAACACACATTCGTTACTTTTAGTTGTTCCTGCCCAATTGGCATCGTCTAACTTACTTATCCCCCGAATCGTGTTTTTCTTTTTTCCATCCGTTTTTTTAGCATTCTTATCATCATCCTTACTGGATAACACTACGATTTGATCCGTAATATCGTATTTGTATATCTTCTCTATAAACTTGTCGTCAAGCTCAAACTTGCTACCAAATTTACTGTAGGGTGTTGTCAAATACTCCTTCGTCTGACTATCGAATGTTGGATTCGCAATGGTTGCTTTGATAAACACAAACAAATGATCTTTTACAGTGTTTGTCTTGACAGTCACCTTCTTTCTCTTCGTGATCAACTCAGATAACTTTTTTGTTATTTGATTCGTTATATAATCAACATGTTTACCACCCTTTAAGGTGTTAATACCGTTCACAAATGAAACATGCTTGAAACCATTGTTGCTACTACTTACACAAATCTCCCATCTTCCGTTTTCCGAACAAACATACGAACGAGGCACATCTGTCTTTGAACCCAAATACAAATCGACATATTTTTCAAAATTCTTATAATCGATTTTGTCGTCATTTAAATACACCTTTATGTCGTTAGGTGTCAATGCACATATGTCATACACACGCTTGACCATCAACTTATACATATCCTCCGATAACTTGGTTTGTTTGAATCGCGTGTAATCGGGAATAAAAATGATCTTTGTATAAGGATATTTGGTGTAAGATGTAATTTTTGGTTCCGTCTTATCTTTCATATTATTTGTAAACTCTTGAGTGTATAATTTCTTTTTGTTACTATCCACCGTCTCAATCATGAAACTTTTAGAATATATATTACACGCCTTAGCACCAATCCCATTCTGCCCACCAATCGTTCGTTCCTCCGTATCATCGTAGTTCGTCGATGTTAACATATTACCAAAGATCAACTCCGGGATATAAATGCCGTGTTCCTTATGAATCTCAACCTCTACTCCCTCACCCGAATTGTACACCTCTATCTTTCCACCCTTCTTGTCAATGTTCACCCGAATCTCTTTAACAGGTTTTTTCATGTCTTTGCATCTGATCACATGATCCAATGCGTTCACTACAATCTCATCATAAATTTTATATAAACCCGAAATATAGGAAATATTATTGTATTCCATACCATCCTTATATATCCATGTGTCTATATCATCCGCATCCAAAGAACCTATGTACATTCCCGGTCTTGTCAACACATGCTCCCTAGGATCCAACTTTACATACTTCTTCGATGCCATTGATGATATATGCTTAAAAATTACTTTGTTTATCTTTAAATTATTTTTTAAACTTTCTTCAAATTTTTATTCAAAAGTGACTTAGTCAGTTTTCCGTATTTGTTTTCTTTAACAGAGGTTATGATAGCATTTTCAATTTCCATGTTTAATGAATCAATAATCGATCTCTTCTGGACTGACGATAATTTCAACTTTCTTAAGAACTTATGTTCATATTGTTCATGAAACCTTTTAAAGTCTTTGTAGTTTAACAACCCACATCGAGGTTTGTCGGATTCGCCCATACCACCGGTGAAAGATAAACCGTTTCTTACCAAACTAGGATCCACCTCGGTGGTTTGAACATTGCTTTGATAATTAGACGTTTGTGTTCCGAAATATTCAATAGGCAACGTTATTCTTCCCCCGGACATATTATTGTTAATTTTATTATTGAATTTGTTACTAATGATTGAACCAGAGATCGTTTCCGGAGGAACTTCTGTGGATGGGGTCATATCCAATAAAAACTGTTGGGTTGAGGTTGAAAGTTTATCATACGACAAACCTAATTTAGACAAGAATGAACGAACTCTTTTATCCGCAGTCATTATTTATAATAAAAAATATTATTTAATAAAATATGTTTGACGAATCCCAATTAAAAAACTTAACATCATATAAATTTTTCACAGAAAATATCGATAACTACGATTTCAAAAAACAAGGTATCAAAAATATCCACACCGAAAATCCTATCTCTGAACTGTTCTTCAGCAAACACAACATATTCATTTTACAAAACGGAATTAGATATTCCGTTTTCAAAAAAACTAACGATTTGAAAATCATAGGTAACCAGTCCGAACACGAACTACTTATCATAATGCGTTCGATTTACTTACAATATTGTAAACATAAACCATACAATATTGTTGAGCAAGTAAAAGAGCTGAACTCAAAAGTGATTGACTACGCAGTACCGAACATACTCGTTGAGTTGAACCAATATGTGAATTATACAAAAGACGCTAGCTCTTTACCCATGCCCTTAGAACATGCCAAAAATGTATCGTCAGCAGGAACTAAAATTTTGTATACCAGGGAATTCTAATTATAATTTTCTGTTCTTATAAATAAATTATGAATAAAGTAATAACATTTGTATCTATTTTTACCATTATATTCTTTTTCATGTTAACCACTGTCCTTGGACTTGTCATTCATTTCATAGGAGACCCTACACACCCTGTTTTCTGGTTGTTGACAACATTGTTTATAGGAATGTTTTTATCCTTTATCATTTCTGTAGGACACATCAGCTCTATGGTCAAAATTAACAAATTGAAAATTGAAAAAAAGAACACTAAAGATCATTCGTTCACCACCTGTCCAAATTATTGGTTAAAACATATTGTTAAAAAACCACACTCCGAAGACAGAGTCATTATGTGTTACAACATCTTACCAGACAAAGACGACATAAACAACACAAATAAATTAACATTTATTGATGGCTATTTTGATGGTGATGCATTAAATAATTTAAATGATTTAAAATTGAAAATTAACAGTTCTACCGAACACCCAGTATTAACATCAAACTTACAAAATTTAAGAAATATGGCTTCCTACTCCAACATTGAAGCGTTCACCGAATTAGGAAACCAATATGATTACACAGACGGTGACGATTACAACAAAAACTTCCATTACCACAATAATGTTCATATTACAGTTGGACCTGAAATATCTGGTAATTCGAATATGAGCGATCATCAACATTCTACCTATTCAAATGTGGGACGCAGAGGTCATTCGCATTCCGTTGATTGGGACAACATGAATTCACAAAGAAATATGTATTTTGAAACTTACAATCCTACTTTCAGCAACTTTGACTATTGGATCAATCCAAGAGAAATAAAAATGAATGATGGAACCGTAAAGTACGCCATCGAACTAAACCTCGAAAAACTCAATTTAGCTAACAACTCGTGCGAATTGGCTAAACTATTCAACTGGAACGAATTCACATCCAAATGTGTATTGTAAATTCGTTTTTAAAAATTGATTTTTAATTAATACTATAAAGTCTATATCAAAATTAATGAAACTATCCGATTTTAAAGGTAACTTTAAACAAATAAACGAATTCAAATCGTTTCTCTCTAAAACCACCAATCATGTTATCCTTATTGTAGGAGATAATGGTACAGGCAAAACATCCTTTCACGAAATGTTGAAATCAGAAAACAAATACGATATACTTTATGTCAATGATTCGAACTTTTCAGAACAAACCATTCAAAACTTTGTGCAATGCAAAACAATCACCTCCTTCTTCACTCCGTTGAAAAAAATTGTTTTTATAGATGATGTTGATGTTATAAACAATATCAACAAACAGTTTATTGCGAATTTTGTTCATTACAAATCTAAATGTAAGTTCGTCCTAACCGTTAAGTCCAAAGAAGAAAAAAAAATTTTTAATACATGGAAGAAACTAATCGATTATAAAATACATTTAAGTAAATTAGATTACAAAGAGTGTTTCCAGCTTATGTTGAAAAAGTTTGAACATATAGATGACATTGACGAATCCAAATTACTCGAACTTATCAAAGCTCAAAACTGTAACATTTCTAACATAGTTATGTTAATAGATAATGTCACCGACAAACAAAAAGACGTATCTGTTATACAATCGGGTATGGACATTTTTCACTCAAACATATATAATATTGTAACAGACATATACACAAAAGAGTTATCACCACAATACATTCAAAGTTTATCCTCGAAGGATAATTCGGTGATTTCGTCAATGGTACACGAAAACATCGTGAATGTAAATACAGACATCGATACGTATATTGAATTGTATGATATAATATCTTGTTGTGACAAATTAGATAAATACATTTATGTAAATTGTTTATGGGGAGTTAATTGGGATTCCTTAAACATGTATAGATTCACTAATTTCAATTCTATACTGTTCAAAATAAAAAAACACACTTCCTCAATCAATTTCACTCAACAATTCACGAAACTATCTTCACAAATGAATATCAAGAAAAAACTACAAAGTTTTATGAATAATGTTTACACTACAAACACATTTGATTTGCTCTACCATTTAGCAATTCGAACATATGACGATATTCAAACAGACAAAACTCTCAAAGATTTGCTTATGAAATTCAAAAAAGATTTCACCATATAATCCAGAATTAATGTTTCCAATAATTATCGATAATATTTTCTTTTTATTAATTTAAAATATAAAGAATGGCGGGTCAAGATCAACCTCTTGTAGATTCTTCCAAAGTTGTTGAAACTGGTAAATCATTTGTGGGTTCAACTAAACAAATTGTTAGCAGTAATTTAGGTCTGGTTGTCGTTGTTGGTATTTTGTTTATTGTAATTGTTTATGTTATAATATACATTTTGAAACAATACAACGACACCTCTTTGAAAACAGTCACTATGGTAAAAAAACCTATCAAAGTGCCAAGTGACAGATTGTTAAACATTAGCGAAGACGCAGGTCTGCCCAGATTGAATTATGTTAACGGTAAAGAGTTCTCTTACTCTTTCTGGATCTATGTTGACGGTGACAACAACCAAAACACTTCCTACAGAAAGTTCATTCTAGGCAGAATGGAATCAAGCGACTCTGTAGAACACGCGTCTCCTCTCTTCGAATTAGATAGTGTATCTAACAAATTCTTCGTTAAACTCTCAACCTCTTCAAATAACTCAGAACATCAAGACTCTTTGGAGATTAAATATTTCCCTCTTCAAAGATGGGTGAATGTCGTTCTTGTAGTGGATAACAACTTCGTTCAATTGTTCTTGGATGGAGAATTGAGAGAAGTCAAGGATTTAAGCAATCACTCACAAGAGTCATCCATCGTTAAAACTCCCGTTGGTAACTTATATATAGGTTCTTCTGCAAACAAACCCAGCTTCAACGGATACATCAGCAAAGTACAAGCTTTCAACTACGCAGTAACCATCGATCACGCTAAAGTGATCTACAAAGCTGGTCCGTTACACAAAACAGTTCTTTCCATCATCGGAATTGATACTTATGGAATACAAAATCCTATTTATCGTATTGATGAAAAGAATCAAATGAAAGAAAATTGTAGTACATAAAATATTATATAAATTAAATATAAAAAATGATTAATGCATTACTAATGGGTGTAATTGGAATCATCATTAACTATCTAGTAATCAATTTTGGAATACCTTTAGCGTTCCCTGTCGTTTATAAATTCAACAAAATGAAAAATAGACTCGATGTGTCAAATGTATCCATTCCTTTGACTTTGGGTTCTTGTAATTTTGACTCATCTAGTACAGAAATCAACACATCCAACCCTTTCAAAGATGGATTCCTTTTTATGCCCAACTCAAACAATCTAAAGGGTGGTAGTCAGTTCTCTTACACCTTCTGGTTAGATATCAAATCAACTTATTCTAACCAATTGTCCAATGTTAACATATTTATGAGAGGAAATAAGAACTTAAACAAAGGGTTACTTGAAGATCTCGTGAATAATAAGAACAAGTATCCTCTTACTGTATGTCCTCTCGTGAAATTCGCCGATTTCACAAAAAATGACAAAAAGTATTTATTAGATATTGTTTTTAATACCGCTAAGAACCCACACACAGTTGTTTCCATCGATGGTGATGCTTACAGCAAGATTACATCCACCAATTCCAATCCCAGATGGTTCCTCATTTCCATCGTCGTCCAAGATTACATCGACTTCTCTAATTCAGAAAAAGGCATCCAAATACAAAATTTCATCAACGATAACTTAGTTAGCACTAAGATAATCAAAAACGACTTCTTAAAACTTAATAACGGAAATGTATATTTAACACCCAACGACGATCTAGGCGACGAAGACAGAGGTGCTTCATTCTATTCCGATTTGACATATTACAATTACGCATTAGATATTATAGACATTCAAAAAATATACAATATGGGTATTACCGAAAACTCTACCGGATGTGTTACCGCCAAATACACAACCAACAAAAACAAAGATTACTACCATACTTTAGGCATGAGTAGCTACATCTAAAGCAATTCCTTTACCCTTTTATGAAATTCTTTTGGTGATATTCTTTTATAAGGATTCAACTCAACACATTTATCCAATATTTTCAATAAACCCATTTTTGTTTCCATATATTTATTGTTTGACTTCAACAATAAATTCATCAATACCATCCCCAAACTAAACACATCTATCTTATTCGCGTTCTTCATCATCATCAATTTCAGCATATCTATATTACTGAAGTTCTTCATTACGGATGCGATCGCGTTGTCTATCAAATTCGTGTCATATACTATCCCAGATTTTACATAATTCAATTTTACATCCCTTTGAATAAACTGTTCAATATTGTCAACGGATGATAACTTGTTGTATGCGTTTTTCATATTATAGTATATCTTGAACTCTGGTGGATAATAACAATAATTATATCTTAAAACATAATCTTGATCCTCGTCATACACACGATCATACGATAAAGCCAATCCAACATCAATTAAATAGAACAAGTTGTTTTTACACAATATGTTAGTCTCTTTAATATCTCTATGACACATACGATGTTTCTCCAACAAAACCAATCCGGAAGTTAGATTGTATATCCCTGGTAGTATGGACTTAACATCGAAATCTTTATCGCTAAATTTATCTAAATTGATTCCACCATATTCATAAACTATTTGATATTTGGGAAATTCTGCTTCACTATATTTACAACTTTTTCTGTCACTCTTCTCCATCGTTCTGACTTTGCACTCGTCTATCTTCTTCAATATGTATTTTCCTTTCGGATCTATTTCCTTCATGATATCTGTAATTAAACTTTCCTCCTGATAAAACTCCTCCTTGTGAAAAATTTTACTGACACTATCTTTGTGATACTTTTTACACGGTATTGAGGGTTTAATTACACAACCGTATGTTCCCTTCTCTATATACATGATTTATTTAAATATATGTTTTTGTTCGTACGCTTTTGATGTAGTATTGTATTTTTCAATTACCAATTGATCACTATTAAACGATAGCCGCCATGTATCACCCAATATCAAACTATTGTTCACATACACCTCTCCCGTGTTGTGCACCTCTAATCCATTCTTTTTGTTCGCATCATCGCTACCCGTTCCTACCACCATATTCACCGTATTACTTTTACCTTCTGCATAATCAATTCTCTTATATATATTTTCTGTAGCGTTGAACTGTCCACAAACATACTGATTTTCTCCAAATGTTGTGTTATTTAATCCCGTGATTAACGAATTATGATCATCCTCTCTCACCACATTACTCGAACCTGAAATGATGTTTACTTTCATAAAAATAACTTCACCAAGATCATTCAGCGTCATGAACTCTTCTCTCGCTAAAACTCCTTCTCTTGCACCACTAAGAAATGTAATGTCCTGTTCAACTTTAAGATGTTGTACTGTCATATTACTAGTGTTCAATCCACTACCTATATTTAAACTATCTAAATTCAATTCAATCTCTCCGCTTTCTAATCTTGAATTTATTGTAGATATTATTTCTCTATTCATAAATCCAATAGTTGGTATATATTCGTTCTCAAATTTATCATCTGAAATTTTCGAATAAATATATATATCTTCACCTGGTGTTTCTCTGTTGTTCTTAACGAGCTCAAATATTCTTTCGTTAATCATATTGCTTGTCAATCCACATGTCGGTATATACTTGTCATTTATATCATTTCCTGATAAACTATACTCGTAAATATTCCCATTTTTCAAATTTCTTCTTTCATATGAATTGTGTAATATTCCAAATAAACCACCTTCCGTAACTAACATATCTCGCGTATCTTCTCTTTCAGATTCCAATTCTGTCATCTTGCTATTAGCACCTAAATTTCCTATATTTTGATCTAATATGTCCTTCGCAATGTTACTAGCTTCCGCTGTCGTAGGTATCATATCGTCATCAACCAAATAGCCACCATATCCTGTTGATGATGTAACAATTTTTGTTAGGGGAATGTATAAATCTGCAACATAGTTGGATACAGCAGCTGGTGTTACAAATTGAATATCATTATGTTTAAAATCAGATATTAACTCGCCCATATTGAAAGTTGCTGCGGCAATTTTAGCATTTATTTTATCTTCAAATAAGGTACTTTCATTAATTGCCCAACTAAAATATTGACCTATTATTTTTGCATTGGGTATAAAAGTGTTATTATTGATAGGATTAAAGTTATTATTATCAAATGCAGTCAATAACTGATTCAAGTGAACATAATTTTCATTCCCAAAACTTTTTACAGCAGCAGGCGTTGTGAAATTAAAATCATTGTTAAAAATTAGAGATTCATTAGAATCGTATTTCCGCGAATTTACATAATCAATCACCGTATTCGGTGTAGTATACTTAACATTACCCGTAAATGTTCCGCTATGTCTATAATTGTCAAATTGTCTTTTTATATAATTTGATGTCGCCTTTGGTGTGACGAATGATATATCTCCCGAGAAATCGGTTATATCGGTATGTCTGTTAATGTTGAAATAATGAATCACATTACTCGCTCTTACCAACCGATTGTGGTAATTTCCAAAGTTATTCTCATCGTAATTAAAAGTCAGTGTGTTATTTACATAATTTGACAATGTTGCCGATATGATTACTTTGTTTGGATTAGCGTTGACATTTGTTGATTCAGTGCTTTTTTCACTTGTTTTTACATAATTGTTATCCACATAATTGGAAACCGCTAACGGGGTTGTAAAATTGATGTCATTCCCAAATATATTATTGATTCTGCTATACATTAAATTATCAAACTTTCGTGAATTAACATAATCGACAACCGTATCTGGTGTTGTAAAATTAACATTACCTGAAAAAACACCACTACTTTGTCGATACGCATCGAACCGACTTTGGACATAGTTTGATGTTGCTTTTGTAGTAAAAATCTTATAATCGTCAAGTGTTCCATTATAATCTAGTTCAATAAAGTCCTCTTTAAATTTATTGATGTAATTTGATAGACCTGATACGGTAAATACTTTGTCACGACTCTCTACCGGATGTATCAAACTTGTGTTTATTATATCAAATGGTAATGCATTGAACGAAATAACACTATCATACTCTCCTGAAACATCATTATAAGTGTATACTTTATAGTTGCCTTCAGTTTCATATATAATATCCTCGTATTTGTGAATATAGTTCAAAACTACATTACATTCAGTATTTCCTGAAGGCAAGTTAACATCATTCACATTTTGTACAAGTTTAAGTGTATTCGTTGTTCTATTAAGAGTCATATAAACTGTAAAATTTTTAGCAGATGGGGGTGTATCAAAATTACCTTCAGCAGTAAGATACATACTCGAATCATTCACATAATTTCCATTCTGTATTGGTATTTTAACCCCTCCGTTTAATATAACATCAATCACATCTTTCCAAATATATGATCCAGTATCATCTGATCTTGTTATGACTTGGTTGTTAGCACCATTTTTAAAATTCAAAAAAAAGTTTATACCGTCTTTACTTACATTTGTAGTAATATCAAATGTTTCTACAGCATTATTGGTATCTAAGTCAAATGTAAAAGCAGAAATGTCCGTTATGAGCGATTTATGTTTCCAATTACCTTCCGCATTAAGATAATAATCCATTTTATCTTCATCATCCAAATGCAGTTTTGTGACCAGACCTTTGTTTTCCCCATTAAATATTTCCAAATTATTACTTTGAAAATTTGCCACAGTTTCCCATCCACTACTTAGCAACACCTTATTTATACCGCGGTCATTTGGTGCAGGTACAAAACCAGCTTGATCATAAGTGAAATTATCTTGGTTCAACGGTTGAAAACTATACACTTGGGTAGTATTATCATAATGCAAATAGGTATTGTTTATTGTTCCCCTGATATTTTTACCATGACTTGAATCTCCCCCAATCAAAAACCCGTCCAAAATCAAATTGTTCGCAACACCATCGGTGAAAATGTTTAACCCATCACCTAGGTATATGTCCTTTTCCAATATCAACGCTCCTTTAATCAATCTCGTTGGTTGAACAACTTTAAATGTTCCGTCACCAGATAAATACTGATCGGCTATATCAGGATAATGTAATGTCAATTCTTTTATTGTAGTACCATTGGGACCACTGACCTCATTAATTCGTAAGAAATCATTTGCTGCTTTGTAATTACTCACCGATATATTCCTTAACTCCTTAAATGTTCCGTCACTTGCCAAATACTCGTTAGGAGTATTGGGAAAGTTCAATGTCAGTTGATTCACCGTTAGACCACTCG
>Ga0194024_1000006_pt1 | contig 111056 bp, 118 predicted proteins | sample IW13Sep16_MG_FD_140337 | JGI IMG/M metagenome (GOLD analysis project Ga0194024, IMG submission 140337) | Freshwater microbial communities from the Broadkill River, Lewes, Delaware, United States - IW13Sep16_MG | ecosystem: Environmental > Aquatic > Freshwater > River | place: USA: Delaware...
CCGCAGCATCGCAATAATCTGCTCTGGCGTGTATCTCTTCCGTGCCATTCATCAGCTCCTTTCAAGCCGTAAATAGCCGAAATCCTAACTCTCAAAACGGACCACTTTCCGGGGGGAAGGCCAAGTTCGCATCGACTTTGGCAATTCGGATTGCCCGAGTTTGGCGAGAATTTGCGCAAGTAGAATATCGTCAGCCTTGGGGCGGCGCTGAGCTTTCCGAGGCCTCGCATCGCCGCCTAGCAATTGCTCGCGGGCATAAGTGCTTAGCGGACGGTTGCGAGCCTTGTGCTCCAAAGTCTCCCATTCGGATTCGGTAAGGCGGATCGTCAGACGCTTGCTCATGGTTCAAGCGCCTCCCAATCAATGTTCTCAGCCTCTAAGACGTTGTTCCAGCGTTCCAGTTCATCGAACAATTCATCAGGTGGAATTGTGTTCGATGAAATGATCCCGCTGGGCACCATTCTCCTTGCATCGTGACCGGACGGTAAGCGGGCTGTGTGATCGCAGCGCTGCAACACGCCTCCTTTTGTTGTTTCTTCAATCCATCCGGTTTCGCGCCTCTGAACGGTGTCGCAAGCGTTGCGGCTATCGTGTCTTCAGGCAGGCTCGTCCATTCTGGCAGTCGCCGCGTAGCTTGGCGCATATGAGGGTTTGCAGATTGCCCGCTTGCCGATAACAAGCGCTCAAACAAAAAGACGAAGAGGTGCCGCTATCAATTTCGAACTTCCTGAAGAGTACCAAATGCTCGAAGACCTCGTGCAGCGGTTTGTGCGCGATGAGTTGATGCCTCTGGAGGCGGGCGTTCTGGAGCGCGATGCGAACGGTCAGGGCGGATATATCACGCCGGACGAGAAAGCGCGGCTTGATAAAGTTTCAAAGGATATGGGCCTGTGGGCGCTTGATGCGCCGGAGGACGTGGGCGGCTCTGGCCTTCCGCATGTCGCGCTCGTTGGCGTCAATATCGCCATGGGCAGCACGGTTGCGAAATATAACCTTCCCCCTGATAGCCCCAATCTGAAAATGCTCGCAGGCTATGTCGATGAAAGACAGCGCGAGGCCTATCTCGTGCCGCATGTGGAGCATGGCACTCTGTCAGCGATCGGCATTTCGGAGCCGGGCGCTGGCGCTGACCCGTCCGGCATGAGCACCAAGGCTGTGCTCAAAGGCGACAAGTGGATCATCAACGGACGCAAGATCTGGATCACGTCGGCAAAAGAAGCCGATTTCACCATCCTTCTTGCCCGCACCGACCCCGAGGCCAAGGGTTCGGCCGGCATGTCGGCCTTTCTCGTCGACCGCGATGCGCCCGGTTTCAACGTAGTGAAGCAAGTCCCGATGCTGGGCGGCGAATACACCTATGAAATCGCGCTCGAGGATTGCGAGGTCGAGGACTGGAAGCTGCTTGGCAAAGAGGGCGAGGGCTTTGCGCCGATGCAATTGCGCCTCGGCACAAGGCGTATGCAGATGGCGGCATGGTGCATCGGGGCGGCCGAACGCGCTCTCCAGATCATGACCGAGCATGCGCCAGAGCGGGTGACTTTCGGAAAGCCGCTCTCCGCGCGTCAGGCGGTGCAGTGGTGGGTGGCCGATGCCAAGACCAAGATCCATGCCGCGCGCCTCATGGCTTATGATTGCGCATGGAAGCTCGATGAGGGGCGCGATGTGCGCTCTGAAATTTCCATGATCAAGGTCTATTGCAGCGAGATGGCGCAAGAAGTCATCGACAACGCCATGCAATGCCTTGGCGGGATGGGCGTGACCAAGGAAATGCCGCTTCACATGCTCGCCGGGCGCGTGCGCAATATGCGTATCTATGACGGCCCGTCCGAAGTGCACCGCATGGTGATCGCGCGCAACTCCATGAGCGTGCCCAGAGGATAAGCCGCGGCTTTTTCGCGCCAGCGCACCAGTTTTGCCTTGCGCTGGCAGGCGCGCCTTCGCACATAGCTTTGCATGAGCGACGAAGGATCTGGAAACCCGGACGGCAAGACAGGCGCCGGCACAAGCGAGGGGGGCGAGAAAAAGCCTGCCTCCAAACCCGGTCCCGCGAGCCATCTGTTCGGCCATGATGGCGGGGCGAAACCGTGGGATCCGGGGCAACGCCGCGCAGCCGCCGCGCCTCCTGCGCCGCCTGCCTCCGCACCCTATCCGCGCGATGCGCAATATGCGCCCAGACCACTGGAGCGCCCATTGGACGAGGGCGAGGCGAGCCCCTCCGCCGCACAGGCAACATCTTCGATTTTCAGCGATGTTGATGACGAGGCAGAGCTCACCAAACTGCACCCCAATTACAAACTGCTGATGCGGCTGACGGCGGTTGTTGTGGGCTTTATCCTGATGGTCGCAGGGCTGGTGGTCGATGGCGCCTTGCAAAATGAAGGCGCGCCCATCCCCTTTGGTGTGATTACCGGAATTGCGGTGCTGATCGCGCTGTTCATCATCATCCGTATTCCGCTCGCCCGCTACAACGCGCGCGGCTACCAGATCAGCCATGATCGCCTCCGCGTGGTGCGCGGGATCATGTGGCATTCCGACACCATCGTCCCCTTCGGCAGGGTGCAGCATATCGACGTCGACCAAGGCCCGATCGAGCGCGCCTTGAGCATTGCCACCATGACGCTGCACACCGCCGGCAGCCACAATGCCTCGGTCCGGTTGCCGGGTCTTGGCCACGAGCTTGCGGTCGAGATGCGTGAGGAAATCCGCGCCCACATCAAGCGTGAGACGATGTGAGCGAGACGGTGTCACTAGCGGCCGAGCACGAGGGCGCGCCAGAAGGGCTTAACACCGACCCCAAAACGGTGGTGGTCGGCCTTTTGGCTAGCGTCCAGAACGCGATCCTGCCCACGCTCGCGATCACTTTTGGCACAGGCGGCATTGGCACTTTTGTGGCTATCCCCGTGGCAGCGGCCATCGTGTTGATCGGCACATTCTTTGCCTACATCAGCTGGAAACGGCTGACTTACACCATCGGCCGGTCCGACATCCGGGTTGAAAGCGGGGTGCTGAGCCGCTCGGCGCGCTCCGTTCCTTATGAGCGTATTCAGGATGTCAGTCTTGAGCAGAAACTGCTCCCGCGCCTTCTTGGTCTGGTGTCGGTCAAGTTTGAAACCGGCGCTGGCGGGGGTGAGGATCTGGCGCTTGCCTATCTCACCGAAGAACGCGGCGAGGAATTGCGCCAGTTGGTGCGCGAGCGGCGCGACAGCGGCGAAGCGGCCGAGACGAGTGACGAGCAACAGGTGCTAGCGCCGTCCGATTATGCCGAAGCGCTCTTCACCATGGGACCCGCACGGCTTTTCACCTTTGGCCTGTTCGAATTCAGCCTTGCAATTTTCGCGGTGCTGGGCGTTGCCTTCCAATACATCGACAGCCTCGACCTCATCGACTTTTTCCAGCGTGAATTCTGGGAAAGCGCGGTCGAAGAATATGGTCTGGACATCGGCGCGCTTGACCGTTCGATGCAGGTGATCGGAGTAATTCTCAGCCTGTCTGCGTTGTTCGTCATCGGAACCATCACCGGCATGGTTCGGGTCTTCACCCGCGAATGGGGCTTTCTGCTTGAACGCACCGCGAGAGGGTTCCGCCGCCGCCGGGGGCTTTTCACCAAAACCGATGTGGTCATGCCGATACACCGCGTCCAAGGCGTAAAAATCGGCACGCGGCTCCTGCGCTATCGCTTCGGCTGGCACTCGTTAAGCTTCGTCAGCCTCGCGCAGGACATGGGCGCATCGAGCCACGTGGTCGCCCCCTTTGCCAAGCTGCACGAGATCGCGCCGATTGCAGAGGCGGCCGGATTTGCGCTTCCGGACGCAAACACCGATTGGCGCCGAGCGAGCGAGAAATATCTCTTCGACAGCGCGCTTGGAGACGCTCTGATATTCGTGATCCCGGCGATTGCGGCCTACATCGCGACCAGCATCTATGCGCCCGAATGGACGAGCCTTGCGGTGGGGGCGATCCTTGTGCTCGCCGGGATTACGGTCATCCTGAACGTGCTCGCATGGCGCTATCAACGCCACGCACTCGATCAGAAGCAGATCGTGTCCGCACGCGGCGTGCTTTCCCCGCGCAGCCAGATCGCGACGCGCCTGAAACTGCACTCGGTCGAGATTTCGCAAGGGCCGATTGCGCGCCTTCGCGGCTATGCGACGGTGCATCTGGGCCAGGCGGGCGGTGTGTTTGCGATCCCCGGCGTTCCGCTGGAGCGAGCCCGCGAGGTGCGCGCGAAGGTCATGGAGACGATTGCCGCGACTGATTTCAGCCAGCTCGAAACGGCTTAGGCGCGGAGATCTTCCCACTCGGGGTTTTCGTCGAACTTCTTGGCGACGTAGGAGCATTGCGGCACAATCTTGAAGTCCTGCCGCCGTGCATCTTCGATCATGCGATCAACCAAAAGCCCAGCGATGCCGCGCCCGCCAATGGCCTCGGGCACGATGGTGTGCGTTGCAACGCGCACATCCTCTCCGCGCGGCTCCCATTCAAGGTGACCCGATGCGCTCTCGCCTTCGATGGCGGCGACATATTTTCCGCCCTGACCCTGAACGTGGTGGGTGATTGTGACTTTGTTGTCCTGACCGCTCACGAAAAATTCTCCTTCTTGCTGCGCTGATCATTGCCAAGAGCCTCGATAGCAGTAGAGGCATGGGGCATGAGTGATGTGAAGCCCTTCCTGTCTGACAACGCCGCGCCCGTCCACCCCAAGGTCTGGGAAGCGATGCGAGCAAGCGATAGAGCGGACAACCCCTACGACGGCGATGCGCTTTCCGCGCAGCTGGATGAACGGTTCAGCGACCTGTTCGGGCGCGAATGTGCCGCGCTCTGGGTCGCGACGGGGACGGCGGCGAACTGTCTGGCCCTTTCCACCATGGTGCAGCCGCATGGCGGCGTGGTGTGCCACGAAGAAGCGCATATCGAGGTCGATGAAGGCGGCGCGCCGGGGTTTTACCTGCACGGGGCAAAGCTGATGCTGTGCGCCGATGGTCACGGGGGCGAGGGCGCCAAGCTTACGCCCGATCAGATTGCCGCCCACACCGACCCTATTCGCGACGATGTGCACCAGGTGCAGCCCCATGCCATCGCGATTACGCAGGCGAGCGAATATGGCCGCTGCTATTCACGAGGCGAGCTTGAGGCCTTGAGCGATTTCGCCAAAAGCCGGGGCCTTGGCCTGCACATGGATGGCGCGCGTTTTGCCAATGCGGCGGCGTTTCTGGGCGGGTCTGCGAGGGAGGCTGCGCATGGTGTCGACAGCCTTGCTTTCGGCTTCATCAAGAACGGCGCGATGAGCGCGGAAGCGGTGGTCCTTTTCGATCCGGAACAGGCGAGCCTTGCCAAATATCGACGCAAGCGCGCCGGGCACCTTCAATGCAAGGGCCGCTATCTCGCGGCGCAAATCCTCGCGATGCTCGAGGGCGACCTGTGGCTTGCCAATGCCGCCCATGCCAATGCAGCGGCGGGTGAAATCGCAAGCGGTTGCGGCGAGCGCCTAATGCACCCGGTCGAGGCGAACGAACTGTTCGTGACGCTTTCCCCCGAAGAACGCGAGACTCTGAGAGCTCAAGAATTCGCCTTTTACGACTGGGGCGCAGATGCCGCGCGCTTTGTCACCGCGTGGGACACGCGCGAGGACCACGCTGCGGCTTTGGGCAAGGCGATCGCCAGCCTGTGAGCGCGTCCGCACCACCAACGCTCAACTGGCGAGTGATCGTCCCCTTCGTGCTGACTGGCACGATCTGGGGATCGACGTGGTTTATCATCACCGGCCAGATCGACGGCGTGCCGGCGGCGTGGTCGGTGTTCTATCGCTTTGCCCTTGCGACCCCGGCGCTGTTCCTCGTCGCGTTCCTGATGAAGCGCAGACTGCGTCTGACGCTGGCAGAACATATGCTCGCAGTTCTTGTCGGCCTGTTCCAGTTCAGCGGCAATTTCCTCTTCGTCTATCACGCAGAGCTTTACGTGACCTCGGGCATTGTCGCGCTGATGTTCGGTTTGATGATGGTGCCCAACGCGCTTCTGGCGAGAGGTTTCATCGGTGAGCGCGTGCCGAGCGGTTTCATGATCGGCAGCGCGGTGGCAATTGTCGGGGTCTCCTCGCTCCTCTTCAACGAATGGACCACCAATCCCGATGCGGGCGTGATCGGCGGGAATGTGGGTCTGGGCATCGTGCTTGCGCTGCTCGGCATCTTGTCCGCCTCGGTCGCCAATGTGATTCAGGCCAACCCCACGGGCCGCGCCGTGCCGATGGTGAGCCTGCTGGCATGGGCGATGCTGTACGGGACGATTTTCGATCTGGGCTTTGCCTTTGTGACCGCAGGGCCGCCGCCCGTGCCCACCTCGCCCGGCTATTGGGGCGGGATCGTTTATCTGGCGCTTATCGGCTCGGTCATCACCTTCCCGCTGCATTACAATCTCGTGCGCGAGATCGGGGCGGGGAAGACCGCGTATAATGCGATCCTGACGATTTCAGTGGCGATGGCGGTGTCGACCCTGTTCGAGGGCTATCAATGGACCCCGATAACCATCGGCGGGATGGCGCTTGCGGTTCTGGGGATGATAATAGCTTTGAGGTCAAAGCAGGTTAGCTAGACCTTCGACATAGGTTGGATATTGCAGTTTCCAGCCAAGCACGCGCTTGGCCTTGCCGTTCGCAACGCGCCGGTTCTCGCCGTAAAATCCGCGCGCCATGGGGGAGAGTTTGGCTTCCTCAAGCGTTTCCATCTTGGGCGGCTCCACGCCAAGAAGCGCGCAGGCGTGTTCGGTCACGGCATTGCCGCTGATCGGCAAGTCATCGCCAAGGTTGTACGCGCCCGCAGGTGCATCGCTGGTGAGCGCGGCCACCACACCGCTTGCAATATCGTCAACATGGCAGCGGCTGAACACTTGCCCCGGCAAATCAATGCGCCGCGCCCGCCCCTCGCGCACGCGGTCGAGCGCGCTTCGCCCCGGACCGTAAATGCCGGGCAGGCGAAACACCCTTGCGCCCATTTTCAGCCAAGCGGCGTCCGCCTCGGCCCGAGCATTGCGGCGGCCTCCTCCGGTTTCGACAATGGTGGGGGTGGCTTCATCGACCCATGCGCCTTGCTGGTCGCCGTAAACGCCGGTGGAGGAAAGGTAATAGAGCGCGCGGCCATCCAACTCCTCGCCGTATGATGCCAGCACGGGATCTTCGCCAGCCTCGCGGTCAGGGGGGACGGAAGAGAGGATGTGGGTTGCGCGTTCCAGCGCGGATTTCACAGCGCCCACGTCGCCAAAATCGATGGTCCCGTCGCTCCCCGTCGCCTCGACCTGCCAGTCCAGAGCTTCAAGGCGGGCGGCGATGCGCTTGGCGGTGTAGCCAAGGCCAAAGATCAATAAATGCGACATTGCTTGCCTCAATCGGTTGGAAGCGGGGCCAAATCAATCTAAATCGGTGCCCATGGATATAGCGACAACCCCATCGAACCCCCAAGGCAACCCCGAACTCGCTGATGCAGCGCCCAATCCGTCTGAGCCGCCGGTGATCCGGCGCGAGGATTACAAACCGTTTGCATGGTTGGTGCCCGACACAAGGCTGCATTTTGACCTTGGCATTGAAAAGACGACGGTGACCGCGACGCTCACCGTCCGGCGCAATGCCGATGCCGATGCTAGCCAGGTTCTGCGGCTGAATGGCGATGGCCTTACCGCGAAAGCCGTCCTGGTCGATGGCGCGCCCACCGATGACTGGGTGATGGAGGGGGCCGACCTTCTCATCACGCTTCAGGGTGAGGATCACGAGGTGACGATCACCACCGAAATCGCTCCCGACAAGAACACGACGCTGATGGGGCTCTACGCCTCGAACGGGATGCTGTGCACACAGTGCGAGGCGGAAGGGTTTCGCCGGATCACCTTCTTCCCCGACCGGCCCGATGTGCTCTCAACCTACCGCGTGCGGATGGAGGCGGATAAGGCCGCTTTCCCGATCCTGTTGTGCAATGGCAACAAGGAAGCGACTGGCGATCTTGAAGGTGGCCGCCACTTCGCCGAATGGTTCGACCCTTGGCCGAAGCCATCCTATCTCTTCGCGCTGGTCGCGGGTGATCTGGTCGCGAACAGCGGGCCTTTCACCACCATGTCGGGGCGCGAGGTCGAGTGCAATATCTGGGTGCGGGCCGAGGATATCGAGCGCACCGACCACGCTCTCCAATCACTCCACAATTCGATGAAGTGGGACGAAGAGGTGTTCGGGCGCGAGTATGATCTCGACCTTTATAACATCGTTGCCGTTTCCGATTTCAACATGGGGGCGATGGAGAACAAGGGCCTCAACATCTTCAACACGAAATATGTGCTGGCCGATACCGAGACCGCAACCGATGCCGACTTTGATGGCGTCGAAGGCGTCATCGCGCACGAATATTTCCACAATTGGTCCGGCAACCGCATCACCTGCCGCGACTGGTTCCAGCTGTCCCTGAAAGAAGGCTTCACCGTTCTTCGCGACCAGCTGTTCAGTCAGGATATGCGCGGAGAAGCGGTCAAGCGCATCGAGGATGTACGGATCTTGCGCGCCGCTCAATTCCCGGAGGATGCAGGGCCACTCGCGCACCCGATCCGCCCGGACAGCTACCGCGAAATCTCCAACTTCTATACCGCCACCGTTTATAACAAAGGCGCCGAAGTCATCCGCATGATGCGCTCGATGGCCGGCGTGGAGGCTTTCCGCAAAGGCACCGACCTCTATTTCGAGCGTCACGACGGCGAAGCGGCCACGTGCGAGGATTTCATCAAGGCGATTGAAGACGGCGCAGCGCTCGATCTCACCAATTTCCGCAAGTGGTATTCGACCGCAGGCACGCCGGTGGTGAAGGTGCGGCGCGAGAGCATTCCGCGCGATCACGACGACTGGCTCCACATTTCGCAATTTCTGCGCGGCAAGAACGGGGAGGAGGTCCCTTGCGACTTCACCATTCCGCTGCGAATCAAGCTGTTTGGCGAGGGCGTGGGCGATGAGGAACAGCTGCTGATTCTCGATAAGCCCAGCATGACCCTTCCTATTGATGATCGCACCGATGCGATTTCGATCAACCGTGGTTTCACTGCCCCGGTCATCATCGACCAGGCCGCCAGCAAGGCTGCCTTGGTGACTTTGGCGCAAAAGGATGACGACCCGTTTGCCCGTTACGAGGCGCTGCAGGAATTGACGGTGATGTACATGCTCGGCGCAATTCGCGGTGAGTTCGACCCATCTCGCGGCACACCGGATCTTCAGCGCGATGCTATCGCCGGTTCGAAGGTCAGCTTTGAGCGTTCGTTGGTGCGGGCATTCAAATCGGTGATCGAGGACCACGACCTCGAAGATGCAATGCGCGGCGAATTGCTCAGCCTGCCGAGCGAAACCTACCTGTTCGAGCGCATGGCAAGCGGGGAAGCCAAGGCTGATCCGGGCGCAATCCATGCCGAGCGAGAAGGGCTCAAGGCGATGCTCGGGCGCGAGCTTCGCGATGAGTTTCATACGCTCTACGACCGCTGTGAAAAGGTCGCCTTCGATGATCCCGCCGGGCGCGGGGCGCGCAAGGTGAAGACAATGGTCCTGGGCTATGCCGCTGCATCGGACCCGGCAAAGGCCGCCGAACTCGCCGCCCATCAATATGACCGCGCGGACAATATGACTGACCGCCAAGGCGCGCTGATGGTGCTCGCCAGCCTGGATTGCCCTGAACGCGAGGCGCGGCTTGAGGACTTCTACAACCGCTTCAAAGCCAATGATCTGGTGATCGACAAATGGTTCACGCTGCAAGCGCTCTCATTGCATCCCGATGTGCTTGCGCAGGTGAGGGAGCTTGCCGAACATCCCGATTTCACCATGAACAATCCCAACCGCGTGCGTTCGCTCTACATGGCCTTTGCCGGCAATCCGAGCGCGTTTCATGCCGCGGACGGATCGGGATACAAGGTGATCGCCGACTGCATCATCGCGCTTGATCCGATCAACCCGCAAACCGCAGCGCGTTTCGTGCCTGCATTGGGCAAGTGGCGGCGGATTGAGCCAGAGCGCGCGGCGTTGATGAAGGGCGAGCTTGAGCGAATCGCTGCGCAGGACAATCTCTCGCGCGATACGTTCGAGCAGGTGAGCCGCAGTCTGGATGGCTGATACGCCCTTCCAGATCGAGCGTTCGCCCTATCTCGAAGGCGTCCCCCATGCCTTTTTCGGCTCGGCGGGCGGGGCGCATCAATTCGGCTTTGGCGGCCCCGGCGAAAGCAATGCGATCGAAGGCCTGCGGGCCGATGCGGCGAGCGCCTTGGTCAAGGGTGCGCCTCTGGTCACGCCCCATCAGGTGCACTCTTGTGACGTGATCACCGTCGATGACGCGTGGCCCGACACACCCGAAGGGCGCCCGGTTGCCGATGCGCTTGTGACGAATCGGCCCGGCATCGTGCTCGGCATTGTCACCGCCGATTGCGGGCCGGTGCTTTTCGCCGACCAGACAGCGGGCGTTGTCGGCGCAGCCCATGCCGGTTGGCGCGGCGCGCACGGGGGCATTCTTCAAAACACGCTCGCCGCGATGGAGGCGCTGGGTGCGAAAGGCCCGGATATTGTCGCCGTCCTTGGCCCCACGATTGCGCAGGAAAGCTATGAGGTGGATGCCGCTTTCCGCGAGAATTTCACCGCATCCGACGACATTCATTTCGCCTCCGCAGGCATGCGCGAGGGACGCGAGCGCTGGCATTTCGATTTGCCGGGATATATCGCCGCGCAGCTTGAGGTGCAGGGCATCGGGACCGTTTCAATCATCGGCCATGATACCTACGCCGCGCGGTCGACATACTATTCCTACCGCCGTGCTACACAGCAAAGTGCGCCCGATTACGGGCGACAACTCAGTGCAATTGCGGTGCGTTAGGGCTTGCAAATCTTTGCCCCTTGCGCCTAGCCGAACGTATTGTGCTTAAAACACCATTGGCTTTCCCAAGAATTCTCTTATAGGGGCGCCAATCGTGGAATGTGCGTTTCGACCAATCGTTGGAACGCTACGACGGAATGGGATAGCTGGCGCGCGGGTCGCGATGCTGGCAAGAATAACTGAAACACCGCACCGGGGTTCCCTCCGGTCGCGGTTAGATTAGCAGGGTATCGAAAAATGGCTTCGACTGCAGACAACGCAAAAGCTGAAGAAGGCGCCGGCGAAGGCATGCGTCGCCGCGACTGGATCCACATCGCCGCTGTGAGCACCGCCGGTGTTGGCGGCGCTTCGGTTTTGTTCCCACTGGTTAGCCAGATGGCTCCGACCGCCGACGTTCTGGCCGCATCGACCACCGATGTTGATGTCTCGACCATCGAGCCGGGCCAGTCGATCAAGGGCGTTTTCCGCGACCAGCCATTGTTCGTGAAGCGTATGACTGCCGATGAAATCGCTGAAATGAAGGCCACCGATGCTGGCGCGCTTCGCGATGCAGAGACGCTTGAAGACCGCCTTGGCGAAGGCAACGAAGACATTCTGGTCCAGCTTGGCGTGTGTACGCACCTTGGTTGTGTGCCGCTGGGCGCCGGCGAGGGTGAGGACAAGGGTGAGTTCAACGGCTATTTCTGCCCGTGCCACGGTTCGCACTACGACGCTGCCGGCCGCATCCGCAAAGGCCCCGCGCCGACCAATCTCGTGGTGCCGGATTTCGCCTTTACCTCTGACACCACCATCCGTGTCGGCTAATTGATCGTAGCTACGGTTACGCAGACTGTTTCAACGAAAAGAACGAGCAAGAGAGCATTATGAGCTTCGCCTGGGCAAATTCTTACGAACCGAAGAATGACTTTACCAAGTGGCTGGATGAGAAACTCCCGCTGCCACGGTTGGTCTATAATGCGGTTGGTGCCGGTTATCCGGTTCCGCGTAACCTCAACTACATGTGGAATTTCGGCGTTCTCGCCGGCTTCTTCCTCATGTTCCAGATTATCACCGGCATTGTGCTGGCGATGCACTATTCTGCGAACACCGAGGTCGCCTTTGGTCAGATTGAGCACATCATGCGCAATGTGAACTATGGCTGGTTGCTGAAATACGCCCACGCCAATGGCGCTAGCTTCTTCTTCCTCGTGATTTACCTGCACATTTTCCGCGGCTTCTATTACTCATCGTATAAAGCGCCGCGCGAGATGATCTGGCTCCTCGGGGTCGTGATCTTCCTGCTTATGATGGCAACCGCCTTCATGGGCTACGTGCTTCCGTGGGGTCAGATGAGCTTCTGGGGCGCGAAGGTGATCACCGGTCTGTTTGGTGCCATTCCGTTCATCGGTGAACCGCTTCAGGTCTGGCTGGTTGGTGGCTATGCACCGAACAACTCGACGCTGAACCGCTTCTTCTCGCTGCACTTCCTGCTGCCGTTCGTGATCCTTGGTGCGGTTATCCTGCACATCTGGGCTCTGCACATTCCAGGCTCGTCGAACCCGACCGGCGTCGAGGTGAAAGCGGAAAGCGACACGGTTCCGTTCCACCCATACTATACCGCCAAGGATGGCTGGTTCCTTGGGCTGGTTCTCTCGATCTTCGCGGCCGTGGTGTTCTTCGCACCAAACGCGCTGGGCCACGCTGAGAACTGGATTGAAGCGAACCCGCTTTCAACGCCTGCGCTGATCGTGCCCGAGTGGTACTTCTATCCCTTCTACGCGATCCTTCGTGCCTTCACCGGCGATCTCACCATTCCGTTCACCGGGATTGTTCTGATCGAGGCGAAACTGCTCGGCGTGATCGCGATGTTCGGTTCGATCCTGCTGTGGTTCTTCCTGCCATGGCTCGACAAGAGCCCGGTGCGTTCGGGTTCCTATCGTCCGCTGTTCCGCATCTTCTTCTGGATCTTCGTCGTCGACATGGCTGCGCTGTTCTACCTTGGCGGTGCGAAGGCGGAAGAGCCCTACATCGTGCTCTCGCAGATCGCGACCGCATGGTACTTCCTTCACTTCCTGGTGATCCTGCCGATCATCAGCCAGATCGAAGTGCCAAAGGCGCTGCCGTTCTCGATCACGGACGCTGTCCTTGGTAAGAAAGAGCCAGCAGCACCAACCGCGGCTGAACCGGCTGAGTAACCCTTTTCACTGACCCGATAACGAGAAAGAGTTAGGTCATGACCATTCGTCTTGGAGGCATTCTTGCAGGTATCGCGATCACGGGGGTTTTGATCCTCTGGTCGCTGATGCCGGGTCTCTTCAACTACGCAAGCCCTGAAAAGCCCGACTATTACGCGTTCCAGGAAGAGAACATCGCGCCAGAGGGCGGATTCCCCTTCGACGGTGCGTTCGGCACTTGGGACTATGCGCAGCTGCAGCGCGGCTATCAGGTGTACAAAGAGGTCTGCTCGGCCTGTCACAGCCTGAAGTTTGTTGCCTTCCGCAACCTGCAGGAACTGGGCTACACCGAAGCGGAAGTTCGTGCAGAAGCGGCACAGTGGGAAGTTCCCGGCATCGATCCCAAGGACGGCTCGATGATCAAGCGTCCCGGCCTTCCGACGGACATGTTCCCGTCGCCCTATGCGAACGAAGTCGAAGCGCGTGCGTTCAACAACAACGCCCTTCCGCCTGATCTCACCCTGATCACCAAGGCGCGCAAGGACGGCGTGCACTATGTTTACTCGCTGATGCAGGGCTATAACGAGCCCGATCCAGAGGACGTTGCCAAGTCACCCGACTTCGAAACGCCTGCGGGTCTGTACTTCAACGAATATTTCTACAACATCAACATCGCCATGCCGCCGCAGCTTCTTGACGGGATCGTCACCTATTCCGACGGCACCGAAGCGACCGAAGAGCAGATGGCACAGGACATCACCGCATTCCTGACCTGGGCAGGCGAGCCTTCGCTGATCAAGCGCAAGCAAACCGGCTGGTTCGTGATCGGCTTCCTGCTGTTCGCAACGCTCCTTGGCTTCATGTCCTACAAGACCGTGTGGGCATCGAAAAAAGCCGAGAAGAAGAACAAAGCAGAGCTTATCTGATCGCTTTTGCGATAACGATTACAAGCGCCCCGCCACCCGCATCCGGATGGCGGGGCGTTTTTGTTTTGATCTGAAAAAGCCAGGATGGTTTGATGACCTTTTCGCCCATAACCCCAGACGCGCTCAAAGACCTCGTGCGGACCGTTCCCGATTTCCCGCAAGAGGGCATCCAGTTTCGCGATATCACCACGCTCATCGGGCATGGGGAGGGACTGGCATCGAGCATCCATCTCCTCGCTGAGATGGCGCGGGCCAAGGGCGCTCAGAAGATCGCAGGCATAGAAGCGCGCGGCTTTATCTTCGGCGCGGCAGTGGCCGTGCAATTGGGCGTGGGCTTTGTCCCGGTGCGAAAGCCCGGCAAGTTACCGGTCGAGACGATCGGCGTTGATTACGACCTTGAATACGGCACCGACCGGTTGGAAATCGACCCCGGCGCAATCGGGAATGGAGAGCGCGTCGTGATCGTCGATGACCTTATCGCGACCGGCGGAACCGCGCTTGCGAGCAGCCAGTTGCTCCGGCAGGCAGGCGCCGAGGTGAGTGATGCCTTGTTCGTGATCGACCTGCCTGATCTTGGCGGTGCGGACCTTTTACGCGATGCGGGCGTTGAGGTAAGCGTATTGATGCAATTCGACGGCGAATAACGCTTCTCCTTCGTTCGCTCTGACCAGAAAGACCCGCGCCATTTCTTTAGAAACACAAGCCATCACAATCGCCGCCGTGGGTGCCCTTGGCATCGGCGCTCAGTGGGCCGCATGGCGCACTGGCTGGCCGGCAATCGTGCTCATGCTGGCGGCAGGCTTCATCGCTGGGCCGATCACCGGACTAATCGACCCCGAGACCGCCTTTGGCGAACTGCTCGATCCGATGATATCCATCGGGGTCGCGCTCATCTTGTTCGAAGGGGGGCTTAGCCTCGATCTTCGCGAGCTCAGGCATTCGGGGCAGGCTGTCTGGCGTCTGGCGACCATCGGTGTTGCGGTGGGATGGGCCCTTGGCGCGCTTGCGGGCTATTATATCGCAGGGCTGGTCTGGCCCGTTGCGGTCCTGTTCGGCGGCATTTTGATCGTGACCGGCCCCACGGTTGTGATCCCGCTTTTGCGTCAGGCCAATATCCAGCCGAGGCCTAACTCGATCCTCAAATGGGAAGGCATCGTCAACGATCCCATCGGCGCCCTGTGCGCGGTGCTGGCTTACGAATACTTCCGCCGCCTCAACGAATTTCCCGATGCCAGCGTCTTCGACGTCGCGCCCCCGCTGGTGATCGCGGCGATCCTTGCCGGGCTTGTCGGCTATGCCGCAGCGCGGTTCATCGCATGGGTTTTCCCGCGCGGTGCGGTCCCCGAATATCTCAAGGTCCCCGTGCTGTTCATCGCGGTGATTGGCGTCTTCGTTCTCACCAACCAGATCGAGCATGAGGCAGGGCTTGTTGCGGTGACTGTCATGGGTGTGACGCTCGCCAACAGAGACGTATCGAGCATGCGTTCGATCCACCCGTTCAAAGAGAACATCGCGGTCATCCTTGTCTCGGGCATCTTTATCGTGCTGGCGGCGTCGCTCGATTGGGAAGAATTGACCTACCTCCAGACCAGCTGGCGGCCTTGGGCCTTTCTTGCCGTACTGCTTTTCCTCGTGCGTCCGATCACCGTTCTCGTCAGCCTTTTGGGCAGCGACATCCCGTGGAATGAACGCATATTCGTCGCATGGATTGCACCTCGCGGGATCGTGCTCGTGGCGATTTCGGGCCTGTTTGCGCTGCGCCTCGGAGAGCTTGGTGTTGCAGGGGGGCAGATCCTGATCGGTCTCAGCTTTGCGGTCGTTGTCACCACCGTCATTGCCCACGGGTTCAGTGTGAACCTCGTTGCAAAAGCCCTGAAGGTCAAAGGCGATTCGCGCCCCGGCCTTCTGCTGATCGGCTCGAACCCGTGGACAGTCGAACTCGCCAAAGAGCTTCAGGCGGTGGGCACCCCTGTCCAGATTGTCGACCAGAGCTGGCAACGTCTTGGTCAGGCGCGGCTTGAAGGTTTGCCCAGTTACCATGGCGAGATCCTGAACGAAGCGACCGAGCACAATCTTGATCTCACGCCCTTTCAGGTGCTCGTCGCGGCGACCGAGAACGAGGCGTATAACGCGCTTGTCTGCAACGAATTCGCCCATGAGATCGGCCGCGATATGGTCTATCAATTGGGTGAAAACCAGAGAAGCGAGAGCCGCACTGCCCTCCCAGGCAGCATCAGGGGCCGCGCCTTGTTCGAAACCGGTTTCGGGGTGGATGAGGTCAATGAACGCGTGCGCGCTAATTGGGTCTTCAAGAAGACCAAGCTGACCGAAGAATTCACCTTCGAAGATGCGCAAAAGCTTTTGCCCGAGGAAGCGAGCCTGCTTCTGATCGTGCGCGAAACCGGCACCTTGCGCTTTTTCACCCACGCCGTGCGGCCCGTCCCGCGTGCCGGAGACACGGTGATCTCCTATGTCCCGCCAAAGGCGAAAGAGACAACCGGGTCAGAATCGAAGGCCTCGAAAGGCAAAGCCCCCGAACTCAAAGCGCAAGAGAAAGCGAGCTGATGCGCCCAGTGCACCTTACATTTTACGCCGCCATTCCTCTCCTGTTGTTGAGCGCGTGTCGAAGCGAAAGCGAAGCCCCCGCGCAGCCTGAACCGACCGCATCGGCATCGACTGAAGCGACCTCGATCCTTCGACCCGATGTCGAAGTGCCCGAAGAGGTCATCGCGCCGGTTGAAAGCTTTGAGACGACGATCGGCTTTCCCGAAGGGGGAAGCGAGCTCGATGCCAATGCGATTGATATGCTCGAAATGGTCGCGGCTTCTGAACAATTTGCGCTTTCCACGCCGATTATCCTGCGCGCCCATGGAGACAGTTCCGGCAGCGATGCGGCAAACGCGCGCGCCGCAGAGGAGCGCGGGCTGGCCGTGGCCGAGTGGCTGATCGAGGCAGGCGCCGCGCCAGAGCGGATCGAGGTGATCGTCTTTGGCGAGCAGAACCCGATTGAGCCCAACGCGCTGCCCGATGGCATGCCCAATGAAGCTGGCCGCGCTGCGAACCGGCGGGTTGAAATCGAGATTTTGCCTCGCGCCCCTGAAGCGCAGCCAGACGCTGGGTCCCGCGGCAATGATCCCAAAGCTACTGGGCCCCAAGAATCGCCTTTAGAGCCCAGCGACGAGAGCTAGGACCTCATCGGCCAATTCCTTGCGGCAGATGAGAAGGTCGGGAAGATAGGTGTTCGCGCGGTTGTATCGGATCGGCTTTCCATCGATGCGCGAACAATGCAGGCCATGCGCGTGTGCCACGGCGACGGGCGCGCAGCTGTCCCATTCGTATTGCCCGCCTGAGTGGAGATAAACCTCCGCTTCGCCGCGCACGACGGCCATGGCCTTGGCGCCTGCCGATCCCATGCCGACAAGTTCGCCGCCCATTGCTTCTGCCACCGCGACGGCCTCTTTTGCAGGGCGCGTGCGGCTGACGAGAAAGCGCGGTTTCGCAGCGGGCTCAGGTAACGGCCTGACCTGATCTGTGTGCAGGACAACGCCGCCATCAAGGCCGGGCAGGGCCACGGCTCCGGTGGTGGCGACCCCATCAATGGACAGGCCAATGTGGACCGCCCAATCCTCGCGGTTTTCGCCATATTCGCGCGTGCCATCGACCGGATCGACGATCCACACCCGCGATTTTGCAAGCCGCTTGGTGTCGTCCTTTTCCTCTTCGGACAAAAGCCCGTCATCGGGTCGCGCAGCGCGCAGAGCATGGACCAGAAACTCGTTCGCGGTTTCATCGCCCGCATTGCCAAGCGCCTTGCCCTCGAACACGCCGCTTTCGCGCACTTCAAGCAGGATGCGTCCGGCGATTGCGGCCAGATGCGCGGCGAGTTCTGCGTCGTTCATGCCGTTTCCTCAGTGTGGCCAGTAACCGGTTTCGTTGGCTCGCTTAAACCCCAGGACACATTGCTCCAAGCCCGTTCATGGAAATAATAGAGCACCATTTTGGTCAGCACCTCGCTCACCGCAATCGCGCCAGCGGCTTGAAAGGACTGGGTGAACAGCCAGCTTAAGACAAATGTGTCGAGGCTGCCCAGCACGCGCCAACTAACCGCTTTGGCAAATGAGCGGCTGTGAGCTTCGCGCCCATTGAAAAGGAACATTGCGTTTTCCTACCCGGAGTTACTTCAGCGGCAGAATTTGCGCGATGATGTATTCGGCAGCCTCAACCGGCGTCATATCCACCGTGTTCACGCGGATTTCGGGCTCCTCGGGCGCTTCATAGGGGCTGTCGATCCCGGTGAAGTTCTGAAGCTCGCCGCTTCGCGCCTTTTTATAAAGCCCTTTCACATCGCGGCTTTCCGCAACCTCGAGAGGCGTATCGACGAAAATCTCGATGAATTCGCCCTCGGGGATCATCTCGCGCACCATCTGACGCTCGGCCCGGAAGGGCGAGATAAAGGCGGTGAGAACGATCAATCCGGCATCGGCCATAAGGCGGGCCACTTCACCAATGCGGCGGATGTTCTCAATCCGGTCGGCCTCGGTAAAGCCCAGATCCTTGTTGAGGCCGTGGCGCACATTGTCCCCATCAAGAAGAAATGTGTGCCGGTTCATCAGGGCAAGCTGCTTTTCAACCTCATTGGCGATTGTGGATTTGCCAGAGCCCGAAAGCCCGGTGAACCACAGGACACGCGGTTTCTGGTTCTTGAGGCTGGCGTGATCGTCGCGGGTGATGGTGGTCGCCTGCCAATGCACATTTTGCGCACGGCGCAGGCTGAATTCGATCATCCCGGCGGCAACGGTCGCATTGGTGAATTTGTCGATCAGGATGAAACCGCCCAGCCCCTTGCTTTGAGCATAGGGCTCGAACACGATCGGCTTGTCGGTGGCAAATTCGGCAACGCCGATGGAGTTCAGCTCCAGCGTCTTGGCCGCCAGATGATCGAGGCTGTTGACGTCGATCTCGTATTTTGGCGGCTGCACCGTCGCAGTCACCGTCTGGCTGCCGATTTTGAGCCAGTATCCCCGGCCCGGCTTCATCGCGGTTTCGTCCATCCACACAAGCGTGGAGGAAAACTGGTCCGAGGCCTCTGGCGGGTTATCGCCAGCCGCGATCACATCGCCGCGGCTGCAATCGACTTCGTCTGCAAGGGTGAGCGTCACCGACTGGCCAGCCACTGCCTCGCTCAGGTCACCATCGAAGGTTGCGATGGATTTGACCGTGCTGGTTTTGCCCGAAGGCACCACACGTACCGTGTCGCCCGGCTTCACCGTGCCGCTGGCGATCTGGCCTGCAAACCCGCGGAAATCGAGGTTCGGGCGGTTCACCCATTGCACCGGCATTCTGAAAGAGGCTTCCTGCGCAACCGTGCTGGAAAGCTCGACGCTCTCAAGATGGTCAATCAGTGCAGGGCCATCGTACCAGGGGGTGTTGGCAGAGGGCGACGAGGTGATGTTATCGCCCTTGAAACCCGAGATGGGGATGGGAGTGAACGCCTCAATCCCGACTTCCTTGGCAAAGTCAGTGTAATCGGCGACGATCGCGTCAAACGTCTCTTGCGAGTAATCGACAAGGTCCATCTTGTTGACCGCGAGAACCACGTGTTTGATGCCAAGCAGGTGCACGAGGAAGGAGTGCCGCCGTGTTTGCTGCAGCACGCCTTTGCGCGCATCGACAAGGATCACCGCAAGATCGGCGGTGGACGCACCCGTCACCATATTGCGGGTGTATTGTTCGTGCCCCGGCGTATCCGCGACGATAAACTTCCGCTTTTCGGTCGTGAAAAAACGGTAGGCTACGTCGATGGTGATACCCTGTTCCCGTTCAGCGGCGAGGCCATCGACGAGCAGGGCAAAGTCGATCTCTTCGCCTTGCGTTCCGTGGCGCGCGCTGTCGGCTTCGAGGCTTGCCAGCTGATCTTCGAAGATCATCTTGGAATCGTACAACAGCCGCCCGATCAGGGTCGATTTGCCGTCATCCACGCTGCCGCAGGTGATGAAGCGCAAGAGGCTCTTGTTCTGGTGCCCTTCGAGATAGGCGTCGATGTCTTCGGCGATGAGAGCATCGGTTTCGTAAGCGGGGTGGTTCTTTTCCATCAGAAATAGCCCTCCTGCTTTTTCTTCTCCATGCCGGCACCGCCTGCGTCCTTGTCGATCACGCGGCCCTGACGCTCGCTGGTGGAGGTGAGGAGAGTCTCCTGCACCACTTCGGAAAGGGTGGAGGCGGTGCTTTCAACCGCGCCTGTGAGCGGGAAACAGCCAAGCGTGCGGAAACGCACCGATTTCATGGTGATCTGGGGCTTTTTGCCCATCACCTGTTCGAGCCGGTCGATATCGTCTGCCATAAACAGGCCGCCCTCCCATTCGAACGTAGGGCGCTCCGCCGCGAAATAAAGCGGCACGATCTCGATGTTTTCGGCCATGATATATTGCCAGATGTCGAGTTCGGTCCAATTCGACAGGGGGAAGACGCGGATGCTCTCGCCCTTGTTTTTTCTGGCGTTGTAGAGGTTCCAAAGCTCGGGGCGCTGGTCCTTCGGGTTCCAGCTGTGGGAGGCGGTGCGGAAAGAGAACACGCGCTCTTTTGCGCGGCTCTTTTCCTCATCACGGCGCGCGCCGCCAAAGGCTGCGTCAAAACCATAATGGTCAAGCGCCTGTTTCAACCCTTGGGTCTTCCACATATCGGTGTGCAGCGGGCCGTGATCGAACGGATTGATGCCACGCTCCTCTGCCTCTTCGTTCTGCCACACCAGCAGCTTCATGCCGGTCTTTTCCGCCATGCTATCGCGCAGGGCATACATGTCCTGAAACTTCCACGTCGTATCGACATGGAGCAGCGGGAAGGGCGGGGGAGCGGGGTAGAATGCCTTGCGGGCGAGGTGCAGCATCACTGCGCTATCCTTGCCCACCGAATACAGCATGACCGGATTTTCAGCCTCGGCCACCACTTCGCGAAGAATGTGGATGCTCTCGGCCTCGAGCCTTTGAAGGTGCGTGAGTAACGTCATGCAAGCGCCACTAAGGCGTAAGGCCCGCAAAGCGAAACTAGAAAAGCTATTTGTGATGAAAATTTTGGAGCGGGTAAGGGGAATCGAACCCCTCTAGCCAGCTTGGAAGGCTGGAGCATTACCACTATGCTATACCCGCTCGTCAGCTAGGCGCGCCCATTGCCACTAAATCAGCGCGCTCGTCAAGCAACTTGAGCCGTCGCCTCGGCCCGGTTTGCGCGGACCGATGACCAGAACGCAAGGCCGATGAGCACAGCGCCGATCAGCCCGGTGATGACCTCCGGAATATGCGCGAAGGTGTTGATGTACATGATCACCGCGAGCGCCAGAATCGCGTAGAACGCGCCGTGTTCGAGGTAGCGATATTCGCTCATCGTGCCCTTGCGCACGAGGAAAATGGTCATCGAACGCACGAACATCGCGCCAATGCCAAGGCCGATAGCGATGATGATGAGGTTGTTGGTGAGCGCAAAGGCCCCGATCACCCCGTCGAAGGAGAAACTTGCATCGAGCACTTCGAGATAGAGGAACGCGCCAAAGCCGGCCTTGGCAACATCGCCGGAAGACGGGGTGGGTGGTTCAAGCACGTGGTTGACGATCTCGACGGCGAGATAGGTCAAAAGCCCGCCGATCGCCGCAATGATAAAGGTCAGCGCGTCCGCGTCCGCGAGCATGGTCGAAGTTGCCCAGGTGCCTGCAAGAACAAGGCCGATGGAGATCGCTTCGATATCGGCAACCTTTGCCAGGGGACGCTCGATCACGTGGATCCAATTGTGTTCTTTGTCCGCGTCGAAAAAGAATTTGAGCCCCACCATGCCAAGAAATGCACCGCCAAATCCCATCAGGCCGATGTGCGCATCGCTGACGATGCGCTGGTATTCGGCAGGGTCGCTTAGCGCCAGACGCACCGCGTCCACGGGGCCAAGCGAGGCTGCGACCATCACGATGACGATCGGGAACACCACCCGCATCCCGAACACCGCAATCGCAATCCCCCATGTGAGGAAGCGTTGCTGCCAGACCGGGTCCATGTCCTTGAGGATCGAGGCGTTGACGGCGGCATTGTCGAAGGAAAGCGAGACTTCGAGCACCGCCAGAACCGCGCAGATCCAGAGGATGGAAAGCGTGCCCTCAAGCGTGCCGGACATCGCCCAGCCATACCATCCGCCCAGCGCCATGCAGATGGCGGTGAAGAGGAAAGAGCCCCAGAAGTGCTTTAGCATGGCGGTGTAAATCCTTCGTGGCCGGTCACGCTCAAACGGCCATGTTATCGATCAAGCGGGTGGTGCCAATGCGCGCGGCAACCAGCAGCCTCGCAGGCGAACCCGTTAGGCGCTCCAATGGCGCAAGGGAAGCGCTATCGGCAAGAACGGCGTAGTCGACGCTGGCAAATCCGGCCTGCAACAATTCTCCTTCGAGCGCGGCGAGGGCCGGGGCTACCGGTTGCCCGTCCTCGATCCGTGCAATCGCTGTTTTCATTGATTGCGGCAGAGTGGTTGCTGCGGCGCGGTCGCTTTTCGACAGGTAGCGATTGCGGCTCGACATGGCGAGGCCGTCGCTCTCGCGGACGGTGGGCACGCCGATGATGGAGTGCACATGGGGGCGCGTCAGATCGAGATCGCGGGCCATTGCGCGAATGACGGCAAGCTGCTGAAAATCCTTCTCGCCGAAAAAGGCCATGTCGGGCGCGACCTGATTGAACAGCTTGTTCACGACCGTTGCAACGCCGTCGAAATGGCCGGGACGTGCCGCACCGCATAGCCCCTCGCTCACCCCGCTGACCGAAATGCTGGTCACGAAATTCTCCGGGCCGTGCGGATACATCTCGGCCGGTTCCGGCGCCCAGAGGAGCGCGCAGCCTTCAGCTTCCAGCATTGCGGCATCTTGGGCCAACTGGCGCGGGTAGGCATCGAGGTCCTCATTGGGGCCAAATTGCGTCGGGTTCACGAAGATCGAGGCAACAACGCCGTCACATTCCTCGCGCGCACGGCGGATGAGCGTCAGGTGCCCGTCATGCAGCGCGCCCATCGTCGGCACCAGGCCAATACGCGCACCATTTTCGCGAAGCCTGGCGACGCTTGTTCTCAACACATCGAGCGTGGTTGCAGTTTGCACCTCTGGCTCCCCTCGGATAACACTTGGGCCGCGATAGACCGGGGTGCTGCGTTTTCACAAGCTCCCCTTACGCACTGGGTCAACATTTGAAGCCGGTGGGCATGGCGCACCGGCATTACGCACAGGACATTTCATATGGGCGGCGCGCCTGCAAAACACGGCACACACCGGATTGTTTTTGCCAATGAAAAAGGCGGAACCGGCAAGTCCACGACGGCTGTGCACGTCGCGGTTGCCCTGTCCTATCTGGGTGCGCGGGTGACGATGCTCGACCTCGACCCGCGCCAGCGCACATCGCACCGCTATATGGAAAACCGTTTTCACACGATGCAGCGGCGCGGGCTGGAACTGCCGACGCCGGCCTGCGAAGTGTTCAAGGGCCGCAGCGCAGAGGCGCTTGGCATCAAGATCGACAAACTTGAACACGACTGCGACTTTCTCATCATCGACAATCCGGGCCGCGATGATCCACTGGCACGCGCCGCAGTCGAGCAGGCGGACACTCTTGTCACGCCCATGAACGACAGTTTTGTCGATTTTGACCTTATCGGACAGGTCGACCCGGAGAATTTCAAAGTGAAAAAGCTGTCCTTTTTCGCCGAGCTTATCTGGGAATCGCGGATGAAGAGAAGTCGCGCCACCGCAAGCGGCGAGCGCCCCGAAATGGACTGGATCGTGGTGCGCAATCGCACCGGTCACACCGAGGCGCGCAACATGGCGCGGATCAACAAGGCGCTTACCGAAATGTCAAAGCGGGTAGGCTTTCGGGTGACCCACGGCCTGTCTGAGCGGGTGATCTACCGCGAGCTTTTTCCATCGGGGCTTACCCTCCTCGACAAGGGGCATCTGGGCGAACTTGGCACCAGCCATCTGGTCGCGCGCCAGGAGCTGCGCTCCCTCGTGATGGCCTTGCAGCTACCCGATATGACAAGCGGCAAGAACGGGGCCAAGTCTTCGATGGAGCCTGCGTGACGCCATGTTGAAATTTGCCGTGATTCTCGTGCTCGTCGCAGTGCTGTTCCGCTGGGCCATTGGCAAATGGCCTTGGGAAATGCTCTCGGGCCCGCAATCGCGCCCACAAAAACTGGCGGAGGCGCGCAAACATCTGGGCGTAACGCGCAAGGCGACCCGCGAGGAAATACTGATCGCGCACAAAAAGCTTATCGCACAGGTTCATCCCGATCGCGGCGGATCGAGCACCAAGGTGCACGATGCCAATGACGCGCGCGATATCCTCCTGGCCGATCTCGCGGTTGAGGATGCCAAGCAGTCAGGCAAAGAGCCGCCTGCCTGAAACGCGCTCCATCCCGAAACACCGGCGTGCCCAAAACACTTGATCGCCTAAATCATCAAATTGACACCAATCTTTGCAAGCAATGCAAGGCATTGGCTGCTAAGCATAGCTGTGTAGCCACCTGTCAATAACTCTCGAATTGAGGCCTCACTTCCCATGTCACACAATTTTGATCCCACTGTCCTTCGCGAATACGATATTCGCGGTATTATTGGCGAAACATTGGGAGTGGACGATGCGCGGGCGATTGGCCGTTCGTTCGGCACCTTGCTGCGCCGCGCAGAAGAAGAGGCCGGCGTCACGCGAACGCCAAAAGTCGCGGTGGGTTACGATGGACGGGTCAGCTCACCCATGCTCGAACACGCTCTGGTCGAAGGGTTGACCGCCAGCGGTTGCGATGTCGTCACGGTCGGGATGGGCGCAACCCCGATGCTGTATTACGCCGAGGCTTCAAGCGAAGAGGTGAAAGGCGGCATTCAGATAACTGGCAGCCACAATCCCCCCAATTATAACGGCTTCAAGATGGTATTTCAGGGGCGACCGTTTTTTGGTGCCGATATCCAGCGGCTCGGCACGATGGCGGCGGCCGGGGACTGGGCCGAAGGGGCGGGCGAAGTCAAGTCCCGCGACATCCTTGGCGAGTATGTCGAGCGCATGCTCGAGGGACTTGCCGGAATTGACGAGAGCAAACTCAGCGGCCTGAAGGTCGGCTGGGACGCAGGGAACGGAGCGGCCGGACCTGCTCTCGAAGCGTTGGCGGCGCGATTGCCGGGTGAACACCATTTGCTGTTTACTGAAGTTGACGGTCATTTTCCTAATCACCACCCTGATCCAACGGTTGAGGAAAATCTGGTGGATTTGCGCAAGCTTGTCGCGGAGAAGAACCTCGATTTTGGAGTGGCCTTTGACGGCGACGGTGACCGGATCGGTGCGATTGACGGTGAAGGCCGGGTGATCTGGGGCGATCAGCTGCTCATGATCTACGCCGAAGACGTTCTGAAAACCCATCAAGGTCAAACGATTATCGCCGATGTGAAGGCAAGCCGCGCGCTGTTCGACCACGTGGCAAAGTGCGGCGGAAAACCGCTGATGTGGAAGACCGGCCACTCGCTCATTAAATCCAAAATGAAGGAGACGGGCTCGCCGCTTGCAGGGGAAATGAGCGGGCACGTGTTCTTTGCCGACACCTATTACGGCTTTGACGATGCGCTTTATGCTGGCGTTCGCCTGCTCGCGGCCTCGGCGCGGTTGGGCAAATCGGTGACCGAGCTTCGCGGGGCCATCCCCGATATGCTCAACACGCCCGAAATGCGCTTTCAGGTCGACGAGGCGCGCAAATTCCCGGCGATGGCCGAGATTACCGAGCGGCTTACCACCAATCCGGGCGAAGGCGTTGAAGAGGTCAACGCAACCGACGGCGTGCGTGTGAACACCGCCGACGGCTGGTGGCTGCTGCGCGCCTCGAACACACAGGATGTGCTGGTCGCGCGCGCGGAAAGCGACACGAAAGAAGGCCTCGAACGCCTCATCGCGCAGATCGACGAGCAATTGCAGCTTTCGGGTCTGGAACGCGGCGAGAGTGTTGGGCATTAATCGCGAAACGACTGCATCGAGGATTAGAGACATGAAACGCTTCCTACTTGCCGCTGCATCGGGCCTCTCGCTCATCGCTGTCCCTGCACCCGTGCTCGCCCAAGGTGCGTCGCAAGGTTCGTCGCAAGATTCGGGCGAACCAAGCGCACAGCAGCTTGAAGCAATGGGCGACATGTTCGCAGGAATGTTCGCTTCCGAGCCCCTGACCGCCGAACAAGAGGCGCGCTTGCCCGCTGCAAAAGCGTTGATCGACGTAATGATGCCCGAAGGCTTTTATGCCGACATGATGAATGAAATGATGTCGAGCACCATGGCCCCGCTGCTCGATATGATGAGCGGCGCAGGCGCTGCCGACATGGTGATCGCGAGCCGCCTGATGGTTGACCCTCAAGTGACCGCCTCGCTTTCCGATGCCGAAAAGGCCGAGCTTGCAGGGCTCCTCGATCCGTCCTTCGGCGAGCGCGGTGGGATCATCCAGAATATGTTCAACGACATCATGTTCGAGGCCGCAGTCCTCATTGAGCCCGGCTTCAAGGAAGGCATGGCGAAAGCCTATGCGATCCGCTTTGATGACGCGCAACTTGCCGATATTGCCGCCTTCTTCGAAACGCCGACGGGCACACTCTACGCCCAGGAAAACATCAAGTTGATGGCTGATCCGCAGGTCATGTCGGCGAGTATGCAAGCGATGCCGCAGATGATGCAGCAGTTCGGCGATATGGGCGCCCAGATCGAAGCGGCGATGACGGCTCTCCCGCCGGAGCGTAACGTCGAAGACTTCACCGCCGAAGAGCGCCGCCGCATGGCGCAGCTTCTGGGCGTGGATGCAGCCTCGCTTGAAGATGTGGTCTCACCACGCGTTGAAGTCGATCTTCAAGGCGAGTGACAGCACCCTCAGTCCCTTCTGAGATCCAATCGTGGTTTGACGCGCGCGGGTGGCGCATTCGGCGCCACCAGCTCGACATGCTCACAAAGGCGCGCGAAGGCCGCGATGCGCTACTTGTGGCGGATACCGGGGCGGGCAAGACGCTTGCGGGGTTTCTGCCGACCTTGTGCGATTTCGCACCTTCCGTGGGCGGGCCGCCCGAAGAGGGCTTGCACACGCTCTATGTTTCGCCGCTCAAAGCGCTGGCGCATGATGTGAAGCGCAATCTGCTCACCCCGATTGAAGAAATCGGACTGCCGATCCGGGTCGAAACGCGCTCTGGCGATACGTCTTCGGATCGCAAGAAACGCCAACGCGAAAAGCCGCCGCATGTGCTTTTGACGACGCCGGAGAGCCTGTCGCTGCTGCTTTCCTATCCTGAAAGCATGGAGCTTTTCCGCACGCTGAAACGCGTGGTGATTGATGAGGTGCACGCCTTTGCTACCGGCAAGCGGGGCGACCTTCTGGCGCTGGCGCTGGCGCGGTTGCAACGCCTCGCGCCCGATATGCAGCGGGTGGCATTGTCGGCAACGCTCGCCAACCCGCTCAGTTTTCAGGAGTGGCTTTCGGCCCAGCCTGTCGATGATACAGGCGAAATACAGAAGGCCGACCTTGTTCTGGGCGAAGACGGTGCGCCTGCAGAGGTCGATATCCTCCTGCCCATCGAAGAGCGTGTGCCGTGGGGCGGGCACGCGGGCCGTTGGGCGGTGGGTCAGCTGATGGAGGCAATTGCCGCCAACCGCACCACGCTGGTCTTCACCAATACGCGATTTCTGGCCGAGTTCATTTTCCAGTGCCTGTGGGAGGTGAACGAGGATAACCTCCCCATCGGCGTCCATCACGGCAGCCTTTCAAAAGAGGCGCGGCGCCGCGTCGAGGACGCGATGGCAGCAGGGAACCTGCGCGCGCTGGTGTGCACCGCAAGCCTCGACCTGGGGGTCGATTGGGGCGATATTGATCTGGTCGTGCAGATGGGCGCGCCCAAGGGTTCTTCGCGGCTTTTGCAGAGAATCGGGCGCGCAGGCCACCGCCTCGATACGCCAAGCCGCGCGGTGCTGGTGCCGGGCAACCGGTTCGAGTTTCTTGAAGCCATGGCGGCAAAAGACGCGGTCGACGAAGGAATGCGCGATGGCGAGGATTTTCGCGCCGGCGGGCTTGATGTGCTCGCCCAGCACGTGATGGCCTGCGCCTGCGCCGCGCCTTTTCAAGAAGACGACCTGCTCGCTGAAATCCGTTCGTCTATGGCCTATGCCTGGCTCGACAAGACGACATTCGAGCGGGTGCTGCATTTTGTCGAGAGCGGCGGCTACGCGCTCAAGGCCTATGACAAGTTCAAGCGGATCGTGCGCGATAAAGCGGGCGTATGGCGGCTTTCCCACCCCAATCAGGCGCAGCGCCACCGGATGAACACCGGCATCATTGTCGATAGTGAAATGCTCCAAGTGCGCTTCAAGAACGGGCGGCAGCTGGGCAAGGTGGAAGAGCGGTTTGCCGCGCAACTGTCGGCGGGCGACACCTTCTTCTTTGCCGGAATGAGCCTTGAAGTGGAGAGCGTCAAGGACATGGATGTGATCGTGCGCGCCGCCAAGACCTCTGCGACGATCCCGAGCTATGGCGGGCTGCGCCTGCCGCTCACCAGCCATTTGGCGACGCGGGTGCAGGCCATGCTCGATGATCGCGCAGGTTGGGGACGCTTTCCCGATGATGTGCGCGAATGGCTTGAGGTGCAGGATTATCGCAGCCGCTTGCCCAAGCCCGGCGAATTGCTCGTCGAAAGCTTCCCGCACGGGGGCAAGCATTACACCGTTTACTACACCTTCGAGGGGTGGAATGCGAACCAGTCGCTCGGCATGCTGATCACGCGGCGGATGGAAAGCCTGGGGCTGATGCCCGCCGGTTTCGTCGCGAATGACTACACGCTGGCGGTGTGGGGGCTTAAACCGGTGACTGATCCAAAGCCGCTGTTGTCGCCTGATATTCTGACCGAGGAATTCACCGACTGGGTGACCGAAAGCCACCTTCTGCGCCGGGCTTTCCGCGAAGTGGCGGTCATCAGCGGCCTTATCGAACGCCAGCATCCCGGCAAGCGCAAGACGGGCAAGCAAGTCACCTTCTCGACCGACCTCATTTACGATGTGCTCAAGAAATATGAGCCCGACCACGTGCTTTTAGAAGCCGCCTGGGCCGATGCGCGGGCGCGGATGACCGATGTGGGGCGGCTTGCGGATTTGCTCGAGCGTTCGCAGCACGAACTGGTGCATGTGGAGCTTGAGCGGGTCTCGCCCCTCGCGGTGCCGGTGATGACCATGATCGGGCGCGAGGCGGTGCCACAGGGGGCTGTCGATGACGAACTACTGATCGAGGCGGAGAGCCTTGTGGGCGAAGCGATGCGGATCGATCCGCCCCTTGAGGGGGATTGAAACTTGTTTCTTTTTGCGAAGGCGCATCCGCACCTTCGTCCTCGCTAGACGGCCTCCGCATCCGCTGCGGCCTCGCTGGGGGCGGGCAGTCGCCCTTGCGGCTCGCTTTCGCGATACCGTAATCTGCGCCAACATGGCGAGATCGCACTGAAATGACGCCGCAGGCGTTGTAGGGTGGACACCCCCCAAAACAAAAGGGCGCCGCGGTTTCCCGCAGCGCCCTTTGTCAGAGCCGAGGCTCTAAAGCTTATTCCTTACCGAAAACGCGATATTTCTCGTTTCCGACAAAGCCGAACTTGGTCACGCCTGACGCCTTGATCGTCTGCAGCACCTTGGCCGAGAGATCGTAGCTGGCGAGTGCTTCAGGCTCGAATTGCAGCTCAGGCTCAACCGCCATCTGCGTGCTCTCAGCGAGAAGCGTGCGCAGCTGACCTTGCGTGATGGAATCGCCATTCCACAGGATCTGGTTTGCAGCGGTCAGAACGAGTTTGTTCTTCACCGGGTCCACTTGAACATCGCTTGGCGGTGTCTCGCCTGATGGAAGGTCGATGTCGACCGAGTGAGTCGCCACCGGAATGGTGATGATGAACATGATCAGCAGAACGAGCAGAACGTCGATCAGCGGCGTCATGTTCATGTCGATCATCGGTTCGCCGTCGAGTTTGCCTCCGGACATACCCATGTCAGTTACTCCTTATTCTAGCCGATTAGCCGTTTGGATCGACAGGATTGGAAATGAACCCAACCGTCGGATAGCCAGCAGCTTGAACGTTGTAGATAGCCCCTGCGACGCAGCGCCATGGAGCGTTCTTGTCGGCACGGATGTGGACCTGCGGGATCTTTTCAGGATCGGTCATGATCGCATCGACACCGCCGGCAGCCTGAACAATCTTGTCGAGGCGTTCGAACGCCGCGTTGTAGAGTTCTTCAGATGTCATCGGTGTGATGTTGTTGAAATAGACCCGGCATTCGCCAGAGCGTGTTGCACCTTGGAAGCCGCTGCGGATCGGGCCCGCTGTGTTACCGGCTGCGTCGGTGGTGCTGACGGTGAGCTGGAGGTTTTCAACCTTATTCTTCGACTCGCGTGATTCGAAGATAGGGATCTCCAGCCGTTCAATCGTCTGGATCGCGACCGGAACCGCGATCAGGAAGATGATCAGGAGAACCAGCATCACGTCCACGAGTGGCGTCGTGTTGATGTCGGACATTGGGGTATCGCCCCCGCCTCCCGTCGAAATCGCCATTGTGAATTCCTTACTTGCTCAAAAAGGAGCGTTGGTCTTGCCGGGGCGGATGCTTTGCTGGCCTGGGGCCTTCGGGCGTCCGACCCGTCGAGGTGCCGCCGGTTTCGCAGGGTTACTGCGTCACCGGCGGCAAGACGATTACTTCTTGACCGATGCGCTTGCACCGCCAGCCGTGGTGGCTGGCTTCTTGCCAGCTGGCGCTGCTGCACCAGTGGTTGGCTTGATAGCGCCGTTCGAGCCGATGTAGGCAACGATGTTGTTCGAGAAGTCGGTCATCAGAGCGTCGATGCGGCGGTTGCGCGACTGGAGCCAGTTAAACGCAAGCACAGCAGGCACAGCCACGAGAAGGCCGATAGCGGTCATGATGAGCGCCTCACCAACAGGGCCGGCCACTTTGTCGATCGATGCCGAACCTTCGATACCGATGTTGATCAGAGCGCGGTAAATACCGATCACGGTGCCGAGCAGACCAATAAACGGTGCGGTAGCGCCGACCGATGCGAGGAAGGAAAGACCGCCAGACAGAGCCTGGTTGATGGTGTTTTGCGAGTGGGCAAGCTCTTCTTCAACGAAGTGAACTTCCTGGCCCGCGCCTTCCATTTTACCGTGGTGATCCTGTGCGGTCACAGCATCGTCAGCAAGCTGGCGCCATGCCGAGTTCTTGTCGAGCTTGGTTGCGCCTTCACGAAGCGAACCTGTACGCCAGAACGCGCCTTGGACGTTCTTGTACTGACGCATCACTTTGGCTTGTTCGAAGTATTTGGTGAACAGGATGTAGAACGAGCCCACCGACATGATGATCATGACAGCAAGGATCGACCAGGCGACAGGGCCGCCTTCTTCCATGGCCTTCCAGAAGCCGAACTCGTTGACGGGTGCTTCAGTGTCGGCAGCCGCCGCAGCAAGATAATAAAGGTTCATTGCGAGTAATCCTCTTGAGAAATTTCCGTCAGCCCTGGCGAGATTGTCCCCTCCGCCAGCGCTTGAGGTATTTGGTTAGTTCAATCGATAAGTGATCCGGGTCGAGAATGCGCCCGTGGTCGGGTTGCCAGCGTCATCGAGCGCTGGATTGAAGCGGCCATACCGCTCCACACCCTTACAAGCTGCGTCATCGAGAATGCTCGAGCCGCTTGACGAAGTAACCTGGCAACCGGTTGCACGGCCATTCGGGGTTACAGTCACGCGAACACCAACAGTGCCCTCGATTTCCTCACGCAGGGCGCGTGATGGATAATTGTCCTGGATCCTTTGGAACCAACGCGTGCCTCGCGTCGACGCGCTTTGCGCCTGCGATGGGGGCGGTGGCGGTGCAACAGGAGCCGGAGGTGGAATCACCAGAACCGGAGGCGCAGGCGGCGGTGGCGTCGGCTGCGTCTGAATTGGTGGTGGTGCCGGCGCGATATTGATCGGCGGCGGCGGTGCTACCGGTGGAGGTGGCGGTACATTCTCAACCGGTGGTGGTGGCTCGTCGGGTTCTTCCGGCGGGGGTGGTGGTTCCTCAATATCAACCGTCGTAACGCGCTCGATCGCTTGGACCGCCTTACTAATTGTCAGACCCATTGCCATACCCACAAGGGCAAGAGCAACAAACCCTACGGCGAAGATGAGCCCGACCATTTTTGCTGGCGTCAGCTTATTTGATTGGTCAGCGTAGGACATGCAGTCGCTTTCACTCCATACTCAATGTCGAACCGGGGAGCTCGACACACAATTTTCACATCAGGGCCAAACCAAGATATCGTCGAATTGCAACCAAGGCGGCCAAACAACGCACTCAACCAGACCCGGGCTGTGACTCCCAGAATCTTGAACTTCCGATTGGTCAGATTTCCCTCACACGACGCCAAGTAATCAGGTATCCGGCAACCCGGCCCGGTAACTCGGCAAGGCGTTCGCAAAATTCATCCCAATCGACTGCACGCAACAAGTCCATAATGGACCAGAAACGAAACAGCGCTCTCCACGTGCTGACTTTGTCCCCAACCTCAACACGAACCATGTCCATTAACGAGCAACACCTAGGCAATCAAACGCTTTATCCATTCAGGGGTGATTCATTGCGATAGGTTTGCAATAAGAAGGCCCGTAAAAGCTTGCGGATAAAGCACATGAGGAAAACCGATGGTTTGGCGCGTTAACAAAAATTTAACTTTTAACTTCAGCAGGCTAGCTGTGATTGCAAGCGCCGTGGCAGGCCTTGGGTTAACCGCTGCGCCGGCCTATTCCCAAACCCCTGTCCCAGAAATGACCAATCCCGCAGACAGGGCCACTTATGCCGATTTGGTCGCTCTGGCGGAACGTTCTGACATGGTTATCCGCGCCGAGATTCGCCGCCAGATCCGTCTGGAATCCGAAAGAGCGCCCGGTTTGGAGCCCGGATTTGCGAGGCTTTATATGGAAGCACGCACCGTCTCGTTGATCGCGGGATCGGCGGCAGTGGGCGAATCGCTGGCGTTTCTTGTCGATGTGCCGCTGGACGCCAAGGAGAAGCCGGAGAAGTACAAGAAGCGCGAGGTGCTGTTGTTCGCAGACCGGGTCGAGGGCAAGCGGGGCTCTGTGCGCCTGACCGGAAAACAGGCGATGTTCGACTACACCCCCGCCTTTGAAGCGCGGCTGCGCCCGATCCTGACCGAGTTTGCCTCTGGCGATGTGCCTCCGATGGTCGAGGGGATTGGCGATGCGCTTTCGGTGCCCGGCACGCTTGTCGGGGAATCAGAAACGCAGATCTTCGTGAAAACCACGGATCGCTCGCCCGTTTCCATCACTGTGCTGCGCCGGCCCGGACAGCCGCCCCAATGGGGTGTGTCCTGGGGGGAAATCATCGATTCGGCTGCGCGCGCCCCCCGGCCCCAGACGCTGCGCTGGTATCGCCTCGCATGTTCCTTGCCCGACCGTTTGCCTTCAAGCGCCAACCTCGCGCGCGACCCCGCGGCGCGGCGGTTGGCAGAGGAGGATTACCGCTATGTGCGCGAGCAACTTGGCCCGTGCCCCAGAGCGATAACTACTGCGGTAACCACGAGGCCCGCGATGTAAGGGTGTGCAATCTCTCTTGACGTGGGAGTGATGACCCCTAAGCGGGTGCGCCTTATCGGGATCATCACACACACGGGAGCACCCCTTGGGCACCACTGCATCATCTTCTCGCCCTTTGCGCATCGGCCTTGCGGGCCTTGGAACCGTGGGCGCGGGCGTTATTCGCCTGCTGCAATCCAATGGCGATGTGATCACCTCGCGCGCAGGGCGCCCGATTGAAGTGACCGCGGTAAGCGCGCGCGAACGGGGCAAGGACCGCGGCGTCGATATCAGCGGTTTCGCATGGGAAGATGATATGACTGCCCTTGCGGCGCGCGATGACGTCGATGTGGTGGTCGAACTGGTCGGTGGCTCTGACGGTCCTGCGCTTACTCTATCCCGCGCTGCCTTCAACGGCGGCAAGAGCCTTGTCACTGCGAACAAGGCGATGGTCGCGCATCACGGTATGGAGCTTGCCCGTGCAGCCGAGGCAGGGGGCCTCGCGCTCAAATTCGAAGCGGCGGTCGCCGGCGGCATTCCCGTGGTCAAGGGGCTTCGCGAAGGCGCAAGCGCCAATGAACTGACGCGCGTTTACGGCATCCTCAACGGAACCTGCAATTACATCCTCACCACGATGGAGGCGAGCGGCGCAGACTTTGCCGAAACGCTCGCCGAGGCGCAGGCGCTTGGCTATGCCGAAGCCGATCCGACCTTCGATATCGAAGGCATTGACGCAGCGCACAAACTTGCGATCCTTGCCACTATCGGGTTCGGGGTCGAGCTGGATTTTGCCAATGTCGATACCGTCGGCATCGTACAGGTGCGCGCCGCCGACATTGCACAGGCCGATGCGCTTGGCTTTGTGATCCGCCTGATTGGTGAAGCGGACGTTCAAAAGGACGCCGACGGGCCCAGGCTGCTTCAACGTGTGCGCCCGTGCCTTGTCGCGAAAGATCACCCGCTCGCGCCTGTCGATGGCCCGACCAACGCCGTGGTGGCGGAAGGAAATTACGTGGGCCGCCTGCTGTTCCAGGGGGCCGGCGCTGGCGATGGCCCGACGGCAAGCGCGGTTGTGGCCGACCTTATCGATATTGCACGCGGAGATGTGGGCACGCCGTTTTCAGCGCCAGTGGATGCTCTCACCAAGCTTTCCCCTGCCGAGCCCGGTGGTCGCATGGGCCGCGCATACCTTCGCTTTACCGTCAATGATCGCCCCGGCGTTCTTGCCGAGATTACAGCTGCCATGCGCGATGCCGATGTCTCGATTGAAAGCCTTATCCAACTGGGCCTGCAAAAAGCGGGCGGGGCAAGCGATGACAGCGAAGTGCTGGTCGCGATGGTCACGCATGAAGGGCCAGAGGCCAACGTTGCAAAAGCGCTCGCGCTGCTTGAAGGGTCGGACAGCCTGACGGGTGAGCCGCTGGTCCTGCCGATTATGGCCTGAAGCGGCGCGGTAGCGAAGCGGGGCGTAGCGCCTCTTACTGCCCCGGCAAGTCGGGCGCATCGAGCCCTGCTGCGCGGCGGCGGCGCTGGATTTCCTCAGGGGTGAGTTCCTCATCCTGGCCAAGCGCTGGCAGACCCCTTGCGATACGGTCCGCATCCGAACCTTCGGGCGCTTGCGGCAGGCTCTCCACGTCGATCATCAACACCGGCTCCGGCGTTGAACCGATGCTGATCGAATTGGCAAGTTCGCGCATGCCGGAAACATTGACGGGCTTTTCGCCCTGCGTGCGCTCGGCATAGCTGCGCTCGAATTCTTCGCGGTCATACGAACCATCGCTTGCCTCGCCCAATTGGCGGCACACGACAATCTCGCCCTGAACGCGGCCCACTTCGTTCTCGCGCTCGCATTGTTCCTCGATCACGGCATCGGGATCGCGCGGAACGGTCACCGACAGATCGAGCCCGCCACCAAACGGGCGCGGGGGCGCGCTTTGCACCTCTGCTTGCGCCTGCGCTTCGTCTTCGGAACCGGATGTCACGCCATCTTCATCTTGCGCGGCCAATGGCGTAACAAGAACCGAGCCACAAAAGACCGCAGCCCAAGCGCGCGCAATTGGTGAGTTATTCATAGGAATGCTCGACAAGCGTGTGTCCTCATGGCTAAGCGCTCTGGCGACAGGTAAGGCCCCGACCCATCATGGGCGCATAAGGACTGAATTCGCGATGAACACTACCGATACGAACGCTGCTCTTGGCACAGATGTACTGGCCGCAAAAGACCAAGATGACCAAAATGCGATTGACCGCGTGCTGGTTCTTGAAATGGTTCGCGTGACCGAAGCGGCGGCCGTGGCAGCGGCGCAATTGATCGGGCGCGGAGATGAGAAAGCGGCTGACGCAGCAGCGGTGGAAGCCATGCGCCGTGCGTTCGATACGCTTTACATGGACGGGACCGTGGTAATCGGTGAGGGCGAGCGCGACGAAGCGCCGATGCTCTATATCGGGGAGAAGGTCGGCGGGGCGCCTGATAAAGGTCCGAAAATCGACATTGCGCTCGATCCGCTGGAAGGCACGACGATCACCGCCAAAGCTGGTCCCAACGCGCTTGCGGTTCTCGCCGCATCGGAAAAGGGCGGGCTTTTGAATGCACCCGATGTTTACATGGACAAGCTTGCCGTTGGCCCGGGCCTTCCCGCCGATGTGATCGACCTTGCCAAGACGCCGACTGAAAATGTGCAAAGCGTTGCGGCGGCCAAAGGCGTTGAACCATCCGAAATCAATGTCTGCGTCCTCGACCGTCCGCGCCATGCCGACCTGATCGCGGAGCTGCGCGAAATTGGCTGCGGCGTGCACCTTATCGGCGATGGCGATGTTGCCGGCGTGATCGCGGTGACCGATCAGGACACCACCATCGACATTTACATGGGTCAGGGCGGCGCACCCGAAGGCGTTCTCGCAGCAGCGGCTCTGCGGTGCGTCGGTGGCCAGTTCAACGGTCGTCTCGTCTTCCGCAACGAAGACGAAAAAGCGCGCGCCAAGAAATGGGGCATCACCGACCTCAACAAGATCTACAAGCTTGAAGAGCTGGCGAAATCGGACTGTATCTTTGCCGCAACCGGCGTGACCGACGGCTCGCTTCTGGATGGTGTGAAAAAGCGCAAGAAGTCGACCGGCGCGACCATCATGACCACCGATAGCGTCGTGATGCGCGCGTCCTCTGGCACGGTTCGCTGGATCAGAGGCGAACACCGGATTGCTCCTCACCGGGGGTGAGGGGCGTTGTTGCCACACCTGATGGCGACTAACTGACGACGACCAATTGAAGACAAGCGCGTCTCGCATGTTGCATTTCAATGACGCTCCATTAGGCGGGGTTGCAACTCACTGACGCGGGGATTCGCAACGATGAAGATCATGTCCGGCAATTCCAACTTGCCGCTCGCCCGGGCGATTGCCGCCTATCTCGAAACACCGCTGACCGATGCGAGCGTGCGCCGGTTTGCCGATGAAGAGATCTTCGTCGAAATCCATGAAAATGTCCGCGGTCAGGATATGTTTCTGGTGCAGTCCACCGGCTATCCCGCCAATGACAATCTGATGGAGCTGTTGATCTGTATCGATGCGCTTCGCCGCGCGTCGGCCCGCCGGATCACGGCGGTTGTGCCTTACTTCGGCTATGCCCGTCAGGACAGGAAACCCGGCCCGCGTACGCCCATCTCGGCCAAGCTTGTCGCCAACCTTATCACCGAAGCGGGCGCGGACCGCGTTCTGGCGGTCGACCTGCACGCAGGCCAGATCCAGGGCTTCTTCGATATTCCCACCGACAACCTTTACGCAGCACCCGTCATGGCTGCTGATATCCAGGCGCGCTACGGCGATCAGGATTTGATGGTTGTCTCACCAGACGTGGGCGGCGTTGTGCGCGCGCGTGCTCTGGCCAAGCGCCTCGATAACGCCCCTCTCGCCATCGTCGACAAACGCCGCGATCGTCCGGGCGAATCGGAAGTGATGAACATCATTGGCGATGTGGCCGGACGCCACTGCATCTTAATCGATGACATCGTCGATTCGGGCGGCACGCTGTGCAACGCTGCCGAAGCTCTGCTTGAAGGCGGGGCAAAATCGGTCGCCGCATACATCACCCACGGCGTTTTGTCGGGCGGTGCGGTGGCGCGCATTGATGGCTCGAAGCTGAAAGAGCTTGTGATCTCCGATTCGATCCAACTCACCGAAGCAGCGGAAAACTCCACCCGCATCCGCGCTCTGCCGATTGCGCCGCTGGTGGGCGAAGCGATCCGCCGTATCGCGGATGAAAGCTCGGTCAGCAGCCTGTTTGACTAAACGCGCTTGCCGGCACCTTTGCGGCAGCCCCATCCTGTCGGGATGTTTCGCTCGCCGCTCTATTGAGGCTGGGTCGCGGCTGCATCAATTCTGTCAATGACGATAAGCGCGCTGTCGCGTTGCCGCTGGGTCAGCTGGCCGAACTTCGCACTCGTCATGGATGATACAAGCAGCTCTCGAGCCGCCGAGATATCGCCCGCGACATAGGATGCCACGCCCGCATGAAAGCGCACTACAGCGTGATCGGGGCGCCTCTTCAACGCCATGCGCATACTGCGCATCGCCTTTTCCGGTTTTCCAGCCTCCAGAGCCCGGTAGCCGCGTGAGATAAGCCGATTGACGGGTGCATCCAGGCTGTTTGCATAGCGCCCGCCCTGAAGGCGATTGAACCGAGCGTGATTACAATAATTGCCGACGCACGCTGGAGTCTGAATCCCTGGCGATCCCGCGCCAGAGTTTGCGCTTGCGGGAAATGCGAGCAAGGCACCTGTCGTGAGCGTCAGAAGGCTAGTGATAGACGCTTTCATATCATCTTCCTCATTCAATCATTTTTCAATCAATCGGCAAAAGCGTATGTAAAGTCAATGAACGCCCCATGAGTTTGCGTGTAGCCGGCCTGTATTGGCTGAAGGTGTATAGGCGGGGATTGAATAAAAGTATGGATATTTGAACAGATGTTCGACCCCGACGAAGTGCGCGAAATCCTGATTGGCGCGGCGCGTGCTGGTAATGCGCTCACCTATTCGCAAATGCTCGGACTTCTTGGCTACCGTTTCACCCGGCCAAAGATGCGTGCATTGTGCAAGGTTCTCGATGCCAATGACGACGACGCCCGCATCGCTGGCGAACCGGGGCTTGCCGTCCTTGTGGTGCGCCAGTCGGACGGCCTGCCCGGGCAAGGCTGGTTTGTCTCCCGCTCGCACCTCTCTCATGAAATGGCGGGCACTTGGCCGCTCGATTGGGAGGGACCCGAGGCCAAGGCCTATGTCGCGCTCCACCAAAACGAGGCTTTCGATTACTGGCAGGATAGGTAAATAGTCCCCATGACTCCAGCCGATCTCGAATTCGCCAACCGCCTTGCCGATGCAGCAGGCTCCATCATCCGCCCGCTGTTTCGCGGCGACGCCAAGGGTGATTGGGAGGCGGAAACCAAGGCCGATGCCTCCGCCGTCACCGAGGCCGATCGCGCAGCCGAAGCGGTCATGCGCAAGATGATCGAGGAGGAGCGCCCCGATGACGGCATTATCGGTGAGGAATATGGCACAAGCAACGAGGGGGCAGGGCGTCAATGGGTGCTCGACCCCATCGATGGCACGCAAAGCTTTGTCGCGGGCCGTGCGATTTTCGGCACTCTCATTGCCCTGATGCAGGACGGTTGGCCCGTGCTCGGCATCATCGACCAGCCGGTGCAGCGCGAACGCTGGGCGGGCCGCGTGGGCGATGGCACGACGCTCAATGGCAAGCCTGTTAAAACCCGCCCCTGTCGCGGGGTTGAGGGCATGAGCATGGCGACCACATCGCCCCACTGCTTCAGCGCGGATGAGGCCGATGCATGGCTGAACGTTGTCACCAATGCCTATCCGAAGAAGCCGTGGCCGATTTACGGCGGCGATTGCTACAACTACGCGCTTCTGGCGAGCGGCCATATCGATCTGGTGATGGAGACAGGCCTCAAGCTGCACGACTACGCAGCACTCGTCCCCGTGGTCGAAGGCGCTGGCGGGGTGATGAGCGACTGGCAGGGCAATCCGCTTGACGCCGACAGCGACGGGACCGTGATCGCGCTGGGCGATCCGGCGCGGATAGAGGATGTGCTGGCGGCGATGGGGTCGAGCGAGCTTGCGCCCAATGTAAAGGAATCGGGCGAGAGTTCGATCTTGCCGAGCTCGGAGGGCTTCAGCTTTCCTTCGAACAACGAGTGATCGGCATCGCCACTAGCGCGCTTGCGATACCTTCATCCTCTCAAACGCACCAGCTCCGACGGCGCTTCGCACGCCGGAGCTGAGCCAGACCCTTGTGGAATGTGCTTATCGACTTGCGGAACGGTATGTTTTGCTGTCCTGCGCATCCAATAGCACTGTGAGTTCATCATGGTCGATTGCCTGCACGAACTGGGCCGTCAGATCTTCGGCACACCTCGCGACGGCATCCCTGGGTGCAAGAGCAGCGCTGTCGCGGCAACTTCTTGTGGTGAACTTCGTCATACGGTCAAGCAACAAGGCGCGTGCTTCCGGCGTAGACAGTTCGCTTTGTTTCAGGGAAAACTGAACCACCTCGCCAGCATTGGCGACTTGCGGTGCCGCGAGTGCCAAAACTGCAGGGACGATAAGTGTCTTTGAAAGTCGCATAGTAGCCTCCTTTAATGCTGCGATGCAGTATAAATGAGAGCCCGGCCAATCCCATCGCAAAGGCATCAATGCCCTATTGCAGAAATGGAAACGGGCGTAACACTATGGTTTGGGCCACTTAATCGAGCTGTTTCGATGCCCATCCTTCGGAAAATTCACATTTGTGCAATGCAGCAAAAACATGCATAGTCTGTGGCAGATTCAAGGAGTTCACCATTCGCAGACTACCACCGACCGGTGCCTTAGAGGCCTTTCTTGCAGCGGCACGTTTCGGCTCGCTACGCAAAGCTTCGGACGCAATGAACCTATCGGTATCAGCGTTGAGCAGGCGCGTGCAGAAGCTGGAGCAGCACATTGGCAGGACGCTATTCACGCGCAGCGGCAATGAGTATCGGATCAACCAGGAGGGTAAGCGGCTGCTGTCCGAAATCGAGCAGCCCTTCGATCAAATGGTGTCGGCTTTTGAACGGCGGGAGAGGCCGCGGAAGATGGAGTTGGTCGTCGGGGTTCCGACATCGTTTGCAACCGCATGGCTGATTCCGCGGCTTGACCTTTTCAGGAAGGCAAACTCCGACATTGAATTGACGCTGGATACGTCCGGCTCGCCCATCCAGAAGCTTGGTGAAAGCCTGGATATGATAATCTTCTTCGCTGAGGAGGGCGCCGAGCCATTTCCGTTCCAACCCTTGCGCAAACAGGGAGCCTTCACCGTTGCCAATGAAGGCCTGGTCGATCCGTTGCTCGGGTTGAAAGGTGTTTTGAGAAAGACCCCGCTACTGGTCCATCGCCGCCTTCCGCACATATTGGATAGCTGGTTGTCGCATGTCGGACTTTCACGCGATTTCCCGCTGACAATCGACGCATTCGACGATGGACGGCTATTGGTCGCTGCAGCGAGGAGCGGCTTGGGATTGGCGCTCGTCCTTGAGGACATGATCAACTTTTACGGGAATTCGACGGGTCTGGTCCGGCCATTTGGTGAGTACGTTCGCACACCATTCAGTTATGCGATTGCCGCAAACCCGATATCGGGCAATTCGCGCGCCGTCGAACGCTTCGCTGCCTGGATCACCGAAGAGACGCGGAAGGACAGCCAAATGACGCTTCCGGGAAAATTGCTGGAGACGCCGTAACGCCTCCAGCGTATAAGTTTGGGAGAGGATGTAAGCAGGATAACCTGCTGACATCCACGTGTTTCGCTGATTCAGTTTGGAAACTCCATCGCAGTGATGGAAAGGCCCCGTTGCAAGAACTGCAACGCCTGGCTTTGCAAAAGGCCAAACGCCCGCTTTCACCCTCGGTTTGCGGCCATAAGCGCACTGCTGCTTTCTGTTTGAAAGCCGTCATGTTTGGACAGGATCGACCTGCGCGGATACCAACGTGACCATGACCCAACCCACCCACCTCTTCTTCTACGGCGTCCTTCAGGAAGGCCTTGGTCCTGATGAAGGCGATTGGCCGTTCCTCAAAGGGCTTGGCATGGGGGCACCTGCGACGACGCAAGGGGCGCTTTATGCGATACCCTATGAAGGCGAGTGGTTTCCTGCGCTTATCCTGACGCAGGCGCGCTATTCCACCATTGTTCACGGCACGATCTACGAGGCCAGCCACGTGGACATGGGGCCGGTCGATGCGTTCGAGGGGGAAAGCTATTCCCGCCAGCCGGTGCCGGTCGATGGCTGGGATGGTTATGGCGAGACGCTGGCGGACACCTACATCTGGACCGATGAGTTGCCGGAAGGGTCTGAGCCCATTGCGCGCGGAAACTTTGCGCAGTGGCTGACCGAGACGGGGCGGCGCGCTTATTCGGGCGGGTGATATATATCGCCCCTTTCCTACTTTGCGACCCCGCGTCACACTTGCAGGCGGAGCCGTTCTGCCACCACGCGCAACTTTCGGTTCTTGATTGACCCTGCGCCAAGGCTGCGTTTCATCAACTAAACCCCCTTGGTCGGGCATGCCCGAATCGCTTGCATTGCCCCCGAAAATCGCTATGTGACGCGCCTCACTGACACGAATTTGCGAGTCCGGCCTGGCGACAAGGGCTGCCAGGGCTGGTCCAACGTGTCTCTATTGAAGGAGATGAAAATGCCCAAGCTTAAGACCAAAAGCGGTGTGAAGAAGCGTTTCAAAATCACCGCAACCGGCAAGGTCAAGCACGGTGTAGCTGGTAAACGCCACCGTCTGATCAGCCACAATGCAAAATACATCCGTCAAAATCGCGGCACCACCGTTGCTGCTGATCCTGACGCGAAGACGGTCAAGAAATGGGCCCCTTACGGGCTCGATTGATCGGTTAGTCAGGAGATAAGATATGCCACGCATTAAACGCGGCGTTACCACGCGCCAAAAGCACAAGCGTCTTCTTGAACAGGCCAAGGGTTACCGCGGCCGTCGCAAGAATACGATCCGTATTGCCCGTCAGGCAGTCGAAAAAGCAGGCCAATACGCCTACCGCGATCGCAAGGTTAAGAAGCGCAGCTTCCGTGCGCTCTGGATCCAGCGCATCAACGCAGCAGTGCGCGCTGAAGGCCTCACCTATTCGCAATTCATGCACGGCGTGAAACTCGCCGGGATCGAGCTTGACCGCAAAGTCATGGCCGATCTTGCCATGAACGAAGAAGCGGCGTTCAAAACGATCATCGCCCAAGCGAAAGAAGCGCTTCCGGCGTAAGCAATTGCCAGCCGATCAATTCGGCGGCACGCAGATAAAAGACAAGGGGCTCGGCGCTGGTAAAGCGTCGCGGCCCCTTTGTTTATTCCGCGTCCCAGATTGTAGAACATCGACACAAATCTTGTAGTTATTGGACAGTTGCTGCACACTCGCGAACATGGGCGCGGAGAAAAATTCCAATTCTGGACGGGGGGCGGTCGCTGAGCGGCAAAACGGCCCGCACCAATCCGTCAAAGCGCATTTCCACGCGCCGCCCGCTCAGTTCGAGGGGTGCTTTACGACCTTCTATCAGCTTGAGCTTGATGTGCCCGATGGCGGCGAGGTTGAGGACTATCTTCAACCGGAGTGGGCGAACTTGCGCTTTTTCGGAGGTTCGTGTCCGACCTCGCAAATCGGCGGTCACAGCCTTTCGGGCGCTCGCTTTGTGGTGACAGGGCCAAGTTCAGAGGCGTGTCATTTCCGGATTGGCACATCGCGCATGTGGGGCATCGGCCTTCTGCCGCTTGGCTGGGCGCGGCTGATTGATGCGGATGCCTTTGACTATCGCAATGCGCTTTGTGATGGCGCGGCAGATGGGCAATTCGCACAGTTCGATTGCCTGAGCGATATTTTGTGTGACCCGGACGCTACTCCCAAAGCGCAGCTGGCCGCGATCAACAAAGTGATGAAGCGCCTGATGCGGCCCACGCGCGACGAGGCCAAGATTGTTCGCGTGCATGACGCCTTGGTCAATGGCGATCACCTTGCTGTGGCGAGCTTGGCCGAGGCATGCGGGATGAGCATACGCACGCTTGAGCGGGTGTGCCGGCGATATTTTGGCTTCACCCCCAAGCGCCTTATGCGCCGTCAACGCTTTACCAGAAGCCTTGCCAGCTACATGTTGCACAGCGGCGCCTTGTGGACACAATCGATGGACGAAGAGTATCACGATCAGGCCCAATTCACCCGCGAGTTCAGCGAGTTCATGACGATGACGCCAAGCAAATACGCAAGCCTCGATCATCCGATCCTAGCCTCGTTCATTGAGGCAAGGGCCCGTATCTGGGGCAGCGCGGCTCAGGCGTTGGATGCGCCGGGCCAATCGCGCGACAGCGCGGATTAGAGCGGGTCAGGCGCAAGGTCATGCACGCACAGACAGGAAGTTCGGTCACGATCCGCTTCGCCTTGCCGAGTGCGCGGCTTAAGCCGTTTGTGACGACCTATTACTGCACGCAAGTCGTCGCATCGCCTGATGAGGGCCAGATCGAGGATCGCCTTCATCCCGAATGGGCAAACATTCGCTTTCTTGGCCAAGACCGGGCGCATTGCGCGATCAACGGCGGGCCTTTCGAGCCAGTTCCTGAGTTCTCTGTCACCGGGCCGACGTCGTGTTCGCCGCAATTTCGCATGGGTTCTGGCAGAAGCTGGGGCATCGGTCTTATGCCGCTTGGCTGGGCGGCCTTCTTTGCCGCGCGGGCCAGCGACTATGCCGACCGGATTGCCGACGGGGCGTGTGATCCAGCCTTCGCCGCGTTTCGTCCACTTGCGCAAAGCCTCGCGAAGAGCGACGGAGATTTCGCCGAAGAGCTTGCCCTGATTGAGGGGCATATAGAGGCAATTGCCCTTCGCCAGACCAACGATATGCGTGCGATCGAAAGGGTCAGTTCTGCTCTGGTTGATCCCAAGCTGGCGATGGTGAGCGAATTGGCAGATCGCACTGGCATGAACATCCGTTCGCTTGAGCGGCTGTCTAAGCGCGCCTTTGGTTTCACGCCAAAACTGCTTCTTCGCCGGCAACGGTTTTTGCGAAGCCTTGCCCAATTCATGCTCGACCCGTCGCTAAAATGGCTGAGCACTCTGGACGAACAATATCACGATCAGGCCCATTTCGTTCGTGATTTCAAACGTTTTATGGGTATGGGGCCGACCGATTACGCAAAACTGGACAAGCCGATTTTGATGGCCGCAGCGCAAGCGAGAATGGCGATAGCGGGCGAGGCGGTGCAGGTGCTCCACGACCCGAATCGAGGCTAATCGCTGCCGCCGGGAAAAGGTGACTGGCATCGCTGCGCAAATCTCGCTAGCGGACGCGGCTTATTGAAAGCAGATTTGATGACCGAACTGACAGATCAGAAACAATCCGCCCTTGCGGCAATCGAAGCAAGCCCGACCCTCGACGCGCTCGAGGAGCAGCGCGTTGCTGCACTTGGCAAAAAAGGCTGGGTGAGCCTGGCGCTCAAGACGCTCGGGACAATGAGCCCTGACGAGCGCAAAGAGGCAGCGCCCGCGATCCAGGCCGTGCGCGGCGAAGTGGCCGAAGCGATTGAGGCGAAGAAAGCCGAGCTTGAGGCAGCCGCTCTCGAAGCGCAGCTGGCAGCGGAGACGATTGACCTGACGCTTCCTGCGCCAGATCAGCCCAAAGGCTCCATTCACCCGGTCAGTCAGGTGATGGACGAACTGGCAGAGATTTTTGCCGATCTCGGCTTCTCTGTGGCAACGGGGCCAGAGATCGAGGACGATTGGCACAATTTCACCGCGCTCAACATGGATGAAAGCCACCCTGCGCGCGCGATGCACGATACGTTCTATTTCCCGGATAAGGCGTCTGACGGCGAGGCCTCAAATAGCGAAGCGGTAGGCCAACAAAGAAGCATGCTCCTGCGCACGCACACATCGCCGGTGCAGATCCGGTCGATGAAAGAGCAAGGCGCACCTATTCGCCTGATCGCGCCGGGCCGTGTGTATCGCTCCGATTCCGATGCGACCCACACGCCGATGTTCCACCAGGTCGAAGGGCTTGTGGTGGATGAGGACATTCACCTCGGCCACCTCAAATGGACGCTGGAGACATTCTTCAAGGCCTTCTTCGAGCGCGAGGACATCGTCCTGCGTCTGCGCCCGTCATACTTCCCCTTCACCGAGCCATCGGTCGAAGTCGACGTGGGTTATTCCAATGAAGGCGACCGGCGCGTGGTTGGCGGTCATGGCGACGAGGATGGCCACGATTGGATGGAATTGGGCGGCAGCGGCATGGTCAATCGCCGCGTGCTCGAATTTGCAGGGATTGATGCCGACAAATACCAGGGGTTCGCCTTTGGCCTCGGCATCGACCGCATTGCCATGCTGAAATACGGAATGAACGATTTGCGCGCTTTCTTTGACGGCGATCCGCGCTGGCTCGCCCACTACGGCTTCTCGCCATATGATCAGCCGACGCTTTCCGCTGGTGTGGGAGTGCGGCCATGAAGTTCTCGATCACATGGTTGAAAGATCACCTCGAAACCGAGGCGAGCCTGCAGGAAATCACCGATGCGCTCAACGCGATCGGGCTTGAGGTTGAAGGTGTCGTAGACCCTTCCCAAACCCTTGCCGGTTTTCGCGTTGCTCATGTTCTGACCGCAGAAAAGCACCCTGATGCGGATAAGCTTCAGGTGCTTAGCGTCGATACCGGCGAAGGGGATCCGGTACAGGTGGTGTGCGGCGCCCCGAATGCGCGCGCAGGGATGAAAGGCGTGCTTGGCCTTCCCGGCGCAGTGGTGCCATCGAACGGCATGGAGCTTCGCAAGGCCGCCATTCGCGGTGTCGAGAGCACCGGCATGATGTGTTCTGCGCGCGAGCTTGATTTGGGCGAAGATCATGATGGGATCATCGAGCTGCCTGACGATGCAAGCGTCGGCCACAGCTTCGCCGATTATCAGGGTTCCTCGCCTATCATCGACGTCGCGATCACGCCGAACCGCCCCGATTGCATGGGCGTTTACGGCATCGCGCGCGATCTGGCGGCGGCCGGTCTGGGCACGCTGAAGCCTGTCGCAATTCCATCTTTCGACGCATCCGGTGACTGCCCGGTCGAGGTGAGAACGGATGATCCCGAAGGCTGTCCTGCATTCTATGGCCGCGTCATCAAGGGCGTCCAAAACGGCCCATCGCCTGATTGGCTGCAACAGCGTTTGAAGTCAGCGGGACAAAAGCCGATTTCGCTTCTGGTCGACCTGACGAACTATCTGATGCTCGCCTTTGGGCGTCCTGCGCACGTTTATGACCTTGCAAAACTGCAAGGGTCGCTTTGTGCGCGCAAGGCGAAGGCGGGCGAAGAATTGCTCGCTTTGAACGAGAAAACCTACTCGCTCGATGACACCATGACCGCGATTGCCGATGAGGCGAAGGTCGTGGGCATCGGCGGCATCATGGGCGGCGAGGAAACAGGGGTGCAGGATGACAGCACCGATGTCCTTCTCGAAATCGCTTTCTTCGACCCCGCCGCGACCGGCGTGACGGGCCGCAAGCTTGGCCTTGCGACCGATGCGCGCACACGGTTTGAACGCGGTGTTGATCCTGAGTTTCTGGACGAGGGGCTTGATCTACTGACGGGCCTTATCGTCGAACTTGCTGGCGGCACGGCTAGCGAAGCGATCCGTGCTGGCTCCCCTCCAAGCGAGCCGAAAGTTGTCGCTTTCGACACCGGCCTGACCAAACGCCTTGGCGGTGTGGATGTTGCCGAAGAGGAACAGCGCACAATCCTTGAAAACCTCGGTTTCGAGGTCGCGGATGACTGGCAGGTCACTTGCCCGCTTCGCCGCAATGATATCGAGGGACCAGCGGATTTGGTCGAAGAGGTCGTGCGCATTTATGGCCTTGATAAAGTCGAAAGCGTCGCTCTGCCGCGCGTCGACGGCGTGGCGCGTCCGACGGCCAGCCCGCAGCAGATGCTTGAGCGTAAATTGCGCCGGGCTGCGGCTGGAAGCGGGCTCGATGAGGCGATCACCTGGTCTTTCCTGCCCGAGGATGTGGCCGAACACTTCACCGCCACTGATGACCTCTGGAAGCTCAGCAACCCGATCAGCGAAGACATGAAAGTCATGCGCCCTTCGCTTATTCCGGGGCTGTTGCTGGCTGCCAAGCGCAATGCCGACCGCGGCGCTGGCTCGACCCGCGTGTTCGAACTTGGTCGTCGCTATTTCAAAGGAAAGGGCGGCGCGAGCGATGAACGCGCAACTCTTGGCGTTGTGCTGGCGGGTGAGAAGACACAGCGCGGCTGGGCCAATGGCAAGGCGACCAGTTTCGATGCCTATGATGCCAAAGCAGCGGCCATCACGCTGCTTGAAGCAGCGGGCGCTCCCACGGCGCGCTTGATGGTTATGGGTGAGGCTGGTGACCAATTCCACCCCGGCCAATCCGCAACCCTGCGCCTTGGACCCAAGAACGTGCTCGCGCGGTTTGGCATGATCCACCCGGCAACACTCAAGGCGTTCGACATGGATGGCCCTGTCGCAGCGGTGGAGCTGTTCCTCGACGCGATCCCAGCCAAAAAGGCCAGCAAGGGACCTGTCAGCTTTGCCCGCCCGAGCTTCACGCCGCCTGCGCTACAAGAGGTGACACGCGATTTCGCATTCCTCGTGCCCGCCGACCTTGCTGCCGAGGATTTGCTTAAAGCGGTGCGCGGATCGGATAAGAAAAACATCACGGCAGCGCGAGTCTTCGATGTTTTCACGGGCGAAGGTGTACCCGAGGGCAAGAAATCCCTCGCCATCGAAGTGACGCTTCAGCCGCAGGATAAAAGCTTCAAGGACAAGGACCTCAAAGCCATCGCCGATACGGTTGTTGCTGCTGCGGAAAAAGTCGGAGCAGAATTGCGCGGTTGATCGAGCGAGCCGGTATTTAAGCCGGGCGGCTTGAGGCGTTTAGTCGCCCCAGCCACCTTGTTCGCGGCCAGCCGACTTGCCCCAGTCATCGCCGTATTTCTTCTCGAACCTCATCTGCTCGATATCTTGCTCCATCTCGGAAATGGTGAGCATGGCCTCGTTTGATGCCTGAATTTGGGCCTGCATCTCCGGGTTGTTGCCAATCATGGCTTTGGCAGCGGGGTTGGTCGCAAACATCATGTCAAACGAGCGTCCCTCAATGGCGGATGCGACGATCTCATTGGTGAACTGGTTCATCATATTGGCCTGATGGCTGTCCAGCTTCGCGTTCAGCGCCTTTCCATCAGGGGTCTGTGCCTGAGTGATGACGCGTGAGCCGGCGCCATCGGCCTCTACCTGATTGACGATGCGATAAAGCTCTTTGCCGGCTGAATCGGTAAGGACGATCATGACCGTATCATCGAGTGGGCGCGACACCCGAAAGCTATTGATGCTGCGTCCCATCAACGCTGTTGGCACGCGCACTTTTTCAATCGCTTTCATCACCTGTTCGGGCGACTTTTCGTAATAGGTGCCCGATTGCCCGCAGGCTGCAAAAGCCAAGGCTCCGAGGCTGGCAAGAACAAGTGCGCGCAATTTCATCTATTGAACCTTCGATTTCAGGATCCGCTCCTGTAATTGGCACAAGACCTTTAAAACGAGGCTAATGGAACGATTGGCCGCGTGAACAGTCTTTAAGAAGAACTCAAAACACGGAGATTTTTCATGATGAAACCCGCAATTGCGGCAGCCCTTTCGCTCGCCCTCATTCCAGTAAGCACCCACGCCCAGTCGGAGCCAGTCGCCCTGTCGCAAGCAGAGCGCCCAGCCTCGCAGCAAGCTCTCGATGCGACGTTGGCCGAGCTTATCGCGCTGTCGCACAATACCCAGCAGGCGCATTGGAATGCCGTTGGTGAGGAATTCTATCAGGTGCACGATCTTCTCGGGCATTTTTATGAAGCGTACGGCCTGCTGGTCGACTCTATCGCAGAGCGTTCGCGCCAGCTGGGCTATCCTGCCGATGGCCGACCCAGCAGCATTGGTGAGCGCGCGCAATTGACCGAAATGCGGGCCAGCGAAATTCGCGATGTCGAAGCGGTTGCAATGCTCGCGGGCCAGCTCAAGACGGTCTCGGACCGTTTGGGCACGCGGATAGGAACTGTGGGCGATGATCCGGTGACACAAGATATGCTGATCGAAGTCACAACCTTGATCGACAAACAGATGTGGCTGCTTGGCGCGCACACGCGCTGAGCGCCCCCACATTTAGCTAGACCATGGGGCGGGCGGCTGGTAGCCGCGCGCCACCATGACTTCCAATCGCCGCACTTTCGCGATCATCTCGCACCCAGACGCCGGTAAGACGACGCTTACCGAAAAGCTCCTGTTGCAAGGCGGGGCAATCCATCTGGCGGGCGAGGTCAAGGCGCGCGGGGACCAGCGGCGTGCGCGCTCTGACTGGATGAAGATTGAGCAACAGCGCGGGATTTCGGTCACCTCGTCGGTGATGACGTTCGAGCGTGATGGCGTGACCTTCAACTTGCTCGATACGCCGGGGCACGAAGATTTCTCTGAGGACACCTACCGCACGCTGACCGCCGTGGACTCGGCTGTGATGGTGATTGACGCGGCCAAGGGCATCGAGCCGCAAACGCGCAAGCTTTTCGAGGTTTGCCGTCTCCGCTCTGTTCCGATCATTACCTTCGTCAACAAGGTCGACCGCGAAGGCCGGCCGGTCTTCGAACTGCTTGATGAAATCGCAGACATGCTCGCCCTCGATGTGTCGCCGCAAATGTATCCGGTGGGCATGGGTGGCGAATTTCAGGGTATTCTCGACTTTGCGAGCGGCGAAGTGGTCGTGCCAGAAGGCCCATCGCGCGAGTTCAAAGGCAAGCGGGTTGCAGACTTCGACCTGCCTGAAGACGTCGCCGAAAACGTCGAGCTGGCGCAGATCGGCTATCCCGAATTCGATTTGGAAGCTTATCGCAATGGCGATTTGACACCTGTCTATTTCGGGTCTGCGCTCAAAAACTTCGGCGTCACCGAACTGATCGAAGCCATTGCCAATTTCGCTCCACCGCCCCGCTCCCAACCTGCAGGCGAGGAGGACGTCGAACCAGATCACAATGAAGTCACCGGCTTCATCTTCAAGGTTCAGGCGAACATGGACCCGAACCACCGCGACCGCATTGCCTTTATGCGGCAGGTGTCGGGCACATTTAAGCGCGGTATGAAACTGACACCCTCGGGGCTTGGCAAACCGATTGCGATCCACTCGCCGATCCTGTTCTTCGCGCAGGATCGCGAGATTGCCGACACCGCAGAGGCAGGCGATATTATCGGCATACCCAACCACGGCACATTGCGTGTGGGCGATACGCTGTCGGAGAAAAACCAGCTGCGCTTCACCGGGCTGCCCAACTTTGCGCCGGAAATCCTGCGCCGGGTGCAATTGAAAGACCCGACCAAGACCAAGCAATTGCGCAAGGCCCTGGACGATCTTTCGGAAGAGGGCGTGATCCAGGTTTTCTATCCCGAGATCGGCGCGCAGCATATCGTTGGCGTTGTGGGCCAGTTGCAATTGGACGTGCTCATTTCGCGGCTTTCGGCGGAATACAAGGTCGAAGCAGCTCTTGAAGCGTCGCCTTTTGCCACGGCGCGCTGGCTCAAGGGCGATGCGAAAGCCCTCAATGAATTCGAGAGTTTCAACCGCGCAAACCTCGCGCGTGACCGCGACGGCGATCTGGTGTTCATGGCCAAGAGCCCATGGGACGTGAATTATCAGATGGAAAAGAACCCCGAGCTTACTTTTTCCGCCACAAAGGAAAGGTAACTTGCGAGGCTTGGCCGTTCGCGGCATTGGGTATGCATGACCCAAACAGGCCCCACTTCCCAAAGCTTCATCTCACAGCGCCTCAAATTGAATTATGTCGATTGGGGCAACCACGACGCGCCGCCTCTGGTGCTTGTGCACGGGGGGCGCGATCACGCGCGCAGCTGGGATTGGGCGGCCCAGGAACTTGCCAAAGACTACCACGTGGTCGCGATGGACCATCGCGGTCACGGCGACAGCGACTGGGTTTCGGACGGCAATTACACTTCGAACGATATGGTCTACGACCTGGCGCAACTTGTGCACCAACTGGGCCGGGGTCCGGTAACCATCGTTTCTCACTCAATGGGAGGCAATGTCGCCCTGCGATACACAGCCATGTTTCCCGATATGGTGACCAAACTGGTTGCAATCGAAGGTCTTGGTCCCTCTCCGGAATGGAAAGAGGAGCAGCGCCAGACGCCATACCCCGAACGCATGCGCGAATGGATCCAAAAGAAGCGCAAAGCCGCAGGGCGGACCCCGCGCAAATATGAAAGCATCGAGGCTGCATTCGCGCGGATGATCGAGGAAAACTCCTATCTTACGAAAGAGCAGGCGCGGCATCTCACCATCCACGGCGTCAACCGCAACGAGGACGGCACCTACAGCTGGAAGTTCGATCCGCACCTCAACGTGTGGCAGGTGGAAGATGTGGCTGATGAATTCATGGAGGCGATGTGGGGCGCGATTACATGTCCAACGCTGCTGCTCTATGGGGAGAAGAGCTGGGCATCCAATCCTGAAAAGGATGGACGCATTGAGCATTTCAACACCGCGAGCGTGATCGAATTCGAAAACGCAGGGCACTGGTTACACCATGACCAGTTTGACAAATTCATGGGCGTGCTGCGCGACTTTCTCTAGCGGTTGAGGCATATTGTTATGGCTGAATTCTTCGATGCACTGAACGAAAAACACACAGCTATGATCGTGCAACAACCGGTGTTTTTTGTCGCGACCGCTGCCAGCGATGGACGCATCAACCTGAGCCCCAAGGGCTACGATGCGTTCAGAGTGCTCTCGCCCACGCAGGTTGCCTATCTCGACCTTGGTGGTTCGGGCAATGAAACCCACGCGCATGTGATGGCGGAACAGCCCGACAGGGGTCGCATCACCATCATGTTCTGCAACTTCCAGCAGCCCGCCCTTATTCTGCGCATCTATGGCAAGGGGCGCCCGGTCCTGCCGCAGGATGGCGAATGGGAAGCACTTGCGGCCAATTTCACCTTGCTGCCAGGCACAAGGCAGATTTTCGTTATCGACGTCGACAGCGTTCAGACATCGTGCGGGTGGGGTGTCCCTTTCATGAACCTCGAAGGTGAACGCGAGACGCTTCAAAAAGCTCACCGCCAATCTGATCCGGCTGAGTGGGAAGCAAAGGTGGCTGGCCGTACGTCAAGCATCGATGGACTGCCCACTCGCGCCAGCGACCGATATATTGCTGGCGAGCGATGAGTTGCCTTACATTGTTGCACGCCAGCAGCAAATTGAGGCCGATACAATCGGGAGTGCCTAAAAAATGACCAAAAGATTAAAAATAGGGCACGCGATTTGGTGCAGCTGCACAGTTGGTGTCAGCCGTGAGCGCGGATTTGGGTGGATTCCCTAGGGAAAATTGCCCTCGCTCGAAAATGGCACGCTCTTTGCTCTCTTCGTAGGCGAGCCGGAATGGCCGGCCGAAACCTACAAAAGGGGGCAAGGATGAAGTTCATCATCGCCATCATAAAACCATTCAAACTCGATGAGGTGCGCGAAGCGCTTGGTGCCATCGGGGTCGCTGGAATGACTGTATCCGAGGTCAAGGGGTTTGGCCGTCAGAAAGGTCAGACCGAAATCTACCGCGGCGCAGAATACTCCACCAACATGCTGCCCAAGGTGAAACTTGAGATTGCAGTGAGCGACGAGATCGCTGGTCAAGTTGTCGAAACCATCCAGCAGACCGCCAACACCGAAGCCATCGGAGACGGCAAAATCTTCGTTCTCGACCTCGCCTCCGCCACGCGCATCCGTACGGGCGAAGCTGGCGAAACCGCACTTTAAGTCTTGGGGAACAGGCTCATGAAAACACCTCTTTTAAAAGGCGCTGCCCTTCTTGGGGCTTCGGCGCTTATCGCACAGCCAGCCTTGGCTGCCGCGCCAGATGCGGAAGCCGTTTCCGCTGGCACGGCTTACATTTTTAACACTCTGCTGTTCTTGATCGGCGGCTTCCTCGTGATGTGGATGGCCGCCGGCTTTGCCATGCTCGAAGCTGGCCTTGTCCGCGCAAAGAACACTTCAACGCAGTGCATCAAGAACATCGGCCTCTATTCTATTGCGGGTCTGATGTTCTGGGTGATCGGTTACTCGATCGCTTATCCGGGCTTTGCCGAGGGTTCTCTCGGCCTCTTTGGCGTCGCTGGCTTCCCTTACGCAATGCAAGGCGTCGGCTCGGCAGACACTGACACTGGTTACTCAGTCGCTTCTGACTGGTTCTTCCAGATGGTGTTCTGCGCAACCACCGCTTCGATCGTTTCGGGCACCGTTGCCGAGCGTGTGAAGATCGTTCCGTTCTTCATCTTCGTAACTGTTCTCACCGGCATCATCTATCCAGTTGTTGTAAGCTGGGAGTGGGGCGGCGGCTATCTTGATAGCGTCCACGGCTTCAGCGATTTCGCTGGCTCTACCCTCGTACACTCGACCGGTGGCTGGGCAGCTCTTGTCGGCGCGATCATCATCGGTGCACGTGCAGGCCGCTATGGCGCAGACGGCAAAGTGAACGTCTTCCCGGGCGCAAACATCCCGCTCGCAACGCTGGGCACGTTCATCCTGTGGCTCGGTTGGTTTGGCTTTAACGGTGCATCGCAGCTTGCGATGGGCACTGTGGGCGATGCCTCTGACGTGTCGAAGATCTTCGTCAACACCAATATGGCAGCAGCCGGCGGTGTGGTCGTCGCGATCATCCTGACGCAGGTTATGTACAAGAAAGCGGACGTCACCATGGCGCTTAACGGCGCGCTGGCTGGCCTTGTATCGATCACTGCCGAGCCTCTGGCGCCAACCGTGGGTCAATCGATCCTCATCGGCGGCATCGGCGGCGTAATCGTGGTCTTCACCGTTCCGCTTCTCGACAAGTTCAAGATCGACGACGTTGTCGGCGCGATCCCTGTCCACCTCGTTGCAGGTATCTGGGGCACGCTGATCGTTGCCTGGACGGGTGATGCGACCTTCATGGGTCAGCTGGTTGGTGTTCTTCTCACCGCTGTCTGGGTCTCGGCTGCATCGGCTGTCGTCTGGCTCGCTCTCAAGTTCACCATCGGTCTGCGTCCTTCGGAAGAAGACGAGATGATGGGGCTCGATAAGGCCGAAATCGGCGTCGAAGCCTATCCTGAATTCGCTCGGTAAGAGCGCAAACAGTTTGGCGCAGGGAAGGACCTCTCTCCTCTCTCTCCCTTCCTTGCGCCAACCGACGTTCCTCCTGCGAACGAACAAACTCATGAAGGCCGGAGCGCGAGAAACGCTCCGGCCTCTTTTTTATGTCTCAGGTGATATGGGTTAGGCGGTTTCGGCGGCCTTGATGAAGTCGGCGCAGCGTTCGCCAATCATTATCGAGGGCGCATTGGTGTTGCCACTGACCAGCTTGGGCATGATGCTCGCATCGGCAATCCACAGCCCGTCCAGCCCGCGCATTTTGAGCGTTGGGTCCACGACCGCATCATCATCGCCGCCCATGCGACAGGTGCCCACAGGGTGATAAACGGTGTCTGCGCGCTCGCGGATCAGGTGGTCGAGCTCATCATCGTCATCGAGGTTGATAGGATGGCGATCTGTCGGGCCGAAGGCTTGCATGGCCGGTGCATCGACAATCCGGTGAGACAGCCGGACGCCGCCGCGCAAGACAGCGATGTCGCGATCATCGTCTAGGAAATTGGGATCAATCACCGGAGCCGCCGCGGCATCACCTGAACCCAGCCGTACTGTGCCGTGGCTTTCAGGACGAAGCACACAGGCGTGGAGTGAAAAGCCGTGGGTATTCACTTTCTCGCGTCCATGATCCTCGAGAACCGCCGGGACAAAATGCCATTGCACGTCGGGGGCAGGCGCACCGTCGGTGACGGTCCAGAACCCGCCGCCCTCTGCATAAGGCGTGGTCATTGGCCCGGTACGACTGCGACGATGTTCGAGGATCGCAGCGGTCATCTTGAGCGTGCCCTTGAGCGTGCCGCCAATGGGCACATCACTTTCGGTTTCCCAGCCGGACACATAGTCGATGTGATCCTGCAGGTTGGAGCCCACGGCAGGCTTGTCCAATACCACGTCGATACCGTGCTCTTTGAGGTGGTTGGCGGGGCCGATACCTGAGAGCATCAGGATCTGCGGCGAATTGAAAGCGCCTGCGGACAGCACGACACCTTTCGTTGCGTGAAGCACCTCGGACTTCTTGCCGCGCCGAATCTGCACGCCGGTAACACGCCCCTCCTCAATCACGAGCTTTTCGACCAGCGTGTTTGTGCGGATATCGATATTGCCTTGCTCGCGAATGGGCTCGACATAGGCGCGCGACGCGGACCAGCGTTCGCCATCGCGTTGTGTCACCTGATAAAGGCCGAAGCCTTCCTGTTCCTCACCGTTGAAATCGTCATTGCGCTTCAACTGGAGCTCGCCTGCTGCCTCGACAAAAGCTTCGCTGGCCGGGTTTACCCCGCGTTGGTTTGAAACGAAGAGCGGCCCGCCGGCGCCGTGATAATCATCCGCGCCGCGCTCGTTGCTTTCGGCCTTGCGGAAATAGGGCAGCACATCGTCATAACTCCAGCCGGTGCAGCCCATCGCCGCCCAGTTGTCATAGTCCCAGCGGTTGCCACGGATATAGACCATCGCGTTGATCGCGGAGGAACCGCCAAGCCCGCGCCCGCGCGGTTGATACCCGATCCGGCCGTTCAACCCCTTCTGGGGGACGGTATCAAACTTGTAGTTCGACGAATTGCGGATGAAAGGCATGAAGCCCGGCGTCTTGATGAGCATGTTGTCGTTGCGGCCCCCCGCCTCCAACAAACAAACCCGCCGCGTCCCATCTACGCTCAGACGTCCAGCAACAGCGCTACCCGCGCTGCCACCGCCAATGACGATGTAGTCAAAACTCTCCATGATCTCTCCTTCAGATAGGAGAGTTAGCAGCTTCGGCAGAGCCTGCAATCGGGTTTTGATCAGCCACTGGCTTTGCCTCAACAGGCAAGGTGCGCGTTTGACGCTGTTGCCAGCGCGCGCGGATCGTGTCGGACGTGTCGCGGCTGCCGTCGTGGGACCAGCCGGGTTCGCGCAGCAGATAAGACAGTTTTTGCTTCCATGGCGCGCGCCAGATGTCGCTCACCATGCCGATCCATTCATGAAAAACCGCATAAAGCAGGTTGAAGCTGCCAAGCTGTTTTACAATGCCATAGCGGATGGGTTCGCCGCCTTCATCGGAGCGTTGTTCAGGCTCAAAGGTGCCGAACATCTTGTCCCAGATAATGAAGACGCCTGCGTAATTCCTGTCGAGATAGCGCGGGTTGGTCGCGTGGTGGACGCGGTGGTGGCTGGGTGTGTTCATCACCGCCTCAAACCACTTTGGCATGCGGTCGATCGCCTCGGTGTGGATCCAGAACTGGTAAATGAGGTTAAACCCTCCGCAGATTGCGATCATGATCGGGTGAAAGCCCAACAGCACCAAAGGAATTGCAAACAGCAAGCCGAAGGTGAACGCCCCTGTCCAGCTCTGCCTGAGAGCCGTGGACAGATTGTAATGCTGCGAAGAATGGTGGTTCACATGGCTTGCCCACATCCAGCGGATGCGGTGCCCGGCGCGGTGCACCCAGTAATATTTGAGATCATCCAGCACAAAGCACAAAGGCCAAGCCCACCAAATGGCCCACCACTGGTCCCCCATGTCGAAGATCCGGTATTCATACGCCTCGATAAAGACATATGCCGCAAACCCGCCAAAGAGAGCGCCAGCCATCGTTGAGCCAAGGCCAAAGGCGAGACTCACAAGCGTGTCCATCGGCTCATAGGCCTCTGGCCGCCGAAACCGCGCCCAGATCATCTCGGCAAGCACTGCGACCACGAACAAGGGGACCGCATATTGGGTGGGTGAAAAGTCTGGCATTGATCGTGTCTATAACCGGTTGATTGCATCGACCCAAATCGCTGGGTTTCCAAGCGAGAGGCGGACAGGGCCAAAGCGGGGGTCACCGCAGGTAACGATGATCGCATCCACTTCCTCGCTCACGCGCGCATCGCTTGTCAAAATGCGGCCGGCAAACTGATTGCCATGACGTTTGATCAGCATGATCTGCCCCTGATCATCCGATGCAAGCGCCGCCGTGCCGCCCCTGTCAATCGCAACACGCTGCGCGTCGAATCCGTCTTCTACCTGGGCGGCAACGGCCTTTACCGATTCGTCATTTTCAAGCACGCGCTCGCCGCCCAAACGCATGGCGCGGGCAAGTGCATAGAGCGCAAAGATCGCAATCAGCGATCCTGCGAACTGCAAGAGAAGGGGGGGAATATCCATCGCAAGCCAGGCCTAATTGGGAGTGTGCGTATTAACGCGCCGCCAGCATATCCATCATCGGGCGGATCGGGCTCACATCATAGCCAGCCGACATGGCTGCCTGCGTGATCTGGTCGGGGTCGTCGCCCATCTTGGCCTTGGCCAAGGCCCAAAGGAGGGTCGAACGGGTGCCTGACCGGCAATAGGCAAGAACAGGCCCTTCGGTGTTTTCCAGCACATCGATCATGGCGTCGACCTGTTGTTCGCTAAAGCCGGAATGTCCAATGGGAACAGCGACATAAGCAAGGCCAGCCGCTGTCGCTTCCGCTTCGACGTCAGCGCTTTGAGGAGCGCCTGGCTCCTCTCCGTCAGGACGATTGTTAACAATCGTCGTGATCCCCGCTGCCTTTGCCGCCGTTACATCGGGAAGCGTTATTTGCTCACTGGCGAATACGTCTTTGGATAGGGCTTTGAAATTCGGCACAGTAAATAGGCTCCTGTTTCGAGTCTTTGATCCAGCGCGTGATTTCTCGCCGAAGCCGGATTTTGTCGTCTTGCCGCATAGATTTGACAAGCAATGATGTTGCTCGAACCTGTCACACTTGCGCGGCATAAACCATATTGAGTTTAAATCGTTCGCATAGCAGCCTTATGTGCGCTATGGTGGAACGAGAAAGAGGCACAATCAGATTCTTGATTGCGCCGCAAAAACGTTTGGCGCGGCTCGTTGCCCCCGTTGTCGGCGTTCGTGAATTTGGGCAGCGTGAGAAGGTATTTGCTCAGTTATGGGATACGATAGGGGACGTCGACGCGGTCGGGACAAGCGCGATGGTTTCGGCGAGGACGGCTTCGATCCATTTGGCGGCGGCGACGGCTACAAGCCCCCGCGCGATTTCGGAAATGACCGTGGTGGTGACCGTTTCGGCGGCGGCGATCGTTATGGCGGCGGGGGCGGCGGAGACCGCTTCGGCGGCGGTGATCGCGGTGGTTTTGGTAGTGGCCCACGTGGTGGGGGCGGTGGCCCTCGCGGCGGCGGTGGCGGTGGTTTCAACCGCATGCCCGCTCAAGTTGTCGGCACCGGCAAAGGCACAGTCAAATTTTTCAACGGTCAAAAAGGCTTCGGCTTCATCCAGCAGGAAACTGGCGGTGAGGACGTGTTCGTTCACATCAGCGCGGTTGAGCGTGCTGGACTAGAAGGCCTCGCTGAAGGCCAGGAGCTTGAATTCAACCTTGTCGACCGCGGCGGTAAGATTTCCGCGCAAGACCTCCAAATTGTTGGTGACGTCATCGAGGCACCGCAAGCTGGCGGCCCACCAAAGCGTGAGCTGACTGGTGACAAGGCAACCGGAACGGTCAAGTTCTTCAACTCGATGAAGGGCTTCGGCTTCCTCGTTCGCGATGATGGCCAACCTGACGCATTTGTGCACATCAGCGCCGTTGAACGCTCTGGCCTTTCAGAGATCAACGAAGGCGAACGCTTTGAATTCGACCTCGAAGTTGATCGACGAGGCAAGTATTCAGCGGTCAATCTGGTGCCAGTGCAGGAGTAGTCTCCTTCACCATTCAGGCCGTTTGACCAAGTGTTCGAGCTGCCTTGAAATTTCTTGCATGGCGGCTCATTCATGGGCCGCCATTTGCATTTGGCCCTATTGTTTTTGATGCGCACGCAAAATCCAGGAAAAGAGATTATGACGATATCGCCGCTTATGCCAGTTTACCCACGGTGCGGGGTCCGTCCGGCAAAGGGAGACCACTGCCACCTGATTGATGAGGATGGCACGCGCTATCTGGACTTTGCCAGCGGGATTGCGGTGAACCTGCTCGGCCACTCGCATGAGGGATTGATCAACGCGATCCAGACCCAGGCCGCCGAACTCATGCACGTCTCGAACCTGTATGGCAGCCCGCAAGGCGAAAAGCTGGCCCAGCAATTGGTGGACGCAAGCTTTGCCGACACGGTTTTCTTCACCAATTCAGGTGCCGAAGCGGTTGAGGGCGCGATCAAGGCGGCGCGCGCCTATCACCAGAATGCGGGCGATGCAGGCGATCCGGAACGTTTCGAACTCATCACCTTTGCAAACGCTTTCCACGGGCGCACCATGGCAACCATCAGTGCGTCAAACCAGACCAAGATGCACCACGGCTTCTCGCCGCTTCTTCCAGGCTTCAAATATGCCGAATTCGATGATCTGGAATCGGCGAAGGCACTGATGGGCCCCCACACGGCAGGCTTCCTTGTCGAACCGATCCAGGGCGAAGGCGGCATTCGCCCCGCTTCCGATGCCTTCATGAAGGGCCTGCGCGAACTCGCCGATGAGCATGACCTCATGCTGGTCCTCGACGAAGTGCAATGCGGGGTTGCTCGTACCGGGAAAATGTATGCCTATGAGCATTACGGCATTGAACCGGATATCGTTGCGACCGCAAAAGGGCTCGGTGGCGGCTTCCCTCTGGGCGCTGTCCTTGCAACCGAGAAAGCAGCCCGCGGGATGACATTTGGCACCCACGGCTCGACCTATGGCGGTAATCCGCTTGCCATGGCAGCAGGGAGCGCGGTTCTTGACGCAGTCGCGAACACCGAATTTCTCGACGATGTTGCAGAGAAGGGTGAGCGCATCCGCACGCGGCTCGAACAATTCATCGGCAATTACCCCGATCTGTTCGAGCTTGTGCGCGGGAAGGGTCTGATGCTGGGCATCAAGATGAAGGTCGAGAGCCGGCCGTTCTTTGTGCACCTGCGCGACAATCACCAGCTGCTCACCGTGGCGGCGGGCGACAATACGCTTCGGGTTATCCCACCGCTTGTTATCGGAGATGCAGAAATCGAAGAGTTCTTCGATAAGCTTTCAGCCGGTGCGGCAAGCTACAAATTGCCGGAAGCTGCGTGATGGCTTTTGAATTTCGTCACTTTCTCGACCTTGGCGATGCAGGTCCCGATGCAATTGCGGCCATGATTGCGGATGCGATCGACCGTAAAGAGGCGCGCGTCGACCTGCCCAAGGGCGAGGCCGACGCTGATCGCCCCCTGGCTGGGCGTGTTCTCGCATTGGTGTTCGAGAAAAACTCGACCCGGACCCGGGTGAGCTTCGATATCGCCATGCGGCAATTGGGCGGTACGGTGTTGATTCTCGAAGCCGGGTCCAGCCAGCTTGGCCGAGGAGAGACGATCGCTGACACCGCCCGCGTGCTTAGCCGTATGGTCGATGCGATCATGCTGCGTACCGACGATCACGCCAAGATCGAGGAAATGGCGCGCCATGCGAGTGTGCCGGTAATCAATGGTCTGACCGACCGATCGCATCCTTGCCAGATTGTCGCCGATCTTCTGACGGTGATCGAACATGGTAAGGCGCTGCCCGGGTTGGAGCTTGCATGGTTTGGCGATGGCAACAATGTCCTGCACTCGGTGCTTGAGGCGGCGGGCTTGATGAAATTCAACGTTCGCGTCGCGACCCCTGCCGGCTTTGAGCCTTCGCCTGAATTTGTCGAAATGGCCCGCGCAGGTGGTGCCACTGTCACCTTGACCAATTCCGCAAGTGAGGCGGCCACGGGCGCAGATGTGCTTGTGACCGACACCTGGATTTCAATGGGTCAGGCCGATGCCGATGAGAAACGCCGCGCGATGGAGCCGTTTCAGGTGAACGAACCTTTGATGGCCCGGGCAAAGGCCGATGCACTCTTCTTGCATTGCCTTCCGGCACATGTCGGGGAAGAGGTCAGCGAAGGCGTCTTCGAAAGCGACCAGTCGGTCGTCTTCGACGAAGCGGAAAATCGCATCCATGCACAAAAATCTGTGCTTTTGTGGTGCTTTGACAGGCTGGGTTGAGCCTTGTTTGGGGCTGGGGTCTTATCGAAACGCCTCTTAACCACCATATACCGCCGCGATGAACGCAACAGCTGAAACCTTCGCCGACAAAATCCTTGGCTTCACAGTGCCCGGCCGCAACGCCCGCGGGCGTTTGGTGCGTCTCGACCGCGTGGTCGATGAGGTGCTTGCCGCACACAACTACCCTCCCCCCGTCACTCATTTGCTCGAAGAAGCGCTCGTGCTTACTGCGCTTATGGGTGGTCTTCTCAAATCAGAGGGCGACGATGCGCAACTTACCATGCAGGCACAGACCAAGGTGGGCGCAGTCTCGCTACTGGTCTGCGATTATCGCGGAGGTGATTTGCGCGGCTACGCCGAGTTCGATGCCGAGCGTCTCGCGGAACTAGGAGCCAACCCCAATTTGCCTGCTCTGTTTGGCGAAGGCTATCTGGCGATCACATTCGAAACCGGTGCAGGCCAGCGCTATCAGGGCATCGTGCCCCTCGAAGGGGATGGCCTCGCTCAAGCGTGCGAATCCTATTTCAGCCAGTCAGAACAGATCCCGACGCTAATTCGCGTCGCCAGCCGTTCCGGCGGCAAGGGCGGGGTTGCTGCGGGGCTTCTGGTTCAGCATCTTGCTGACGGAGAAGAAGGGCGCGAGCGTTTGCACGTGCGCATGGACCATCCCGATTGGGAGCACGTTGCCACCATGGCGGGCTCGATTGGCCACGACGAACTGCTGGACGAGCAACTCTCGCTCGAGACGCTTGTCTGGCGTCTTTTCCATGAAGAGGATGAGGTGCGCGTCCAAGTAGGAAGCGCCTTGTCGCGAGGATGCAGGTGCAGCGCGGAGTACTATGCATCTGTCATTTCGCGGTTTCCCGAAAATGAGCGCGATGAAATGCGCAATGATTCGGGGGTCATCAGCGTCGACTGCGCATTCTGTGCGAAGACATTCGAGCTTGCAATTTAACAATTCGTCGCTGTTCAGGAACGGCTCATCGTAGATGGGTAAATTCTCACAAGGAATAGACACGGGATTAGCCGAGGTAGTCGACATGAGTGCAAGCCGAAAAATCTCTCCTATTGGCATTGTTGCCGCGCTTGGCATGGTGATGCTGGGTTTGGCTTTGCCTGTCGCTGCTCAAACCGATAGCCTCTCAATGCTTGGCGGCCTTTCCAAAGGTGAATGGACAATCAAGCATCGCGACGGCTCCGCGGATCGGAAAATCTGCGTGAAGTCGGGCCGCGAGCTTATTCAACTGCGCCACAGGGAACCTGACTGTAGCCGTTTTGTCGTCGAAGACGCGAAGAGCAAGATTACGATCCAGTACACTTGTCCCGGCAACGGCTATGGCCGCACCAATATCCGCAAGGAAACGGGTCAACTTGTGCAGATCGAAAGTCAGGGTATTGCCTCTGGTCTGCCGTTTCAGTTCGCTGCCGAAGCAAGGCACACCGGAAGCTGCTGAAGCGGGCGGCGCCCGGCCGGGATTGCCAAACGACGATTTCGCGCTTAGCCGCGTCGCCATGACATCCACTCAATCACCAGCAATCGTGCTCCTGTCAGGGGGGCTGGATTCCATGGTCTCTGCGGCCCGCGCATTTGAGGACGGTTTTGCGGTCCATGCACTGACGGTCAATTACGGTCAGCGCCACAGGGTCGAACTTGACCGCGCCAAATCCATATCTGAAAAACTGGGCCTTTCCAGCCACACCGAGATCGCTCTAGATCTAAGGGCGTTTGGCGGATCGGCCCTGACCGATGATATCGAAGTCCCGAAGACTGGGGTCGAGGACTCCATCCCTGTAACCTATGTGCCTGCGCGCAATCTTGTATTCTTGGCTCTCACAACTGCTTGCGCCGAGGCCAAAGAGGCGCGTGATATCTTCATTGGGGTGAACGCACTTGATTATTCGGGATACCCGGATTGCCGCCCGGAATTTATCGAAAGCTTTGCTGAAGCGGCGAGACTAGGAACCAAGGCCGGGGTCGAAGGCAGCCCGCTCACCATTCACGCTCCGCTCCAGCACATGACCAAAGCCGACATCGCAAAGGAGTGTTTGCGGCTAGGTTTGGACCCTGCGTGGAGTTGGTCATGTTACGATCCCACAGCAGAGGGCCTCCCTTGTGGCAGATGCGACTCGTGTCGTTTGCGCAAAAAGGGTTTTGCCGAAGCGGGAATTACCGATAGCACGATCTACGCCGATCAAGCGTAGGCATCAGCGCCTTGCTTTTCGGTGCACTACAGTTGAGGAGATAATGCGTTGAGTGATAAAGCGACCGCGCCGGCGGAGACTGAAGATAACGGTTCCGTCAGCCATGGTGAGCAGGCCGTTCCGCTCTACAGCTGGTATGCGCTCAGCGTCTTGGTTCTGGTTTACGTCCTCAACTTCATCGACCGCCAGATACTCTCGATCTTGGCCAACGACATAAAGGCAGATCTCGGCGTTGATGATGCCTATCTGGGTTTCCTCTACGGCACGGCTTTCGCGATCTTTTATGCGCTGTTCGGGATCCCCCTTGGCAAGTTGGCAGACAGCTGGAAGCGGGTGCGCTTGATGACATTGGGGCTCTCGCTCTGGTCAGCGATGACTGCTTTATCAGGATTTGCAAGAGATGCTGGTCAATTGACCGTCGCACGTATTGGCGTGGGCGTTGGCGAAGCAACCGCAAGTCCCTCGGCCTATTCCCTTATCTCTGACTGGTTCCCAGTTCGCCTGCGCGCTACCGCACTCGCGATATATAGTTCCGGGCTCTACATCGGTGGCGGCATTTCCCTCGCCATCGGCGGAATGGTGGTTGACCGCTGGAACAAGGTATTTCCTGATGGCGGACCACTTGGCCTTGCGGGCTGGCAAGCGGCTTTTGTCGCCGTCGGGCTTCCAGGATTGCTTCTGGCTGTTTGGGTCATGACCCTGCGCGAGCCAATAAGAGGCGCGATCGACGGCATTCCAACGTCAGAAGACCCTCACCCATTTCGTGGTTTTGTGCGGGAGCTAACGACTGTCATCCCAGGCTTCACTTTCTTCGGGGCGGGGTCTCGCGGTGTTGCCGCTCTGCTGATCAACATCGGCGCGTTGCTGGCGATGCTTGCAATTGGCCATGGGCTGACTTTAGCGCTGGGCACCGGGCAGGGTTTCATCATGGAAGCGATCGAAGGGGTCTTTGCCACGCAGCTTCCCGCGATCAGCGACCAATGGCTATTGCTCGCGATTGGTTATTACGCCGTTTTCAGCTGGGCCTGCGCTCTTCGGGTCCGCGACTACCCCACTTTCGCTTTGACTTGGGGGTCACCCGCTTTCCTTTGCACGATCCTTGGTTACGGAACGGTAGCTTTCGTGGCCTACGCCGCGAGCTATTGGGGGGCACCCTATGCCGAGCGCGTGTTTGAAGTCTCGAAGGCTAACCTTGGCTTTTTGCTAGGCGGAGGCGGTGCGCTGGGTGGTTTTCTTGGCGTTATTCTGGGCGGCCGAATGGCCGATGTGTTGCTCGCTAAATCCAGCGCGGGAAGGGTTTGGGTCGTTCTCTTCGGGCTCTTGAGTCCGCTGCCCTTTGCCTATGTGCAATACACGACAGAGAGCTATGTGCTCTTCACTGTTCTAAATATTGTCGTGAGCGGTCTGGCTGCCTCCGCACTGGGGGCCGCGGCAGCGGCCAGTCAGGCTCTCGTCCTTCCGCGCATGCGCGGCACTGCCACGGCTACATTCTTTCTTGCCACGACGCTTGTTGGCCTTGCGCTCGGTCCGTTTACGGCGGGGTATGTGTCGACACAAAATGGCGATGATTTGAGCGCTGGCGTTCTCTCGACGCTCTGGATTGCACCGATTGGTTTCCTTCTCCTGATTGCATCAATCAAGCTCACGCCGAAAGCTGGTAGCACCGTCATTGCGCGGGCTGCGGCGGCTGGAGAAGTGATCGAGGTAGCAGCTTGAGGACTGCGCCACGCGGCGGCGCTCAGGCGCCGTCGACTTGGCCTAAAAGCCAGTTCGGCGAAATACGCTCGGATACGATAGCGGGCCGATAATTCTCTTAAGGATACTGGGGGCAGCCCGGCTGTGTGGGCGCCTCAATAGGCAGCCCTTTGGGGTAGATGACTGCGCGATAGTCGGGTGCGTCAGTCTGATGCGGGAATAGGTCTCAAATAAGATAGACAAACGAAAAAAGGGCCGGATCGCTCCGGCCCTTTTCGTGTTTGTGATGAAGCCTAAGCTTACATGCCCGAACCTGGACCGTAAGTGACTTCAACGCGACGGTTTTGCAATTCACGCACACCGTCAGCGGTTGGAACACGTGGTTGTGTCTCACCGAAAGCTTCGCTTGAAATCCGACCAGCGGGGATACCGCGACCTGTCAGATATTCGTTTACGCTTGCGTTACGACGCGCAGCGAGTGCTTCGTTGTAAGACACGCTACCTGCACGGTCGGTGTGACCAGCAAGCATTACCGCAGCAGTACCGCAGTTCGCGTAAGCCGTGACCGCGTTGTCCAAGATCGACGCTGCGTCGGCTGTGATCACTGACTCATCGAAATCAAAGAAGACGATGTACGGGCCAGTGTTGCACGGCGTTGGCGGCGGCGGTGGAGGCGGTGGAGGCGGCGGCGGCGGTGGCGGCGGCGGCGGAGGTGGTGGCGGAGGTGGTGGCGGAGGTGGTGTCTCGCCACCGAAGTTGTAGCTCAGCGTACCCAGAAGCGAGTGCGTGACGAAAGTCGAGCTCAGGTCACGGCCAACCGGGTCGATGATGTCAACACCAGGTGCCACGAAGTAGCGATACTTAAGTCCAACATCCCAGCTGTCGCTCAGCGGCGTGCGGATACCAGCCAGCAGCTGATAAGCGAAACCAGTGTCAGAATCGTCCCAGACGCCTGGGCCGTTCGTATTCACACGACCTTCGTAGTCCACACGGGCGATACCAACACCGCCACCTGCGAAACCTTGCAGGCCGTCGTCGTCACCAAAGTCGAGAAGACCGTTGACCATGAAGCTAAGGGCGCTTGAGGTGCCGATAGCTGGACGGGTTTCTTGGCCAAAGAAATTGACCCCTTGATCGGTTCCGTTGAAGTTGAGCGGAAGACCAGCTGAGCCAGCTTCTACGTTCTCAAGATCGGCGCGACGGTAGCTTGTTTCAGTCTCAAGACGGAAGCCGCCGAAGTCGTAACCTACCGCTGCACCGACATCAAAACCTGTGTCGTGCGAAATGATAGCTTGATCCGGAGTGCCGTTAATTTCAATGTCGACGTCCTCAACGATCATCGCACCAGCATCACCTTGGATGTACCATTGGCCCTCGCGGGCCATGGCCGGTGTTGTCAGAGCCGTTGAAGCCATCGCCAAACCAATGACGAAATTGCGCATTATGGAATTCCCCTTTTTCGAGTTGAGGCGCTAGCCCTGTCTAACTTCTCGGTTTTGCACAAGCAAGCAGTCAATGCGCTCGACTGTTGCAAGATTGCCTCTAATTGCTCCTTTCTCTCGGAAAAGTGGCGGAAATTCTGGTTTCTTGCCTGATTTCAGATCGTGATCGCCGGTTTGGCTTACTCCGGGTTTGCAAAGATTCCGGCTGTTTTCAGAGCGTCGATCAAAAGGCCCAGGGTTGCCCTTGCTTCAGAATCAACAACGCTTCCACCAGAAGGTGCCAGAGGCTCAGATGCCGCGGCCCAGTCACCTGCGAAAAAGTAGGAGGTACGTGCGGTTGCATCAAAAACACTCATGCCCTGGTGCGGAGTTACGAAGGTCCAGTCCCCGCCAATACGGATTGCAATCTCGGCGTCGTGCCCGGCCCAATCACCCGTGGGATTTGCGAGAATGCGGTAGCGCGACCCTTCGACCGGATCGGCTGGTGAGGTTGCAAGCGAATCATCCACGACACCGGTGAACAGCGCATCGATTGCGGAAAATGCATGGTTGATGAAGGGCTCTTTCTGGGCCTGACCTGCGAACAGGAGCGGTAGGTCCATGTGAGTTGTCGTAGAGGGGAAAGCAATGGGGTTTGCCATGGTATGTCTCCAAGCGATCAGGATAGTGTGGCAAGCAGAAGTGCAGGTGAGGCCCCGTAAGATCCAACCTGCTTGACCCATAGATTGCCAGGTCCATGGGCTGCTAAAAGGGTGTCGCGCTCGCTTGCCGATAGATAGAACTCTGGCTCGGACACAGCCCACGAGGCGAAAGGCGTTTCAGTGGGGCCAAAACCGATCGTGTAGGATTCGTTCTCCTCGACCAGAGGCACCTCAACGCCATCGGGCCACGTCCACTGGCCTCTGGCACGCCGGGTCCAGCATAGACGCCAAGTGGCATCCGGAAGAACGCGCATGCGTGGTGAGACTGGTATTATTGCCCGTCGAGAGAGCCCCGGGTTCTCTATATCCGCAAATACCGGGTCTTGGTCCGCAAGGCCGATTGCTGCAATGCGTCCGGCATTTCCGCTAGGTACAAGAGCGGGATCGAGAAGGGTTGGTTGATCGTCCAGAAGGACTACGCTCGTGCCCGCTTCATGGCCATGAAATGCGGCTGGCTCTGTACCAGCCCTGCCTCGCAGCAGGCCGGATAATCTCCATTCTCCATTGCCGAGCGACTGGGCGCGCAGGAATTGGATGAGCTCGTTGCCCACCATCACTCTGTTTGAGCCATTGGCCAAACCAGAAACATCCGTGTTTCGGAATGCGAGGTCTGGCGCGTTAAGGGTAACGCGCATCTCGGCATTGCCTTCGATATGGGTTGCGCCAGAGATGCCGAGCGGTTCCGAAAGCGTACCGGCGATAGCTCGCAAGGAGCCGGTCGAGCCAGCTTCAACAAGTAATGCACCTTGTTCGACGAAAAGCGCCGCGCCGCGCCAGCCTGCGCTTTGAGATGTAGCAGCGACGAGCAGTGCGCGATCCGACGGAGTCGCGTTGTTCTCTGGCGGCGCTTCGAAAGCAAACAGTTGGGTCGGCGTGATGGGCTCGTCCGGAGCCGTGTTGGAAGTGCCTGCATCGCTTGCAAGTTCACCGGCAATTTCGGGAGATACTCGGTCCAGGCCCAACTCCACGCCAAGGTTGGACCATTCCCAATCTTTGACCAACCAGATCCCCGGCGTAGCCGGAAGCTTGACTAAGCTTCCAGGGCTTACTTGACTGTCGAGTTTGCCAATTCTCCAAACAATGCGTTCATTGCGCCAGCGCGCCCGGTGAGCATTGGAGTTTGCCAGTTTGCGCGCTCCTTGCGCATTCATCGCAGCGGGCAAATCAACCATAAGCTCTCGCCCGTCCGGGCGAAGGCCCAGCGCCCGTTGCACGCTGGGCTGGTAGTCGCGTTCTTCGTCGTAATACCGAAGCGCAAGGGGTTCATTTCCGATTGTTTCGCCGCGTTGCTTATGTCGTTCGGTCGCGTCTTCACTATCGCGCAGTGAAATCTGTTCAGGCAGCACGGGGATATTGTCAGCAGATGAATAGGCCGAGGACAAACGCAAACCGCTTGCATCCGTCGTGCAGACCAGTGGGTAGACCTGGTTGATCGTCGACAGGGTTGATCCGATCGCACCGCCTTCATCGGAAAACCCGAGCGCGTCTTTCAGAACAACATCGCCTGTGCCCTTTTGCGCTTCGGGGACCAATTGACTGACCGAGACAGTTTCGTGATCGGGCGCGAACACTTCGAAGGTTAGCGCAGGGATGCGATTGCCAAAGTCGCCAAGCTGCAGATCTTCGAAAACTACATAGGCCGTGTCTCTGAAAGCAGGTGTCAAATCCCCGCGATCAGCGGCTATCAACGGATCGACGGGTGTGTCGCCTGTGCCATGGTAGACGCGCATTTCACCTGCGACTTTGAGGTCTTGCGCTGCACCGCGCAGGAGATTTCCGTCGGCCCAGATCCTTCCGATCCGGTCGATTGGCGTGCTGGAAAGTGCGACGGCAAAAGATGCAGAGTAGGAATAAGTGGTGACAGATGGCTGCCCCTTTCCGCCGCCACCTTTGTTTTTTGTCTCCTGCAATTCGGTTGACCAGATGATTGTGCCCGCAACCCGCATCCGGCCAAAGTTGCGTGGCAAAGGCTGACCGTAGCTGGACGTTGTGACCGAAAGTTCCTTGAGGCGCGGTCCTTGGCGTGTTGGACCAAACAATGCCTGGTCGGCTTCGCGACCAATAAACGCGCCAATCGCGCCTCCGACGGGCCCGCCTAGTGCTGTGCCCACGGCCGTTAGGACAAGAGTTGCCATCTTAATTTCCTTTTCGCGACTGGCGTAGGCGCCAATGTGCCTGAATGGTTCCAATGGGAGGAAAGGCCTGGCGGACAACGCGCCTCAGCCCGGCATGGGCGTGTATGACTTCGCTCTTGTTTGCAGCGATCAAGACATGGTGTTGGCCCGGACCCGGCCTTGTCAGAAGAACGTCCCCCGCTTGGACAGAACCCGACGCGCGGATGAAACCCGATGCCTTCGCGCATGCAATCCAGCGGTGAAGGTCGCTGTTGCGAAGGCTATAGCCCTCGGGGACTGAAGGTGTCTCTCCAATTGCCTTAAGACTGCATGCGAGAAGGCCAATGCAATCCAGCCCGCTTTCCGGATCCCGCCCGTTCAAGCGAAATCGAACCCCGATGAAATGGGCGGCAGCGAGAGCGAGTTTTTCCCCGCGCGGTGAGTATTTGTTCACCCTAGAGCTTGACCATAGCGAGCAAGCAAATCGTTGCCTGGCAAGAATGGCTCTCCACGAAAATTGACAGCGTTCCCAAATCTGTTCGCGCAAGTAGAGAGGGTGTGGTCGCATCCTTCCCGAAGTTCGGCTGGCGTTGCGGCCAGAAGGCCAGCATCGAGTGGACGATCAAGAGCAAGCCATTCGCCATCGAAACCCACGATTGCAAACGGGATGCCGGTCTGCGGTCCGTCGAGAAACCGAATCTGACCGTCGAGAAATTCGCCAGATGCAATTCCTTCTATGCGCACCCGGTTGAGGTCTGCATCCACCTCGGCCAAGACGGCGCGCGCGGTAAAGCGCACTGCGGACAAACCACATCCGCGACCGCAGAAAGCGGCTCTGCATGTCGGACTGGTGCGGGGGACCAGATCTTGCTCAAGCACAGCTTTGGCCGAACGCAGTTCGCCAGCAAATCCTGTGCGATCATCCTCGATCCGCCCCAGGCTACCTGTGTAAAGCGCCCGCGCTTCTAGAGTTTCCCAGTCCACGACGCCGACTTCAATCGCGGCATTATCGAACAGACCGGCTGCAAGGTCGCGCTCTCGAATTGCGTCGTGGCTGAGAGCGCCCTCTACTCCTGCGTTTTCTTCCGATAGATCTGAGCTGAGCCGAATAGCGGTTGGCACCATGCCAGGCGCCGCGCGGTGACGAACGCCGCCGAAGGTCAAATCGCGATCATGGCTCGCAAAGCCCAGCGTCACACCGTCGCGCCGAAAAATGCGCCAGAACGTTGCGGCTGTATCGAGTTCGCTGTCAAAGAACGTGCGTGTCATATCTCCTCCCGCAATTCGATTAAGGGGATGCTGGGCGCTTCGCCCGCTTCAAAGTTGACGCTTGAGATATCGATACGGTCCTCGGCAAACCGGACCGGTACATCGAAAAGAAATCCTGCGCGCACCTCGGCGCCTATGGGCGGAGCGGAACCGAAGATAAGCTTTCCCTTGCTCGCAAGGACCCAATCCGTTGAGGGGATGCCGCCCACGCTCACCAAGAGGGTTTCCGCTCTTGGGCGGGTTATTGGGCGGACCTGTGGTTCTGCGCCAGTGCCATAGGTTTTGGTGAGCTGAAACTTTGCGAGTGTTCCATCACCGACCCCGAGCAATTGATCGAGCTGAGTGGGGGAACCAGTCATCGCGTTCGAGCTGTGGTCGTAGGGGTCGCTAATCCTGAAACCGCGCGCCGATCCACGCCGTGCCCGAAAAAAGCTCAGAAGTTCGCCCAATTCCGTTTCGGAGCGAATGCCCGGCCCTACATCAAAGTGGACCCGTGCATCCGCCCAGAGCGAGTTTCGCCTTTCGTGGCCGGAGGAAGTGACAGAAACGGAAGTTGAAAACTCGGGCGCAACGGAAGTCGAGCGGCCCAGAGCGAAGGGATAAATGACGTCGTCAAAGGCTTCCATTTGTTCCTCTTGGCTAAAGGGGTGACGGGTGTATCCATCGCGGTTGACCTGTGGCTGGGCCCACACATACCTGCGTTCGATTGCCCGACTGGCGGCCTCATCAAGGCCGTTGTCGATCCGAGCCCAATATTCCTCATCATCAGAAGAATTGAGGACGAAACCGGCGAGATAGTCCTGTTTTTCAATCGGATACTGCAGACGATCATCCACAAATGCGTAAGCTGATCGCCTGAGCGCGTCCGATCCTTCGGTCAGCCAATCGTAGTCTTCGAGCTGCAATCGATTAAAGGCCGGGACCGCCCATCCTGTTGGAAGATTGGCGCGGTAAAGCTCGGGCATTTCGGGGCTCAGAATAGTCGGCGTGAAAACGAGGATCATCACCTCCGATGGTCCGCCCGCAGCGCCGCGAACCGCCTCCGTCAGGTCAGCGGTCGATTGCGCGAGAAGGGCGCCAGCGTCATCGAGCAGACCAATCTGGGCAGGATCAAGAGCCTCCCGCACGTCCGAAATATCAGGCGGATTGCCTCCGAAAGCGGCACGCGCCGCATCGTCATAGAGACAAATCTCGCCCGCTGCGGTGGTCCACCACCACGGCTCGCCGATTTGCATACGGACAGGTTGAGCAGCATCGATAAGCAGATCGACAAAGTTGACGGCGCTTGATTGGAGCCAACCCATCGCCTCAGTATTAGCAGGAGAAAGAAGGCTGGAAGGCGGCACCCATCCGGTCAGGGCTGGTTCCCCACTAAGCGTACGCTGCTTCCAGCTTTCGGGGCAGTAATCGTTGAACAATTCATATGAGATCGAGGCGATCACCTCCAGATCCTCGTTTCTCGCTAGACCAAACAGATTCCTGTGCCAGTGGCTTGCCGGCTCACACAGGTCCCCGTCAGGAACAGCCAGAAGTGCGCCTGCCTGCCGCCCAAGCCGCATGAAGTGGCTCATCCCTACGTAGTGGATGAAGTCTCCGCGATAGCCGAGGCCCACGAGGTTGCGCAGAATGCGCGCTGGCGTCTGGTCGTAATTGTCATCATAGGCTGTCGCGAGCCGCTCGCCATGGACAGGCAGGCGCACATCTCCGATTTCAAGCATCGAATGTCTGCCATCGGCGACAATGTCAGACACCGTCACGCGGCCATTAAAGCGTTGAGGCAGCGGCGTGGTGCTGCCTGCAACAAATTCAGGAGACACTAGCGAAATGAACATTCGGTCGATGTCGCCCACATAAACAGGCGTGCCGGGCAGCGAGAAGCCGCTCTCAAGCTGTGAGAACGGCAAGGTGATCACCGCGTCTGTCGGCGTGCCTTGCGCGTAATTCCAGAGTCGGACGAAAGAAGTTTGCGGGTTGCCTTCAGCATCGCGTCCTTCGATCGTGAGTGTGGGGCCGTTGACTTGATCCAGCGCGACCACGCCTTCGGATTGCCAGCGGAAGCTGAGACTGGTGTTCGAATAATCGCGGTTCGTTTCGTACGCCAGAAGCGGGTGATCGAGGGTATCTTCGCTCGCCCAGATTAGCCCGACGAGTTCGCCTTCGTGGTGAAGCTCGACGTCGATCTGTAAAGAGTCTGCGCCAGTGGTGATGACCGATGCCATCGCGGGCCGCGGAAAGTTGACTGTCCAGAACCGCGGATCAAAACGCTGGATGAAAGAGGATTCTTGCCCGCGGCGTTCGCGCGCTAGCCAGTATGCCATGAGTTGCTGATCCCTGATTTACTGGGCCGAAAGCGCGCGGCGAACAGCGCTTGCAACCTGGCGAGAGGAGCGCTGCATTGCTGTGGGAGCCGAGGTTCCGCGAGGCGGCGCGAGTTGGATAGCGACACGCACTTCGCGGCCCGGCGCGGCGGCATCTTGGTTGGCGGCTATTCGACCGGAAGAGGTCGGGACAAAGAGTTCAGGCCCGTTTTCGCCGACCACATAGCCGCGCCCCGGACTGACAGGTCCACCAGTTGCCCGGCCCGGCAGGCCGAGGAGCGATCCGAAGGTCTGGGTTAAGACACCGCCGAAGCCCCCGGAACCAGTGCCGCCAAAAAGCGAACCGATCCCTGATGAGATTGCTCTTGCGGCAATGGCATCGAGCGAGCGGAAGGCGACCCTTTGGAGGTCATCAAAGCCGAGCGAGCCTCTTCTCACTGCGGACAACAACCCTCGCTCCAACACCGACCCTGCACGATCAAAGCCATCGATAAGCGAATGGTCGAGAGTGCTGCGCAGTCCCTCGATATCCGCATTGAAGCGGTCTGTGTTGGCGCGAAGATCGATCACCAGTTCGTCGAAATTGTCATCCATTGTTTTCGCGCTCCATCATCTCAGCGATTGTTTCCATCGAAGGCCCGCGCCCCTCGGCGGCGGCTTTGGGATCGCTCAAGGCGCCCCTCAGTTCAGCTGGCGTCGCGAGCCAGAATTCCGGCGCGCGCCAGCCAAGCCATTGTGCCGCCACGCTCCACCACAGCGATGCGGCAGCAGCGAAAGTGGCTTTCGGGTCTTTCTTCACGATTGGCCTTGCAGCACCTGCGAGAGGATTGCGCGGACAGGTTTGGTGGAGGTGATGAGCCCTTGCTTGAGCACGGCCCGACCCACCTCGTCGCGTGAAGGGCGCGGATCGGCATCAAGACAGTGCCAGATCAGGGCGCTTGCCTCAGACAAGGTCAAGGCGCCATCAGAGGCACGCTCGACGAGAGCGAAGAGTGAACCGATCTCTTGTTCAGCGGCGACCAGATTCTCGAAATTTGGACGAAGCACATAGGTGCGTTCGCCAAGCTCAAAAGTCGCCTCGCCCCTTTGGACATTGGCAGGCCTGCTCACGCGGGAACGACCGGGCCTGAGCTTTCAAGCTGGAGCGTGTAGTTGCGCTCACCATTGAAATCGCCCGAATAGTCGAGGCGCTGGACAAGAAAGCGACCGCGAAGACGCTCGCCGTCTTCAAACGAAAGCTCATAGTCATCGATTGTGCCCGCCAGCGCATGTGCACGCACCGAAGTTTCGGCGCCGCTACCAAGGAAAATCCCGGCGGCATTGACCGAAACCGAGCGGGTGCCAGCGCCGGACAAAAGGTCTCTCCAGCCGCCCGATTCCTTGTTGGTCACGGCGACAAGATCGCCATTGATTGACAATTGCGTGGTCCGCATACCGGCCACTGTTTCATATGTGACGGGCGATCCCCCGTCTCCGATTTTGAGCAAGAAGGCTGATCCGTTCTGCGCGGGCATATTTTCTCTCCAGAGGTAAAGTGTTCAGGGTTGAGGGGCAAAAATCCGGAAACGGAATTCAAGAAGCGCACCGCGCAAATTCCCTTCGCGCTCTTCGCTGCGGGCGCGCAGGAAACGGATCGATGCAAGCTCAAATCCGGTATGGAATGGTGGGAGGTTCAAAACGCGCTGTTCGATCGCCTCTACCAACGGGCCGTCAGCGTCAGGTTCATCAGCGCGGCTTTCCAGTTCAAGCGCAATTCGGACCTCCCGGCCGCGCCGTTCTTTCGTGCCCCAATCGGATGACGCACTTGCTGCAATGCCAAGCCAGGGCGCACTTGCGTGAACGGGAGCCTCTTCCTCAATTGCGTTGATGGAAGAGAGGTTCGGGTCATCGCGCAGCCACCGTAGGAGCTCGGAGCGTAAGTAATTTTCCATGAGCTCAACCTTGTGTGAAATCTGGCCAAAGCGACTGGGCGGAATGCCAATTGACCTCACCAGTTTGAGCGTTCTTTTGGACGCGCTCGACATGCTGATGGGCTATGCGTTTGCCGCGCTCGCGAAGCCTTCTGATGAGCGCATCATTCTGCGCGTTTGCGGCAATCATGTGAGGCGCAAAGACTTATAGGGGCGCCACAGGGCGCTCACGATTGTGGGCGGTGTCGAGGCTTTTTTCTGGTCACCTGGACGATCACGGTCGCGGTAATAATGCGCGCACAAACGGATGATCCCCTGCTTGAGAGCGGAGGGGACACCTTGCCAATCGCCGCTCGTTCCTACGCGAGCGGTTGCTGAAACATATTGACCCTCGAAGTCTTGCAAGAGAGTGATCGAGAGCCGTCCCTCCGCGCTGATTTCGACCTCGAATTGCGAGGTGTCGATCACGCTGCGATCACCGTTGTGCGCAACCAGCTCCAACGCCGAGAGCGACACCGCCGGCCGAGAGACGAGAGTCGATTTTCCAGACTTCGTCGGCAGCCGCTCCTCGACCAATTGCGACAAAAGAGCCTGGCCTGTGAAAGCTTCGCACATGGCAAGGCCTGCGTGCAAAAGGTCCGCAAGCAGAGCGTCCTCATTTGGCCGTGTAATCCCGAGCCAGCTTTTCAATTCGCTAAGGGCATCGCCGCTAACGTCAGCTGGCTCCACTATTCTCCGCTGCATTGCGGTCTCCCACATTCGAATTTCAATCCAAAGGGTGCGCCCGCGCTGCTGGCTTCTCGCTGGAGTGAAGCTTTGAGAAGAGCGGCGCGGGCGCGGGTGTGCCGGCAAGGGAGCAAGGGGGAACTCGACCTTGCCGGGAACACTTTGGGACCAGCCGGATGGTGATCCCGGTTGGGGGCATCAGGCTTCGATTTTGAGAAGCTTGATCGCGTTTGAATCGAGCACTTGTCCCCCCACTCGCTTGGTCGCGTAGAAGTGTACAAACGGCTTGTTCGAGAACGGATCGCGCAGAACGCGGGTCGCCGAATGCTCAGCGATCAGATAGCCGTGGCGAAAGTTGCCGAACGCAATCGGGAATTCGCCGCTAGCCACATCGGGCATGTCTTCCGCTTCCACCACTGGATAGCCGAGCAGTCGGTCAGGTTGGCCTTCGATCATGCCGGGCTGCCACAAGAACGCGCCATCAGAGGTCTTGAGCTTGCGAACACTCGCCAGAGTGGCGGAGTTCATCACGAAGCTTGCGCCCTGACGGTGGCCGGACTTGAGCGAATGGATGAGGTCGATAAGCTTGGCGTCTGGTGCTGTGTCGAAACCGTTGGCATCGCCTGAACCGATGTACTGAACCGTTTTGAACGGACGCACGCCATCTTCAGCGGTGCTGGTGGGGGAACGCAGGAAGCCTTCGGGTTGGTTGGTGCCAGTACCGTCGACGAATGCGGAACCCTCGGCGCGGGCGAACTCCACTGCAATTTCATTGGCGAGCCACGTTTCGAGGTCGAACGCCGCATCGTCAAGCATCGCCTGGCTGGCGGCTGGATTGGCGAAGAGGTCGCCGGTGGGCGGCGCGATTTCAGCAAAGTTAGGCGCGTCCGTTTCCGGGCGCGGGGCCACTTCGCTGACCCATCCCGAGGCAGTTCCGCCCGTAGCAACAAGCTTGCGATAGCCCGAAGTGCCGGTTTGTACGACCTGTGCGATTGCACGGATCGGGCTGATCTCGACAAGCTCGCTTGCGATCATCTCGTCGATTTTCTGCGGTACTGCAAAGCCGCCGTCTTGCGGGGAAGCGCCGTTGATCGATTTGACTTCGGTCTCGCGGCCCCGGCGAAGGTAGCCGTCAACAAAGCCTTTGACCTCTTCGCTGCGTGCAGCAGCCGCACCGCCGATGGCTGGGCGCGATGCTGCGCGTGAAACCTTGTCGAGGCGCGCTTTCACTTCATCAACGTCGGTGCGCAGCGTTTTGATGTCAGCCTCGGCCTGGTCCTGGCGAGCGACAATATCGAAGCTTTGCTCCATCTGGTCGTCTGCAACTGCCAGAGCAGCAGCGGAGCCAGTTAGTGGGGTAGAATTGGTATCCATGGGGTAGTTGGCCTTCCTGTTGGGCATAAAAAAGGCCGCCCATGATGGCGGCCCGTGGGGGGTCTTCGAAAAGGCGGTCAGGTCACAAAATGGACGCGTGCGCCGTGTTGGAGCGGATGGGTCACAAGGCTGACCTCAAGCAGATCGATCTCAGCCAATTGGCGCCCTGCCTCGGTGTGCGATGCGCGCCGCGCGCGGTAGCCGAAACTGAGGCCCGAGACCTCTCCCTTAGTGAGCATTCGGGCCGCGCGGCTGTTCGTTCGATCAATGCGTGCGACCACACGAAGACCGCGTTCGTCTTCTGTGACGCTTTCGATCTCGCCTATCTTACGGTCTGGCCTGTGTTGCCACAGTAGCGGCAGGGCCCTTGTGCGATTGGTAAGCGTTGCTGCAAAGGCTCCGGGCAAGATCGTATCACGGTCGGCATCCGGGATATTGAAGAGCCCGGCATAGCCGGCAAATCGCAAGGGCTGCTGAGCAGATATTTGCCCTGACATCACAGCAATTCCCATACGCCGAGGCGCACCGCGATGCCGATCAAAAGCAATGCAAGAAACCCGCGAATGAGCCATTCGATGAAAGCATTCCATGCGCTCGCCTTTGCATCGCGCCATGCCTGCAAAAGCTCGCGAAGTTCATCGAGATCATTTTCTGCGCCGGGATCTGCGAGGCCAAAGCGATCCAAGACCCGGTCGGTTGCGATCTCGGTGGTTTCCTCAAGGATCGCGCGCAAGGTCACGATGTCTGCGCCATCCTGATTGGCCTGCGCCATAAGGCTGGCAAGTGTATCTGAACGGGTCATTGAGCTTTGTCCTCCGCTTTAAGCCCAAGCAGTTCGCGTTTTTCGCTGCGGGTGAGAAAGTCGGCGTCGGACACTTGTTTCCAGAGCCGTTCACGGTCTTCAGAAAGCGCGGTGATGCGATCGAGGTCGATCCCGATCGCGCCATCCTTAAACCAGGGGGAAAGACCTTCCTGAAGCGCCGAGAAAAGCTTCTCAGCGAGCGGCAACAGGGTCAGTCGCCAGAGCGCGCGATTGGCTTCGCGGTAGTTTGCGTAGGTGTTGTCCCCCGGCAGCCCGAGCAGCATCGGCGGCACCCCAAAGGCAAGAGCGATTTCACGGGCAGCCGCGCTTTTGAGGGTCGCAAAATCCATATCGGCAGGCGTCATGGCCATGGATTGCCAGCGTAGCCCGCCATCGAGCAGCATGGGCCGTCCTGCATTGACTGAGCCCGAGAATGCAGCCTCAAGCTCTCCCTTGAGCCGTTCAAATTGCTCGCGGGTGAGGCCTGATCCGTCGCCCTGCTCATAAACCAAAGCGCCGGACGGGCGCGCGGCATTTTCGAGCAGAGCGCGGTTCCATTCAGAGGCCGCATTGTGGATTGCAACCGCCTGCGCGGCAGCAGCCAGAGCGCCTGCACCCATGTAATCGTCAAGCGGATGCATCGTCTTGATCTGGATAACGCTTGGCCACCCATCCTCGTCCTCAACCGGCAAAGTGATTTTTTCGCCAAGGACCGAATAATTGTATGCGCATGGCCACCCGTCGGGACCCGCCACGACGCTCACCCGGTCAGGGCGCAGAGCAAAAAGTTCTATGGGTTGACCGCTTGCATCCTTGATGATCTGCACAAAGCCATTGCCGTGCAAAAGCAGATGTGAAGCCAGTGTCTCGATCAGTGACTGGCCCGCGCTGGTCGCAGTGATAAGAGTGGCGAGCCGATCATCGTTGCTTGTGGTGGGAGCCTGTCCCACGCCTTCGGCCACAATACGCACCGCGCGTTGGGCGATGGGATTCGCGAGAAAGCCCTCACGAACGCTCCGCTCGTATTGATAAGGCTTTGGTCCTCCTCCTTCGACAAACGCCGGTGTCCAACCTTGCGCAATCCCGCGCGCTAGAGGCACGCGGGCATCCTCCCCGCCTTTGACGGCGGAGAGCAACTGATCGAGCCATGCCATTGGCAATTTCCTTTATGATTGTTGAGCGGTTGGCCCAAACGGACCTAGATCGAGCGCACGCTCGGTGTGGCCTGCGGGCCAAGCATCAATTCTGTCAGTGCCCACACCAGTGCGTCAGCGCGGTCAGGAGAGCGTCCAGGCCCAGCATATTCGCCACCGATAAGCAGCCCGCACAATTGGTCTTCAAGCGCGGGAAACGAGCCGCAATGGTAAACCCTGCCTGCTTCATAAAGCGCAGCGACCGGCTCTGCCCGGGCGACCTTGCCCCGGCTTGCATGAACCAACCGAATAGGCAGCTGCGCGTTTGCGGCTCTCAATACACTTTCGACCATCGCGCCACCCTGGTTGGCTTCGGCGACCACGCGGTCAGCATTCCATTCACCGGCTGCTGTGGCCACGCGTTCGGCCCATGCACTGGGCTTTGCACGGGCAATCGAACAATCGGCGAGCACGCGGCCGATCCCGTCCTCGCCGAGGCCAGCAACTACAATGCCGCATTCATCGCCAGACGTTGTGACGGGCGGATCAACGGCCACGACAATGCGCCGGAAGTCTTCACATTCGATGTGATCGCGGGCCTGTTCGATGGTCGAACGCCGCCACAAGGCTCCTTCGAGATCGGTGAGCATTTCACCAGCAATTTCCTGACGCGCCAGCTGTGTGCCGCCAAATTCGCTATCGATGGCCTCAAGAAATCGCCGGGGCAAATTGGCCGCATTGTCGTAGGTTGAGCCGTGAGTGAGCACGACGCTTTCGTTTTTCTGTCCATTGATCAGGCGCTGCACGATGGGCACTGCGCGCGGCGTTGTGGTCACCACAGTGCGTGGATCACCTCCTAGTCGCAGTCCCATAAGAAGATTGTCCCATGCCCGCGTTGAGCGGTCGTGTGACAGTGGCCATTTTCCAATTTCATCGCACCAGGCGTGACTAAACTGCGGTCCACGCAAACTCTCCGGTTCTGCTGCAGAAAACAATTGCGCCTGCGCTCCATTGGGAAAACGCACACGGCGCAAGGATGCTTCAAAAACGGGCTGGCGATCAGGCGGACAACAGGCAAGCAAACCACTTTCTCCTTCGACCATGACGGAACGTGCTTCCGTTAACGAGGACGAGACAAGGGCAATGCGTGCCTCGCAATTGTCTTCTGCGATCATCCGCACCCACTCAGCGCCGGCCCTTGTTTTGCCAAAGCCGCGTCCTGCAAGGATCAGCCATGTGCGCCAATCGCCGGGCGGTGCCAATTGCGGTGCCCGAGCCTGCAATCTCCAATGAAAGCGCCATTCGTTACGCTCTTCCTGGTCAAGCGCGTCTGCTACGCGTTGGCGGACGGTCTTATCTTCAAACGCGAGCCATCCCAGAGGCTGATTCAATTGCCTCTACTCTCTCTGTTCCTCTCCCGGCGGACTTGTTCGCGAATTTCTTCAACTTTGCGATCAATCGAAGCCCGTACGGCTGCAGCGGTGACATTGCGTTGCTGCGCTGTGGCGCGAGCTGCGTTTTCGCGGTGGGCCGACAGCAGTCTGATTGCATTGGCGAAGTCGTACTTGTCTTTGTTCTCGCCCTGCATCTGACCTTCGCGAAGCCTGCGCAGCACTTCCATTTCAAGATGCAGGTAGCCCTCATAAAGAGCTGCCAGCCACTGCTTTGCAAAAACGGGATCGTGCCGCCGCTTCCAATAGACAGCGCTTGTCGTGAGGCCTGCTTCGTCAGCAGACCGCGTGACGTTCGAGCTTTCGGCGAGCACCGCCAGAAACTGGTCATATTTCTCGAGGCTCGTGCGTTCTGTTTCGCACGCCGCCTCCTGATGCGAGAGAGCACTTTGGGATTTGCGCAAAGTCATTGGCCATCTCCCTGTTTTGAGGTGTCCAGACAGGGCGTTGCAAACCGATTAAAGCGTCACTCCCTGAAAGAGCGCTGCCGATCGGCCGCCGTGGCGAATCACATTTTCTCGATGTTGCACCGTTATTACCAGATAGCGTGACGATGTCAAGAAAAATCACCAAATAGGTTATTATTTGGCGTTATTATACTTTACATACCCAGCGGTTTCGGTTACACAATCTGGAAGGAGTAACCAGAATGTCGAACCTATCCGCCCCGCACTTTCACGATGAAGATGCCGCATATGCATACGTCGAGGCCCGCCTGTGGCCGAACGGTGCTGTATGCCCGCATTGTGGCGGCGTGGATCGCGTGGGCAAGCTAAAGGGCAAAACCACCCGCGCTGGCCTGTGGAAGTGCTACCAGTGCCGCAAGCCGTTCACCGTCAAGATCGGCACCATCTTTCAAGAAAGCAAAGTCCCGATGCGCGTCTGGCTACAGGCTATGTTCCTGATCGCTGGCAGCAAAAAGGGTATTTCGAGCAACCAACTTCACCGCATTCTTGGCGTTACCCTTAAAACCGCTTGGTTTATGTCTCACCGCATCCGTGAGGCCATGCGCGATGCCGATATGGACATTTTCGGTAGCGAAGGTGGCGACCTTCAAGCCGATGAAACCTATATCGGCCAGAAGGATGGCCAAGGTCGCCGCAAGGGTGGCTATGGTCACAAGATGCGTGTTGTTTCGCTTCTTGATAAGCGCACTGGCAAGGTTCGCTCAATTGACGCTAACCAGATGGTGAAAAACGAGATTGCCAATATCGTGCGCGAGAACGTCTCGCGAGAGGCAACGCTCGTTACCGATGAAGCGCAATGGTATCGGGCGGTTGGCCGTGAATATCAGGGGCATAAGGCCGTGTTCCATGGCATTGGCAACTATGTGAATAGCGGCAGCACCACTAATGACATTGAAGGCTATTTCAGCATCTTTAAGCGCGGTATGCGGGGCGTGTATCAGTTCTGCTCCGAAAAGCACCTGCACCGCTATCTCGCAGAATATGACTTCCGCTACACAAACCGTTCCGCTCGCGGCATTGAGGATACCGAACGCGCCGATCTCCTGCTACAGGGCGTAGTGGGCAAGCGCTTGACGTATGAAAGGGCTAGTGCGGCGAACTGATGCCAAAGAGAAAACGCAACGAAACAGCCGAGGAGCAAAGCGCAAGGTTCAAAGCCGAGGCGCAAAAGCTAATCGAGGATGGCAAACTAAACCCCACCGACGCGGAAAAGGCTTTGGACGCACTAATCCACCGCGCAAAGGAGTGAATTGCGACGTGGACTCTAGACGGATTCTTAATTTCTCGCTATTAGCCCACACGTGGCGAGACGCATTATGCGCCCCGCCACGGCAGGCTTAGTCTCTTCTGACGGTTTGCCACATAGGGATACTCACTTTCTAGCTGCTGCGCTTTGAACTTGGGTCTGAACTTACATCCATGAGGGCGCTCTAACGCCAATCATGGGGTGAAATGGGGGTGTGGAGGTGTCGGGAATCGAACCCGAAGCGCACAGGTGGGTAGCCGTAGCTCTGGAACCATCCCACCCCCACTAACTCAAAAGATCATCAATACGAGTTCCTGCTGGAACCCAGCCATCACCGTCGTGCGCAATTTTACCCTCCTTGCCGAGAGGAGAGACGCGCGCTCGCACCGAGTTTAGTGTTGTCATCACACCCAACTCGTCATGCAGATATTTGAGGATTTTTACTGGCGTTTTATTGCCAGCCTCAACGGCTTTGATAATCGCGTCGTTAACTGGCATTGAGTGTGTGACAGCCTGCGGTGCTACGTTCTGTGGGGCTGGGGCCGAGGCCTTCACCTCTCCAGCGTCCACACCAAGCGCGCGGAGAGCCTTCTCCACGTCCGCTAGGTCACCTTGCAAGCCCTCAAGGGCAGTCTTTATCTCTTTGTGGCGTTGCACCAGCATTTCGCGAATCGAGGACATCGTCGTCTCCTGTTTCGCAAGCCTATAAGACCCTTAATGCCTTAAGTGCAACCCCCTGAGAACAGAGTGCGACATTACCCCCCTTTCCATGCCCGATTCGGGAGGCTTTATCCACAGGCCTTTGTGGGTATGTGTTCTATAATGACGCCTATTTTTTTGAGGTTGCGTCTCTTTTGGGGCTGCCTTAGTCCCCGCTTTTCCGCTGGCCGTTCGCACGCGGATTTATTGGGATCACACGCAAATGGCTTGGCTCAGAGGATTGTACAATTGGACGCTGGAAAAAGCGGCGCACCCCTATGCGGTGGGGTGGCTGGCATTCTTCAGCTTCATCGAATCGAGCTTCTTCCCCATTCCTCCCCACCCTCTGCTGGGTCTTATGTGTCTGGCCGAGCCGAAGAAGGCGATCCGGTTTGCAACCGTATGCACTCTGGCTTCGGTTGCCGGCGGGCTTTTAGGATATGGTATCGGATACTTCCTCTACGACGCTGTTGGCGCATGGGTGATAGGTCTGCTTGGCCTTACCGAGAGTTTTCCGGTCGCTGCGTGCTACATCCGCGAACAGGGCGCGATGGCGGTCTTTTTTGCAGCAGGGACCCCCGTTCCATTCAAGCTGATGACCATAACCGCCGGGTTTATCGAAATGAACCTTGCGACATTCACCCTTGCGGCTCTCGCCGGACGATCGCTCATCTTCATGTTGGTGGGCATTCTTTTCCAGATCTTCGGCGCGCCGATCAAGGCGATCATCGATAAGTATCTGGGATTGCTTACGACGCTGTTCGTTGTGCTCGTGGTTGGCGGTTTCGTCCTGTTCACCCAATTGGCCGGGGGCGATGAGAGATCAGGAGAGGCACACATCTGCGATTCCGCGACAGATGTGAGAAGCTCCTGAGCTTTATCGGTTGGTTGGGATAGGGCGTAAGAACAGAGAGCGAGGTTGACCTACCTGAGGTAGGCCAAAAGCTCACCTCTTAGCCAGCCCTAGCGGTCGCGATATTCCGGTGGGCGCTTTTCAAGAAAGGCACGCTGGGCCTCGGTCGAATCCTGAGTTTGGGAAAGCAGCACTTGCTGGCGATCCTCCAGCGCCAATGCTGCTTCGAAACCGGGCGCATCGATATTCCGGTTGAGCGCATCCTTGCTAAGGCGCAGGCCCATGGGCGCCGTCAGAAGCATCTCATCGATGATGCCCTGCGCCGCTGAATTCAAACCATCAGCCGCCACGACGGCGCTGACAAAGCCGCTAGAAAGCGCGCGCTCGGCGTTCACGAAACGCCCTGTAAGGATCATCTCCGAGGCGAGCGAGGAGCCCACGAGGCGCGGGAGAAAATAGCTCGACCCCATGTCGCAGCCGCCCAACCCGATTTTGATGTAGGCGGCATTCATTCGGAAGTCGGGCGTGCAAAAGCGGATATCGCTCGACAGCAGAAGCGAAAGACCCCCGCCACAGGCCGCCCCTTGCGCAAGAGCGATGATAGGCTGCGGGCATGACCGCATGAGTTGCATCACGGTCGCAATGCTGCGCTGCGTGCGCCACGTGTGCTGGACCGAGCCGACACCCTCGGGCGGACGCCAGGCCTCCAGATCAAGCCCTGCACAAAACGCGCGCCCTGCGGCTTTCAAAACCACGATGCGTATCTCGTGGCGATCGTGAAGGCTGCGAAAATAGATATCGAGCGCTGCGATCAGCGCCTCGTCCATGGCGTTCAGCCAATCCGGACGGTTCAGAGTAACGGTTGCAACGCCCGCGTCTTCGTCGATCAGGATCGGGTCTGCCATGTTGCGCTTAGATGATTCCTACCGCTTTGCCTGCCCGCTCGAACATTGAGAGGATGGTTTGCACCTCTTCGCTCGAGTGTTCAGCGCAAAGCGAACACCGCAGCAACGTCATATTGGCTGGCGTTGCCGGTGGACGGGCGAGGTTGACATAAAGGCCCTCTTTCAAAAGCGCCTCCCACATCATCGCTCCTTGCGGCAAGTCGGGCATGATGACAGCGATGATCGCGCTCTGCGGCGTTTCGGTGCCGATCTTGAAGCCCAGATCGGTCAGGCCCTTGTGCAGCGTCCTCGAGTTTTCCCAAAGGTGCGCGCGCTTGTTGGCGCCGTGCATGAGTTTACGGATCGAGGTCGCAGCGGTTGCGACAACGCTTGGCGGAAGGGACGCTGTGAAGACGTATGGTCGGCACACCAGACGCATGACGTCGAATTTCGGGTGGTTGGAGACGCAGAAACCGCCAACGGTGCCGACGCTTTTCGAGAAGGTGCCGATGATGAAATCGACATCGTCGATTACGCCTTGTTCTTCGCACACGCCGCGGCCGTTTTCGCCGATGAAGCCCATCGAGTGCGCTTCATCGACCAGCACCATCGCGCCGTATTTCTTGGACAGCGCGACCATTTCCTTAAGCGGCGCCACATCGCCCAGCATCGAATAAACGCCCTCGAGCACGACCAGTTTGCCAGCATCTTCCGGCAAACGGCGCAGGCGTTTTTCCAGCGCCTCGATATCGTTGTGGCGAAAGGGCACGATCTCGGCGTTGCCCATCGCACAACCGTCATAGATCGAGGCGTGGCTGTCGATGTCGAGGATGACATAATCGCCTTTGCCCGCGATTGTCGAAATGATCCCGAGGTTCGCCTGATAGCCGGTTGAGAAGACCATCGCGTGGTCCATCGCGTAAAATTCTTTGAGTGCTTCTTCGCACTCCTTGTGGCCCTGATAGGTGCCGTTGAGGACGCGACTGCCAGTGGTGCCCGAGCCAAAGTTCTCAAGCGCATCCTTGCCCGCTTCGAGAACGTCAGGGTCGAAGGTCATACCCATGTAGTTGTAAGTGCCAAGCAGGATCGTATCGCGCCCGTTGCAAATCGCACGGGTGGGCGAAAGCACCTTTTCCATCACCAGATTGTACGGATCTTCCACCCCCGTCGCGAGGATCGTCTCGCGCAGCTGGATCATCTCGTCAAACTTGGAGAAAAGGTCGCCCTTGGGGCTTGCGGTCGTGGTCGCGGCGTCAGTCATAAATGGCTCTTATCAGCTATCCTGCAGCTTGTGCACCGCTGTGACCAATTGGCCGTAATTCTCGATCTCGGCCTGCTGGTTCATGCTGATGATGATGTCGAACTCGTCCTCGATTTCCGCCACGAAATCCATGACCGTTAGGCTGTCAAACTCGAGGTCATTGGCAAATGTCGTGGAGTTTTCGATTGTTACGCCCTTTTTGTTGAAGGGCTCAATGAGAGCGCGGATGCGTTCGTCGACTTCGGCTTCGGTCATGCAATGGGTGCTTTCTATCAAGGATACGGCGCACAGGCGCACGTGGTTGCATTAAGCCAAAGCTTGAGCGTGATGAACTTGTCAAGCTCTCAGCCTGATGGCAGACTTTCAACTTCGGGTGATATGGGGGCAATACAGATATGGCACAAGGCGGGATAGATCTGGCACGAGACGGGGCAGACAGTGCATCGGCTGGACGCGGGGAACTCCCTCGCAAATTTTCAAACCATGCGATCCATCTGGTCAGGACCGCGCAGGTTCAAACCCTTTCGCTGTCGTCCATGGCGGACAACAAGGCTTCGATCCTGATCGGCGCGACCTTTGTTGTTTTTTCAATGTCGATCACAAATCTTTTCGGTGGGGGTGCGACATGGGCCGTCCTGACGTTGGCGGCAACGGCGTTCGTATCATCGCTGTTCGCTGTGCTTTCCGTCATCCCCTCGGTTCCCAACGCCCCCAAGAACAAGAAAGATTTCAACTATCTGTTCTTTGGCCATTATGTCGCACTGGATACCGATGAATGGATTGAGGACCTGCTCGACAAATTTGAAACGGACGAAGGCCTCTTTCGCACCATGCTAACCGACATTCACCAAGGCGGTCAGGTGCTAGCCGCCAAGAAATACAAATATCTCAACTATGCCTATCGCACATTTGTTTGGGGCGTGTTTCTTACCTGGCTTGTCTTCGCTTACGAAAACCTGCTGCTCTAGACTGGCAGAAGCTCTTTCACTGCATTCATGAAGGGGATGATGGACACAGGCTTTGACAGATAACCCGCTGCTCCCGCTTCCCTGATCCGCTCTTCGTCGCCCTTGGCGGCAAAGGCCGTAACGGCAAGCACGGGGATATCTCGCAGCGCAGGGTCCTTCTTCGCCGCTTCGATCAGATCGACGCCGGAGACACCCGGAAGCTGGATGTCCATGATGATAAGATCGGGCACTGCGCCGCGTGCATTGTCCAAAACCTCGTGGCCGTCCGCCACCGGTTCGACGTCAAATCCTTGCGCTTTTAAAACATCGCAGAACAATTTCCGGTTGAGGTCGTTATCCTCAACAACCATAATTCGCTTTGTCATTAAACACGCCCGCCGTTTGCTATTTCAGAACACCTAATCGCAGGGGAAGCCCATCACAATCCCTGATCCTACCGACCCGTCTATGAAAGGCGATGTCCCTAACCAGCTTGTCAGAGCGAAGACTTTGGCGCTCGCAGCGCTCGGCTGGATCCTGCAGGATGGTGACCGGGCCGAGCGGTATTTGTCGCTCACCGGGCTTGATCCCGATGCTTTGCGAGCGGGACTGGATGACCGACAGGTCCTGGGCTCGGCGCTTGAATTTCTGGCAAATCACGAACCAGACCTTATACGCGCTGCGGAAGCGCTGGCGGTAACGCCGGAGGAATTGATAGAAATGCGAAGGATATTGTCCTGATGAGCCGGCCTCTGATTATCAGCGATTGTGACGAAGTGATCTTGCACATGGTCGCCCCGTTCAAGGTTTGGCTTGAGGAGAGCCAGGGTGTCGATTTCAACCTTGGTGGAGGCGACTTCTCCAAGGCGCTTCGTTGGCGCGAAACGGGCGAATATCTCGCGCCGGAAGACATTTGGAAGAAACTTGGCGGTTTCTTTGCCACCGAGATGGAAAATCAGAAACCCATTGCCGGGTCAATCCACGCCCTCAACACTCTTGCAGAAGAGGCGGATGTGGTCGTGCTCACCAATCTGGTCGATGCAAACCGCGACAAGCGCGCCGAGCAATTGGCGGCGCACGGGCTTCATGCAAAAGTGTACACCAATCAGGGGCCAAAGGGCCCGGCGATGGCAAAGATCATTGACGAGTTCCAACCCAGTAGAGCGCTTTTTATCGACGATCTGGCTCAGCATCACGCATCTGTGAAAGAGATCACGCCACACGTCACACGCCTTCATTTTTGTGGTGAGCCGATGATCTCATCGTCAATTCCCTGCGCCCACAAAGCGGGCCATGCCCACGCGCGGATTGACCAGTGGGACGAGGCGCTGCCGTGGCTTTCACAACAACTCAGAGAGGACGTAGCATGAGCGTTGAAAACCGTTTGAACGAACTCGGAATAAGTCTGCCACAAGCAGCGGCGCCTGTTGCCAGTTATGTGCCCGTCGTTGTCGAAGGTGGATTTGCGTATGTGTCCGGTCAGTTGCCGTTCGTGGACGGTAACCTTGTCACCGGACGACTAGGGGAAAGCGTTGACCTTGATCGCGGGATGGAGGCTGCGCGCGCTTGCGGATTGATGATTCTGGCCCAGCTCAAAGGCGCTGGCGTGCTTGAGGATGTGACCCGCGTTGTAAAGCTCGGTGCCTTCGTCAATTCGACTAGTGACTTCACCGACCAGCCGAAGGTTGCCAATGGCGCCTCCGACCTGATGCTCGAAGTCTTTGGCGACGCCGGACGCCACGCACGGGCCGCTGTGAGCGCACCGTCACTGCCCTTGGGCGCGGCGGTCGAAGTCGACGCAGTCGTCGCGCTTCGTTCCTGATCGCTGAGCCAACGACCTTGCGGCCTGCACCCGAATGGCTGACCCGGTGGGAATATGCGCATCGGGGCCTGCATTCAGCCGGAGTGCCGGAAAACTCCCTTGCCGCTGCGAAAGCTGCGATTGCGGCGGGCATGGGGATCGAATGCGATATCCAGCGCATCGCCGACAGCCATGCGGTGGTCTTTCACGATTGGCAGCTTGATCGGTTGACCGACGCTGATGCGCTGACCGATGAATGCTCATTGGCGCAGATCGAAGCGCTGTCATTGAAGGCGAATGGGGAACCGATCCCCTCGCTTGAGACTTTTCTCAAATGTGTGAGCGGTGCGGTGCCGCTTTTGATCGAGATAAAGTCCAAGCCCGGGTACGATGTGGAACAAAGCTGCAAAGCTGTCGCCGATGCGCTTCGTGACTATTCGGGCGATTTCGCCGTGATGAGCTTTGATCCGCGCGTTTCTGCATGGTTCCATGACAATGAGCCGCAAGTGGTCGCAGGGCTCGTGATGCGCGAAGACGAATACGGGCACACACAAACGCAGGAATCCCGCGAGGAAGCCTACGCCGAGGCTGCACCCGATTTCCTCGCCTATCACGTTGTCGCGCTTTCCAATCCGTGGGTTGAAAAGCTGCGCGAAAATGGCGTCCCTGTCCTCACGTGGACGGTGAATTCGGCTGAAGCGCGGGCCGAAGCCCTGAAATTTGCCGACGCCTTGATCGTTGAAGGGGAGGGGCTGGCATGAGCGAAGGGGAACTCACAGTTCGGCTGGCACCCGGTGTGGGTGAGTTTAACGCAAGCGATTGGAACGCGCTTGGCGGCGCAGACAACCCGTTCATGTCACACGAATTTCTGACGTTGCTCGAAGATTCGAACAGTGTCGGGGAGGGCACAGGCTGGGATCCGGCGCCCATTACGATCACCGGCCCAGACGGCAAACTGCTCGCCGCGATGCCCAGTTATGCCAAGGGACATTCTCAGGGCGAATATGTTTTCGACCACGCGTGGGCAGATGCTCTGCACCGCGCAGGGCGAAACTATTACCCCAAGCTACAGATCGCAGCACCATTCACTCCCGCAAGCGGTCCTCGCCTTCTCCTGTCCGATCCTGCGCTCGCTACGCACCTTCTCAAAGGGGCAGAGGTGGTGTGCTCGCAAAATGGCCTCTCGTCCGCCCACGCGACCTTTATCGAGCCCGAGCAGGTGCCGATCTTCGAGCAAGAGGGTTGGCTCATCCGTAGCGATCTTCAATTTCACTGGCTCAACCGCGATTATGACAGCTTTGACGGCTTTCTCGCCGATCTTGCATCCCGAAAACGAAAGAACCTGCGCAAAGAACGCGAAGCAGCGGTCCGGGGCCTTCGGATCGAGCGTTTGTCCGGCGATGACATCAAGCAAGAGCACTGGGACGCGTTTTGGGTGTTTTATCAGGACACCGGCGCGCGCAAATGGGGGACACCCTATCTGACGCGCGAAGCCTTCACATTGTTGGGTGAGCGCATGGGAGATCGCATTGTCCTGATCCTTGCGTTTGATGGCGACGAACCCATCGCCGGCGCTCTTAATTTCGTTGGCAAGGACGCGATTTATGGCCGCTATTGGGGCTGCACGCGTGAGGTGCGCTTTCTACATTTCGAGCTGTGCTATTATCAAGCGATCGACATCGCCATTGAGCGAGGTTTGCCGCGAGTGGAAGCGGGTGCACAGGGCGGACACAAGCTCGCCCGGGGGTATGAGCCGGTGCAGACGTTTTCTGCACACTATTTGGTGGATCCGGGCTTCCGCGAGGCGGTTGCCGATTTTCTCGAACGCGAACGCCAAGGTGTTGCAGCAGATCAGGTGTTTCTCGACCGGCGGACACCCTTTAAAAAGGGTGGGTGACTAACAAAGCTTAAGCTGCGCGGCGTTCTTCGGCGAGCCAGCGACGTGCGCGGCGCTGTGCTTCGGCGATTTCGCGGGCTGTCATTTCATCGGAAACATCGGCGCGGCAAAAGCTTGCGTCTTCGTGCCCTCTGGAAGCGGCGAGGTTGAACCATTTGTGCGCTTCTACCAAGTCGCATTCAACGCCATTCGAACCCGTCGAATAGGCGACGCCCAGATTGAACAAAGCCGCCACATCGCCTGCCATTGCATCAGCAAGATAGCCAGCGATTGCCAGATCGACTTCTCCGCTGGTTACCGCGTTAGCCTCGATCTCGTTAAGTGCTTTCCATTCCATTTCGGCATTCCCCGTTTTTAAAGTCCTAACCCCCCGGTTCGAACTATGGTGCCTAGACCTCACCGATCATGGTCAACAAATGGTTAACGGCGCGGGATTTTTGTTAACAGGTGCCGGGTGATGAGCGGAGCCAAAGCCAAGGTTTCGACGAATGCTGGTGTTTCTTATGCAGTGGCGGGGGAATCTGGCTTGCGGCGCAATGACGCCTTGCCTATAGCGCGCGCCTAGCAATGGGCTTGCCGGGCAGCTTTGCGAGTGGAAGCGCGAATTGTCTGGCCGTCTGCAACACGGGTTTTGGGATTAGAGGACCACATGTCAGCGGCGGCATCTGAAGAAATTGAAATCATCGAGAAAGCCAAGCAGCTGCTTGGCGAAGACTACGTTCCTAGCGACGATGAAGAATATATGAGTGAGCGACAACAAGCTTACTTTGAAATGCTCTTGCTCGAATGGAAACGCTCGATCCATAGTGCGGCTGGCCAAACGCTTCAGTCGCTTGCCGATGGGCCGATCCGCGAAGCTGATCTTAATGATCGCGCTTCGAGCGAAACCGACTGGGGTATCGAATTGCGAACGCGTGATCGCCAGCGCAAACTGGTGTCGAAAATCGATTCTGCCCTTCGCCGGATCAAGGAAGGCGAATACGGTTATTGCGAAGTGACCGGCGACCCGATCGGCCTCAAACGTCTGATTGCCCGTCCGGTGGCAACAATGACGGTCGAGGCGCAGACTGCTCACGAACGCCGCGAAAAGATTTCTCGCGACGACTGATTAACCTTCAAAACTGTTTCATTCTAGGACGTGATGATGGTTCGCTGCCGCTATGGTTGCGAATTTTACGACCGGTTAACCGCGCCACTGTAACAGTCCTCGTTATCGCGGTTCCTGGTGTGTCGAGGGAGGAGGCGCCAGGTGTGATTGGCTTCGAGAGTTCGGGGCTTTGAAGACGATTGGAGATCTTGCGACAATGACCGGTGTCGAGACACGAAGTGTAACGCGTGACAGCCTTTTCCTCCTTGCAAACGTGCGTGTTGAACAAAAAGGCGATCAAGCCCGCGTGCGCGTCCGCAACCTGTCTGATGGCGGGATGATGGGCGAAGGCGCGGTGCAGATCAGTCGCGGTAACCGCGTTGAAGTCGAACTCCGCAATATCGGCACTGTCATGGGCACCGTAGCCTGGGTTCAGGATCAACGCTTTGGCGTCGCTTTCGACGAAGAAATCGATTCGAACGCGGCGCGTGCACCGTCCAGCAACAGCGAACAACACACGCAGTTTTCCGGTCAAGTTTCACACGCACACCGACCTCCGCCGCCTCCCACAGCTTCGGGCAAGCTGCGCAAAATTTGATCCAGCATCGCACTGGGCGTTTTTCCGAAGCGTAATCCTTGCTAGGCAGAAGCGGTGATACGCGCCCTCCTTGCCTCTACCATCGCATTCCTGACCTTCGCTTGCGGGCCCGCAGGCGATCAAGGGCCGGTCAATATCGCGGTCATCGGTGATCGTGAGGCGTTGGATGGTTCTGGCATCAGGCTCTCGCCTGGCGAGCAACATTTGCAAGCGGCATCCAACGAAGGTCTGGTTGCGCTTGACCCTTCCGGCCAGATCGTCCCCGCAATCGCAGAGCGCTGGATCGTGACCGACGATGGCCTCAGCTACATTTTCCGTCTGCGCAACTCCAATTGGACCAATGGCGACGCGATCACCGCCAGTGACGTTCGCAGGATGTTGCAGGACCGCTTGCGCGAACTGGAGGGCACTTCGCTTGGCCTCGATCTGGCAAAGGTTGTCGAGGTGCGCGCGATGACGGGCCGGGTTATCGAAGTCCGGCTGTCCGGGCCGATGCCGCAATTCCTGCGCCTTCTGGCGCAGCCCGAGCTTGGTTTTACCTCTGGCAGGAGTGGTGCCGGTCCTATGGTGGTCGAGCGTGCAGATACCTCTCTGGTTATCGGGCTGGCGATGCTGCCACCAGAGAACCGGGGGCTTCCGGCTCGCGAGGATTGGGAAGACTCGACCCGTCCGCTCGCCGTGCAAAGCCTGCCCGCTGCGCAGGCAATTGATGCGTTTGCGAACGGGTCGGTGGATCTTGTCCTGAACGGCTCGATCGCGGATTTTCCGATGATTGAACTTGGCCCCCTTTCCCGCGGCGCGGTGCAGGTTGATCCCACAATTGGACTGTTCGGATTGATCGTTCGCAACGATAGCGGTGTGTTAGCTGACCCTCGGCGGCGCGAGGCTTTGTCGATGGCGATTGACCGCGAGGCGCTGATCCAGCCGTTCGGCCTTGGCGGCTGGGTCTCGACCACATGGATCGTGCCACCCGAATGGTTCTCTAATGGCACGCTTACTGCCAACCGCTGGCCTGGGCTCAGCATCGAAGAACGCCGCGCGGTCGCTCGCCAGCGGATTGCAGGATGGGGAGGCGGTGAGACGATCATCCGCGTTGGCCTGCCGGATGGGCCAGGGGGCGACCTCATGTTCGATGCGCTTTCTAACAACTGGCGCCAGATCGGTGTGACAGCGCAGCGCGTCGGGATCGGCGAAGGCGGAGATCTTGAATTGCGCGACCGGCTGGCGCGATATTCCTCACCGCGTTGGTTCTTGAACCAGTTGAATTGCACCATCGCGCTCGGGCTTTGCTCCGAAGAAGCAGACGCTTTGGTGCGCGATTCCCTTGCATTGAAAGACCCGGAATCCAAAGAGCTTCTCTTGATCGAAGCGCACTCCATTCTGACCGATGCCGAGGTATTTATTCCCTTGGGCGCGCCGGTCCGCTGGTCTCTCGTGCGCGGTTCAGTCGAAGGGTATCAGGCCAACCCCTGGGGCCTTCACCCCTTGTCCGCGCTTGCACTAAACCCCAATTAGAGGGGGAAGGAGTGCAAAATGAAAACCCCCACTGATCGTTCTTCGATCCTGACTCCGGTGCAACCCGATCAGAACGAAGGGCACAGGCAAGGCGCCAGTTTCCGTGCCGAGGCGATGGGCTTTACGCTTCCAACCGGCAGCGATCCGCAATCTGTGCGCGCCCGGGTGGAGGCGATGGAAGTGCTGCTCGAACGTTCCTTCCGCATTCCCGGCGTCAACGTGCCTGTAGGGCTCGATGCGATCATTGGCCTAGTCCCGGTAGTAGGCGACATCATCACAACCGCGCTTGGAGCCTACATCGTATGGGAAGCGCGCAATCTTGGCCTTTCCAAGTTCCAACTGACCCGGATGGGGGCAAACGTGGCGGTCGATGCGCTTTTGGGTCTCGTGCCGCTGGTCGGGGATGCGGCTGACTTCTTCTATCGTTCAAACACCAAGAACCTGCGCATCTTGAAAAAGCACCTCGACAAAAATCACCCGGAAACTCGCATCCTGGAAGGGTGATCGAGGGCCAGTTCCGCTCTTGCACAGTTATGGATTAACCACCGATCGCATATCGCGGCCAGTGTTGATTGTCGGGCCGCGCGGCCTTGGGGCTTACGCTTCGAGTTCGATGTCCCAATAGAGCCAGTCGCGCCAGGTTTCGTGCAAATAGTTTGGCGGAAACATCTTGCCCTGCTGCTGCAATTGCCAACTGGTCGGTCGGATCGGACGTGCCTGCACGGGCATGGCGGCCTGTTTCGGTGTGCGCCCGCCTTTCTTCATGTTGCAGGTTCCACACGCGGTAATGATGTTCTCCCACGTGGTCTTTCCGCCCAACCGGCGCGGGATCACGTGGTCGAAGGTGAGGTTCTCTTTCGACCCGCAATATTGGCACTCGAACTTGTCGCGCAGGAACACGTTGAAGCGGGTGAACGCGGGAAACTCGCTCTGCTTGACATATTGCCTCAGCGCGATGACGCTGGGGATCTTCATGTCGAGGCTGGGCGAGTGAACTTCGCGGTCGTAGCTTGCGACAATGTCCACACGGTCAAGGAAGACCGCCTTGATTGCGGTCTGCCAAGGCCAAAGGCTCAATGGATAATAGGAAAGCGGAGTGTAGTCGGCATTGAGGACGAGTGCAGGACACGCTGAGAGATGGCTGCCCGCGTCTTCTTCAGCGCTTCGATACCGCGCCGCTGTTTCGATCAGTTCGGCTTTGAACATGGGTTCACCTGTTCCTCTACTGATTGACACCGAACATGACCTAGCCGGGGTCAGAGTCAAATATGTTACATTGTGGGTATCCACAGGAACAAGCTGTGGATGGCTTGAGAGTAAGTCGTGTGGCACAGGTACGCTATGAACGCTTCCGTCGCTTCAAACCTGCCTGTTGTTACGCGCTTTGCGCCCAGCCCGAACGGGCCGCTGCATCTGGGCCATGCCTATTCCGCGATCGTCGCGCATGATTTGGCAATAAATGCGGGCGGACGGTTCCTGCTGCGGATAGAGGATATCGACGGCGCGCGATCACGCGGTGAATTGGCCGATGAATATCGCCGCGATCTCGAGTGGCTTGGCCTCAAATGGGAAGAGGTGCCCGCCCAATCCACCCGGCTCGCAACGTATGAGGCGGTTTTCGAGCGACTGAAAGCGGCGGGCCTCGTCTATCCGTGCCAATGCGCCAGAGCCGATATTCAAGCCGCTGGCGCGAATATGGGGTCTATGGGACCGATCTATCCCGGCACTTGCAAGGGGAAGGAGGTTCCCGAGGACGCGTCAGTGCAATGGCGGCTCGATCTTGAGGCGGCCGGGACAATCGCCGGCGAGTTGCAGTGGCACGACGCCATTGCAGGAGTGCAGGTTTGCAATCCGCATCTGCTTGGCGATGTGGTGATCTGGCGCCGCGATGAGCCTGCCAGTTATCATCTGGCGGCGACTGTGGATGATGCCGCTGATGGTGTGAGTATCGTCACGCGGGGGCGCGATCTATTCGAGGCAACCCACATTCATCGCCTTCTTCAGGCACTGTTGGACCTGCCCACACCCGCCTATCATCACCACGCGCTCGTGCTTGATGAAAACGGGCATAAGCTTGCCAAGCGGCGTGGTTCACCGGCTCTTGCGGCCAGACGCGAGGCGGGCGAAGATGGTCAGATGCTTGCCGAGCAACTAAGGATGCAAAAATTCGAGCTTGGAACTTGATGGCGTAAGGACCATTTATTGCCCATGAACTATTTCCTAATCGCCGTCCTGGTCGTCCTTTGTGCGCTTGTCGTGTTTTCACTCGTGCGCGGGATTGTTGCCTTCCTCAAAACAACCAAAATCGACCTTGAATCGGGCGAAGCGGAAACCGTGCCCGAGATGCAGGAAATGCAGAACAAGGCGATGTTTGCGCGGATCAAATATCAAGCCATGGCCATCGCCGTAATCGCCCTGATTGCCGTGATTGCAGGCGCGAGCGGCGATTAGAGAAGCCGCTTTCATGGTCAAAATCAACAAGATCTACACCCGCACCGGCGATGACGGGACGACCGGTCTGGTTGATGGATCGCGCCTTCCCAAGCACGCGGTGCGCATGGAGGCTATCGGCCGTGTTGATGAGGCCAATTCAGCGATTGGCATCGCTGTTTGCGCGCTCGCGAATGATAGCCACAAGGCCCTCCTGACCCGTATTCAAAACGATTTGTTCGACCTTGGCGCTGATATCGCGACCCCGTCTGAGGATGGTAACTTTGCGCCAAAGGAGATGGAACTGCGGATCGTTCAAAGCCAGCCTGAATGGCTCGAGCATCAGATTGATGCGCTGAACGCTGACCTTGAGCCGCTCGACAGCTTTGTTTTACCCGGCGGAAGCGAGGCCGCAGCCCGTGTCCATGTGGCGCGCGCTTCGACTAGAGCCGCCGAGCGCGCAATGACTGAGCTTTCCGATGAGACCGCTGTGAACCCTCAAGCGCTGGCCTATATCAACCGGCTGTCTGATTTCCTCTTCGTGATGGGCCGCGTCCTTAACAAAAATGGCGCCTCGGACGTGAAATGGGTGCCCGGTCAAAACCGGTGACGCGCTAAGCGCTAGTCAATTGGCAATACCTTCGCTAGGAGCCTTTGCTGCACTTGCGAAGGGACCTGCTGCTATGCAAAAAATCGCCGTAATCGGAGCCGGACAAATGGGCACCGGCATCGCTCAAACTGTTGCCGCCAATGGTATGCAGGTGATGCTTTCAGACATTGATCTAGCCACTGCTGAAGGCGGCAAGGCCAAGGTCGATAAAGCCGTCGCCAAATTGGTCGGGCGCGGCAAGATGGAAGCGAATGAGGCCGAAGCGTTGCTTTCCCGGATCACGCCCGTTGCAGACTATTCTCCGATGGCTGAAGCCGATCTCATCATTGAGGCGGCAACCGAGCGCGAAGAGATCAAGAACGCCATTTTCGAGGCAGCGGGCAAGGTGCTGGCGGATGATGCGATATTCGCGTCCAACACCAGCTCCATTCCGATCACGCGCATGGCGAACCATTCGCCCGATCCTGCGCGCTTTATCGGTCTTCACTTCTTCAATCCGGTGCCAGTCATGGGCCTTATCGAGGTCATTCCCGGCCTCGCAACGGCGAAGGACACCACCGATTGCGTGACCGAATTTGCGCGCGGGCTGGGTAAAGAAGTGGTGCTGAGCCAGGATGAGCCCGGCTTTGTCGTCAACCGCATCCTTCTGCCGATGATCAATGAGGCAGTGTTCGTGCTTGGCCAATCAACCGCTGGAATCGAGGATATCGACAAGGGCTGCCGCCTGGGCCTCAATCACCCGATGGGGCCATTGCAACTGGCTGACTTTGTCGGGCTCGACACCTGCCTTGATATTATCAAAGTGCTCTACAAGACCACGCGCGACAGCAAATATCGCCCCGCGCCGCTGCTGGTCAAATATGTCGAAGCTGGTTGGCTTGGCCGCAAGGCGGGCCGTGGCTTTTACGACTACACCGGTGAGGCACCCGTCCCCACACGCTAAGTCAGATTAGCCAGTGGTCTTGAGGTTGCCTCGGCTTTCGCCGCCCGGTGGCACGACCTCTGGTGCGCCCGGTGCAGTGCTCGATGTGATGGTCGGGCCACTCGAACTGTCCCGCCTGCGTCCGCCAGCGTTTCTGGTGGGCGCATTGTCCATCGCGCCGAGATCCGCAAATGGGTCTGCGGCATCGTGCGCGGAAAAACCCGGCTTTTTGGCAGTGCTAGACGGAGCAGGGGCAGCGCCCCATCCTGCGTCACCGCCAGCATCGCCCCATCCGGTCGAAGCTCCTGATGCAAAGCCAGCGTCTGCTGGCGCGGCAGGAGCAGGCGCTGCCGGTGCAGCGGCCTCGGCGGGCTCTGGTGCTGGCTGAGCGCCTGGCTTGAACTCGTTCAGCGCAACGCTCGCAACAAGCGCAATAGCCACAACTCCCCCGGCAAAGCCGAGCGCGATCTTGGGATTTCCAAAAAGCGAATTAGACATGAGGCGCGATATACCCTCGCGAGGGTTAAGGTTTGGTTTCGGACCGCTCTTGCAGGCCGTTATTCCAAACCGTTCTTGAGGTCGTATAAAAGGTCGAGCGCGTCGCGCGGGGAGAGCGCGTCGAGATCCGCCTCTTTCAGCCGCCGCGCGAGCGCCTCTTCGCTGGTTTCAGCGGGCTCTGCTGCGGCAGTGGCGGCAAAGAGCGGGAGTTCGCCAAGCCCTGCTGCCAATCCGCCTGTTTCAGTGCGCGCCGCTTCGAGCTTTTCGAGCACTTGAGAGGCCCGTGCGATGACGCCTTGCGGTACGCCAGCCAGCTTCGCCACTGCAAGCCCGTAAGAGCGGTCCGCAGGGCCTTCGGCAAGCTCGTGGAGCAGGACCAGATCGCCCTTCCATTCGCGCGCGCGCACGTGATGGAGCGAGAGTTGCTCGCAGGTTTCAGCAAGGCGGGAAAGCTCATGATAGTGCGTTGCGAAGAGGCACCGGCATTCGATTTTTGAATGCACCGCCTCGACCACGGCCCATGCGAGTGCGAGCCCGTCATAGGTCGATGTGCCGCGGCCCACTTCGTCGAGGATGACGAGGCTTTGTGATGTGGCTTGGCTGAGAATGGCGGCGGTTTCGACCATCTCGACCATGAAGGTTGAGCGGCCACGGGCAAGATTGTCCGATGCTCCCACCCGGCTGAACAGGCGGTCGACAAGGCCGATGTGAGCTGATGTTGCAGGCACAAAACAACCGGCCTGCGCCATCAGGGCAATGACGGCGTTTTGCCGCAGGAAGGTCGATTTACCGCCCATGTTGGGGCCACCGATGAGCCAGAGGCGATCATCGCCAGACAGCATGCAATCGTTGGCGACGAAGCGTTCACCCGACTTGGCAAGCGCGGCTTCGACGACGGGGTGTCGCCCGCCGACAATATTGAGCGCACCGCTTTCCGAAATTTCGGGGCGTGCCCAGTCGCCTTCGCTCGCGCGCTCTGCATTGCCAGCCGACACATCGATCCGCGCAAGAGCCGCAGCGGTGGCGGCAATCGCCTCGCGGGCCTGCGCCACAACACCGGTCAGTTCCTCGAAATGCGCCTCTTCCAAGGCCAGCGCCCGGCCGCCTGCTTCAGACACGCGCGAGGCTTCTTCGTGAAGGGTGAGCGAATTAAACCGCACCGCGCCCTTCATCGTCTGGCGATGGGTGAAACCGCTGTCGGGTGCCATCAGGGTATCTGCATGACGGCTGGGCACTTCGATGAAATAACCAAGCACGCCGTTGTGCTTGATCTTGAGCGATGAAATACCGGTTTCCTCGCGGTGGCGTGCCTCCATCGCCGCAATCGCGCGCCGCGCATTGCCAGACATTTCGCGCAGTTCATCGAGGCTGGCGTCATATCCTTCAGCGATGAAACCGCCGTTCGAACGCTCGGTCGGAGGCGATGCTACAAGCGCGCGCGAAAGCTGGTCGATCAGAGCCCCGTGGCCGGTGAGTTCGGGGAGCAACAGGTCGAGGAGGTGAGGCCGGTCCTCTTCGCCACTAAGCCAGTGATGAAGTCTCGCAGCTTCGCCCAGCCCATCGCGCACTTGCCCAAGATCTCGCGGAGAGCCTCTTCCAGCGACAATGCGCCCCAGCGCGCGCCCAAAATCGGGAAGTGCGCGTAGGCAATCGCGAAGGTTTGCCCGCTCGATCGGGCGATCAAGCCAGAATTGTACCAGAGCCAAGCGGTCGTCGATTGCCTGTTGATCGAGGAGCGGCGCGGACAAATCCTCCGCCAGCAGGCGCGATCCGGCACCACTCGAACAGCGATCCATCGTCGCGACGAGGCTCCCCGCGCGACCGCCGCCAGAGGCCTCGAGGATTTCGAGGCTGGTGCGGGTCGCCTCATCCATCGCCATACCAAGCGCGCCTGCTCTCGAGGAGGGGGGCAAGAGAAACGGCAGTTCTCCGCGCCCGACGTGGCTGAGATAGGCGATTAGGCCGCCCGATGCTGCCAGCATGGGCCGCGTAAATTCGCCAAAGCCGTCGAGGGTGGACACGCCGTGCAACGCTTTCAGCCGGTCGGCGCCTTCGTCGCTTGCAAAGACGCTGCGCGCCTGTGTCGCAGCGTCTTCGAGCGAATGCTCGAAATCCTCGGGCATCACCACTTCGCTCGGACCGAGGCGGGCTAGCGTGGCACCAAGCAATGACGGCTCGCACTCTTCGAGCTTCATTGAGCCGGTTGAGATATCGCATGAGGCAACGCCAAGCGTGCCGCGAACCTCGCACACCGCCACGAGCAGGTTCGCACGGCGTGGCTCCAGCAGTGCCTCTTCGGTGAGTGTGCCCGCAGTCACGAACCGCACGATGTCGCGCGCGACCAACACTTTGGATGACGGCTTGCCCTCGCGTTTGGCGCGCGCCTTGGCCTCGTCCGGCGTCTCGACCTGCTCGGCAATCGCCACACGCTGGCCTGCCTTGATGAGCCTTGCAAGATAGCCTTCTGCCGAGTGCACCGGCACACCGCACATCGCGACAGGCTCCCCGCCGTGTTCACCGCGCGATGTGAGCGCAATGTCGAGAATATCGGCGGCGATTTTCGCATCGTCGAAAAACAGCTCGAAAAAGTCGCCCATACGATAGAACAGAAGCGAGCCTTCGGCCTCGCGCTTGAGCGCGAGATATTGCTCCATCATCGGAGTGGGTTTGCCAGAGGATTTGCTTGAGGCGGCCATTGGACAAGGCCTAACCAGCGCGCGCGCGATTCGGAAAGGGCGGGCGGCGCACTTATCCGCCCCCATGATCCGGACCTGTGATCCGCCCGTCGATCAACTCGTATGACACCAATGTGAGATTGGGCACTATTCAACCCGTTAGAGCCAAGCTAAGGCCGAGCCTCAGACGGTGCAATTGACTGACTTATTTCATTGGCGAAATTTAAGGGGGCCTATCATGTCAGACGAACCCAAGGGCGGATTTACTGCCCGCGAAGCGCTCTTTTATCACGAGACAATCCGCCCAGGTAAGCTGGAGATCGTCGCGACCAAGCCGATGACCTCGCAGCGCGATCTGTCGCTTGCCTATTCGCCAGGCGTGGCTGTCCCGGTCGAGGCGATTGCAGCCGATCCTTCGCTTGCCGCGCGCTACACCGCGAAAGCGAACCTTGTTGCGGTGATCTCGAACGGTTCGGCGATCCTTGGTCTTGGCAATCTAGGCGCGCTTGCATCCAAGCCTGTGATGGAAGGCAAGGCGGTCTTGTTCAAACGTTTTGCCGACGTGGACTCTATCGACATCGAACTTGCGACCGAAGACCCGCAGGCCTTCATCGAGGCGGTTGCGCTGATGGAGCCGAGCTTCGGCGGCATCAACCTTGAAGACATCAAGGCGCCGGAATGCTTCATCATCGAAGCCGCGCTTCGCGAGCGCATGAACATTCCGATCATGCACGATGACCAGCACGGCACCGCAATCATCACCGCCGCTGGTCTTCTCAACGCGTGTTACCTCACCGATCGCAAGATCGAGGACGTGAAGGTCGTCGTGAACGGCGCTGGCGCTGCGGCGATTGCGTGTACCGCGCTCGTCAAGGCGATGGGCGTGCGTCACGATAATGTGATCATGTGCGACCGGAAAGGGCCGATCACGCCGGGCCGCGATAATGTCGACCAGTGGAAGAGCGCGCACGCCGTGGCGACCGATGCGACCACGCTGGAAGAGGCGCTTAAAGGCGCGGACATTTTCCTCGGGCTCTCAGCTGCCGGGGCGCTGAAGCCCGAATGGGTCGCCGATATGGCGGACAAACCCATCATCTTTGCAATGGCCAACCCGACACCGGAGATCATGCCGGATGAGGCAAAGGCCGTTCGCCCCGATGCAATTATCGCCACCGGCCGCAGCGACTTTCCGAACCAGGTCAACAATGTGCTTGGCTTCCCCTTCATTTTCCGCGGTGCTCTCGACGTGCAAGCGACCACGATCAACGAAGAGATGAAGGTCGCCGCTGCGACTGCGATTGCAGAACTCGCGCGCCAGCAAGTGCCGGAGGAAGTTGCGAGCGCTTATGGCAAGAACCAGAAATTCGGGACCGACTATATCATTCCGGCGCCGTTCGACCCGCGCCTGATCGAGGTCGTGTCTTCGGCCGTGGCGAAAGCGGCGATGGATTCGGGTGTGGCGCAGGCCAGGATCGAGGATTTTGACGAGTACAGGCACGCACTGAAATCTCGCCTGAATCCGACGACTTCTGTTCTTACCGGCGTTTACAACGAGGCGCGCGCCAACCCCAAACGCATGGTTTTTGCCGAAGCCGAGGAAGAAGTGGTGCTGCGCGCCGCGATCCAGTTCCGCGACTTTGGCTATGGCACGCCGATCCTTGTGGGCCGCACCAAGGCAGTGCTCGACAAGCTGCACCAGCTTTCCGTTTCCGATCCGCAAAGTTTCGAGATCCAGAACTCGGCCGACAGCGAGCACGTGCCTGCCATGGTCGATTACCTCTACGAGCGCCTCCAGCGCCGCGGATATACCGAGCGCGATGTGCGCCGGATGGTCAATCAGGAACGCAATGTCTTTGCCGCGCTTCTGGTTGCACTTGGGCATGGTGACGGCATGATTTCCGGTCTGACGCGTACCTATGCGCAGACGATGCGCGAGGTAAACCTTGTGCTCGACAAGAAGCCCGGCGCACTGCCCTTCGGCATTCACATGATGATCGGCAAGAACCACACGACCTTCCTCGCCGATACCACAATGAACGAGCGGCCCAGTGCAAGCGAGCTTGCCTATATTGCGCGCGAAACCGCCGCTGTGGCGCGTCGCATGGGGCACGAGCCGCGCGTTGCATTCCTGTCCTATTCGACCTTCGGCAATCCGTCGGGCCAATGGCTTGCCGATATCCGTAAAGCCGTTGGCATCCTCGACGAAGAGGGTTGTGACTTTGAATACGAAGGCGAAATGGCGCCTGACGCAGCGCTCAATCCGGCAGTGATGAAGCTTTATCCATTCAGCCGTCTGTCGGGCCCTGCCAATGTGTTGATCATGCCGGGACTGCAATCGGCCAACCTGTCCGCCAAACTCCTGCGCGAGCTTGGCTCCAACACGACAGTCGGCCCGATGCTTCTGGGTATGGAAAAGCCGGTGCAGATCGCGCCTATGACCGCGATTGCGCCCGATGTGCTGACACTGGCCGTTCTCACCGCTGCGGGGATCGTGGTCTAGGCCCGCTCCTCGTCCGCGACCCATTCGTCGAGCACGATGTAATGGTCGCGGTAGCGCCTGCGATCGACGAGCACGGGCACTGTCTGGCCTTCGAGCGTATCGGTGAGATCGATGAAGATCGGCCCGCTCACGAAGCTTGCCAGTCGTCCGGTCTTGGGGTGTATCCCTTGCGCGTGCACGCGGTAGGGATTGCGTCCATTGATGACCGTGCTGATGTCAGGCTCGCAGCGCATGAATTTCGCCTCGATCCTTTCGCCAGACCGTTTGAGCCGCGCGATCATGCTCCTGCGTTTCGCATATAGGTAGAGGATCGTGCCGCCAATCGCTCCGAAGACAAAGCCCATTGCGCCCAGGATTAGAGTGACCGCGTGCCGCTGGCCAAAGCTGTTGATGCGCGCTTTCTCAGGGTTTTCAGGGTCATAGAGCACACTCACTCTCTCGCCCCGATCAAAGGCGGGCGGATTGCTTCCCGTGCTGCTGTACAGAACGCGGCGTATTCCCTTGTCATCGCGCCATTCGACCACCGGGGCAAAGGTCGTGCTGTCATTGCCCCGGTTCCGGGTCAGATTGATCACTGTCCCTTCAGCCGTTTTCGCAATGGCTGCGTGTCGCTGATCAGAGACAAAAGACACGGTCGAAATCGCGATCAGCACCGCGCCGATGCTGCCAAAGATTCCTCCGATCCAGATCAAAAATCGCGGCATCAGTGTATGTCCTGTGAAACCAGCCGGCCGATGCTCAGGCGCTTTTCAGCTGGAGCCGGCTTGCGCGCAAGGCATTCGATGGCCCTCTCATTTGCGCCGGAAGCGGAAATACCACACTTCGTGATAGGGTTCAAGTATCATATTGATTCACAGTGGTTTTTGGTGAATTTTTGACCTCAAGAATCACTCCAGCAATCACCCAGCAATCACCGTTTCGATGTGACGATGGCGTGGATTTGGTGCCCCGACATCAGTAAGCTTTGTGGATCTTCGCGATCGCAAAGGGCAGCTTCAGGATATCGTGGTTGTCGGCGATCCACTGCTTCTGCTCCTCGCTCAGTCTGTCGTTCGACGATTTGACCTCGACGAATTTGAACTCGTCTTCGCGATACAAGAGGAGGTCGGGCCAACCGAGGTATCGGTCCCAGTAGCCCTCGACGAGATAGCGAAGTATCGATTTGATCGTCTCGAACGGCAGGATTTCGAGTAGGCGCCGTGCTCGCGCGATATCCTCAGGCCTGTGTGCCCAAAGATACTGCCGCAGCCCTTCGCTCGGCTCGAGCCAGTAGTCGAACAACCAGAGCGGATCGTCGTCGAGCAATATCTCGTCGAAATGTTCGTCGATCGCAGCGGCACGTCGTTCGGCATATCCCTTGGAGCCGAAATCGCTCGGAAGATGCGTCCAGATCATCTCACCGGGGCGTTTCTCTTCGAACGCGATGCGGTCGCCGAAGCTGACCATCCGGCACAGCGGGTCGTCGTAGCCCTGGATGAGCATCCAGGTCATGGCGCCGAACAGTACATGGAACGGTACGCTCTCGAGTTGCAAAACCTGCCAACCCTGCGCGGCATAGTGACGTGAAGCGAACTCCTCGGCGCTGATGACCTCGCTTCCGCTGACGATCTGGGCACCCTTCTTTCCGCCCTTGGCGTAGGTCGCTTCGAGTGCTTCGATCTCCACGCCGTATTGCGCGATCACCTCGGCCTGGGACTTTTCGGCAAAGGTATATTTGGGCTCGTTCGCATGCAGCGCTTTGATGTCTTCGAGGACAGTCTTCTCGAGTTGCTCGTGTGCCGAGCGGCGCTCGTCGTCACTTGCATCGGGATGTTCGACGTCCCAGTCGGCCTGTGCGGAGCGCTTGGCAAAGAAGAGTTCACGCCAGTAGTATCGCTTGATCTTGCTGGTGCGTCCGGGAATGGCTGCGGCGGGTGCCGGGTCGGCTGGCAGACCCCGGCATTCGCTGCAGATCGCTGGTTGGAACCCGTGCGTTACCGGAATGCGCTCTTGCGTTTCCAACTCACAGCCTTCGTTCAATTGATGGGCCAGAAATCGGCTGCCGAACGCCTCGTCGCATGCGCACATCAAGACCGCACCGCAATCCGGACAGCGATATTTGCGGATCAATTCGTGCTGGTTGAGGCAAACCCGGCTTGGATGTTCGCAGGTCGCGGCCGACGGCTCATTCATCATCGCTCGCCAGTCGGAAGCATGTTGCGAAACGTCCCTTGTCGGCGCCCCCCAGTCCGGCCTCGTCGAACAGAGGCTCCCAACGCGCGGCGACAATGGTCCGCAACTCTGCGATGATGGCTATTGCCTCTTCCTGGCCGAGGTCGAAAACCGCCGCTCCGGCCAGGGCGTTTTCGAGCGTGGCATTGCGCCCTTCCGGGCCCACACCAAGCACTAGCCGCCGCTCAAGTCCAACCTGCGGCTTGGGCACGACATCGTAGAGCGGGGACAGGCGCCAACCCTTGCCGTCGTGCAGGAATCCGTGGTTGCGCAGATGGTCGTCGTCATTGGTGACGAGGATGTTGAACACCATCCGCTTGAACAGTTCGTGCAGGTCCTGACGGACCTGCGTGCCGTGCTGACGTAGGGCACCAGCAAGGTCAGCATAGCTGTAGCGGCTGACTTCGCTTTCATGCGCGCCGAGCATGGTTAGGCCCGATGCAAAATGACAACGCTCCATCCGGTTGCCATGCGGGATCCGGTCGAACCGCTCGATCAGATAGATGTCGCGTTCGAACACGCGTTTGAGATCGAGCGCGGGCACGTCGAGTCCGCAGTCGCCTGCAAGGCGCATGGTGGCGTATTCCACCCGACATTCGGGAAAGCTGTCGTTGCGCGCCGGGAACTTTGCAATCCAGGGCTGGTCGCCGATTTCGGTCGCGGCTTTGGGGCGCGCGCCACCCAATGATGATCCGGCGGTCAGCAATTGTCTCAGGTTCTCGTCGAGCTCCTCGACATGTTGCGCTCGCTCGGTCGCCTCGGCCAGTTCCTCGAGCGTGAAATGTTCGCCCGGCGCATCGCCTTCGCCCCACGGCGTGATGCGCTGCGGGCGTTCGGGGGTCGGGCCGAAGGCGAGGCAACCCACGCGATATTCGCCCGAGGCGAGGATAAGGTCGATCTCGTTGGGCAGGCGATCACCCATGGCCTTGTACATGAGATACTGGCCCCAACCATCGGGTGCTGCATCGCGGATGCCGTTGAAGACGGCGAACCCCTCTTCGGTGCGGAAGGTATGGCTGCTGCCGGCCTCATGCAACGGCAGAGCGACCGGATCGATCGGGATGCGGTCTGAGCGTTCAAGATAGCGACGGCCATAGGCGAATGTCGCAAACTTGTTGCGCGGCTCGTCGGTCATGGTGAGTAGCCCGGCGGGAACCGGACCTTCGGGCAGATGCACGAAGACATAGGTGCGCACGCTCACCATGATCGATCAAAAATCCAAGTCATCGTCGTCCGAGGCATGGGTCGTTTTGGGCAATCGCGCCAGATCCTCGCTGATGCCCGCGCGATCCGTATCAGGGGCAGCGAGGCTGCCAAGGCGGGCCGTCATGCCGAATACGTGGAGCGCGCTGGCGAGGACCGCAAGGCCAACTGTAGGATCGCCGGCTTCCAGCCGCTGCAGCGTCTGCACTGACACCAGCATACGTTCCGCCATGAGCCGCTGCGGCAGTTTGCGCCGCCGCCGCGCAAGCGCAATGTCCCTGCCCAGCTGCGCGATGGCGCGCTGGCTCTGGGGCGGCAATCCGCTGGCGACTCTGGAGGCACGTGGCATGACGATATAAATGACATATCATGCCTATTCTGTCAAGTTCACATGATATGTCGTGTTTTTTATTGCTTCACTGGTCGCGATAGACACCTTCCTATTCCGCCAAACAGTAGTCCTATTTCTCAGGCACGGACTTGGCGAAGTTCGCCGCAAAGTAGTCGATCACCTCCGCCGCCTGGGTTCCCTGGCGAAACTCCCGCTGCTCTTCAAAATCAAGGCTCGGAACAAGGTGGATGAACTGGTTCTCACCATAGAGCGACATCAATTCATCCGGATCGATCCCGTCGGTTCGATGCCCGGTCATGACGTGCGTTGCTTCAAGCGCGGCACCGATCATGACGTCAGCAAGCTGGACGGCAGGACTGTCCTTTGAATCGACCTGACGCACTTCGGCAAGCTTGAGCGGGAACTTGAAGCTGGCAATCTCGGTTTGCCGGAGTTCGACCTCGTTCTCATGCTCGATCAATCGCTGCAGTAAGACATTATAGCGCTCAAGGTTCTTCGAACGATCGTGTTCGACACGGTAAGATTGGTCGGACATGACTTCCATTCGGCTAATTAACGACTGAAGCACGACCAGCGCGGCATCAGTATCGACGCCGGGAGTAGCTATGGCCGAAAGGCACGCCGGCGCGGCATATTGCGCGAGCGGACCGATGGCCTCGGGGAACTCGTGCCAATTCGTTGAGCGGGCTGCATGAACGAGTTCCCGCAGGGCATCTGCACTCTTCTCCTTCACGGCGTATTGGAAGGCTGCGAGCATTTCGTCGAATTGCGGATCGCCCAGCAAAGTTCGACCGGTCATCGTCTGCAGCGACGCCATCGCATAGTTTTGACCATCTTCGTAGAAGTTGTGGCCCAGATCATAATACCATGGCTCGACCGCATAGTCGCAAAACATGAGGACGAGCAAAAAACGCTTGTCGCACACATCGGTAACACTCTTGTAGTCGGCGAGCAGGTCGCGCAGCAGTGCAATAAGCCGGGGGCGATTACCGGGGCGCCGTGACAGGGCGCGATATTTGAGTTCGTTCGCCTGCAACTTTGGAAAATGCTCACGGATCAGGCGAGTAGCATCCTCGTCACTGATCGCGATTGCCGCCGCGCCCTGGAAGGGCTGGTCGGCATTGAGCAGGTCAAAGCCCGTATAGCCGCTCTCATCGATCCGGTAGCAATCCATGCTTCATTTAGAATGAAAACAGGCCGGGTTGACAAGAAGCTTAGCGGCGACTGACGAACACTTCCGAACGGACATAAGTCCGTCACCAAGCTCATCCCGACTGCGTATTGTCGATCGCCTCAAGCACATCCACCAGCTGCGCGCGCAGGCCGGACAGCCCGACCGCAAGCACGAGATCGCGCCTGTCAGCGAGTTCAAGCACTGCCCGCAATATCTGATCCGAGTGCCGCATCAGGATAACGAGATTGTCCGCGCTCGGGCAGTTCTTGCCGTCGAACCAGTTCCGCACCGCCCGCTCGTTGGAGTTCGTCAACCTGGCAACGGTTTTGACCGAGGAGCCGAGCGCGCCGAATTCCTCCTTCAGCGCCGATGCCAGGGCTTCACTCAGCACGGATGGCGACAGTTCCGGAAAAGTCTTTCCTGATTTCGACTGAATAATTCGGTCCTTCTTGGTGAACGACATACCTCTGATCTCCCAATAAGTTTCACGGGAATCGGAGGGTGTCATTCCCTGGCGGGAGGAAAGCACTGGGCAGATGCAGGCGAGCGAAGAACAGACCGGGCAGGAACATGACGGACCATTGGTCCGGGCGGCGCAATATGTGCGCATGTCGACCGAACATCAGAAGTATTCGACCGAGATCCAGGCCGAGATCATCGCGCAATATGCGGCGCGGCGTGGTTTCGAGATCGTCAAGACCTATGAGGACTCGGGCAAGAGCGGGCTGAAACTCGAAGGTCGTCTCGCGCTTCAACAGCTGATCGACGATGTCCGGGCAGGACGGGCCGACTTCGAGGCCGTGCTTGTCTATGATGTCAGTCGATGGGGGCGGTTTCAGGATGCTGATGAAAGCGCCTATTACGAGTTCATCTGTCGCGAGGGCGGGATCATCGTCCACTATTGCGCCGAACAGTTCGAGAATGATGGCAGCCTGAGCGCCACAATCATCAAAAGCATGAAGCGGGCCATGGCCGGTGAATATAGCCGGGAACTGTCCGCCAAGGTCTTCACCGGGCAATGCCGCCTGATCCGACTTGGCTATCGCCAGGGCGGTCCCGCTGGCTATGGCCTCCGCCGCGTGCTGGTCGACGAGCACGGGCAGGTGAAGGCCGAACTGGCCCGCGGCGAGCACAAGAGCCTGCAAACCGATCGGGTCATTTTGCAACCGGGGCCGCCAGAGGAGGTCGAGACAGTCCAGCGCCTCTACCGCATGTTCGTGGTGCAGCAGAGAAGCGAAAGCGAGATCGCAGAAGTACTCAATGGCGAAGGGCTTCGGACCGACCTTGGCCGCGAGTGGACACGCGGAACCGTCCACCAGATCCTGACCAATGAGAAATACATCGGCAACAATGCCTACAACCGCATTTCCTACAAGCTGAAGGCGAAGCGCGTCGCCAATCCGCCCGACATGTGGGTGCGGCAGGATGGTGCCTTCGAGCCGATCGTCGAGCAGGACTTCTTCGATGCAGCACAGCGCATCATCCAGGAACGCTCGCGCCGTTTCACAGACCAGGAACTGCTCGATCGGCTATCGGAGCTCTTTGCCGACAAGGGCTGGTTGTCGGGCGTCATCATCGACGAATTGGAGGACATGCCGTCGAGTTCGACCTTCCGGCATCGCTTCGGCAGCCTGACCCGCGCATACGAGCTGGTCGGGTACACGCCGTCGCGAGACTACAGCTATATCGAAATCAACCGGGCGCTGCGTGCCATGCATCCGGACATCGTCGCGTCGGTCATCGGCGACATCGAAGCGCAGGGCGGCGCAGTCGAGCGCGATCCAGTGTCCGATCTGTTGCGGGTCAATGAGGAGTTCACGGTCGCACTGGTCATTGCCCGCTGCCATGTATCACAGGCTGGCGGGATGCGATGGAAGGTCCGTTTCGACAGCGGCCTGCGACCGGACCTGACTATCGCGGTGCGGATGGAGGACGACAACCGTACGGTGCGCGACTACTAATTGTTCCCCTGGCTTGACCTCAGCCGGACACCGAAGCTGCGCCTCGCGCCCGACAATGGCATCCTGCTCGATGCCTTCCGCTACGACAGCCTCGATGCCTTCATCGAACTGATCCGCCGCGCCTCGCTGAGGAAAGCGGCATGAGCGACGCGGCTACCGAAATCCGGCAAGTGCCGATTGATCTCATCACTGTGCTCAATCCGCGTGTGCGCAACAAGCGGGTGTTTCAGGAACTGGTCGATTCCATCGCTGCGCTTGGCCTTAAGAAGCCGATCACTGTGAGCTGGCCTTCCCCCCGGAAAGTGGTCCGTTTTGAGAGTTAGGATTTCGGCTATTTACGGCTTGAAAGGAGCTGATGAATGGCACGGAAGAGATACACGCCAGAGCAGATTATTGCGATGCTGCG
>Ga0194024_1000007_pt1 | contig 108768 bp, 136 predicted proteins | sample IW13Sep16_MG_FD_140337 | JGI IMG/M metagenome (GOLD analysis project Ga0194024, IMG submission 140337) | Freshwater microbial communities from the Broadkill River, Lewes, Delaware, United States - IW13Sep16_MG | ecosystem: Environmental > Aquatic > Freshwater > River | place: USA: Delaware...
ACATTGCCGCTCGCGGCGACCGTGATCACCTCGCCATAACCCGCTTTCGCCATGGCCGCCTTGAGGTCCGCCATCTTCACCCGGTTGCCGCCGATATTGATCGAACCGAGCAGAGCGAGATAAAGGCTCACGCGTCGAGGCCGGTGTTGGTCGGACTTGGCCGAGAGGTAGGCAGCGCGGTCGAGGTCGCGCGCGCCATCAGCTTGCCATCCTCGGAATAAAGCTCGCCTTCAAGGATGACGACCTTGCGCCCTCCCTTCACCACGCGCCCCTTGCCGATAAGTGGACCTTCGGGGATGAGGCGGATGAGGCTCATCGAAATCTCAAGATTAAGTGGCGCCATCTCGCCCTTGGTCGCGGCCACGTAAGCATAGCCCATCACATCGTCGAGATAGCCTGCAACCAGCCCGCCCTGCACCCCGCCGCGCCATGTCGTCATTTCGCTACGCACGGTGAAGTGCATGGTCGCGGTCTGCGTCGCTTCGTCGAAGGAGACGAATTCAGAGCCGAGCAGATTGGAATGCGGAGACCCTTCAGCCCCCGCCTGGATTTGATCACGCCAAGTCACGCTATCCCCCGTGTGTTCACGACCCCATGGACGGGGATCGAACCCGCCAAACTCTCATCCGCTGACAAAAGCCCCCCGCCGACCGGGTCAGGACCCAACCTAGCCAACCTCGAGCGTGCGCTCACGTTCTTCGACTTCGAAGACTTCAAGCTGGTCGCCCGGCTTGATATCGTTCGTATCCTCCAGAACAACGCCGCATTCTAGCCCTGAGCGGACTTCGTCCACGTCGTCCTTGAAGCGGCGCAAGCTTGCGATGGTCGTTGCCGAGACAATGACATCGTCGCGGGTGAGACGCGCGAACAGGCCTTTGCGGATAACGCCCTCTTCGACGAGGAGACCAGCGGCCTTGTCCTTCTTGCCCGAACGGAACACCTCTTTGACCTGAGCACGACCAACGACGGTCTCGATCCGCTCTGGACCAAGCTCGCCTGCCATCTCTTTCGCCACGTCTTCGGTGAGGTGATAGATCACATCGTAATACATCATCCGCACACCGTCGCGCTTGACCAGCTCGCGTGCCTTCGCATTCGGACGAACGCCAAAACCGATGATCGGAGCGTTAGAAGCCGCTGCCAATGTCACATCGCTTTCGGTGATCGCACCGACGCCAGCGTGAAGGACGCGCGCCTTGATCTCATCGTTCGAGATATTGTGCAGCGCGTTAACGATTGCTTCGACCGAACCTTGCACGTCGGCTTTGACCAGAACCGGCCATTCGATGACGTTCGACGCCAAATTGTTGAACATCGTATCGAACGACGTTGGCGCAAGCGCAGTACGCTTCTCGGTCGCCTTTTCCTGACGGTATTGAGCGACTTCGCGGGCGCGCTGTTCGTTCTCAACCACGGTCAGACGATCGCCTGCCGATGGCACGCCGCCAAGGCCGAGGACCTCGACCGGCATGGATGGGCCAGCTTCCTTGATCTGCTTGCCCGCATCATTGACGATAGCACGCACACGCCCGCTTTCAGTGCCGACAACGAAGGTGTCGCCACGCTTCAATGTCCCGCGCGTCACAAGGACAGTCGCGACAGGGCCACGGCCCTTATCCAGCTGCGCTTCGATCACGGTTGCATCGGCATCGCGGTCCGGACGCGCTTTCAGTTCAAGCAGTTCCGCCTGAAGGCTGATCGCTTCGAGCAGTTCATCAAGACCGGTTTTCTTGACCGCCGAAATCTCGACATCCTGCACATCACCAGAAAGCTTTTCGACGATCACTTCGTGTTCGAGCAAGCGGTTGCGTACATTGTCCGGGTTCGCCTCTGGCTTATCCATCTTGTTGATCGCAACGATCATGGGAACGCCAGCGGCCTTCGTGTGATTAATCGCCTCGATGGTCTGAGGCATGATGCCATCGTCCGCTGCAACCACGAGCACCACGATATCGGTCACATTCGCACCGCGCTGACGCATCTCGGTAAAGGCTGCGTGGCCTGGTGTATCGAGGAAGGTGATCTTCTGCTTGTCTTTGGTGGTGACCTGATAGCTGCCGATATGCTGGGTGATGCCGCCCGCTTCGCCCTTGGTGACATTGGCACCGCGAAGCGCGTCGAGCAGCGAGGTTTTCCCGTGGTCGACGTGGCCCATGATGGTGACCACCGGAGGACGCGGCTTCAGCGTCTCTTCAGGATCGACATCCTCTTCGTTCTGAATATCGACATCGGCCTCGGAAACCTTCTGAATGTTGTGGCCGAATTGTTCGACGAGAAGTTCCGCTGTGTCCTGGTCGATGGTCTGGTTGACCGTGACCATCATATCGAGGTTGAACAGCTCTTTGACGAGGTCCGCGCCTTTTTCGCCCATCCGTTTAGCGAGTTCGCCAACGGTGATGGCCTCTGGCACGATAACGTCGCGCACTTGCTTCTCACGCGGCTTGGACGAACCGCCGCCTTGCATCCGGCGTTCTTTCTCACGCGCACGCTTGAGCGCGGCGAGAGAACGCGCGCGGCGCCCCTCGTCCTCGTTCAACGCTTTCGTGACGGTCAGCTTGCCAGAGCGGCGCTTGTCCTTGCCACCGCCGGCGTTGGCAGCGGCACTTTTGTCGTCCTTCTTCTTGGAAGGTTTCTTCTCGGGCCGCTTGGGTTCGGGCCGCGAAACGGGGGTGAATTTGCGCGCTGCCGGAGTTGGCGTGGCTTTGGATTCTGTTGGCGCAGCGGCAGGAGCCGACGCTGCCTCAGTCTCGGCTTTGGCCGCTGCTTCTGCATCTTCCTTGGCGCGTGCCTCGGCTTCTGCCTTGGCCTTACGGTTCTCTTCTTCGCGCTTCTTCGCTTCTTCAGCGTTCTGCTTGGCGCGTTGATCATCGCGCTTGCGGTTTTCCTCGGCGAGACGCAGGCGCTCTTCCTCGGCTTCGCGCTGGAGGCGAGCAACCCGTTCTTGCGGCGTTTCGTCAGAGACGGCCGGTTTCTTGGGCGCAGGCTTCTTGGCCGCTGGCGCGGGCGCAGGAGCCGGGGTTGGCGCAGGAGCCGGGGTTGGCTCTGGCGCAGGTGCGGGCGTTTCGCCGGGCTTTAGAAGCTTGCGGCGACGCTTCACCTCAACCGCCACCTTATTGGTGCGGCCGTGGCTAAAGGTCTGCTTGACCTCACCCGCTTCCACCGCCTTTTTCAGGCCAAGTGGTTTGCGGGCTGGTTTTTTCTCTTCGTCGCTCATGCTTGCTTCTATAGTCCTTCAAAAATCTCATTTTTTCGCGCGAATACCTCACGCGTTTCGTCGTGTCGGTCCTTGCGACTAGCTCGGGGGATCGTTCCCCAAAAACCGCGAGAGGCGTGTGACCGCCTGGGCAACTCGCCCAGACGCAGATCTGTTGGAGCCGGAGCCTCCGGCGCGCGCCGAAACCCCCAAATGCACGACATTTTCGCGGCCCAATGCCACAGACAGAGCATCCCGGTCCAGTGGCAAGACCATTCCGCGCACACCTGATCCTTCCTGATCGGTGCCCACGCGCCATGCCTGGTCCAGCTTCTTGCGCCCGTCCTCGCTGCTATCGCTCGCATGCAAGAGCAGCGCGATGCGACCGGATCGAGCGTGTTCAGCAAGCTTTGCAGAGCCCATCACGATGTTGCCACCGCGCAGTTCAAGGCCGAGCCTGTCCAACAAGGTGCGTTGAAGCGCATCCTCGATCTGTTGCGCAAGATTGTCGCTGTAGGAAAGTCTGGTTCCTTCAGGGCCGCCCTTGAAGCTGCGCAAAAGCGCCTTCTTAAAATGGCCATCAGCCATTGCCGTTTCAAGGGCCGCGCGGTCGGGCGCGATCCATGCACCACGCCCCGGGGCTTTGGCTTGCGGATCGGGCAGCACTTCGCCGTCTGGCGAAATGGCGAGCCGGATCAGCTCCTCGCGGGGAAGAGTTTCCCCCGAAAGGACGCAGCGGCGTGTCGCGCAGGACTTGGCACTCCCGGAATTGCTTCCGGAAGCGCCAGTTTCAGTGATGTCGGAGCTTACGCACTCATTGTGGGGAGTCCGCATCGGCGGCCTCCTGAGTTGAGGCTTCTGCCGCTGCTGGTTCGTCGTCGAACCAGTGTGCGCGTGCAGCCATAATGATCTCGTTGCCCTGCTCTTCGGTAAGACCATACTCACCAAGGACACCGCCCTTGTCCTGCTCACGCTGCGGACGGCGCATTGGCGGGCCATCGGCATTGTTGCGGCGACGCGGAGCCTCGCGCTTTTTCGCGATCAGCTCGTCGGTCGCGAGGTCAGCCACATCGTCAAGCGTCTTGAGCCCCGCCTTGCCGAGCGTGACCAGCATCGCCTCGGTAAGGTGCGGCAGTTCGGCAATCGCGTCTTCTACGCCGAGTTCACGACGAGCGGCACGGTGGCCTTCTTCGGCGCGCTCGATCGCTTCGAGCGCACGGCTTTGAAGTTCCTCGGCAAGCTCTTCGTCGAAACCTTCGATGGAAGCGAGTTCGGCGAGTTCAACGTATGCCACTTCCTCAAGCTCTGCGAAGCCTTCAGCAACCAGAAGCTGTGAGAGCGTTTCATCAACGTCGAGCTCTTCTTCAAACATCTTGGAGCGCTCGGCAAATTCCTTCGAGCGTTTCTCGGACGCTTCTTCCTCGGTCATGATGTCGATCTGCTGACCGGTCAACTGGCTCGCAAGACGCACGTTCTGACCACGGCGACCGATCGCAAGACTGAGCTGGTCGTCAGGGACAACCACTTCGATGCGGCCATCATCTTCGTCGAGAACCACGCGGGCAACCGTTGCCGGCTGAAGCGCGTTCACGATGAATGTTGCGGTGTCTTCCGACCACGGAATGATGTCGATCTTTTCGCCCTGAAGCTCTTGCACCACGGCTTGAACGCGCGAGCCCTTCATACCGACACAGGCACCGACCGGGTCGATGCTGGAATCGTGGCTGATCACGCCGATCTTGGCGCGCGAACCCGGGTCACGGGCAGCGGCTTTGATTTCGATGATGCCGTCGTAAATCTCTGGCACTTCCTGCGCGAACAGTTTGCGCATGAAATCAGGGTGCGCACGGCTGAGGAAAATCTGCGGCCCGCGATTGTTGCGTTCAACTTTGGTGATGAGGGCGCGCACACGCTCACCGACACGCGCAGCTTCACGCGGAATTTGCTGATCGCGGCGGATCACGCCCTCGGCGCGGCCAAGGTTTACGATCACATGGCCGAATTCGACCGATTTGATAACGCCGGTGATGACTTCGCCAGCACGGTCCTTGAATTCGTCAAACTGTCGCTCACGCTCTGCATCGCGGACCTTCTGGAAGATCACCTGCTTTGCCGACTGCGCGTCAATGCGGCCAAGATCAACCGGAGGCAGCGGGTCGACGATAAAGTCGCCAATCGCCGCACCATCCTGAAGCTTTTGCGCCTGTTTCAAATCGACCTGCTTGAAGTAGTCATCGACCTCTTCAACCACCTCGACCACACGCCACAGCGTCAGATCGCCAGTGTTGGGGTCCAGCTTTGCACGGATGTCGTTTTCCGCGCCATAGCGATTGCGCGCGCTTTTCTGGATCGCCTCTTCCATCGCTTCGATAACGATGGATTTGTCGATCATCTTCTCGGTTGCCACCGAGTTCGCGATCGCAAGGAGTTCTGCCTTATTGGCGGAAATGGCACTGGCCATCAGTCGTCTGCCTTCTCTTCGTTGACTTCTTCAATTTCATCAGCGCCGGTGGCGTCGATGGGTTTTGTAGCAGCGATCAGCTTGTCAGTCAGAACAAGCTTCGCGCTGTGAATTTCATCGCGGGGAAGAGCAACCTCGCCCGTCTTGGTGTCGGCAAGCTGCACCATACCATCATCGATTCCGGTAAGCTCGCCCTTAAAAACGCGCTTGCCCTTATTATCGCCCGACCACCCTTTGGTCATAACGATGCGCGCCTCGTGCCCTGCCCAATCGGCAAAGTCTTTCTCGCGCGTCAGCGGGCGGTCGATGCCGGGCGAAGACACCTCAAGGTGATACGCGCCCTCGACCAGGACCTCGCCAGCCTCTTCGCGCTCGTCGATCATGTCGGACACGCGGCGCGAAAGCGCAGCGCACTGTTCGATCACCAGCTGGCCCGTCGCAGGGTCCTCAGCCATGATTTGCAGCGCCATTCCGCCATCGCCTGCCTCTGACGGCATCATTGCAACGCGCACCAATTCAAACCCAAGCGCCTGTGCTTCGGGTTCGATCAAGGTGGTTAGGCGGGCAATATCGGTCATATGGTCGGCGTGATACTCGCTGTTTGTGACAATCTGTTGAGACAATGCCGTTTCGTGCCGGCCCCTTGCGGCGCCAGCCCTTGTTGTGTTCGACAATGTCGGGATGAAGAGGCAGATAGGCGCAAAGCCTGCACTTGGCAAGCTTCAATCGCGGAGAAGCCTGTGCGCTACTTGATACCGTCTACCCACATCCGGACCTCTGCGCGCAGCGCGAGCATCTCGTCGCGCTGGTAATTCTCGGCATAAGACCTGATTTCAAGGACATCGGCTGGATCAAGGGGCGGATCGAAACGCAACCCGTTGATGCCCCTGGTCTTGCGGCGAATAGTGCGCACAACTTCGCCGAACGGCTCCAGATCGCCAATCTGCAAGATAGCGGTTTCCTCGATGGCCAGCGGCTGTTCCAGCCCCACTTGCGCCCCGGTGTTGGAGACATCGATCAAAATGCAACGATGGCTGGCGTAGCGCGACACCAGCGTTGCCGGGATCGACAATCGCAGGCGCGGTGCGCTGCGTTTGCCAACAGGAATGGGCTCGGATTTGGGTGCGGGTTCCGGCACAGGCTCCAGGCCGCGCGCAAAGCGCTCCCTTGAGGCGCGCGCCTTGATCGAATGCACGCGTGAACCGCGGGAAAAGGGAAGAGGTGCGCCCATAGCCCAGCCTTGATAGCTGGCGAAAATTCAAACCATGGGAAACGCCGGGCTAGGTATCCTTCCTGGGATGCCGGGTGCCTGGCCGCTTCGAATTCTGCAAAAATATGATCAGCGCGAGCTATCGCCCCAGCCGTCGCCGTAATCTGCGCTTTGCTGACGTCGCGAGCTGGTGCCGCTATCGACCGGCCCGGCAGAACCATAGCCCCAGCCATCTTGCGCAAGTTCGGCCTCGCGCGCTTCCAGGCGAGCCTCGGCAATCGCCCTTTCGCCAAAGGCCGCAGCCTTTTCGGTTGCATCTTCAGAGACTTTGGGTGCCATATAACTTGCGCCTGCGATGATCACGAAAATGACGGCGAACACGCCCAAGACAAGCAGCCCTACCACAAAGCGCACTGTGCTTGTGACGCTATCAATCATATCCACCAACGCACGCATGGTCGCATCCCTTGTAACGCCTCAGCGCCGGAAATGCGCCGATACGGCAATGTGGATGGACTAGGGCAAAGCCGTAAACTTCAGGTAAAACGCGAAGGTCCGCGTATCTTGGTGGCTACTCTTGCTCTTCCATGAGGCCGTGCTTTTTGATCGCGTGCCGCAATTGGTCATAGCTCAACCCAAGCGCTTTCGCCGTCCGTCGCTGGTTCCAGCGATGCTTGCCAAGCGCGTGCTCGAGGATCGCGCGCTCGTGCGCCTCTACGGCAGCGCGAAGGTCATCGACCTTGTCCAGTTGTTCGCTTGGCGGGCCTTTGCTCGCTGAGACAGTGCCGTCATCCGTCGCGATCGCACCAGCCGCAGCGCCGGATGCAGCACCCCCCGAACGCCTGTGCGAAGGCGTCGCCGGTTTCCACGGGCTTTCAAACGGGTCGAACTGCACGTGGGCAATGGGCCGATCCGGATCATCCCAGCGATAGACCGCGCGTTCGACCACATTGCGAAGCTCGCGCACATTGCCGGGCCAGTCGTAGTTTTCGAGCTGCTCCGTCACATGGGAAGCAAAGCCGGGCCAGTCGTGCCAGTGCAATTCGCTGGACATACGCCGCGCGAAATACTCCGCCAAAACCGCCACATCCCCTTCGCGCACCCGCAAAGGGGGCAAGGTGATCACCTCAAAGCTCAACCGGTCGAGGAGATCAGCGCGAAATTCGCCGCCTTTGGCAAGTGAGGGAAGGTCATCATTGGTCGCCGCCACGATGCGCACGTCGACCCGGACGGGGCGTGACGACCCGATGCGGGTAACCTCGCCATATTCAACCGCTCGCAGCAACCGCTCCTGTGCGCCCATCGAAAGCGTGCCGAGCTCGTCCAAAAATAGCGTGCCCTTGTCGGCTTCCTCGAAACGCCCTGCGCGCGCCTTGGTCGCTCCGGTAAAAGCTCCGGCCTCGTGACCGAAAAGCTCTGCCTCGATCAGTGTTTCGGGAAGCGCAGCGCAATTCATGGTGACGAGCGGCTCGTCCCAGCGGTCGGAGAGGCGGTGGAGACGCTCTGCGATAAGTTCCTTGCCGGTTCCGCGCTCGCCGATGACGAGCACCGGGCGGCTCATGGGAGCAGCCCTTGAAGCGCGCTCGACCGCATCGAGAAAGGCGCCGGACTGGCCGATAAACTGGTTTTCGCGCTCCACTGTCCCTCCCCTGGGAATTGCAGCTCCAATCGGCCATTCGGCCCTGCCCGCCAAGATATAGGAATTTTTCCCAATGCTTGGCAATAGTCACCAGATGCAATATCGCGGAAAACTGATGAATTACTTGTAAAACAACGGCTTGCGACTTTTGGCACGCCCCCTGCAGAGTATCGGGCAAGACTTGAACACACACCCAAAGGGGATCACACCAATGTACACCAAAGCATTCTTCCAAACCAAACTTGGCCAGGCCTCGCTCGCCAGCATCGTTGCCACGACGGCGATGGTTGCCCTTACCACGCAGATGAACATGGTCGCCGCCGACAGCCACTTCGCGCAGCCTCAAATCGCATCGCCGATCAGCGTTGAGCTGGCGTAAGCCGTGAGGCAACTGACCTTGACCAAGAAAGACGATCTTACCCCCAAATCGGTTAACGGACCGGAGCGCCAGAAGGATGGCAATATGGGCGACACCCCTAAGCCCACTCCCGCATCCTTCGCGAGCCTTGATGATGCGTTGTCCCCCGCAGGAAACGGCTCTGCAAAAAGCGCTCCGGTCCAAACAGAAGAAGAGGATGATCGTTTTATCCCTATCCTTGGCAAGAAGCTGTCGCGCCTCGACAAGGAAATCGAGGCCTTGCGTACCAGCCCGACTCCGACGCAAAGTGAGTATCGGGCGTATGACGAGATCGACTCGACCAATGAGAGCGGCTCAAACGCGCAGAACAAAACAAACCCGTTTCTTGATGGAGTAGCCTTCATGGGCATTTTCAGCCGCACCAGAGATATTATCGCTGCAAACTTCACCGATATGCTCGACAAAGCGGACGACCCGCAAAAGATGATCCGTATGATCATCCTCGAAATGGAGGAGACGCTGGTCGAAGTGCGCGCCTCTGCTGCGCGGACCATTGCCGACCAGAAGGAAATGCACCGCCACGTCGTGAAGCTCGACCGCCTTCAGGTCGATTGGGCCGACAAGGCGCAGCTTGCTCTGTCAAAGGATCGCGAGGATCTCGCCCGCGCAGCTCTGGTCGAGAAAAAGAAAGCGGTCAGCATGGCTGATCAGCTGAAAGAGGAGATTGCCGTCCTCGACGATGCCCTTCGCGCTTATGAAGAGGACATTCAAAAGCTGCAGCATCGCCTCCGCGAAGCGCGCAGCCGCCAGACCCAGATCGCAGCGCGTCTTGAGAGCGCCGAGAACCGCGTGAAGCTGCGCTCACTGATGAGCACCGAACGCACCGATGAGGCGCTTAGCCGCTTCGACCAGATGGAACGCCGTGTCGATTACGCCGAAGGCCGCGCCGATGCGATTGCGATTGGCAATGAGGGCCCGCCCTCGCTGTCAGACGAAATCGCCGCGCTCGAAGGTCAGGATGCGATCGATGATGAACTTGAAGAGATGAAGAAGCTGCTCGGCAAGCCCGGTTCAGGGCCCGACGCAGACAAAGGAGCGTAAACATGGACGGAGATCTGATTGTCATTTTCGGAGTGCTGTTCATCGCGCTCCCGTGGCTAATCCTCCACTACACCACCAAGTGGAAGACCGCCGCCACCATCACTTCCGACGACGAAGTGCTTTTGGAAGAACTCTATAACCTCGCCAAGCGCCTTGATGAGCGCATGGACACAGTCGAGCGCCTCGTTGCCACCGACGACCCCAGCTTCACTCCGGTGAAGCGCCTTCAGGCCGACCAGGAGCAGGACAACCAACAACTGCGTGAGCTTGAACAGCTTATCGCCGAGAAGAAAGGAACCAGCGCATGAACCGCCGCACGACGCTTTACCGCGACAAGCACAACGCCAAATTGATGGGCGTTGCAGCGGGCATCGCCGATTACACCGGGATAGAGGCCATTTGGGTGCGCCTTGGCATGGTGGCCCTCACCGTCTTTGCGCTCGGCCCGATTGGCTTCCTTGCCTATTTCATCATGGGCTTCCTGCTCCAGAAGAAACCGCCTCACCTTTATCGCGACAGCGAAGAAGAGGTGTATTGGCAGCGCGTTCGCCAGAGCCCGAAGCGCACCGCCCGCGAAATCCGCGCCCGTTTCCGCGACATCGACCGCCGCCTTGCAGACGTGGAAACCCACTATGTGAGCAGCAACCAGCGCCTCACCGCCGAAATCGAGCAGCTGCGCTAAGGCGCTCGCAACAGGGGAGAAAGACCAATGCCAGCCGCAGAAGCCGTCGCAATGATCTTCGTAGTTGTTGCATTCTTTGCCGGATGCTGGGGGATCATCGACTCAGTGCTCAAGCACCGCCGGAAGATGTTCGAGATGAAACAGGAGCACGGCGGGTCAGGCAAAGCGCTGACCCATGAAAACACCGAGCTTCGCGAAACCGTGAGCCTGATGCAGGACCGTATCGCCGTGCTCGAACAGATCGCCACCGATCCCGCCCGCCGCACGGCGGACGAGATCGAGAAGCTGCGCTAACCTAGCGTCAACACCTAGCCAACAGGGACAAATCTCATGGAACCGGGACAACTTGCCTTATTGATCCCCATCATCGGCGTGATGATCCCAATCGTCGCCATCTGGGCCAAGCATCAGCAGAAGATGGCTGAAATCCAGTCCGAGACCACCGCCGATGCGACCGCTGAAAAAGCCGCACAATACGCCGCCCAAGTCCAGAAGCTCGAAGACCGCGTCCAGGTGCTAGAGCGCATCGTCACCGACCGCGGCTATGACGTCGCAACGCAGATCGAAGCTTTGCGCGACACCCGCGAGGTCGAGAACGATGACGCTGGCGTTCCGCTCAATGTCTCATCGAAGGAGAAAGCATGATGGATTGGGGCGGACCTGAATTTGTCATCGCGATCATCGCTATTTCCTACGGCGGATGGGCCCTCAACAACTGGATCCGCGCCAAGCATGGCTATGCCCTCGAAGATGAATGGGGCGGCACGACCGAGCGCAGTGACACACAAGAAACCAAGCGACTGAAGGCCGAAAACGCCGAGCTCAACAACAAGCTTGATCAGATGCAGGACCGCATGATCGTGCTTGAAAAGATCGTGACAGACCGAGGCTACTCGCTGTCCGAAGAGATCGAGGCGCTCAGAGACAAACCAATGCGAGATGTGCCCGGCAAGAATGACGCTGGCATCCCCCTTAACCTCAACACGAAAGAGAAACAGTCATGAGCCCCGACGCAGCCGCCGTTATTATTCCCAACCTGCCGTGGATTATCGGCGGTGGATTGGCTCTGGGTGCGGCCGGGATCTTCGGCTGGATTCACACCACGCGCCTGCGCATCAAACATGGCTATCCGCTCGAAGGTGCATGGGGTCAGGCGATCAAGCCTGTTTCCGACCACGAAGCCAAACAACGCGTGACCTTGCTCACACAGGAAAACGCCGAGCTTCGCGCAGAGCTGGGCGCGGTGAAAGACCGCCTGACCAATGTCGAGCGCATCGTCACCGATGGCAGCTATCAGCTCTCGAACGAGATCGATCAGCTCCGCTCGCTTGAAAACCAGAAGGATGCAGGGAGCGCATAATGAGCGGCTGGGTCATCGTTGCCATCATCGGGATCGTGGTTTGGGGCATTGTCCAGGCCGCCAAGGCAAAGGCCGGGATCATTTCGGACGAAGACGGCAATGAAACCTATATCGGCACATCGGACGGCGCAACGCGCGAAGAGACCGAAGCAATGCGCGCCGAGATGCAGCAGCTTCGCGAACGCCTCCAGGTGCTGGAGCGGATCGCCACGGACAACAATTCCCTCGACGCCCGCGAACGCGCGCGCATTTCGGCCGAGATCGAGGCGCTGAGAGGCACTGAAGACGCGCAAGGCGACACCCCCGTTCCTCTCCCGACCGGTTCCCAAGAAAAGGAGCAGAGCCAATGATTATGGACCCGACACTTGTCATCACCGCTGCTTGTCTCGTGGGGATTTGCGTGGTGGCCTTTGCTCTTTTGCGCGCATGGCAGGGTTGGCTTGACCTGAAACGTCAGGAACTTGAACGCGCTGCGACGCGCAAAGCCTTCGATGCCCCCGAGATCGAAGGTGGCGCGGGCGCAGGAGCAGCGCGGATTGAGCTTGCCGATATGAAAGAGCGGATCAAGAAGCTCGAAGCGATTGCGAGTGGTGTAGAACTCTAGGCATGATTGAGCTTTAACCTCTTTGCGAAATCCCGCGCGCGCCCTACATGCGCACCATGCGATCACTTGATGACATTCTGGAAGAATACGAATTTCTCGAAGGCGATGAGCGGTACGGCCTGCTGATCGAGCTTGGCCGCGAGTTGGAGCCCATGCCCGATGCGCTCAAAACCGATGCGACATTGGTGCGCGGATGTTCGGCCTCGGTCTGGGTCTATCCCACCGATACCGCCGGTGAAGGCTCGCTCCATTTCCTCGCCGACAGCAACGCCGCGATCACCAAGGGCATTGTCAGCCTTGTGATTTCGGCGGTGCAGGACAAGCCCGCAAGCGAAGTGGCTGAGATGGACGTAGCAGGTGCCCTCGCCCCGTTTGACCTCAAAAACCAATTGTCCAGCAACCGCACTCAAGGCGTCCCGAATATGATCGCGCTTGTGAAAGAGCACGCGGCCCGACTCGCTGAGGCGTGAAACGCGGCATCATCATCCTCGCAATGATTGGCGCCTTTTTGCTGGGCGGATGGATGATGAACTTTCTCAACAGCGACCGCTGTCTCGACCGAGGCGGCATATGGGATGAGCGGGGATTAGGCGGCGTGTGCTTGGGGATCGAACCAAGGCAGTCGCGATAATGCGGCGCGTCTATTTCGCCGCAGGGCTATTCTTCTTTGCGCTTGGCGCGGCTGGCATCCCGCTGCCGATCTTGCCCACCGTGCCCTTCTGGCTGCTTGCGGCGTTCTTTTTTGCGCGCAGCAACAAGGCATGGGAGGAGCGCCTGCTCAATCATAAACAATTCGGCCCGCAAATCCGCGATTGGCGCGAGCGCAGGGCAATTTCGCGGCAGGCCAAGATCATGGCGATCGGCTCGATCGCCGCAGGCGTGGTGTTCACGTGGGCAACGATCGGTTTCCCCTGGGCGTGGATCTCTGTGGGAGTGCTGGCCGTTTTTGGTCCCTGGATTGCAACGCGGCCCGAATAAGGTGCGGCCAATCAAACCCGCTACAGCGTCGTCACCCGGTTTGCGGCATCCTCGCGCACGGATTTGCTGTCGCGCACCACGGCGACCCCCGATTTGGCCTGCTCCTTCAGCTCGGCTTTGAGCTTGGCTGGATCGCGCGCGATAACAAAGCCGAAGCTGACCCCACCTTCCTTGCCAATGGTCGCATGGTGGAGCTTGTGCGCCTGCACCAGACGCTTGGCATAGCCCTTTTTGGGGACCCATTTGAAAAAGCGTTGGTGAACCAAGCCATCGTGGACGATTGCATAGATAACGCCGTAGAGGTTGACGCCCAAAGCCGCCCACCACAGCCACTCCCAATATAGGGCGCCAAAGATATACATGGCGGCGTTTATCGTGCCGAAGACGGTGGCATAAAGGTCATTCTTCTCAAAGGTGTTATTATGCGGCTCGTGGTGATCGCGATGCCAGCCCCAACCAAAGCCGTGCATGATGTATTTATGCGCGAACCAGGCGAAGAACTCCATAAACACCAGAGCCCCAAGCGTTACCGAGATTGCCGCAAACCAGCTCATTGTGAGCCCGCCTTTTCCTTTGTGTCCTGTCCAACGCCAGCCTTATGCGCCGATGGCAATGCCCACCACGGGACATCGGGCCGACGGTGATGTTCGAGATGATAACCGAAGTGAAAGCAGGTGGCGAGGCTTAGCAGAGTGCCAAAGTTGTCGCTTCGCGCATTGTTTTCATCGGCGAATGATGCGCCGTTCTTGTGGTGGTGCGGACGATAGGTGCCGAAGTAAAACAGCTGGAGCGAAGAAAGAAGCGCAGGCGCTCCGTAAAGCGCGACGATCTGGACCATCGGAATATCAAGCACCAGCCAATAGATGCCGACGACCGTGTGCACGAAGAGAAGCGATTGCCACCCGAAATAGCGTTTGAAAAAGGTCCAGTACCATTTGAAGAAATGCGCAGGGTTCTCTTCGTCAAAATCGGGATCACCCGCGCGCCCGGCAAGCCGGTGGTGGGTGTGGTGCGCCTCGCGCAAAGTCTTCCAGCCAAAGCCGGCATAAAGGAAAAGCAGCACCGTCGCGATCCGGTCAGCCAGCTTGGGATAGGCCGGGGCTAGAGTGCCGTGCATCGCATCGTGGCACACGATAAAAACGCCCACCGAAAGCCAGCATTGTACGAGCGCCATGACCAGCGCCAAGGGCCAGTTCTGCCAGCTGAGTTCGAACACAAACATCGCATAGGCATGGATACCTAGCCAGCTCCCCGCGACCAGAGTGGCGAGCGCAATGCCGATCAAGCTTTGCTGCTTTTGCGTGGGCAAAGAGAGGGGCGCTGATTGCATGGGATCAGATACGAAGGGCGAATGCATCGGGCTTCGTATAGGCTCCAAGTTTCTTTCGCGCAAAGGGGCGCGTTATTGCGCTGCCTTGTCGTGATCGGCGAAGAAGAATTCGCGCAAATGTTCGCCAATACGCGCAGGCCGCAAGGTTTCGGCGTCGATACAGCACCAAGAGGATTGCACCTCGGCAAGAACATCCTCGCCCCGGCTGATCACCGTGCGATAAAAAGCGCGCGCGCCATTATAACGTTCGAGCACCGTCTGAGCGATCACCGCATCGTCGAGAAAGGCGGGCTTTCGGTAAGTAATCTCGTGCTTCAGCGCGACCCATGCCTTGGCCGCGACTTCTTCAGCGGGCGCAACCTTTTGCCAATGGGCCAGCACCGCGTCCTGCACCCAATTGAGATAGCGCGCATTGTTCACATGCCCCATGAAATCGATGTCTTCGGGCAGGACTTTGATCGGAAATTGGAATGGCGTTGCTGACATAGGTGTCAGTTATCACATGATCGGAAAAATTCCAGCAATAATGCTGCGACAAAAGCGACCAAATCTTGCAAGGCCGGTCAAAGGGCGGCTATCGGCTGCAATAAAGAGAAAAACGAGCACTCCAATGTCCAATTCCCTCCAAACCAAACCGCGCACCCTTTACCAGAAAATCTGGGACGATCACGTGGTCGAGACCCGCGATGACGGGACCGCCATAATCTATATCGACCGGCATCTGGTCCACGAAGTGACCAGTCCGCAAGCCTTTGAGGCGTTGCGCCTTGCAGGGCGCAAGGTGCGCCGGCCTGAACTCACCTTGGCTGTGCCTGATCACAACCTGCCAACCACCGCGCGCCGCGATGCCGATGGTGGCAAGATCCCTATTGAGGACCCGCAAAGCGCACAGCAATTGGCCGCGCTGGAAAAGAACGCGCCTGACTTTGGCATCCGCTACATCGGTGATGCGGACGCGGAACAGGGGATCGTCCATGTGGTGGGGCCTGAACAAGGCTTTTCGCTTCCGGGCACCACTATTGTTTGCGGCGATTCCCACACGGCCAGCCACGGCGGCCTCGGCGCGCTGGCATTTGGCATCGGCACGAGCGAGGTCGAGCACGTGCTGGCGACGCAAACCCTGCTGCTCCAACAGTCCAGGTCGATGGAAGTGCGGGTCGAGGGCGAAGTGGGCCCCGGCGTCACCGCCAAGGACGTCATCATGCACGTGATCGGCGTGATCGGCGCAGCGGGCGGCACCGGCTACGTCATCGAATATCGCGGCCCCGTGTTCGAGGCGATGAGCGTCGAAGAACGCCTGACCGTCTGCAACATGAGCATCGAGGGCGGCGCACGCGCTGGCCTGGTTGCGCCAGATGAAACGACCTTCCGCTATCTCAAGGGCCGTCCGATGGCACCCAAGGGCGAGGCTTGGGATGCAGCGCTTGCCTATTGGAAAACTCTGCACACCGACGGAGGCGCGGCATTCGACAAATCGGTCGTAATCGAGGCGGCCGATATTGCGCCAAGCGTCACCTGGGGCACCAGCCCGGAGGACGTGCTTCCCATCACCGGCCTTGTGCCCTCACCCGACAGCTTTGCGGATGCGACCAAGCAAGCAGCCGCTCAAAAGAGCCTGGAGTATATGGGTCTTGCCCCCGGCACCCCGCTCACCGAAATCCCGGTCGAGAATATCTTTATCGGCTCATGCACCAACAGCCGGATCGAAGACCTCCGGGCCGCCGCCGATGTGCTTAAAGGCCGCGCAAAGGCCGACAATGTGCGCTGGGCCATCGTTGTACCCGGCTCTGGCCTCGTGAAGCGCCAGGCCGAAGAAGAGGGCCTCGACAAGATCTTTATCGAGGCAGGCTTCGAATGGCGCGAGCCGGGATGTTCGGCATGCCTTGGCATGAACCCCGACAAAGTGCCCGCCGGAGAACGCTGCGCCTCGACCAGCAACCGCAACTTCGTTGGCCGCCAAGGCCCGGGCGCGCGCACGCACCTCGTCTCTCCCGCGATGGCAGCGGCGGCAGCCGTTAAAGGTCGATTGGCAGATGTCAGGAAGATGTGAGCGATGAAGGGCGGCTGCCATTGTGGTGCGGTGATTGTAACCGTGCCTCGCAAGCCACCTTTCGTGAATTTCTGTGATTGCTCGCTCTGTGCGAAGACAGGAGGGGTTTGGGCGTATTACGAAGGCGGTGAAGTCACAGTAGAGGGCGAGACCCGAAGCTACCGGCGTACCGATTACGACAAACCCGCATTGGATATACATTTCTGCGCCACATGTGGCACCACCACCCATTGGGCCACGACCGAGCATTTCGACGGTGATCGCACCGGCGTTAATGTTCGCATTTTTGAACCAGAGGCGCTTGCAGGAACCCAGGCCCGCTTTCCCGATGGTCGCAACTGGTTTGGCGAAACCGAACCCGAACAGCGCCGCCCGCCTGGTAATCTGGGCGTTGACGTATTCCTTTGACCGCTGCTCCCTTGCAATCCTGTCAATCGCCGCGCATGTGAGAATTATGACTGACGAAAAATCCACCAACGGCCGCAAAGCTGCCATCGGCGCTGCGGCCACCATCGGCTCCGCAGCCATCGCCGCCGCACTCCTTTATGCCGGCAAGCGTTTTATGGCGAAGGACAAGGACACAAGCCTTGGCAAAGGCCAGGCCGACACCGCGCCTTCAGGCGAGCCACCAGAAACCGACTGAATTTTCAGGAAACGCGAATGCAGCCCCTCTCCAAGGTCGAAGGCCGCGCCATTCCCTTTGGCGCGAAGAATGTCGATACAGATATCATCATCCCCGCCAAATGGCTCAAGACCATCTCGCGCGAGGGGCTTGGCAGTGGCGCGTTTGAAAGCATCCGTCAGGATCCGGATAACATTTTTGACGCGCCTGAAAACAAGGGCGCGCCAATCCTGATTGCAGGTGACAATTTCGGCTGCGGGTCGAGCCGCGAGCACGCCGCCTGGGCAATCGGCGACCTCGGCATTCGCGCAGTAATCGCGCCGTCCTATTCCGACATTTTCTCCGGTAATGCGGTCAAGAACGGCATCCTGCCGGTGGTTCTGCCGCAAGAGGCGGTCGACCGCCTGATGGAAGTCGCGCGTGGTGGTGATCCGATTTCAATCGACCTGGAAGCGCAGACCGTCACGACGCAGTTTCAGGACCGCTTTACCTTTGAAATCGACCCGTTTCGCAAGCACTGCCTTCTGGGCGGGCTCGACGAGGTATCGCTGACGCTCGAAAGCAAGGAGGCAATCTCCACCTTCGAGGCAGAGCGCACATCAAACAAAGCCTGGCTGATGGAAGGCACAGGCGCTTAAAAACCATTCGGATACGAGAGAGGGATACAAGAAATGAAAGCCATCCAGACCCATGAAGTCGGCGGCCCGGAAACGCTTAAGCTCGACGAAATCGACGCGCCGACCCCCGGAAAAGGCGAAGTTCTGGTCGATGTGAAGGCCTGCGCGATCAACTATCCCGATACGCTGATGATCCGCGACCTTTACCAGTTCAAGCCAGAGCGCCCCTATTCCCCCGGCGGTGAGATCGCGGGCGTGGTCGAGGCCGTTGGCGAAGGCGTCACCAGCTGCAAGCCCGGCGACCGTGTGATCGGCATGCTCGGCAATGGCGGGCTTCGTGAAAAGGCAATTGTTGCCGATGGTCGCTTCTTCCCCATTCCCGACGGCGTGCCCTTTGAAAAAGCGGCATCGCTTCTAATGACCTACGGCACCACGATCCACGGCTTCAAAGACCGCGGCCACATCAAGGAAAGCGATGTTGTCCTGATCCTTGGCGCGGCGGGCGGCGTTGGCCTCTCCGCGGTCGAGCTTGCCAAGGCTTACGGCGCAAAGGTCGTCGCGGCCGTTTCTTCCGAAGCCAAGGCCGAAATCGCGCGCAATGCCGGTGCAGACGATGTGGTGATCTATCCGCGCGAAGAAATGGACAAGGCCGCTTCCAAAGAGCTCGCCAATGCGTTCAAAGCGGCTTGCGGACCGGAAGGCGCGAACATCGTCTATGATATTGTCGGCGGCCAGTATTCAGAGCCTGCGCTGCGCTCGATCGCATGGGAGGGCAAGTTTCTCGTGGTTGGCTTCCCTGCCGGTATCCCCAAGCTTCCACTGAACCTCACCTTGCTCAAATCCTGCGATGTGTGCGGCGTTTTCTGGGGCGCGTTCACCGCCCGCGAACCGGCAAAATTCGTGGAGCAGGTCAAAGAGCTCTTTGCCCTTATGAAAGAAGGCAAGATCGATCCGCTGGTGTCCGAAACCTTCCCGCTTGAACGTGCAGGCGATGCCATCGCCAAGCTAGAGCGCCGCGAAGCGGTCGGCAAACTTGTCGTTACAATGGATTGAGCCTGTTCGGGGACTAAGGCTTCGAGGCTCCCGTGAAAGCGGGAGCCTTCCTGTCCTACACGCAGCAATCCTGCCAAAGCGGCGCAATGAAGCTGCGCTGCGCCCTTTGCTTTCTTCCTGTAACAGGCACGGTTTTGAACCGGGCAGATTTTCGCCCCTTGAACAGTGTCTCAAGTGTCTCAAACGTCAGGAAAGAGCGCGCAAACATGAACATGGGCCGTCCTCAACCCAAAAAGCGGCCTCCACGAATCTGTGCCTTGCAGCGCGCGCTCCCGCCCTCTATTTCGCAAAAGAACACTATCAAGGGATCGACCCAATGACCGATTTTAATGACCGCGAACGCGCCGAAGAAGCCAAGTTCGCAATGGACGAAGAAACTGCCTTCAAAATCGCTGCGCGCCGCAACCGCCTGCTGGGCGAGTGGGCAGCGGCTGAAATGAAGCTGACCGAAGAGGAAACAGAAGCCTACAAGAAGGCCGTGGTTCAAGCCGACTTTGAAGAAGCGGGCGATGAAGACGTGATCCGCAAACTTCTGGGCGACCTTACCGCTGCCGGCACCAACATCAGCGAGGCCGACATCCGCGCCAAGCTTGAGGAAATGGCGATCGAGGCCAAGCGCCAATATATGAGCCAGAGCTAAGACCCGAACAGGAGACGGCTCATGCCCATGCCCGACCACGAAATCGAGGCGGCGATCAAAGCCGCCCTTCCCGGCGCCATCGTTGAATTGACCGACCTTGCTGGCGATGACGACCACTGGGCCGCGAAGGTTACCGCGCCCCAATTCGCGGGCAAATCACGGGTGCAGCAGCACAAGATGGTCTACGCTGCCTTCGGTGAAAAAATGGGCGGCGAACTGCACGCCTTGCAAGTCACCACCCTGGTTCCCAAGTAGGACGCATCGAAGCGCAAAACGCGCACACACGAGATTTTTCAAAGGTTCTTAGTCATGTCTGACACCGACGCCCGTATCGCCTCCGTTGTTGGCGAAAATGATGTGGTCCTTTTCATGAAGGGCACGCCCCTTTTCCCGCAATGCGGCTTTTCCAGCCGCGCGGTCGCGATCCTCGACCATTGCGGCGTTCAGTATGAGAGCGTCGACGTGCTCCAGGACATGGAAATCCGGCAGGGTATCAAGACCTACTCCGACTGGCCCACCATCCCGCAGCTTTATGTCAAAGGCGAATTCGTCGGCGGCAGCGACATCATGATGGAAATGTTCGAAGCTGGCGAGCTTCAACAGATGATGGACGAGAACAAGGTCGCGAAAGCCGAAAGCTAGAAGCTCAACTTTTTGAAAGCGCCGACGCGCCTTTGCAAAACCAAAACCACAACAAAAAACCGCCTTGCACCGGGTAATGCAAGGCGGTTTTTTCGTGGGGAGGCCAGACCCGGAGACCAGGAAGGGTCACGCCTCAATTCGAAGACCACTTTCTTCGCATACCACTATGCATACCCTGTGCCAAAAAGACGGTTTTCTGCTTTTCTGCGGGATGCGATGGTTACCACTCATTTAACCTTGTCGGCAGTGTAAGAAAATTCGACATCGAAGCGCACCCGGCATTACCTTTCGCCTAACACGGCTCATCCCTTTAGCCTGTGGATGCCCTCCCCTTGGCAAGCGCGGCGCTAGACTGCATCATGGCGGGCAATGACAAACGATCCGCCAAAAACAGGTGAAACCGGTGCCGCTGAAGGCATCCCCGCCGCCACTATCATCATCTTCCGCAACGCACCCGATGGAGGCCCTCCGCAGGTCCTGATGACCGTGCGCTCGCGCAACATGGCATTTGCAGGCGGCATGGCCGTGTTTCCGGGTGGCCGCGTTGACCCCGCTGACTTCGAGCTTGGCGAAAAGGTTTCAGTCGAGAGCGGCGGTGCTATGACTGCGGACGAAGCCGCGCACCAGATCGGAGCCGTGCGCGAGACGCTAGAGGAAACAGGGCTAGCCCTCGGCCTCAAGGGGGACATCAGCGCAAAAACCGCTGGCGAAGCGCGTAAGCTGCTCGAAAAGACAAAGACACTTGCCCCTGTGCTCGACGCCTTTGACTGGGAGCTGGACCTTGACCAGATCGTGCCCTTCGCCCGCTGGTTTCCCCAGAACGAGAAGATCCCGCGCGTTTACGACACCCGCTTCTATCTCGCCAACCTTGGCACGGGCGAAGTCGAGGTTTCGGCCGACCAGGCTGAGAACACGCGCCTCTTCTGGGTGAGCGCCAAGGGCGCTCTCGAGATGGCTGAAAGGGACGAGATCAAGCTGATCTTTCCCACACGGCGAAATCTTGAAAGGCTGGCGCTCTTCGCAAGCTTCGAAGAGGCGCGCGCTCAGGCAGAAGCCATCCCGGTCAAGACGATCATACCCAAGATCGACACCGACGGCGAACAGCCGGTCCTGCGGATCCTGGAGGATGCGGGCTATCCGGTGACAAGTGAAGCGCTGGAGACCGTGGCGCGCGCCTAGCGACGGGCCAATTCCCGAGCGGCACATATATCGGTTGACACTACGGCGTATGTCTCGCTATCGGCGCCCACCTACCTGCTGCTCGAAACACACAGTTTGAGCGGCCAAAGTGCCCAGATGGCGGAATTGGTAGACGCACCGTCTTCAGGTGGCGGCGCTCGCAAGGGCGTGGAGGTTCGAGTCCTCTTCTGGGCACCATTGACCTAAATCATTGAAATTGATTGATGAAATGTCAGGGTTAAAGGACTCACATTGGTTCTCCAAATCATTGTCTCTGCGTCTCTCGTCTGCTCTTTCAGTACTATTCGTCGTTGAGCGACTGAATCTCGACTCGTCCATGTTAATCCCAGCTTTAGATTTTTGCGGGCCTTTTGTGGGTTCGCAGAAAACCAAATTGAACGGCCCGGAAATGATTGCGTCGGCCTGCCGCGATCTGCAGTCGGCTGCTCAGTGCCGTGCTCGCCAAAGCAATTAGGAGTGTCTGGTCGTGGGCCGTCTGCAGACTGTCCGCTCTAGGGAAGCGAAACAGTGAGAGCGTATGTAGCGAGTACTGAGGCGAAACAGCTTGACCCTCCAAAGTTATCCATCAGCTGTGTGATTGTGTTCCCGCACGCGATCGATAACTTTCGCGAGAAACTGCAACCCCGACCGTGTTTCCTTTTCGCTCCAACCTTCGATTATTTGATCAATGGTCTGCGTCGCGCGATCCATCATCAAGGTAACTTCGCGCTCGCCCTCACTCGTTAAAGACACTTGTTTTTCGCGCCCGGAGTCAGAGCTGTCGCGAATGGTGAGCAGCGGTCGTTCGCGGGTCGCCATCCTTTTGAGCACTTTGGAAACTGCCGGGCTTCCCAGCTCGTACCAGCTGCAGATAAGCCGCTCGATCTCCTTGCGAGGCAGGCTGATGCTGTCTGTGCCTTCTGAATGAATCATCCACAAAATCACCGCTTCGTGGTGGCTCAGACGATCGCCCTGTAGCGACTTTTCCATCGCCTCGCCGACCAAATAATGGAACGGATAGAACAGTTTGAGAAAGTCTGGCGAAGCCGATTGGCTTCCCGATCGCTCCCGGGTTTCGATAGTTTCGCTCTTATTGGACATACGCCAATAATTCACATCCCGGCGCACATTGCAAACAGCGTCTCTTGACAGAAAATATTTCATATAGAAACTTTCCAATGGACATAGTTTTTGGGAGGGAACATGCTTGAAGAGCGCATTTGCGAACAGGATCTGTCGATTCTCAATGAGTCATCGGCGATCGCCAACCCGTATCCTGTTTATGACAGACTGCGTGCGGGTAGCCCTCATTTTGGATATCGCGACTTTCCGCCCGGAACGGTTCCAGGTGTCGATGAGCCACAGCCCGCGTGGGTCGTGCTCAACTTCGACGATGTCGCGAAAACTGCCTACGATCACGATAGCTTTTCTTCGCGCGATAGTCTGCAAGAGGGCTCAAGCGCACCGACTTTAATGCTGGTCAATCATGACCGGCCCGAGCACACGAGACTTCGCAAAATCGCCGCGAAGGTTTTTCAACCCAGCTCAATCGCTGCGCTTCGCGGAACAGCTAAATCGCTTGCCGCGATAACGATGGATGAGTTCGTGCCTGCCAATGAGCCGGTGGATGTCATGGCGGATTATTGTGCCATGCTGCCAAGCCGGATCATGGCCGCGCTGCTTGGCGTTCCGTTGAAACACGATCGCGAAATACGCGATTGGGCTACCGCTTTCATGCTCTCCGAAGACCTCGCGCCGCAGGAGCGGCAGGCGCGCAACATTGCGCTGTTCGAATTCTTCGACGGCTTCATCAGGGATTATGTGACCGCCCGGGGCCAGGGGAATGAAGAAGAGGCGCCGCTGCTTCGCGCATTTCTCGACACCGAAGTCGATGGCGAAAGGCTCTCGCTGGAAGAAGTGATCCGTTTCTGCGTCACCGTTACCGTGGCAGGCGCGGAGACAACATCGTTCCATCTCGGAAATCTGTTCGCGGTATTCGCGGACGAACCCGGCATTTGGCAGCGCTACGTTGAGGACCCCGCTCTCTTCGGTCGAATTTACAACGAGACGTTGCGGTATCACGGGCCCCCACAACGTCTGTTTCGTGTTGCGACAAGAGATGTCGAGATCGGCGGTGCGCTCATCCGCGAAGGCGATTGGGTCGCCGTCTTCTTTGGCGCAGCAAACCATGACCCTGCGATGTTCCCCGAGCCGAACCGGTTCGATCCGGACCGCGACAATCTCAATCGTCAGATGAGCTTTGGCTACGGTATCCATCGGTGCCTGGGTGCACCGCTCGCCAAGCTTGAACTGGAAGTGACAACCGAACTGTTGCGCGAACGCTTTGCGCGGATCGAACGCGCAACGCCGGCCCGTTGGCAGGGTGTCAGCCTGCTCAATCACGGCCTTGCAGAAAATACGCTGCGATTTGTGCCGCGCACATAGCGTGCAACCAAACCATTCGACCGGCGAGAAAGCCGGCGCCAAGGGAGAGGGAAAAATGAAGAATACACTTGCACTGGCGTTGCTCGCCAGCGCCGCCGCGATCGCACCCGCGCCGTTGCAGGCGCAGGACGCAGAGGTCGAAGCCGACCGACAGGACGCAGACCAAAACGTCATCGTGGTCACCGCAACGCGGCGCGAAGGCGACCTGCAAGATGCGCCTTTAGCGGTGACTGCTTTTGGTGATCAAGTACTTCAGGAACGCTCGATAGCTTCGGTCGAGGACGTCGGCGCTATTGCTCCGGGCGTCCAGATCGCGCGCTATCAGGGCGATACTTCGATCTTCATTCGCGGGATTGGGACACCCACCATTATAGCGGGCAACGACAGTTCGACCGCCGCCTATCTCAATGGTACGTTTCTCAGCCGGGCGGCGGCGATCGGGCCGGCGTTTTTTCGATGTGGAGCGGATCGAAGTCCTGCGCGGTCCACAGGGCACCCTTTATGGGCGCAATGCCACAGGCGGTGCGGTCAATATCGTGAGCCGACGCCCAAGCGACACGCTGGAGGCGGACGCGCGATTGACGGTAGGTAATTTTGATCTCGTGCGGTTCACGGGCGGTGTAGGCGGACCGCTGACAGACGGCCTTCGCGCCCGGATCGCGGTGCAAGCCGAAGACCGCGATGGCTTTGCGACACTGATCCGCCCCGACAATTCGACGCAGGACGCCGACGACGCGAGCAACATTGCAACGCGCCTCACGCTTGAAGCAGACATAGGATCGACTGCGATGCTGACGTTGACTGGCGACTATTTCAAAGCAGACGACCGCGCCAATGTCTTCTATTTTGCCAGCGGTGGTTACGCCGAAGAGGTGCCGGGTTGGTTCGGTACCCGCGAAGGAAGCCAGACCCTCCCATATTTCGCGATCAAGAATGCGGGCCGGGTCACACCGCGCCAATCGCGCGACCTGTTTGCCGATGTGCCCTATTTCAATGAGGTCGAAGTCTGGGGTGTCACTGGTCAATTGGACTGGGATATCGGCGATTACGGTCTGCAAGTCCTAAGCTCTTACCGCGAGACCACGACCAATTCGCAGAACGAATTTGACCTTTCCGATACGTTCAATACGCGCGTGGGCAGAGCGGAGGACCATTGGCAATTCACCGCCGATGCGCAGCTGACTTCCCCCGATGATGGCGCGTTTTCGTGGATCGCCGGGGTCAGCTATTTTCGGGAAGACAATGTCATCGACAATGATGTGTTCGGGGACTTCTGGGAACCGATCTTGATCCAGGGGTTCACCGATCTTCAAAACGCAGGCGTGTTGCCGCCTTTCCCGGTGGCCATCCCGCAGACGACGGCGTGATGTAACCTACAATTGAGCGGCCAGCAGGAAACCGAAGCAATCGCCGTTTTCGCAGATGCCGAACTTGCACTGTCCGAAAGCCTGACCCTTCGCGCCGGTGGCCGCTATGCTTGGGAGGAACGCGACGGGGCGCAGCGGTTCGAATTATTGATCGAGCCCGACATTCGCTTCGCGCCCGAAGTGGCGTTTTTCCCAGATGCCGTAACCGATGTGCGCGGCGAGGCGGTTCCCGATCCTTTCGGATTTGTCGTGGCCCCGTCAACGGCCCAACATCGTTCGATGCCTTCACGCCGAAAATCGGCCTCGATTTCGCGCCCAGCGACGATGTGCTTTTCTATGCAACCATTCAGCGCGGTTTCATAAGCGGCGGTTACAATATCGGTTCAAGTCAACTCAATCCATTTGAGCCGGAGAAAATCTGGTCTTACGAGTTGGGGCTCAAGGGATCGTTTCTGGAGGGCGCGCTTGATTTCGCATCAGCGGTCTTTTTTTACGATTACACCAATCTACAGGCGCAGGACAGCGTCGCCAACCAGCCGATTATTCGCAATGTGGGCGCCGCAGAAGTGCTGGGTTTCGAAATTGAGGCGCTTGCCCGGCTGGGCTCTGGTTTTCGTTTGGAAGCGAACGCCACCTATCTTGATGCGACCTTCACCGACGGAGAGTTGACCGAACCGCTTCGTCCGGCTCCTCCGGATCAGCCGCCCGGTTCACTGGTTCGCGATCTTGATGGACTGCGTTTGCCAAGAGCGCCTGAATGGAAGCTAGGCGCCGCGGTGCAATGGGATGGAGAAACCGGAAACGGTGGCGAGATCCTGGCCCGGCTTTCCTACGTTTGGCAGAGCGAGATTTTCTTCACGATCTTCAATATCGATGCCGCTGCCGAGCCATCTTACGGACTGCTGGATGCGCGCGTGGCCTACACGTTGCCCAATGGCCGCTGGTCGGTGGCAGCGTTTGGCAAGAACCTCACCAACGAGACCTATTTCACCAACCAGATCCTGACGGGGACGGTCTACGGTGCTGAGTTCGTGGGCCCCCTGGGCCCGCCGCGCACCTATGGCGTCGAAATCGGCTTCAACTTCTGAACATGGCCACAAAGGATTGAATTATGACGCCTAAGCAAGTCACCGAAGAGGTCTTTACCGCATTTGGCGAAGGCGACGTGGACCGCATTATGCGTTCCCTCCATGGAGATGTGCGGATCGAATTTTATGGTCCAGAGATCATACCCTATGCCGGTTTCTATTCGGGGCAAGATGAATGCCGAAAGTTCTTCGAGACCGTCCTTTCTTCGGTCGATATTCATCAGTTCGATCCCGAAGACTTTATCTGCGAGGATGATAAGGTCGTGGTCACTGGCCACCTGAATCTCACTGCGCGCAGCACCGGGCGGAAGATCGATTCCGATTTTGTCCATGTGATCACCGTGGCGGACGAGAAGTGGCTTCTTTTCAGGGACTTCATGAACACCGCAAACGCACAGGCGGCGTTTCAATCATGAGCCAGACGACACCTCGATGGAAAGGTGTTTTTAAACAGACCAATATCGCCGATCTCGTCATCCTGACGCCATTCGCCATCCCGTTTGTGGCCGACCATTATCTGAGTCTTTGGCGACTAATCAGCGAAACCATTTCCGCCGACCGACCGCTTGGAGAATTCGGACCTGATGCGGTGCTGTTTGTAAACCTTGCTGGCGCATTCGCGCTGCTTGCGGTGCTCGTGCGGATGAGGCTTGCAAATGCTCAAGCTGCACGAATGACCGGCATCTTTAAACTGTTTGCAGCCGCGATCTTCGCGATAGCTTTGATGCGAGAAGCATCGCTTGTTTTCGCTATCCCCCTGATCGCCGACCTCGTCCTTGGCGCGTTACTGCTCGTAAGCTCGCGAAAGCCCTAAGAGGCGGAGTGTGGGCCATTTGCAGGATGTTTGCCGTCATCTGCCGCAACCCGCGCCATGGCGAAGGATGTGACAGCTAATCGCCGCTGATGATCGTTGTCCAGCGGGTCAGCGCGATTCCCTCGGCGATCTCTCCGTCATTGCCCGCTTCGGAACTGGACGCTGATGCTCCGCGACAGAACGCGCACCAAGGCACGCTTCGATGCGATTGGCAAACTCCATCCCATCACATTCGCGAGCCGGATTTATTTGGAACGATCGTCCTGCCCACCCCTAAGCAAGGTATCGACATCACAGGAGATTACACATGCTTAATTGGGCAATCGCATTCATCGTTTTGGCACTTATTGCAGCCGTTCTTGGCTTTGGTGGCCTTGCCGGTGCGGCGACCAATATCGCTTACATTCTCTTCGTTGTGTTCCTCATTCTCGCAGTCGTGAGCTTTCTGCGCCGCGCTGCATGACCCGCGTCCCGGCCGCGCACGCGATCAACCCCGTTTCGCGAATGCACACCCACGGGACAATTCACTCACTCAAAGGAGATCACCATGGCAATCGCCGAACTCAAAGACGTTTACATCGACCAACTCCAAGACCTCTATAGCGCCTGCTCACAGAGCAAGAGCATGACCGACAAGCTTGCCGAGGCAGCGACCAATCAGGAATTGAAAGACGCGCTTAAAGCGGGCTCGAATGGTATTGTTTCGGGCATGGGCGTTGCGACAGATATCGTTCGTTCGCACGACGCCGAACCAACCGACGAGTTTTGCAAAGGCATGGAAGGCTTGGTCAAAGAGGCGAAGGCCCACGCGCTTGACGCCGAATTTACCGATGACGACGCACGCGATGCGATGATCATCACCCAATATCAGCGCATGGCACACTATGCGATTGCTGGTTGGGGCTGTTTGGTGGCCTTTGCCGGTCGTCTTGGACTTCAGGACGAAGCAAAGCGCCTGCAAGAATGTCTCGACGAAACCTATGGTGGTGACCAACGCATGACGCGCATCGCCACAGGCGAAATCAACAAGGCGGCAGCCGCATAAACCATCGATCTGATGGAAGCTGTGATGCCGGGTCATCGCCTGGCATCGCAGCTTACAGAAACCGATAATTTCTTCAAGAGCCTTGGCTCCTTGGTGTGGAGCCAGGGCTTTTGTCGCAAATGTCACTGCTCAAGCCAGCGGGATCACAGGGGGATGAACGTCCTAGCGCACCAGCCAAGGCGCCCTCATTACGAGAATTTCGCAAGCCGAACATCAAAATTCTCGGAACAAAGTCCGTTCTCGATCGCTTGATCTTGCAGTTCTTACAACTGTGAACAGCGAGATTTCAATGACGCCTAGCCTCAATCCCAATGTCGAGCCCCAATCCTTGGCGAAGAGTGCTGTCTCGGCCTCTCACAGCGAGGCCCTGCTTGAAAAAGAATCTCGGTCTGCTGACCAGCAGCGCCACTCCTGGAAACAGGCTGATCTCAAGCCCGCAAAGCGCAAATCCGTCTCCGCACGCGCTTTCAAACGCCAGATGGTGAGCGCACAGGACCCTTTGAAGAAATTTGCGCTGCGCCTTTGCGGCCGCGAAGACATGGCACAAGATCTTGTGCAAGAAACCCTGCTCAAAGCGTGGCAGGCTCGCGACCAGTTCAAGCCGGGCAGCAAGTTTTTGAGCTGGGCGTTCACGATCTTGCGCAACACCTGGATCAACCAGCTGCGCAGGGGCAAAAAGTTCGTCCCCAACTATGACGAGCAAGCCGCCGAGCAAATGCTCTCTGCGCCGGCATCGCAAACGACCACGTTCAATCTTGCCGACTTGCAGCGGGCGATGTCTGAGTTGCCGACCGATCAATTGGAAGCTGCGCTTCTGGTGGGTCCGGGCGATCTTACCTATGACGAGGCGGCCGAAATTCTCGGGTGCGCGCCAGGCACGGTGAAGAGCCGCGTATCACGCGCTCGTAATACCTTGGGCGATATCTTTGAAAGTGGCCGGGTTAAAATGCCTCTGGCCGATACCGAAGATGCGACCGATATCGCAGAAACCTTCGTTGCCGCAGTCAAAACGGTCGAAGAAGGTGGCAACATCGAAGATGTGCTCAATCTGGATCAGGCATCGCCTGCCTGAGACGAATGCAAAGACGGGGCCGCTAGCTATAGCACTGCGGCCCTGTACAGATGCCATGTCGCATGACCCAACACGGGCAGAACTACGAACAGACCAAGAAACGCAGGCGTCATTGCCATAAACAGCAGTGCCCCGATGGACGCAGCCCACACCAGCAGCACTGCGAAGTTTGCCCTGACAACAGCAAGACTTATGAAGATCGCCGTGAGAACATCAACCTCCCGGTCGACGAGCATGGGTAGACTAAAGATAGTGGTGGCGAAAAAGGCGAGCGCGATAATCGCCCCGAAGATGCTTCCGACTCCAAGCATTGTGAGACCTGCGGAAGTAAGCAGGAAGCTCAGCGATTCAGACCCTGCCCCCGCTTCGACGAGAAAAATCGAAAAGATCAGGTGAGCGATAATCACCCAAAAACCAAAGCCCACGAAAATGAGCACGCCCATGCTGAGGATTTGGTCGTCATTGCGCGTCCGTATTGCGCCAAGAACCGCTTTCCACCCGATCGGCAGGCCCAGCTCCTTTCGGCGGCTGACCTCGTAAAGACCAACCGCCGTGAAAGGAGCAAGCAGCGGAAAACCCGCTGCTGCCGGGATCAACCAGGACACCTCTCCGCGCGCAAGTAGCAGATAGGTAAGAACCATTCCGGAGGCTGCGAAAAGCCCTCCAAAAAAGAGCCCATATTGCGGTTTTGCCAAAAAATCAGCCCACCCCAAACGCAGCGCTTCCCACAAATGAGCGGTCTGCAGTCCGCTTTTGCTTTGAAGCGATGCTCCGTCTGGTCGGCTGACTTTGGCCATATGCAGCTCTCCCTATCTCCGCCGCGAGCTTATCATTTAAAAAGGGCGTGGATCAAAAGCGGTATGATACGCCCGCGCTCACGACCCACGGGTCCAGTTCGTGGTCGGTTTCGAGCACCAGCGTATTGCCCGCACTCACCTGCAGCGTCGTGTCGATGAAATAACGCTTCGCATCGAAAGTGATCCCAAGCCCGCTGTCATTCACGGGAATATCGACGCCAGCCTGCAGCACGAGGCCAAATTCGTTTGAAAGATCGGCATCGGTCGCACCCAGCGGCACAATTCCTGCACCGGGCTTATCCTGCAGCCAGATAAAGTATGCGCCACCTGCACCGACATAAGGCTTCACACCGCCGAGATCAAAATGCGCCTTTGCGGTCACGGTTGCTGGCAGAAGCAGCGCGTTGGAGACGACCTCGGTGCCAGCCGGCAGGCCGGAAACAGCGTCAACGTCATGCTGGGTGGTGCCCGCGATGGTTTCGATCGAGAAGTTCTCAGAAACAAAATACTCAATCGCGATCGTTGGCACGAAGTTGTCATTGGCCGCGGTATCGGTGCCTGCTGGCAAGCCAACGGCGTCGGTCACGACTTCTTCAATGCCGCCATCTGGCGCAACGAGTGTGCCCACCACTTTAACCTGAAAATCGCCGGCCTCTTGTGCCAGAGCAGGTGTGCTCACACACGCCATTGCAACAGTTGCGGCGCCAAAAAGTACTCTCTTCATTTCTCAAATCCCTGATTAAGCTTGAAAATTAGGAATGGGGCTGGTCTTGCAGATTACGTGATTGCGCATTTTCGTCGTCAGCCAAGTGGACTGCCGAAAGGCCTAAGCCGCCTGCAATTGCGCTCATTTCTTTATCGCCTCGTTCCCATCAACAGCAGTGGCCACCCATCGCGGCCCAGGATGTTTGCTGTTGAGGAGAGGATAAAGCTGCGCAAAATCTCCAGCATTGATTCAGATCAATGTGAGGCGCGCCAATTTGCCTCAAAAGTCATCGTGCGATGTTGGCGAGTTTTGCCAGCACGAGCGATATTGAGGGCATCAGGCTATGACTTTCCCAGACTTGTTTGAGCGCTTTGCCACGGGGGTTTTGCCGCTCGACATCTCAGATGCGATCCATCTCAAATTCCAATCCGTTGCCCGTTATGCGAGCGCGCGCGAAGGCGATGCTCCTTTTCAAGGTGCAGGGCTCGACCAGATTATTTTCGTTGCGCGCGGGAGCACCAAGCTCGTGGCGCAGGCCTCGCAAGGGCGCGAGCAAATCGTCGCCTTTAACTTCGACGGGGATCTGGTCTCCGTGCCAGCAAAAGCGGCCCATTCCTACTCGCTGATCGCGCTTGAAGACTGCGAGCTTATCTACTTTCCGGCAAACGAGTTTTTCCAGTTGGCCGGTGAAGAAACCGTGCTCGTTTATGACATGCTCGAGCGCGCTTTGAACGCGCTTGCAAGGTGCCGGGAAAAGACCATTGCGCTCGGGCGCAAGACCGCAGGAGAGCGCATTGCGGGTTTCATTCTTTCCATGGCAGATCGTATCGGGACCAAAACGCATGACGGAATTGCAATCGTCTTGCCGATGTCGCGCCGGGACATCGCCGATAGTCTTGGCCTCACCATCGAGACCGTCAGCCGCCAGTTGACCGAGTTGCGCGGTGCCAATGTGATTGAGACACCGGGCCGTTCGCAAGTGCTGCTGCGGGATGTGGCCGCGCTCAAGTCACGGGCGGGACACATTCAGGAAGCCGCCTGAGAGATTTTTGCCGGTTGATGCAAATCATTGGGCCTGGTCCGACCATTCTTCCGGCCAGCCGGTCTGAATTCGCAAGGGACCACCTGAACAAAAAGTTCCGCGCACCAGCCCCAGTTTGATTTGAGTCAAATACGCGGGGCCTTGGCTCCACCAAAAGGGCTCCAGATCAACAAGGGATCAACAACATGGAAGCTGTCCTTAGTCGGCTGGGCCTTTACGCGCTCACCCTACTCGCTGTTATTGCGGCTATAGCTGGTGCACAGGACACCGGCTTTGCCGTTCACATGGGTATCATCGGCCTTGTGCTTGTCATCATGATGGTGGCAACGCTCGGCACGTTCGACCCGCTTGCCAAAGCGCAGAGCATATTCAGAATGCCCTCCGGACCGGAGCGATACGACGATGATGTTGTGCGCTGGGGGGTCATTGCGACGATGTTCTGGGGCCTTGCCGGTCTGCTTGCCGGTGTGTTTATCGCAGCGCAGCTGGCCTTTCCCTGGTTGAACTTCGAACCCTATTTCAATTTTGGCCGGGTTCGCCCGCTGCACACTTCGGCGGTGATTTTTGCCTTTGGCGGAAACGCATTGATCGCGACCAGCTTCTACGTCGTTCAGCGCACCTGCCGCACGACGCTGGCGCTGCCTGGCCTCGCCCGGTTCGTGTTCTGGGGTTATCAGCTTTTCATCGTGCTGGCAGCGACCGGATACCTGCTCGGCGTTACGCAATCGAAAGAATATGCCGAACCTGAATGGTATGTCGATCTGTGGCTCACCATTGTCTGGGTCGCCTATCTGGCGGTGTTTGTGGGCACGCTTCTGAAGCGTAAAGAGCCGCACATCTACGTCGCCAACTGGTTCTACCTCGCTTTCATCATCACGGTGGCGATGCTGCACGTGGTGAACAACCTCTCCATGCCGGTCAGCCTCCTGGGATCGCGAAGCTATTCAGCCTTTGCGGGCGTTCAGGATGCTCTGACGCAGTGGTGGTATGGCCACAATGCCGTCGGCTTCTTCCTCACTGCAGGCTTCCTGGCGATGATGTATTACTTCGTCCCCAAGCAAGCGAACCGTCCGGTTTACTCGTATCGCCTGTCGATCATCCACTTCTGGTCGCTGATCTTCCTGTATATCTGGGCAGGTCCGCACCACCTTCACTACACGGCGCTGCCCGACTGGGCGCAGACGCTGGGCATGGTGTTCTCGATCATGCTGTGGATGCCTAGCTGGGGCGGGATGATCAACGGTCTGATGACGCTCAACGGCGCGTGGGACAAAATCCGCACCGACCCGATCATCCGCATGATGGTTATGGCGCTCGCATTCTACGGAATGAGCACCTTTGAAGGGCCGATGCTTTCGATCAAGGCGGTGAACTCGCTCTCGCACTACACCGATTGGACAATTGGCCACGTGCACTCTGGCGCGCTTGGATGGAACGGCATGATCACCTTTGCCTGTGTCTATTTCCTCGTGCCCAAGCTTTGGAAGAAAGAGCGCCTCTATTCGCTGCGCATGATTAACTGGCACTTCTGGCTCGCGACGCTTGGTATCGTTCTTTACGCCGCCAGCATGTGGGTTGCCGGGATCACCCAAGGGTTGATGTGGCGTGAATATGGCGCGGACGGATACCTGGTGAACAGCTTCGTCGACAGTGTCGCAGCGCTTCACCCGATGTATCTGATGCGGGCAGCTGGTGGGCTTCTCTACCTCTCTGGTGCGGTCATCATGTCCTACAACATCTGGATGACGATCGCTGGCTACCAGCGCGTCGAAGCCCCGATGAGCGACATGGAATATGACGAGGAAGCGGACCGCCCGCTGCTCCCACCGCATGCCGCCCAACCTCAAGCTGAACCAGCAGAATAAGGAGCTTTACCAATGAGCACGACCTCTCAAAACAACGCTCCTAATCAGGGAGCTCCTGACCAAGGTGCATTCGAAGGCCACAAAAGGCTTGAGAAAAACGTCACCCTGCTGGCCGCGGCCACGCTCGTGACAGTCGCCATCGGCGGTATCGTCGAGATCGCGCCGCTTTTCTGGATCGACAACACGATCGAGGAAGTGGACGGGATGCGGCCTTACACCCCGCTAGAGCAGGCAGGGCGCGACATCTATATCCGTGAAGGGTGCTACACCTGTCACAGCCAGATGATCCGCCCGTTCCGCGACGAGGTGGAGCGTTATGGCCACTATTCGCTGGCGGCTGAAAGCATGTTCGACCACCCCTTCCAGTGGGGCTCGAAACGAACCGGACCGGACCTGGCGCGTGTCGGTGGACGGTATTCGGATGAATGGCACGTCCAGCACCTGAAAGACCCGCAAAGCGTGGTGCCGCAAAGCATCATGCCTAGCTACAGCTTCCTTGCGGACACCAAGCTTCAGATTGCCGACATCTCCGCCAACCTCACCGCCTTGCAGCGCGTTGGTGTGCCCTACACCGCGATCGATATCGAGATGGCGGAAAATGACATGTATGCGCAGGCCAATCCGGACCTTGATGCTGGCGATCTTCAGGAACGCTATCCCAAGTCGCAGATCCGCGATTACGACGGCGATCCGGCCCGTGTGACCGAAATGGACGCGCTTATCGCTTACCTTCAAATGCTTGGCACGCTGGTCGATGTCGAGAGTGCTGCGGCCCAAGCGGAACTTGCAGAGGAGACGGGCCGATGAGCCTTTATGAAACCCTTCGTCACCTCGCTGACAGCTACGGCCTCGTGGTGATCTTCGCGCTTTACCTCGTACTTTGCGGGTGGAGCTTCCTCCCCAACTCCAAGGCCAAGGTTGAACAGGCCAAAAACTCGATCTTCGAGGAGGACCAAGATGTCTGAGAAAACCCGGATCGACGAGCCCACCGGCACCGAACTCGTCGGCCACGAGTGGGACGGAATTGAAGAACTCAACACGCCGCTGCCGCGATGGTGGCTCTGGACATTCTATGCAACGATTGCCTGGGCGGCCGTCTATGTCGTCCTTTACCCGGCCTGGCCAATGGTCGAGAAAGCCACCGACGGCGTCCTCGGCTGGTCGTCGCGCGGCGAACTGGCTGAAGAATTGTCGGCTGCCGATCTTGCGCGTCAAAGCACCTTTGAACGGATCGCGGCAACCGACATCACCAAGCTGCCAGCTGATCCCGAACTTCTGGGACAGGCCATTTCCGGCGGTGCATCGGCATTCAAACAGCATTGTGTCCAATGCCACGGCGCGGGCGCGGCGGGCTACGAGCAATATGGCTATCCCAACCTGAATGATGATGACTGGATCTGGGGCGGCGACCTTGAAGCCATCCAATACACGCTTACCCATGGTATTCGCTGGGAGGGCTCGGATGATACGCGGGTGAGCTATATGCCTGCCTTTGGCGAGATTTTCGACCAAGGTCAGATTGATGCTTTGGTAGCACACGTCAAATCGCTGAGCGGCGATGGCCCGGGAAGCGCTGCTGGCGCTGAGTTGTTCGAGACAAACTGCGCTGCGTGCCACAATTCGAGTGGTTCAGGCGACCGCATTCAGGGCGCACCAGCCTTGAATGATGCGATCTGGCTCTATGGCGACAGCGAGGCGAGCATTCGCCAACAGATCAAAGCGCCGCGCCACGGTGTGATGCCAGGGTGGAGCGACAAACTTGATCCTGTAACGATCAAGATGCTGGCTGCCTATGTGCACTCTCGCGGTGGCGGTGAATATGCAGGCGAGGCCACGCAAGAAGTCGCGCCCGATCTCGAAGCCGACGACGTAGCCGCGGTTGCAGGAAGCGCAGAGAATGACAACTCCTGACAATCTCGAAAAGACCGGCGATAACAAGCTGGTGGGCCGCGATTGGGGCGGAGCGTTGAATGCCAGCGAGGCAGAGCCGCTCGCCGCAACACAGCGTCACGCCCCATCGCAGCCGTCGCCCAAGCTCTACGAAGCGCGCAAGCAGGTCCACAACAAGAGGATCGACGGACCGTTTCGCCGGTTCAAATGGGCGATCATGATCGTGACCCTGGCGATCTATTACGTGACCCCGTGGATCAGGTGGGACCGGGGTCCATACGCACCCGATCAGGCGGTTCTCATCGATCTTGCTAATCGCCGCTTTTACATGTTCGACATCGAGATCTGGCCGCATGAATTCTACTTCGTGGCGGGCCTGCTCGTCATGGCCGGGATTGGCTTGTTCCTCGTCACTTCAGCTGTGGGCCGCGCATGGTGCGGCTATGCCTGTCCGCAAACAGTGTGGACCGATCTTTTCCAGCACGTCGACCGTTTCATCGATGGTGACCGCAATGCCCGAATGCGGCTCGACAAGGCGCCTTGGACCGCATCGAAAATCGTCCGGCGCGGCGGCAAGTGGACGATCTATCTTCTGATCGCGATGGTGACCGGCGGGGCCTGGATTCTCTACTTTGCCGATGCGCCCACCTTGTTTCGCGCCTTCTTCACCCTGAACGCTGACCCGGTTGCTTATATGACGGTGGCAGTTCTCACCGGCACCACCTTCTGGCTGGGCGGGTTCATGCGCGAGCAGGTTTGCATTTACATGTGCCCGTGGCCGCGCATCCAAGGAGCGATGCTCGATGAAAAATCGCTCATCGTTACCTACAAGGATTGGCGCGGGGAGCAGCGCGGGAGCCTCAAGAAAGCGAAGAAAAACCCGGAGAAATACGGCGATTGCATCGACTGCCGCGAATGTGTGTCGGTGTGCCCCACCGGGATCGACATCCGCGAAGGCCAGCAAATCGGCTGCATCACCTGCGGATTGTGCATTGATGCCTGTGACCGGATCATGAAAGATGTAGGTCGCCCGCGCGGCTTGATCGATTACGCTACCCTCGATCAATGCGACGCGGAGGCGGCTGGCGCGCCAGCTCAACCTGCCTACAAGGCGCTGCTTCGCCCGCGAACCTTCATCTATTTCGGTGTCTGGGCAGCAATTGGCGCTGGCTTGCTGTTCTCGCTTGGCACGCGCACCCACACCGATCTAACCGTCTCGCCGGAACGCAACCCGCCCTTCATGCTGATGAAGGACGGCTCGGTGCGAAACGCCTTCACGCTGCGCCTGCGCAATATGGAAGCGCGCCCGCGCGATATGCAAGTGGCTCTCGCAGGCCTTCCTGAAGGGTCAGTCATGTGGACCGACAGGATCGGGCGCGAGGCGGCGGCGCCAACCCAGACAATCCTGGTGCCAGCAGACCAAACGCGGATTGTGCGCACCTATGTGAGCGTGCCCGCAGGCACCACAACCGACGCTTTCTCTTTCGAACTGACCTCACTCGACGAACAGCGCGAGCGTGATGTCGAAGAGACGATTTTTACCCTGCCAGGAGCGGAATAATGGCGACGAAACCAACCAGGCAACGGCTGACCGGACGGCGCGTCGCGCTGATCTTTGTCGCAGGCTTTGGCATTGTTGCGGCGGTCAATTTTTACATGGCGAGCCTTGCCGTGGGCGGCTTTCACGGGGTTGTTGTCAAGAACTCCTACGTCGCAAGCCAGAAATTCAACGGCTGGCTCGAAGCTGCCGAAGCATCCAGGGCGCTCGGCTGGAAGGCATCGGCTGAACGCGATGCCGCAGGGTTCTTGACCATCACCACGAACGGCGTGCCCGCAGGAGCCGAGGTCAGCGCCGAGCTGCGCCGTCCGATTGGCGAACACGCCTTCGCGAGCCTTTCCTTCGCGCCCGATCGCAATGGAACATTTGTCTCGAAAACGCCGGTCGATGCGGGCCGCTGGACCATGCGCCTTACCATTACCTCGGGCGAAGACATCTGGACGAGCGAGAGCGAGCTTTAAGTGAACGCCCCAAGCGCCCTTTCCCGGCAGGCCGCAGGCGAGCTTAACGCCACACGTTTTACCGTGCCTGGCATCAAGTGCGCTGGCTGCATCGCAAAGATCGAGCGCGAGCTTGTGAAAGTGGACGGCATCGCCAGCGCAAGGGTCAATTTCTCTGCCAAGCGCGTCGCCATTGAGCACGAGCGGCGCATGGACGAAGCGTCCCTCACCCGTGCGCTTGAGCAGCTCGGGTTTGAAGCGCAGGCGGTGGAAGAAAACCCTCTGGGCTCAGACGATAAAGAACGCACCCAGCTTGTTCGTGCGCTTGGCGTTGCGGGGTTTGGCATGATGAACATCATGCTTCTTTCGGTCAGTATCTGGTCGGGGGCTGAAGGGGCAACGCGCGAGCTTTTTCACTGGCTATCTGCTTTCATCGCCCTCCCCGTTATCGCCTATTCCGGGCGCCCCTTCTTTTCCTCCGCGCTCATGGCGTTGAAGCACGGGCGCACCAATATGGATGTACCCATTTCCATCGGGGTTGTGCTGGCCACCGCGCTCAGCCTTTATGAAACCGCCACAGGCGGCGAGCACGCCTATTTCGAGAGCGCGGTGATGCTTCTCTTCTTCCTCCTCGCAGGGCGTGCGCTTGATGCCGTGATGCGCGATAAGACTCGCGCAGGGATCGGTGCACTGCTTGGCCGGATGGGCAAATCTGCGCAAATTCTTGGCGAAGATGGTTCAACACGCACACTCGCCGCCACCGACCTTCAGCCAGGCATGATCGCGCTTGTCTCGGCAGGCGAAGCGTTAGCCGCCGATGGCGAGATTATCGAAGGCACCAGCGCCATCGACAATTCCATGCTCACCGGTGAAAGCCGGCCAGAGCCTGTTGCCGAGGGAAGCAAGGTGCTTGCGGGGGCGATCAATATCACCGGCCCAATTCGTGTGCGGTTGACCGCTACGGCTGAAGACACCGCCCTTGCCGATATCGCGCGGTTGATGGATGAAGCGGGGCAATCGCGCAGCTCTTATGTGCGCATCGCCGATCGCGCCAGCCGCGCTTACGCGCCCGCGGTGCACAGCCTTGCAGCGATTGCCTTTGCGGGCTGGATGATCGCGGGCGCGGGTTGGCACCAATCGCTCGTCATTGCGATTGCGGTTCTCATCATCACCTGTCCCTGCGCCATGGGTTTGGCCGTCCCAACCGCGCAAGTGGTGGCATCGGGCGCACTTCTCAAACGCGGACTGCTGGTCAAGGATGGGAGCGCTTTGGAGCGGCTTGCCGAATGCGATACCGCTTTGATGGACAAAACCGGCACCTTGACCCTCGGCGAGCCTGTGCCACAGATTTCCGGCCTTGGCGCAGAGCAGCAATCCATCGCCCTTGCCCTTGCCCAATCGAGCGCCCACCCCTTGAGCAAGGGACTTGCAAAAAGACTGCGAGCCGAAGGCGTCGAGCCAGCGCCACTCACCGAAATCACCGAAGCCGCAGGCGAAGGGATGCGCGGACTATGGGAGGGGCAAACCGCCACTCTGGGCCGGCCAACAGATGGCGCGCAAGCGTGCCAGTCCGCCGGCCTTTCCAGCGCCCTCGTCATTGGGGATGCAGCCCATCTCATCACCTTTCACGACCCGCTTCGCAGCGATGCTGCCCAAACGCTTGAGATGATGCGCGATCTCGGCATGGAGGCAGCGATTGTCTCCGGCGACCGCACGGCAAGTGTGGAAGCGCTCGCCACAGACCTGGGGATCAACGGCTATGGCGATGCCAGCCCTAAGGACAAGTTGGACATCCTCGACCAGTTGAAAGCACAAGGACGCAATCCCTTGATGGTCGGCGATGGCCTCAACGATGGTCCCGCCTTGGCAGCGGCCCACGCCTCCATCGCGCCGGGCACCGCAAGCGATGCGAGCAAACAAGCCGCCGACGCGGTGTTCCTTGGCGAGAAACTGCTGCCGGTCGCTCTCGCCATCAAGGCCGCGCGCGCCACAATGCGCATTGTGAGACAAAACTTCGGCTTTTCGATCATCTACAACGTGCTTGCCGTGCCGCTTGCGCTGTTTGGATATGTCACGCCGCTCATCGCTGCGATCGCCATGTCGGTGAGCAGTCTGGTCGTGGTCGCCAATTCCCTGCGCCTGAATGGAGCTGCCAAATGACTACGCTCATGTTTCTGATCCCGATCGCTCTTGGCATGGGTGCACTTGGACTTGCCGCTTTCTTCTGGGCGATGAAATCGGGGCAATATGAAGATCTCGATGGAGCCGCGACGCGCATCTTGATCGATGATGAGGAGGACCAGGCGTGATCAAAGTCTTTCTGGCATCTTTTGCCCTTCTGCCAGTGATTGCAGGCCCCCTGCCCCACGAGGAAAGGTCGCTTCTGATCGAACTGTGCAGCGGTGGTCAGATCACAATTCCGCTGGGCCCTGACGAACCCGCGAACGATCACCCCTGCGACCCGCAAGCGTGTCATGCAGGCACCTGCCGCGAAAAGACCAAAAGGCCAAATTGATCTAGCGCAAAGACGCAGCTGAGCTCTCTCTTCATAAGCAGGCTCCGGCATACGCTCATCGATCTCCCTTGGGGGCGATGCCGGACCCAATCCTTTTGGAGCGACCTTGAAACATGTGGCCCTATTATCCCGACCTGCTCGAAACGCCTGTACCGCGCTACACCAGCTATCCCACGGCTGCCGACTTTGGAGAGTTGCCGGCGCGCACACTGGAAAAACGGATTGAACAGACCACGGGCGATATATCGCTATACATCCACATTCCGTTCTGCGAAAAAATCTGTTTCTATTGCGGCTGCAACACTGCGGCGAGCGGGCGGCGCCAGCGGGTCGAGAGCTATTTGAATGCGCTGCACACGCAGATCGAGACGGTGGCAAAGCTGCTGCCGCGCGATGCTGGTGTGCGCCGTATCGCCTTTGGCGGGGGCAGCCCCAACGCGATCCTGCCCTCGGAATTTATCGAGCTTGTCGATGCGCTCAACCGCCATTTCTGGCTGCACGAGACCGAGTGGTCGATTGAAATCGACCCGCGCACCATGACGGGCGAGTGGTCGGAGGCGATAGCAGAAGCTGGTATCACAAGGGCCAGCCTTGGCGTCCAGACCTTCGCTGCCCATTGTCAAAAAGCCATCGGGCGCGAGCAAGGCGACGGCCTTATCTGCCGCACGATCGACTGGCTGCGTGGTGCCGGTGTTACCTCGCTCAACTTCGATCTCATGTATGGCCTCCCGCATCAAAGAGAGGAGGATCTTGCCGATACGCTTGAATATGCAAGCCTGCTTGGTGCCGACCGGATCGCGCTTTTTGGCTACGCCCATGTGCCGCACCTGATCGCACGCCAGAAGGTGATTGATGAAAGCGCCCTGCCGGACAAGGACGCGCGCTTTGCGATGGCACGCCAGGGATATGAGTATCTCACGGACCAGGGCTATCAGCCGATCGGTTTCGACCATTTCGCATTGCCCCTTGATCCCTTGGCGGTGGCCACGCGCAATGGCACTCTCAACCGCAATTTTCAGGGCTTCACCGACGATCCTGCGCCTGTTCTGCTTGGCCTTGGATCATCTGCGATCAATGTTTTTCCCAACCTTATCGTTCAGAACGAGAAGAACTCCGGGCGCTATCGTATGGTGTCCTCACAAGGGCGCTTGTCTGCCGCTAGTGGTATTGTGCGCAGCGCCAGAGACCAGATGATTGGCGAAGTGATCAAGGGGTTGCTGTGCCAGAATACCGCTGAGCTGAGCCCGTGTCTGCTCAGCGCGCATCGTGATAGCCTGATGGTTTTCCTTTTGCGCGATCTCGCCAAACTCAATGGTCTGACCCTCACCATCACACCGGAGGGCCTGCCTTACGCAAGGACAATTGCCAGCCTCTTCGATCCTTATCGCCAGGAGAGTATGCGGCGGTTCAGCTCCGCTATTTGACCAGCCGCCTACAATTCGTCCTTCACCTGAACCCAGGCCAGCAGCGCAAAGAGCGCCGTGCCGCCAATGACGTTCCCGATCAGCGTTGGGAAAACATTGTTTGCGAGCATGGTGAAAATCGAGCGCTCGCCTTCTATCGCGAGCAGGAAAATCTCGCACGATCCGACGATGACGTGGGTGAAATCGCCAAGCGCGATCACATAGGTGATCAGAAAAACAAGCCCGAGGAAGCTGTTGCCAGAGCTAGGCCGCATCCACACCAGGGCCGCAATCAGCAGCCCGGATGGCATGCCTCTCACGAGCGATTCCACAAAGCCCAGTTCAGCGACTTTCTCACTCACGGCGATCATGGCGTCAAAGGTGTGAAGCGTGACAATCGGTGTCGAAACAAACAGCAATGCCATTGTCGCCGTGCCGATAAAATTACCGACGAGGCTAATCCCCCATACGCGCACCGTATTCCAGATGTTCGTGGAACTGGGGTTGCTGATGGTCGGCAAAACCGGGGTGATTGTGTTTTCGGTGAAAAGCTGCAGGCGGCAGAAAATTACCAGAATAAAACCAATGGTATAGCCCAGGCTATCAATCGCATGACCAAATGGCAGATCGCCTGTTTCGGCGTATAGCGCGGCCTTCACGATCAATGAAAAGCTGACCAGCAGACCGGCTGCGATTGCTGACCAGAAAAGCGAGACAGACGGGCGGCCCATTTCCTCGATCCCTTCATGGACAATTTCCATGTAGATCTCTGGCGATGTGGGTGCATCTTTAGGCTGATCAACGCCGTTTTCCGACGCCGTTCTGGTCTTGTCGTGGTCAGACATATCTGTTCCGGCGTCCTGATCTGGTGGCAAACGATGCGCGGGCGGCCCAGTCAAAACCGAACCGCCCGCTCACGTCAATTACAGTTTGCCCGAAGCTCTATCTTATTCCGCCTCTTTCAGCGGCACTTTCTCTTTGAAAGTGTGGGTGATGTACGGGAATGGAATCTCAATCCCTGCATCATCGAGCGAGCGTTTGATCGAACGGATAACCCTGTCCCGGTTGATCACGGCCTCCGGGCGATAGGCAGATGCCCACCAGCGGACGCGGAAATCGACCGAGCTTGAGTTGAAGGTGTCTGCCAACACCTGAATCGGCTTGTCGTTGTTCACGAGGTCAACCTTTTCGACCGCCGCGCGAATGACCTTGTCCGCTTCGTCCAGATCTGTATCGTAAGAGACGCCGACGATAACCTCAAAACGACGTTCGTCCTCTGCGGTTTCGACTTCGACCGGGTTTTTGAACAGCATCGAGTTAGGGACAACGTGAAGCTCGCCCGAGAAAGCGCGGATATGGGTTTCGCGAAGGCTGATAAATTGCACTTTGCCGTAGATGTCATCCGCCTTGATAACATCGCCGACCTGCATGTTATCGCGCAGCATTATCATAACGCCTGAGAGAAAATTCTCGAAGAAATCCTGAAACGCAAAACCGATGGCAACCGCACCGATACCAAGTCCTGCGATAACTCCGGCGGGACTGAAATTGGGGAAGACGACCATCGCGGCCAAAAGCGTACCGGCGACCCAGATGGCGAGGCGCACCGTAACCTCTGCGAGGTTTCTCAACGATGGTTTGAGATCGGTCTTACCGGTCAGCTTGTGCGTGATCGAATTGCCGAATTTCGCGACGATCCATGTGATTATAAGGATAACAGCGGCAACGCCAAGTGCCGGCAGCAAGGCCACCGTGCCCTGTATGATGGAATTAATTTGATCTGTCAGCGTGTTAATCATGGATGGAACGGCTCCTCGTTTATCTTACAAATGGCTGGAGCGCGTGATTGTTCCAATATTTGCAGGGGTGCTTTGCGCCGTCAGCAAGGACTTTGCAGCGCCTATATCCATGAAAAAGGACCGGTGCTCCTGAAAGAACACCGGTCCCAGGGGGAGCGCCAAGCCAGCCGATTGCGGCAGCCAGCAGGCGCAGGGGCGCGGTCAGCCGGAGGCGCGCTCAACGCGTATCGGCTTTCGCGGGGTTACTCGGTCCCTTCGTTTTCGGCAGGAGCAGGGCTCGAAGCGTCGGCTGCACCTGCGGCATTTCCCGCGATCAGGGCATTGCCATTGGCGCTGAACATACCGGCTGGAAGCGTGCGGGTGACATTACCCTGCGTCACCACAAACTGCTGAACTTCGCCGCGACCATTGGCCACAACCTGGTTCACTTGCCCAAGCGATGCGCCTTCGGGTGTCGTCACCGGCATACCCGGAGCAACCGTTCCGGCACCCTGAGCAGCGGATGCTGCGCTGCCTGCAACAGCGAGCGGGGCCGAAGTGAGTGAGGCAGCGCCATTGCTTTCAGCCGAACCGGACCCGCTGGCCGAACCGGTCACCGAGCCAAGCGCCGGAAGACCGGGGGGCGGTGCGCTGGGGAGGACAGGCACCGAAGCGAGCGCCGTATTTGCAGCGCCATTGGCCTGGCTGCTGGCGGTAGAAGATGCCCCACCGGCGATGCCTTGCGCTTGGCCCGCAACAGGCGTGATCACACCGGTCACCGCATCGGTGCCGATCAATTGCGCGCCGGCACTGCCATTGCCCGATGCCTGGCCATTGGCCGAACCGTTTACCGCATTGCCCAATGCAGGAACCGGAAGATCTGCAAGGCTGGCGGTTGAACCGACTATCGATCCACTGGCGCTGCGGTTGGCTGCGACGCTGCCACTGCGCGCATCGACAGACTGGTCGCCGCTGGTCGAAGCTGTGCCCTGAATCGTGTCGTCGACAGTGCTGCGAACCGAGCGGGTTGCCCCATCAACGGTTGAGCCAAGGGTCGAGTGAACCGAACCGCCAAGCGATCCGCTCAGCCCACCACCACCGAGCAGCTGAGCGCTCGCTGCTGCAGGAATAAGGGCAATTGCACTTGCTGTGAGAATAAGTTTTTTCATGATGCGTTTCCTTTCAAAATTCTCAGCGAGCCTGGGGTCCTGTGCTCGCTCGAATGGAAAACGGATGGGCAATTTGGTTTAATCCATGCCTGCCCCAAAAAATCTCATTTCTTTTGCGCGCATCCTTCACAAAGCAGCCCGCGCCCGAAAATTTCATCCGGACCGCGCTTGCCCAAATCGCGCGCCTCGGCATCGCTGCGAGCGCGCCAATTGCCCCCGTGTTGCAGGGCATCTGCGATGCGTGCGGCCACGAGCGGGGTTGCAAAGGATGTGCCGCGCCAGCGTTTCATCTTGCCGCCCCTGTCATAGGAATAGACCCGGTCAGCGGGCGCTGCATAATCAAGATGAAGTGCGCGGCCCGCCTCGATCAATACGCGGTTGCGCCGATCGACTCCGGTGACTGCCACCACACCATTATAAGAGGCAGGATAAGCGGCGGGCGCAGCAGGGCCATCATTGCCAACAGCCGCAACGACAACAACACCGCGCGCCTGCGCGGCAGCAACCGCCCGGCTCAGCACGGTATTGCGCGGGCCAACAAGGCTGATGGTTACAACTTTGCTGCCCGACTGCGTAAGCCAACCCAGCGCACGGGCAATCGCCAAGGCATTGCCGCCAGCCGGATCTTTGCCATAGACATCCGCAACCCTGATCTTTTCGACACCGGCTGAATGGAGCAGGCCTACCACTGCACTGCCGTGATCGGCAGGAGCAGGCGCACCGCTCGCAAAGCCGCGCTCTCCCGCTACGCGGATGCGAGCACCCGGCGCTGTATCGATCACTCCCACTTCGACCCCGATTGGAGTGGGAGAGCGGTCCGTCGATGTGCTCGCAGACGCACTGGTTGCAAGGACGGCGCCCGATTGGAAGTGAAGGTTATCTGCGCTCACCTCAATTCCCGGGGCAAGCCGCTCGGCGAGCGCCTGTGCATCGGCGAGTTTCATTCCTTGAGGAATCTTGAGGGTGGTGACGGAAAAGCCCAGCCCTTCGATTTCTTCGCCGGTTCCCACAGCAAATCCCGCTGCAGAAAGTGCAGCGCGCGCCGGCCCGTCAAGCGCGAGCGCAAGCAACTCACCGCGCCTCGCCAGGTCGCCATTCGCATCGCGTTCAATCCGGTCGGAATTGCGGCGCAAAAGACGCAAAAGCGTCCTTTCCCTTGCGCGCAGCAAGCGTGCCACGTCGCGGTTGAGGCTCTGCTGCGTGCCATCAATCCCTTGGCCAAGAACATCGGTCGCCTGTCCAACGGTTCCGCCGATCGTCCCGCCAACATCGGGCACCTGCAATTGAGCAAAGGCAGGCACACTAAGGGCAATACCTGCGAAAAGGGCGATGAAGCTTGCGCGCATGATTGTTTCTTTCCACTTTTTCAGCTTAAGCTTGGATTAAACGATGCACGCGGCTCGTTTCATCCATAGCCAAGGCAATTATGTCAGCCCCATCTTTCGAACAGCAAGTTCTCGATCTGCTGCCGCGCTTGCGCCGCTTTGCAATCGGGCTCGCAGGTTCGCCAAGCGATGGGGATGACCTGTGCCAAATGACCATAGAGCGCGCGCTCACCCGCCGGGATCAATGGCAGGAAGGCACGCGCCTCGACAGCTGGATGTACCGCATCATGCGCAATATTTACATCGATGAAGGCCGCGCGAGCACGCGCAGGAGAGAGACATTCGTGAACGAAGACGCAGGCCTTGGTGTTGGCACCGATGGCGCACAGGAAGCGCGCGTTGAGCTTTCGATGGTGGATCGCGCAATGGCGCGGCTGCCCGATGATCAGCGCGAGGCCGTGCTGCTCGTCATGGTGGAAGGCTACGCCTATAAAGAAGCCGCCGAAATTGTCGGATGCCCGGTCGGGACACTCAATTCGCGGCTCGTGCGCGGGCGCGATGCACTTCAGGCTTTGCTCGCAGGAGATGGTCCTTCAGGAGACGGCGCATGATTACCGAAGAACAAATCGCCGCCTACGCCGATGATCAGCTTGAAGGCGACGAAAAAGCGCGGGTCGAAGCCGCGATTGCAGCCGATCCAGCTCTTGCCGCGAAGGTTGACGGGCACCGCGCATTGAAAGCGCAGCTCGCCGGTCACTATGCGCCAATCCTCGATCAGCCGGTGCCCGATCATCTGGCCGCAATGCTGAGTGGAAAGAGCGACGCCGCGCAGGACAAAGCTAACGGCGAGGTCGTCAGCTTTGCCAAGGAACGCCAGAAACGCGGGCTTGCCCCCACCTTGCGTCGCTGGGCGCCCATTGCAGGGCCCGCGTTGGCGGCCTGTTTGGTGCTTGCCATTTTCCAGCCTTGGCAGACTTCGCCGCCGCTAGAAGGATATGCAGATCAAGAGCTTGCCGATGCGCTCGACACACAGCTTGCGGCAACGCAGGATGCAGATGCGGCAACGCGCGTGTTGCTAAGCTTTGAAAATGAAGCGGGCCAATATTGCCGCGCCTATCAAAGCGAAGGCGAAGGCGGGATCGCCTGCCGCGATGCGCAAGGTTGGGAAATTGAGCGGCAATTCGCACTGCAAGAAAGTCAGGTGACCGAGTTTCGCCAGGCCGGAAGCCTCAGCGACGTTATGGCCGCAGCGCAGGCCATGGCCCCAAGCGGCGCGCTTGATGCAGCAGCCGAAGCAAGCGCCAGAGAACAAGGTTGGCGTAAATAACCCTGCACCGCAGCTGCCACAGACAAAAAAGGGACCGGCATTGCTGCCGGTCCCTTCAATTTTGGGGCAAGCGATTGGCGGGTCAGCCAACCGTTACCGTGACATAGCGGTAGCCGCGCTCAGCCATTTCCTCGATGTAATGCTCGCGCTCACCCTTGAGCTCGTCGGCATATTCTTCCCAGGCATCGCTGACATCTTCAAGGTCGCTGGCACGATTGAGGTCGCTGCGAAGCTCCTTTTGCGCCTCGGTGATGTCGATCCGGTAATCGAACCAGAAGCGGTTCTCGATCCCGGCAATCGGGGTGTTGATGATGAGCTTTTCTTCGGCGCGCGCCATAGCCTCGGCCTGAAGCATGGGAATGCTCGCCTGAGCCGAAGCAGCAAATCCGGCAAGTGCGATGGCGGCGGTTGTGGTGATGAGCTTCATGTGTCGGTCTCCAAGTTCTAAGATCACGGCGCATCAGTGCGACCCGTCAGTTTGGAAACGAGCGAGCTTTCAGCTTTAATCCAAAAAACTTTCGACCGGCCTCAATTTTTATCGGTTTTCGGCTTTTGCACTTCATCAAGCTGCAATGCAGGCCAGATGGCAAAGACGCACATCACCGCCAGAATGGTCAGCGTCACCTCAAGCCCTGCAATACTGGCGATTAGGCTGAAAACCCCGCCGGCGAGCAGCACAACCCCGATTGCCGTGTTGGAAAGTGCGGTAAACGCAGCCCTTGTTTCTTCCGTCGCCATATCGACGAGATGGGTTGATCGCCCCAATCGTACGCCCTGATAACTGATCATCAACACGAACAGCAAAACGGGGAGCACGAAATCACTCTGCATCCAACCCAGAACAGAAGCGGCGACCGTTGCACAAAGCGCCGCCGCGCCAATCACTGAGGCGAGGATAAGCACCTTCCGGCTCGATCGGTCAGACAAGGTGCCCCAGACAAAGCTGCTCAAGAGTGCCGAAAGTGCCGATGAGAAAACCAGCAGCCCGAGGTTTTCGGGGCTCGATTGATCGCCGGAGCCCAGCGCGACCATAAATGGCGGTGCAAAGGCCGTGGCGGTGAGCAGGCCGCGCGTTGCAATAAATGCTCTCAGCTGTGGCTCTGTTTTGAAATAGCTAAGATTATCCAGCGCAGATTTGAACGCATTCGCCCCCCCTTCAGTTGCGCCCGCTTTTTCGGAAAGCGACGTGAAAACGAGCCCTGCAGCGATCCAGACAATTCCCGCGATGAAAAGCGCAGCGACCACGATGTCGAAACGCTCGAAGTCGCTGAAATACAAGGTTGCTGCAAAGCCGATTGCGGCAATCGCTGAAAGGCTGCTGGCAAGTCCGGTCGCGCGGCCCCGGCGCGATTTGTCGACCGTTTTGCCGAGAACATCTTTGTAGCAGACCGAACACACGCTGCGCGCGAGGGAAAGAACGGTGAGAGCCGCCAAGATAGCAAGCCCCGCTTGATAACCGGCGAGGAACACGGCCGATGCACCAATTGCCAAAGCGGCAAGCCCTTGGACCACCGCCCCCGCAGTCCAAGCCCATTTGCGCTTGGGCAATTCTCGCAATTTTGCGGCAGTAAACATTTGCGGCAGCAATGCGCCCGCTTCGCGAATGGGGACCAGCAAACCGACAAGCGCAGCCGGAGCGCCCAGCGCCGTCATCAGCCAGCTCAACACCAGCTTGGGATCGACCAGCGCATCGGAGCTTTTGGACAATGTGAGTGCGCCAACATGCGCGAAGAAATTGCCGGCCTCGTCCTTGCACGCGCTGTCTGGGATATCCGCACAGGCGCGGCCCTCATCATCTATGGCGATCGCTTCAAAAGCTGGATCGAGCCACGCGTTGGATTTTGTCATGCATTGAGCCAATCTTGTTGAAGGCGATAAAATGCGCCTGTGATCGTACTCAAATGCCTGAAAACCGATTTAGGTTCCTGCCCAAAGGGTTACCCAGCGCGGCCTACGAAAACTGATGCACCTCGAGCCGCATCAATCGCCCCCGGTATCGGGGTCCATAAGGTTGGACTCGCCGATCATGCGTTTGACCGGCCCATGGTCGGGAAAGCGATAGGGACGCAGCCTTTTCTCTCCAGCCTCCTTGGCGATTCCGGAAAAATGCTCGATCACATCAATGAGCGAACCTGTCTCCTCAAGCCTCGATCTGATGGCCTCTATCGGCTGCGATAGATGCTCACCGAGCAAATCCGCACGCACTTGGGCGATGCGGGCCTGCATCGCCTCATCACCCTTGGAGCACAACGCAAGATCGCACTCGGTATCGAGCCCCATGGAGCGGTTGTTGAGATTGGCAGAACCGATACGCAGCATATCATCATCAGCGATCATTATCTTGGCATGGCAGTATATCTCTTCACCTTGCGCAGTGACCGGATGGTACACGCGAAGACGCTCTGCGTTCGGGTGCTCTTTCAATTTCTCAAGCAGAACCGCCCGCTGTGGCTGCATGATCGCGCTTTCGAGCGGACCATCGGCTGTCACCGGATTGAGCAGGACAATTTCCGGGCAATCATCACCAGACAAACGCTCTTCGATGGCATCGGCAATCGCGCTTGAAGCAAAATACTGGCTTTCGGCGTAGATCCAGCGCTTGGCACTCGCGATCATGTCGAGAAACAGACGCTCGATCTCGCGCACCTCGACCTGATCACTCATCTCGGGTTGGCTACGCGCGATCGCGACTTCGACATTGCGAAACTGTGGTTCCAGATAATCCGGCCAGCTATGTGCGGTCGGGTGCGGTGGAACCATGTCGCGTCCGCCTGCACTTTTCCATCGCTTCTCCGAATACTCGGAAAGCGCGCGTGCAACCGGACCTTGCACAATCATCGAAGCATCATGCCAAGGACCGTAATCCTCGCCGCCGGGCGGGGCACGGCGCGGGTTATCATCGAGGTGCTCGCGCGTGTCCCAACGCCGTTCCGTTACATCGATCCCCCCACAAAAAGCCGTGCCTCGATCGATGCTGATTACCTTACCGTGAGCCGAGGCCAGAGCAGGATGATGCCTGTCAAGTTTGAGGTGGATGCGGGGGTGCAATATCCAGCGCAGCAGCGTCCAGAAGGTGAGCCCTCGACCAAGCGTTTTAAGCGAGCCAATATCCCAGCGCAGAATGTAAATATGCAAAGCCGGATTGCGCTTGACCAACCATTCAATGAAGGGCCCAAGGGCCAGCGGTCCCGTTACCGGTCCCTGAGTGTCGTGCATCTCAACGCGGGTGTCCAAATCCCAGCTCTGCATGACAATGCGCGAGCGTGCTTGCATCATAGCGTTGCGAACAGCGCGAAAATACTCTTCGCCATCGATTAGAAGGCTCGCGCGCTCGGCATTTTCCGACTTCCAGCAATTCTCGCCAGGGCGCAGGAGATCATTTGGCTCCATAGCGTAGATCTCCGAGATTTGGACTGCCTTGCTGAAGCGCGAGATGAGGCACGTTCGGTGTCCTTCAAAGTGGCTTGCGCCGTGGTAAACGGCGCTCGTTTTTATGATAGCGGCCGCCCGTTGAAATGCGGCATTTAGACAGCGCCGGCACTATAGAAAAGACTGGTTACAGTCTCGATCGATCGCGCGCAATGATTGGCTCCAAACGACAAAAGGCCCCGCTACTAACAGCGAGGCCTTTTTGTAATGGATTTCCAATGTAATGCTGGTTGCGGGAGTTGGATTTGCCCGCAACCATACACTGCAGATCGCCGCCTAGCCTCACAGCGTAAAAGCGCATTTACCAGAACAGCCCGCCGCGCAGGTTAGCGTTGGCGGGCTGTTTTCGTCGAATTTCGCAGTTTCCCGTCAAACCTCTTGCCAGTCAGGGGTATGCGTCGCAATGGCATTACAAACCTAACATTCTTTTAAATTCAAACACTTAAGCCATAATAATTCTATAACATATAGATAACCATATTATATCTAATTACTCTAATAATTCGAAATCAAAAAACATCGAAAAAACAATGACGTAATGGCAAGCCCTAAAAAAGATTATGCCTTGTAACGCCGCAACCCTAATCTGAAAAACGGCGGAATTCAGCGGTTCTTGAGCCGCGATCGCGGGGATGTAATGAATGTTAGCCCTTTGCGGCGCACACCCCCCACCGCCAGCTGCATCGATCGGGCGCGGCTTGCATAAATCGACAAAGAAAAGGCGAGGGCGTGGCGTGGGGGCGAGCGCGGCGCGCGGGGTCGGGCGAAGGAGGCTGGCGGCATTAGGGGCCGCGCGCGGCGCGCAAAGAAAAGCCCCGCGACCCTGGCGGGGCGCGGGGCTTTAAGGGCCGGTCGGCGCGCTGGCGTTAGTCGGGTTCGCTCGAACCGGCGGCGATGCGTCGGCCCTCTGGCGTGATCTGGGAACCGTCGCTGCAATGGAAGTTTTCGAAGCGCAGGATTTCGGCGTCGAAGTGTCCGTTCACCCGCGACAACATGCGGCGCATGATGGGCGCGATTTCGATCTGAAAGAAGGTTTCGAGCGCTTCGCCAGGCTTGCCGAAGCCGCCCGCGCCGGTCGGCACAATGCCGAGCAATTGCGGCGGGACGCGGTGAGCGGCCAGCATGTCTTGCGCGCTGATGTTTTTCACGCCGCTGAATTCGTCCTTCGCCGCGACATCGGCGATCGGCAGGACTTGCACCCCGTCCTTTTTTCCGCCTGGCATGTAAAGGAACATATTGCTGAAATTGCCGACGCCCTTCGCCGATTTCATTTTTTCGGCGATCTTGCCCGCTGTTTCCTGGTCGGCGAACTGGTCGTTCACGTAAAGAATGAAACCGGCGTGAGCCCCGTTCAAATAATAGCGGCGGCGGAAAAGGGTCGCGTTTTCGTTCAAGAGCCCCGATTGCAGCGCCGATAGCCATTCGGGGAGTCCGTAAATCTCCTGCGCAACGTCGGGCTGTTGCAGGTGACAGATCGCGCCTTCGGCGAACTGATGTTCCTTGTGATAGCCGAGCCCCGACCCGACGAAGAAATAGCCGCCGCCATCGGTGGGCGCGCGAACGTGGCGCGCGCTCGCATGGCGCGCCCGCGCCAGCCCGCCGCGCATGTTCGGAACGTCTTCAAGGTAAGCGTTGCCCATTTGCAGGAAGTCGAGCGCGAAGCGTTCGAAGTCGTCGGCGCCCAGCTGGTCGGTTTCGACCTGAAGGCCGGTTAGAAGGTTGATCTTCAGCGCAACCGCGCTGCGATGATGCGGGGCCATATTGAACGCCTGGCAAAGCTTGTCCATCGGCAACGGCGGTTCGAACCAGCGGCCATTGTGCCAGATTTCGAAATACGCGGCCAATTCGCGCCGGTCGATCACGCTTTCGGCATCGCCGAAGCTGAAGGCCATCGCCTCGCCCCCGCTGGTCATGGCGTTCGCGGCGGGCTGGTCGGTCAGCTGCAGCTGGGCGTCGGTTTCTTGTGTCATGGTCTGGGCTTCCTTGTGCAAAGGCGAAAATTCAATCGGAGAAAACGGCGAACCCGCCCCCGCCGCCAGCGTCGGCAACGTCAAGGGGCTCGTTCGAAAAGGCGTGTAGGATGGCGAAGGCGATGTCGGCATGTCCGATCTGCCCATTTCGTCGCGCCTGATAGGTGACTTGTTTCCCGCTGGCGGTCATTTGCGGGCGGATAGCGAGGAACGCTTGCGCGACATCTGTCCATCCCTGGTCGAATTCGACGCGGCCCGCGCGGAAAAGCGATTGCCCCTTCAGGACAAGCGCGGTCTTCACCGCGACCGTGTATTCGATCGCGCGCACCATCGGGAACCACTTTTTCACCAATTCGAAAACGGCTCGACCGTGGCCGGTTGTGTCGATCGCGATGTCGGTCACATTGTAGCGATCGGCGACCGACTTGATGAAATCGGCCTGTCCCTGGAAGTCGAGATCATTAAGCCGGCATTTCTGCAGAACCCGCAACTTTCCGACGCCTGGCTGATCTGGCGGGGCTATCACCGCAAGCGCCGCGTCGTCGCGGCCCTGCTTGTTTGGGTCGTATCCTATCCAAACGGGTTTATCGCCGAAGGGGCGACCGCCAGGAACGCCGAGCAATGCGGGGCTGAAATCGCGCCACTTGAAAAAGCTGTCGACCCGCGCGGGCGCGATACGCGCCCAAGGGAAGGAACTGGCCGCGTCGTCGACGAACTCGCAGTCGTAAAGATTGCGGAATTCGTCTTCGCTCGATTCCTCGCGCAATTCGTCGATGTCGACCAGATCGCCAAGCCCGCCTTCGATCGCGTCGGCCAATGTGACCACCTGACACCAGGAGCCATCGGGCATGATCGCGCCACCCGCAAGCGCCTTATGGCTGCAATCGAATTCGCGCTGTTTATTCTTGGGCTTGCCCTGGTTCCATTCCTCGCCCGACCAGAAGGCGAAAGCCTCGTGCGTTTTCGTCGATGGCGTCGAAAAATAGGTCCGCTTGTAAATCTTGTGCGTCGCCATCGCGGCGGCGACTTTGCGCAGCGTCGCGAACCCGACCGTCCAGAAGAATTCGTCAAAATAGAAGTCGCCGCTTTCGCCTTGGGCCGTGTTGGAATTCGTCGAAATCGGATAGAGGCCGACCATGTCGAGCGCGAGCGGTTCGCCCGCGTCATCGGTCAGCCCGCCGAAGTCGATCATCATCGGGTCGCCGACCAGGTCGACATCGCAAACCCGTTTAACCCAGCTGACAATCTCGCGCTTGAACTTCATCGCCTGGCGTTTCGACGCGGACAAGAAGATCTGATTTCGCGGCTGTTCACCGGCAAGCACCGCTTCGGCGATCTTGCAAAGCCCTTCGCGCGCGAAATACCAGGTCGCGCCGATCTGGCGCGATTTAAGAATTTTGCGGGTCCGCTGGTCGCGCTGTTCCCACCAGGCGGATTGATAGGCGAAGTTTTTTTCGTGGAAGTCGTCAAGCAACGCTTGCCACTGGTCGCGGGTCAGGAAGTTGCGGCGCTTGTCTTCGCGCTTGGCGACCGCCGCGTCGTCGTTTCGCTTCGCGATCTTGGGGTTTAGGTCGCCTTCCTTGCCGGTCACTTCATAGCGGGCGATGCGGGCCGATCGCTCCATTTGCCGCATCAAGAAGTCGACCCGCTTCATATGCCCTTCATTGAAATCGTCGCGGTCGAGATAGTTGGCGATCTTTACTTCGATGCGGTCTTCGATGATCTGGCGCGGCGGCGCGCTGTCCCAATCGTCGCGGTTTTTCCAACTGGCGAGCGTCGGATATTTGACGCCCAATTCGTCGGCAATTTCCTTCAGCCCCCACCCGCGCCAATACAGCGAGCGCGCTTCGCGCTTTTGATAGCTGGCGACAAGGCGGTCGGTTCCATCGGTCGGGCTGGCGGGTAAGTGCATCGCGCTAGGCTTCGCCCGCCAGGTCGAAGGCGGTCTGTTCGATCGCGGCGGGCTTTGCGGGCGCGATGAAAAGGTCGGCCTGGGCTTGCGCGTCTTCGATGCGCTTGCAAGCTATGTCGAAATAATCGGGTTCGCGCTCGATACCGATGAATTGCCGCCCGTCGCGCATGGCGGCGACGCCGGTCGACCCGCTTCCCATGAAAGGGTCAAGGATGGTTTCGGCCTTGGGGATTTGCTGCAGCGTCCAGCGCATCAAGCCGACCGGCTTTTGCGAAGGGTGCGCCTTTTCCATTTTCGAATAGGCTTCAACCTGCGACATACGCCACCGGCGCGCGTTTCGGTCCATGTTTGTCCAGGCAAGCTCAAAGTGCGCGGTCGAATACCACGCATCAGGCTGACACTTATCCCATGCAAACCAGCCCCGCGTCGGCGGTAATGTGTAATAATTGCCACCCCAAACGATTGCCACTTCTCCAGCGGCGATCGCCATGTCGACAGCTTCCTGGCAGATCTCGACATCCCAATCCTGCGCGCCCCAATCGCGCGACTTTGACCCGCCGCATTTTTGCTTGCCAGTTTTGAGCCCATAAGGCGGGTCAGTCACCACCGCGTCGACCTTGTCGAGCGTCGGCAAAATCTCGCGGCAATCGCCGCAATAAAGGGTCGCGGCGCCGATCTGTTCAACGCGAATTTCTGGGTTTAGGGCTTTGCGGGGCATCGGGTTCCTTTCGAATTGCATGGCTTCAGCCATGCACCCCGCGCCCCCCTTGCGGTCTATTGCCCCTAGCGGTGAAAGCGCGATTGACCCGCGCGCGGCGTTGCAAGCGCGGGGCATTTTCGCGCCTTAGTGGACACACACAAATTCACCGACCCGCCCAGGAGCGACCCCGACATGAAAACCAAACCCTTCCTTCTCGCGACCGCCGGTTCGACTGTCGACGGGCGCGAAATTAACGCCGAAATGCTGCAGCAAATGGCCGAAGGCTATGACCCGAAGACATACGGCGCGCGGCTCAATTTGGAGCACATTCGCGGCATGTCGGGCGATCGACCTTTCCGCGCGTTTGGCGATGTCCTCGAACTCTCCACCGCCGAAGTCGATGTCAACTTCCACGGCCAAACCGAAAAACGCCTGGGCCTCTATGGCGTCCTCGACATCACCGACGACGCGAAGGCTTTGAATGATGCGGGTCAAAAGGTTTACCCGTCGATCGAAATCGAACCCAATTTCGCGGGCAAGGGCAAAGCCTATTTGATGGGCGTCGCGCTGACCGACAGCCCCGCATCGATCGCGACCGAACGGATGGCGTTCAACCGTTCGCTTCCTGGCACGATTACACTGGGGGCGGACAAGCCCGAACAGGCGTTCGCGATCGAATTCGCCGCCGCAACCGGCGCGCCTTCCGATGCGACCGAAGGGTTCCTGTCGAAGCTGGGCGATATGCTTGAAAACGCTTTCGGCAAGAAAGAGCCCGCGCCCGCCGCCCCGAAACCAGGGACCGGCGCCGCCGCCGCCGAGACGGTCGAACAGCAATTCAGCGCCGACGCGCTTCGCCCGCTGTTCGAAGGTCTGGGCCAGCAATTCGCCGACCAGATCGGCGCGCTGCAATCCCAGATCGCCGATGACCGCGACCAGATCGACCTTCGCTTCAAGGCGATCGAAACCGCGCAAGCCAAGACACCGGCGCAAGGTTACACCGCCCGCCCCGCCGCCGCTGGTGCGAACGGCTCGACGGTCAAAACCGACTGTTAACCCGCCCGACCATCAACCCTAACCACCCCAAGGCCCCGCAAAAGCTTTCGCTTAAGGAACCGACCCGATGAAAATCCAAACCCGCTTGATGTTCGCGGCCTACGTCTCGCAGATCGCGCTTTTGAACTCTATCCCCGACCAGCTGGTCGCCGACCCGTCGAAGGGCCTTTCGACCTTCAGCGTCGCGCCCAATGTCGAGCAAAAGCTTGAAGACCGGATTCGCAATTCGAGCGAATTCCTGCAAATGGTCAACGTCATCACCGTCGCCGAACAGGAAGCGGCGGTTCTGGGCGTCGGCGTTGCATCGTCGATGGCGGGCCGCACCGATACCAGCGGCGGAACGCGGCGCGAGCCCGCGAACCAGGGCGCGGCGACCGAAAAGCACCGTTACCTCTGCCGAAAGACCAATTACGATTGGTCGCGCCGCTATGCGCAGATCGACGCCTGGGCACACCGCGACGAATTCGAACAACTTATTCGCGACGACATCATCGCGCAGCAAGCGCTTGACCGCATTATGATCGGCTTCAACGGGACCAGCGCAGCGGCGACCACCGATCGCGACGCAAACCCGCTTTTGCAGGATGTCAACGAAGGCTGGCTGCACAAAATCCGCACCGATGCGCCTGGGCAAGTCATGGACGATGGCGCGCTGACCGTTCACAGCGATGGAAGCGACGACGACGAAACCAAGGCGATTTACGTTAAGGCGGGCGTCGATCTGTATGACGCATCGCTTGAAAACGAAGCGAGCGCGGGCGCCGACTATTCGAGCCTCGACGCGCTGGTTCTCGATGCGAAGCGCGGCATTCACGAGCGCCATCGCGGCGACACCGACCTTGTCGTCATCGTCGGCCATGATTTGCTTGACGATAAGTATTTCAACATCGCGCAAAAGACCGGCGACACCGCGACCGAACAGGAAGCGACCGACCGCATCCTTGCGTCGACGAAAATGATCGGCGGGCTGCAAGCTTACCGTGTGAGCGGCTTCCCTGCGAACGCCATCCTTATCACGAAGCTGTCGAACCTTTCGATCTACGTCCAGGAAGGCACTCGCCGTCGCAACATGAAAGACGAACCCGAATTCGATCGCATCGCGAACTATGAATCGGTGAACGAAGCTTTCGTCGTCGAAGAATACGTCCTGGCGGTTCTGGTCGAAAATATCGTCATCGGCGCCGCGCCTGACCGGCCCGCGCCCTAATCCTGACACCCCGCCAGCGGCCCGAACCGCTGGCGATATGGGCGGCATGTCTCCCCTGGTCCCCCCATTGGACATGCCGCCCCTTTTCCAAGCCCCCGCCCTTTCCGCCTGACCATTGGAGCCCCCGCACATGATGAACAGCCCCTTCCTTCGCAACCGCCGCCGCAAGCTTGCCGCTGCAGCTGGCGAAGCCGCGAAGATCGGAACCGCGCAGCCGCGCGATGAAAAGACCCAGGCGGGTCAGGAATATGCGAGCCTAAAGGTTCGCCTTGACGAGTATTTGCGCCAGCTGGCCGACACCGCCAGCCACGAAGCGCGGGTTCCCATGAAGGCAAAATTCCTCGCCGACTTCGCGCAATGGGTCGATGGCGTGATCGAAGCCGATGCGCCGGTCGAAGACGACATCGTGATGACCAGCCTTGTCTGGGCGATCGACACCGGCGACTTTCACCGCGCGGTCGAAATCGGGCGCTTTGCGCTTCGCCACGGGCTGAAAATGCCCGAACGATACAATCGCAGCGTTGCCACCTTCCTTCGCGAAGACATCGCCGAAATCGAGATCGCCGATGCGGGCACGGTCGACCTTCAAACGCTGGTCGAAATCGACGCGCTGACACAAGGCGCGGATATGCCCGACCCTGCGAAGGCGAAGCTGCACAAGGCGCTAGGCCGCGCATGGCGCACGAAATCGGAAAACGCCGAACCGACCGACGACAGCGCGCCCGCTGGCGGGAAAGCGGCTTTCGTCGCCGAAGCGCTCGCGCAGCTGCGCCGCGCGCTCGCGCTCGACAAAAAGGCCGGCGTCAAAAAAGACATCGAACGCCTGGAAAAGGTCGAACGCGATCTGAGGGCCGAAGGCGAAGCCGCAAGCGAAGGCGAAGGCGACGAACAGAATTCAGCTGGCGGCGACGCCAGTTAAACGCAACGCCCCACGGCGCTGGGGGGCGATCGGGAGATCGGAGCGGCCAAGCGCCCGAACCGTTTTTCCCGTTCTCACCCCCCACTTGAACCACCCCCGCCGCCGCGCGGGCCGCAATTGCAGGAAACCGGCAAAATGGCAGGACTGACAGCGCCGCCCGACAATTCCGCGCAAAGCGCAGGGCAGACAATCGCCGCCGATGGCTGGTTCCCGCCGGTCGACACCGCCAAACTGGCCGCGCGGGTTCGCATCGGGGAAGGCGTCGTCACGCTTGACCGCCAGGTCGACGCGATCACCGGCGCCATCCTGTCGGGGCTTCGCGAAATGTCGGCATGGCGCAGCGCCCACGCGGGCGCAGGGATTGCCGACCTTGAAGGCGTCACCGAAGACGAAGTCGCGGGGCAAAACGTCGCGGTTCTGCTTTGGGAGCGCATCGTCATTTTCTTCGCCGCCGCCGATCTGATCGACAGTCATGTCGATGTGAGCGCGACCGACGACGCCCTTGATCGCCACGAGGAAAAGCGCGACAGCGCCGCCGATTATCGCCGCCGCGCCTATGCGGCGGTCGCCGACCTGCGCGCGATCGGCGCGCATTCGGCGGGCGATCATGGCCGAAACCGTGTGGAATTGCTCTGATGATGGCGCGCGCAGGGGCTTGGGCTATTTATGTGGCGAAAGCGCCCTTCGCGCTTTTGCTTTTGGCAATATATCTTTTCATTGGCCTGATTTGTGCGCTCGCCTTTGGCATCGTTTCGGCCTTCGAATTCTCGGTCGACAAAGTCGCGCCCTTCACTACGAAGGCGCTTCGCCATTTTTGGAAGTTGCGACCATGATCGCCACCGCCCGCGATGGTGAGACGGTCGACGCGATCGCCTGGCGCGCGCTGGGCACGACTGCGACCGTGACCGAACAGATCTTCGATGCGAACCCAGGGCTGGCCGCGCTTGGCCCGTTTTTGCCTGGCGGGACGCGGGTCGACCTTTCTGCAGCGCTTGCCCTTCCCGATGCGGCGGGCGAGCGCGAAACCGTCAAGCTTTGGGATTGAAAATGGTCGAAGTCATGGTCGCCGCCCTTGTCCTAATCCTCGCCGCTTTTCTGGCGATGAAAAGCGACAGCTACGCGCTGCAGGATGCGGGCTTGACGATGTTCGCCGCTGGGATGCTTGTCATCGCGGGTTCGCCTTTTCTCGCAATATTGTTGGGGCTTGATTGACATGAGGAAACCGAAACGCCTTCGCGAAACGATGATGTCGCGGCTTCCCGAACTCGCGAACGAACCCGACCGCCTTGTCATTTGGGTCGAACAGGGCGCCATCAAGGCGCGCCAAACCGAAAGCCACAGCTTCAGCTTTTCCTATACGCTTTCAATCCTGCTGGTCGAAGTGTCGACCGATGTCGCCATCATCGCCCACGCGATCAACCGCTGGCTGCGCATCGAACAGCCTGACCTTTTGACCGGCGGGTCGGGCGATTCCTACGCTTTCGAAGCCGACATCCTCGACAATGGCGCTTCGGATGTGTCGATCACGCTCGCGCTAAGCGAAGAAGTCGCGATCGCCGAAAACGAGGATGGCAGCTGGTCGGTCGACTATCAGGCGGAACCCGACCCGCTTTTCCCCGATCGCGAGCCGGTCGGCGACAATGAAGACACCCCGCCACTTGCCGCCGCGACCAGCGTCGAAGACATCGTCGCCGACTGATGGCGGGCGATTATGACAGCGACGCGCTGACCGGCCTTGACCCCTGGCTTGCGGACATCATGCGCGGCCTTTCGCCCGCCAAGCGCCGCCGCATGGCGACGAAGCTGGGCCAGGCGCTTCGCCGGTCGAACCTTGAACGCATCAAGGACAATGTCGAACCCGATGGCGGCAAAATGGAAGATCGAAAGCCGCGCCTCGACAAGCGCGGTCGCCTTCGCAAGAAAGCGGGCGGCAAAATGTTTCGCAAGCTGCGCTATGCGAAGCGCTGGCGCATCAAGGCGCGCGCCGATAGCGTCGAACTCGCGCCGAAAGGCAATTCGCAAATTCCAGCCATTCACCATTTCGGGAAGAAGGCGCTTGTCGGTCGCGGCCCCGATGGCGAAAAGATATTCTATCGCTACCCGCGCCGCCGCCTCCTGGGCTTTGGCGATGGCGACGAAGACCTGGCGGTCGAAATCGCCGCGCAGCTGATCGACCAGGAAAGCTAGGCGGCAAAGGCCATAAGGGCGCGCGGTCAAAGCGCCTTTCACCGCCCGACCCACTACGCGCGCGCGCGGCTTTGCGGCATCGCTTGGGGCATGGCCTCGCTTCCCACCACCCGCGCAACATCAACCGCTGTCGACCTCTCGAGGCTTCCACCGCCCGATGTCATCGAACCGCTGGATTTCGAAGCGATCAATGCCGCCCTGCGCGCCGATTTCGTCGCGCGCTTTCCCGAATTTTCGGCCAATGTCGAAAGCGACCCTGTCGTCAAGCTGATCGAAGCCGCCGCCTACCGCGAACTTGTCCTGCGCGCGCGCATCAATGACGCGGCGCGGGCGAACCTTATCGCCTATGCGACCGGCCCCGACCTTGAAAACCTCGCCGCCTTTTTCGGCGTCACCCGCCAGGAAATCGCCCCCGCCGACCTGCAAGCGGGAACCCCCGCGATTGTCGAAACCGACGACGAATTGCGGCGCCGCGTTTTGCTCGCGCCCGACAGCTTCAGCGTCGCGGGACCGGCCAGCGCTTACGTTTACCACGCTCTGACCGCCGACGCGCGGGTTCTCGACGCGAGCGCGACCAGCCCCACCCCTGGCGATGTCGTCGTCTCGCTATTGGCGCGCGAAGGCGATGGCACGGCCCCGCAAGACATGATCGACGCGGTCGAAGACTTGCTGGCGGGCGATGAAGTGCGCCCCCTCACCGATCGCGTGACCGTTCAAAGCGCGGGCATCGTGACTTTCGACATCGACGCCCAGCTGGTTCTGTATGCTGGCCCCGACCAGCAATTGATCGAAGCCGAAGCGAACCGCGCGCTTGATGACTTGCTGACCCGAAACCGGCGCATCGGTCGCGACATCACGCAAAGCGCGATCATCGCGGCCTTGATGGTCGGCGGCGTCCAGCGCGTCGAACTGGTCGCACCGGCGGCGAATGTCGTCATCGACGATACGCAAGCCGCCGCTGTCAGCGCGCGAAGCGTCCAGGTCATCGGGTTCGACGAATGACCTTGCTTCCGCCCAATTCGACCGCGCTCGAACGCGCTTTCGACCGCGTCATCGCGTCGTCGATCACCGGCCTGGATGTGCCGGTCGGCGAAGTGTGGAACCCCGTTACCTGCCCCGAGACGCTTTTACCCTGGCTTGCCTGGGGCGTCTCGATCGACATCTGGGATTCGACCTGGTCGAACGAAGTCAAGCGCGGCGCGATCGCGGGCGCGATCGACGAACAGCGCCGCAAGGGAACGCGCGCCGCCTTGCGTAAAGCGCTCGACCGCATCGACCCTTTCATCGGCGTGACCGAATGGTTCGAAGACGAAGCGAACCTTTCGCCCTACACTTTCCGCCTGGACCTGCCCGACCGCAACACAAGCGCGGTTGTTTACGACGAAGCGACCATAAAAACGCTTTTGCGCGATGTCGCGGCGGTCAAGCCGCTGCGCGCGCATGTCGTCGCATCCTATCGCATAAACGCGGTCGCCCAGGCGGGCATTGTCTCGGCGCTGCAATTTGGCGGGATTGCCATTTTCGACGCCACCGCCGACGAAACCGCCGCACAAGACCCCGCCTGGCAAAGCTACCTTCAAGACCCGAACGGCCAGCCCTTGCAGGACGAAGACGGCCAATTCCTAGAGGCTGCTTAGATGAATAGTTTCACCTTGACCCTAACCGATGCGGGGCTCGACGCCCTGGTCGATGCGCAGAACAGCGAAACCGAAACCATCACCATCGCCGAAGTCGGCGTTTCGCCGCAAGCGATCATCGCCGCGCCGACGCTGACCGCCATTCCTGGCGAAGTGAAGCGGATTAACGCGATTTCGGGCGCGGTGATTAGCGAAACCGTCATTCACATGACCGCGAACGATGCGACCGGCGATGTTTATGACGTTCGCACCTTTGCGCTTTACCTAGCCGACGGAACGCTTTTTGCGGTTTACAGTCAGGACGACATCATCGTGAACAAGGCGTCGCCGCTGCGCCTCCTGTTTGGTTTTAACGTCGCCTTCGCCGATGGCATTGGCGGCGACATCACTTTCGGCGATGCGACTTTCCTTTTCCCGCCCGCAACCGAGACGATTCGCGGCGTTGCCGAACTCGCAACGCAAGGCGAAACCGATGCGGGAACCGACGACGAGCGCATCGTAACCCCGCTGAAGCTTGCCGCGCGGCTCGCGCCGGTCCTGCAATCGATCGCCGATGAAGCGAACGCGCGCGCCAATGCCGACAGCGCCGAAGCGACCGCGCGCACCGACGCCGACGACGCCTTGAACGCGGCAATTAGCGACGAGGCGACCGCGCGGGCCAATGCGATCGCGGGCGAAGCCCAGGAGCGCACCGACGCCGACGACGCCTTGAACGCGGCGCTGGCCGCGCTGATCGCGCGCACCGTCACCGGAACCGGCCTTGCCACCGGCGGCGGCGATCTGTCGCAAAGCCGCGAAATCAACGTTCTTGCGGCGACCGCCGCGCAGATCATCGCGGGAACCGCGAGCGATGCGGCGATCACACCGGCGGGGCTTGGCCCGATGGTGAAGTCGATGGGTCAAAACGGCTATTGCACCGTCCCCACCGCCGACCCTGCGAACACGCTGTTAATCCAATGGGGGCGCGCCAATGCGTCGGGCGATGGCTTGACGACTATAAGTTATCCGATTGTCTTCACCGGCGCGGCCTTCGCTGTCGTCGCCGATGGCACAAGCGACAGCAACACCGGCGCGCAAGACAACTTCCCTTCGGTTCGCGCCGCGTCGATCGGCGGTTCCAGCTTCCAGGTCTTCAGCGCGAACCAGGACACCGACACCATTTGTTACATCGCTATCGGAAGGCTCGATCTGTCGTGAGCGTTTATTTTTCAATCACCGACGAAGGCCCCGCCTTCTATCTCACCCGCAAGCTTGCGCCAGCTGGCGCGGTCAAGATCACCGATGCACGGCATGGGCAATTGCTCGAAGCGCTGGGCGAGGGTCACAGCGTTGTCGCGGGCAAGGGAGGCAAGCCCGCCATCAAAAAGGCGAAGGCCGACATCGCGACCCTGCGCGCCGATGCGGTTCGCCGCGTCAAGGCCGAAGCGAAGCGCCGCATTGTGAAAGTCGCCCCGATCTGGCGCCAGATTAACGACATGCGGTTCACGAGCCCCGAAGGCGAAGCCCGCTTCGCGCAGATCGATGCAATCCGCGCGGCGAGCGATGAAATCGAAGCCTTCGCCGCCGACCTCACCGCTGCGCAGCTGCGCGACTACGACATCGCAAAAAGCCCTTTCTGGCCGGAGATTGACTAAATGCCTTCGAACAAGATTTCAGAACTTCCAAACGCCGGCCAGCTGACACAAAACGGAGGCATCCCGATCCTTCAAGGCGGAAGCTTGCGACTTGCAGATTTGCTTGCGTTTCAAAACTCTCGCGCGACCGGCCAATATCGCATAAATGAATGGCTTAAAAACAAGCCTTTGAAGGCACTGTCGCACCCTCGCGCTACTCAATTGTCAGCCGACGCCCGCGCCGCCGCCGACGCCATTTTGCAGCGGGCTAGAGCGAAACGCATCAACGCGATCGTTTATGCCGACCCGACAGCCACGGGCGCGAATGACGGGACAAGCTGGGATGATGCGTTCACTAACTTGATTGACGCGCTAGGCGCGGTTCCGGAAGGCGGCGCGCTTTACACCAATTCAACCGAAGCCCAGCCCTTTCTGGCTGCGCTAGTCGGCGCAACGGTGAACAGCAATGTCGAATGGCTCACCGACCAGGGTCCGGATGGTGAGACATGGATTAGCGGGGCTCAAAAGTCCGATGCTTGGGAAAATACCAGCGGAAACATCTTTCGGGTCGCCTTGGCGACTGCCCCCCAGGCCGTGGCCTATGATTACAAAAGGGACAACATCACCGGAGACAAAACCGGAATTGACCTAACGCAAGCCGAATATGCGCAAACGCTAGATGTTCTTCTGGACGCTAAGAGCCCTTGGGGCGCACAAGATGCGGTTGCATGGTATGGTGCGCTTAAAAAAGCCGACACAGCCACGAGCTCCCCCACCCCTGGTCATTGGAGCCACACCGGCGGCTTTCTTTACATAAACCCTCAAACCGCGACCAATGTCGCAAACGTCAATGATCTAGCGATATGGGCCGACACTCGAAACGCGCTGGTCATCAATTCGGCGGTTTCTAACTTCCACCTGTCGGGCAAGCTTACAACATTTTTCACACCAGCAACCGAGGGGGGGAGCGGTTATGGCCTGCGATTTGTCGAAGGGTCAAAAGTCGTAATTCAAGGAACCCGCTGCATTATGTCGGGCTACCACTCGATCGGTTGTGTTAACAACAGCGGCGACAGCAACATTTACCTTGACCACTTGACGAGCGGCCACGTTTCCGTCGGCATTCCGCTTGTTTGGTATTCGGGCAGCAAAAGCTTCTCAAATGCACGGCACCGCGCCGATGGTGTGGTCGTCTTATCTTATGACCTTTTGGGCGAAAACGGCGCGCCGCTAACCTCGATTCATACGCCCCGCTTCACTTACAGCCACACGAACGGCATCGAAACAATGTCAGGCTTTTACTATTCGCGATGCGCTGCGCTCGACTTTAGCGAGCAAATGCAAGTCGCAAGCGGCGTAACCGTGGACGGCACTCGAATGCCCATTTTTTGGGCGGCTGACACTGGCGAGACGGTCGACATTACCAAGCCAGAAACTTTCCCCGTCGAAGCGGCGGGGCTTGTGCTGCTGGGCCGCAAAGCAATCCCGCCTGCCGATGTCTATTTGACCGGCTGCTATAGCGACGGCTTGGGATATGGCGACCCTTCAGAAGATCAATATTCAGCTTCTACTGGTTCGCCGAACGATGTTCACAACTGGAGGCTGATCGATAGCTTTTGGAAGCCTTCTGTTTGCAGATCTTGCGTTTCTAACAATGGCGACGATGACTTTTTCTATCTGTCCGACACGCCTGTTAATGCGAAAGATTGCGCCGCCGCATTCGTCATTTTCGGGACCGACGAGCCCGAGCAATTGCGGCTTGAAAATGTTGTTTTCGACGGGACCGTCGTCATGGTCGTTAACCCGCTTTGGCAAGCGGGAAAATTCAATTTGTCTTCACTGGGCGGCAATGTTTTTTCCGGTGAAGCACCCTTGAAGCACACTAACCCAGCTGTAACGCCCAAGACACAATCTCAAATGCTAGAATTCATAGGCGACGCGGGCTTCGACCAGATCGCTAGTGGATTGAATTGGGAATGACCGGCGCTCAAACCATCGGAAAAGACCAGCGCGAATCGCTTGGCGGCATCCTTGGCGCGGTGAATTCCTTCATCGCGGCAATGGGCGAGCGGCCCAAGCGAAGCGCGATCGGCATGGCCTTTCTGGGCGCGGCGATGGCGATGGGCATGTTCTGGACGAACCCCGAACTTTTCCTGAAGCGATACGACGCCTGGCACGAACGCAAGCTGTCGCAAAAGCTTGCCGCCGACGAAGTGCAGCGCAACGGCCAGCGCATCGACCTTTTGCTGGCGCGGGAAACGCGGGCGCTTCGCTTTGCTACCGGCTCAGCGCGCGGCGTCGCACGAACGCTGGTTTTTGCTCGCGACAAGCAAGAGGAAATCATCGGCGTCGTCGATGTCTTCGAAAGCATGGACCGCAAGACCGAAGCGACCGGCCTTCGCGATTATCCCCTTCCACTGTCCGACATCGACGTAACGCTTTCCTACATGCTGGCCGATCGCGGCAACATTCGCTGCATCGCCCGCAATGCCGAAGAATACGAAGAGGCGGGACTGGTCGAATTCATGGCGCGCGGGAAGCTGAAATCGTCGGTCGCCTGTCCGATTGTCACGCTTGAGGGCGAAGCGCTTGGCCTGGTCGCTGTTTCGTCACGCCTTCCGCTGGAGCGCGCGCCCGAAATGGAGCGGCGCGTTCGCGACAAAGCCCTCCTGTTTAGCGGCTACTGGCTGCAATCGCCGCGCGTTCAAGCGGCAATTGAGGACTTCCAAGACTCCAAGAACAATTGAAAGGAACCGACCCGATGAATGATGCGATCTGTTTCCCGCTTATCCGAAACCGCATTCGGCGCGGCATGATTAACCACACTTTCGGCATGGTTCGCCGCAACCGCGACGGGTCACGCCGCCCGCATCAAGGCTGGGATTTCGAAGCGGACATCGGCGAGACTTGCCACGCTATCGCCGATGGCACGGTCGAAATGACACGCAATCGCGGCGCATACGGTCGCCAGATCATCCTTTCCTTCGACTTCGATTTCGATGGCGATGGCGATCGCGACCGCCTGTTCGCGGCATATTGCCACTTGTCGCGCGTCGATGTCGTCCCAGGGCAAAAGGTCGCCAAGGGCGAACCGATCGGCGCAACCGGCGACACCGGCAACGCGAAGGGCATGGCCCGCGCTGATCGGCATTTGCATTTCGAAATCCGAACCCGCCCGATCGCAGGGCGCGGCCTTGCAAACCGTTTTTCGCCGCTGGTTGTTTTCGGCCATTGCCCGCTGGGCGCGCCGGTCGGTCGCGATGGCGCTTAAAGGTTGCATTTGGGAACCATTCTTAAGCCTTTGATGTAAAGCCATATAAAGAAGGGGGCTCGACAATGACAATCACGAACCGAATCGCCGCGCTTGCCGCATCATGGACCGCGCGCGCGGTTGCGATGGCGATTGTCATCCTTGTCGCGATCTGGGCGCTGTCCAGCTGGCGCAGCGGGCAAAGCGCCAAGGTCGAAGCGCGCTTGAATGAAAACCAGGTCGAAGCCGTTACAGCGAGCGGGCGCGATGCGGTCGCCACCATTGGCGAACAGCAATCCCGCGCCGACGCGATCGATAAAGTCACCGAAGGGAATCGCAATGAAATCTTGTCTTCTGAAGGGGCCGATGCGCCTGTCGGCCCTGATCTTCGCGACGCTGGGCTGCGCAGCTTGTGTAAGCGCGCCGCCTATCGTGACCACCCCGACTGCTTGCGCTTCGCTCCTGCCCGATAGCTGGCGCGAGGGCGTTCGCGGGGCCGCGCTTCCCACTGGCGAGACGGTCGGCGAATGGATTGCTTTCGGCGATGCGCAAACCGCGCAGCTGGACAAGGCGAACGAACGCACAACCGCCGCGATCGAAATTGTCGAACGCTGCGAAGCCCGCGATCGGCAAGCGGTCAAGCGTTCGCGCCCGCGCTTTCTCGGCATATTCTAAAGTCTCGGAGCCATCCCATGCACAGCCCACGAACCCGCCAGGCCGAAGACATCCCCGCTGATCTGCAAGCGCTAATCCGCATCGGGACCATCGTCGAAGTCGACCTTGAAAATGCGCGTTGCCGCGTCCGCTATGGCGACCCGACCGACGAAGACCCAGGCGAAACCCCGCCTATTCGCTGGCTTGCGGCGCGCGCTGGCGCGACCCGAACCTGGTCGCCGCCCACCCTTGGCGAACAAGTGATCTTGCTCGCGCCCGATGGTCAGATCGGCGCGGGCGTTGCCATGCCTGGGCTTGTGCGAGACGCCTTTCCGCCGGTCGGCAATTCCGAAGCGGAAATGATCGAATTCGCCGATGGCGCGCGCATCACATACGACCCGCAAACGGGCGCGCTTTCGGCCATCCTTCCCGCTGGCGCGACCGCCGAAATCGAAGCGCCTGGCGGCATCACCCTTCGCGGCGATGTCCGCATCGAAGGCAAGCTGACCGTCACCGACGACGCGCAAGTCGACAAGACGCTAACCGCCGACAAGGATGTCATCGGCGGCGGAAAAAGCCTTAAGGGCCACCTTCACAAAGGCGTCACCGGCGGGTCAGCCCTGTCGGGTCCACCGAACTAACCATCGCGAGCGCGCCGCGGTCAAACGCCCTTTCACCGGCCCGCGCGCTGGCGTTCGCGCGCAAAGCTGCGCTTTGCTGTCCGCATGATCGGCATGGATAAAACCACGGGCAAAGCCCTTTCTGGTGGTGCGCACCTTGCGCAATCCATCGCCGACATCCTGACCACCCCGCTAGGCTCGCGCGTTATGCGGCGCGATTATGGTTCGCTGCTGTTCGAACTGATCGACAAGCCGATAAACCCCGCGATTCGAATGCTTATTCACGCCGCGACCGCGATCGCGCTTCGCCGCTGGGAACCGCGCCTTCGCCTTTCGCGCGTTCAATTGCAGGGCGAACCGGCGGCGGGTCGCCTGACCTTGCGCATCGAAGGCACTCGAACCGACTTGCCCGCCGCAAACGGGCTCCAAACTCTCACCATTCCAATTGACCAGAACGGGCGCTCGATCGCGCCCGCCAGCTGAAGGAAGCTAACGCGATGACTTTCCAACACGGCCTAACCATCACCGAAAAAACCACCGGCCCGCGCGCGATCGCCGCCGCGTCGCAAGCGGTGATCGGCCTGATCGCCACCGCGACCGCCAGCGGCGGGACCGAAGCCGAAGCTGCGCTCGACGCGGCCTTCCCGCTTGACACGCCGGTTCTGATCGCGGGCAATGTCGACCAGGCGGCGGGAAATGCTGGCGATGGTGGAACGCTCGCACCCGCGCTGACCGCGATCGCCGACCAGGCAAGCGCGATTGTCGTCGTCGTCCGCATTGCCGAAGGGGTCGACCAGGACGCAACCGACGCGAACGTCATCGGCGCGACCGATGGCAACGCCTACACCGGCTTGCAAGCCTTGCTGGCCGCGCCCGCATCGCTTGGCGTCAAGCCGACCATCATCGGCGCGCCTGGGCTCGACACGCAGCCAGTCGTCGAACAGATGGTCAGCGCCGCGAAGAAGCTGCGCGGTTTCGTTTACGCGGGCGCAAAGGGCGCCGATGGGTTCACCCCCGCCGCCGACGAAGCCGAAGCGATCACCTACCGCGGCGAATTTTCGCATCGCGAACTTATGCTGATTTGGCCCGACACATCGCAAAGCGGCGGCGACAATATCGCCCGCGCGCTGGGCCTTCGTGCGCAGATCGATGAATCGATCGGATGGCACAAGACCTTGTCGAATGTGCCGCTGGTCGGTGTTCTGGGGCTCGAACATGACGTTCACTTCGATCTGACCGACGCGACAACCGCCGCCGGTCTTCTCAATTCGAAAGAAGTCACGACGATGATTCGCCAAACCGGCTTTCGGTTCTGGGGCAATCGCACCTGCGCCGACCCGCAACAAAGCCCCGAATTCGCGTTTGAAAGCGCGGTTCGAACCAGCTTTGCCTTGCAAGCCGAAATCGAAAACGCGGTCGCGCCATTCCTCGACCAGCCCATGACGCAAGGGCTTATCAAGGATTTGCTCGAAACCGTGAACGCCCGCTTCCGCCAACTGGCGACCGAAGGGCGCATCGTCGGGGCCGAAGCGTTTTTCGACGCCGACGCGAACAGCGCGCAGGAACTTGCCGCCGGTCGCCCGACCTTCCGGTTCCAATTCACCCCGACCGCCCCGCTGGAAAATGCGCGGGTCGATCTGGTCATCACCGACTTTTACTATTCGGGCTTTGCCGACCAGCTGGTTTAACCGCTGGCGCGCTTGCCTGACCCTCTCATTTTCCCGCGAAAGGAACCGAACCGATGGGCGTCCCAAAGAAGCTGAAGAACTTTAACATCCACGTCGACGGGCGCGGCTACCTTGGCCTCGCTTCGGAATTCGAAGAACCGCCCATCGCGATCGCGACCGAAGATTATCGCGGCGCTGGCATGGTCGGCGGCGTCAAGATCGACCTCGGCGTCGAAATGATGGAAGCGACCCTGAAAATGGGCGGGCATGAAACCGAACTTTTCCGCAAGTTTGGCGAAACCCGCGTCGATGGCGTTCGCGTTCGCCTCACCGGCGCTTACAAAGCCGACGATGGCGGGCTTGCGCAAGCGGTCGAAGTCAACATCGGCGGGCGCTTTACCGAAATCACGCCAGGCACATCGAAAGCGGGCGATGACACCGAACACGAATTCAAGGTCGCTTGCGCCTATTATCGCCGCGTTGTGAACGGTCGGGTCGAAATCGAAATCGACATGCTGAACGGCGTTTTCATCGTCGATGGCCGCGACCGTTACGCCGACATCATGGCGATCATCGCGAACTAAACCCCTTCGGCGGCCAGCCCTTTTGCGGGGCAGCTGGTCGCTGGAACCTGGGCCGGTCGGCGCGTCTCTCTCTCGCGCCGGTCGGCCCGCCCCGCACAGCACAAGGAAGCCCCCGCATGACCGACACCAATTCAAAGCCCGCCGATTTGGCGAAAAAGACCTTCGAAACCGTCGAACTGTCCGCGCCTATCGTTCGCGGCGATGTCACCATCGAAACGCTGAACATTCGCAAGCCCACGGCGGGCGAACTGCGCGGCGGGCTTTCGCTTGCTGATTTCATCGGGACCGACATCGGCGCGATTCTGAAAGTCTTACCGCGCATCACCGAACCGCCGCTGACCGAAGACGAATGCCACAATCTCGACTTGTCTGATCTGTCCGAAATCGGCGGAACGATACGCGGTTTTTTTATGACGAAGGCCGAACGCGCGATGATGGACAAGATGATCGCGGAGCAACAGCCGACGAACTGATCGCGGACATCGCCGGAATTTTTCACTGGCCGCTTTCGGAATTGCTCGCGCTGGACATTGACGAACTCACCGCCTGGCATGGCCGCGCGGTCAAATGGTGGAATGACCACCGCGCAGGAAAGGAAGGCTAGGCAATGTCGAACAAGCTGTCGCTGATGGTGAATTTCGTCGGCGTCGACAAGCTTTCGGGTTCGCTGCGAAACATCATGCAACTGGGCCGCAAGGGCTCGCAATCGATCGGCAAGCTGACCGGCGAAAGCCGCAAATTGAAATCGCAGCTGGCAGGCGTTCGCCGCGAACTGCGCGGCGCGTCGGGCAACGTGACCGGCCTGATCGATCGCGAGCGGGCGCTTGAACGCCAGATCGAACAAACGAACCGCGACCTGGCCGAACGCAAGCGGCTGATGAAAATCGACGCCGACAAGCGCGCGATGCAAAGGCGCGGCGATGCGATGATGTCGAGCGGGCGCGATCAAATGGTCCAGGGCGCGACGCTGGCCGCGCCGCTTATCCTGGCGACGAAATCGGCGGCGGAATTTTCAAGCGGGATGGTCGACATTCAGCAAAAGGCGGAATTGTCGAACAAGGCGACCGACAAGCTGGGCCGAAACATCCTGGTCGCCGCGCGCAACGCAAGGCAATTGCCCGAAGCGATGCGAAGCGGGCTCGACCTGCTGCTGGCGCGCGGCCTTGATGTCGACGCGGCGAACGATGTCATCGGCCCCGCCGGTCGCCTCGCGACCGCCTACAAGGTCGACATTCCCGACGCGGCGGGCGCTGCTTATTCCTCGCTGCAGAACCTTAAGGTCGCGGCGCGCGATGTGCCGATGATCTTCGACGCGATGGCAGCGGCGGGCAATGCTGGCGGGTTCGAAGTCGCCGACATGGCGCGCCACTTCCCCGCGCTGACCGCGCAGCTGCAAGCGCTCGACCAGAAAGGGGTTCCAGCGGTCGCCGATCTGTCGGCGGCGCTGCAAGTCGCGATGCACACGGCGGGCAATGCCGACGAAGCGGGGAACAACATCAAGAACCTGCTCGCCAAGATTAACGCCCCCGTGACCGTTCGCGCGTTCAAAAAGAACTTCGGCGTCGACTTGCCCGCCGCGATGGCAAAGCTTGAAGCGAAAGGCTATTCGGCGATGGAGGCGATCGCGATGGTCACGAAGGAAGCGACCGGCGGCGATATGAAAAAGCTGGGCTATGCCTTCGAAGACATGCAAGCGCGGCAAGGCATCATGGCGCTGATGCAGAACATGGACGAATATCGCGCAATCCGCGACGCGGCGATGAATTCGAAAGGCACGGTTGACGCAGGGTTCGACCAGCGCGCCGCGCGCGATGCGACCGTCAACTGGCGGGCTTTCATGGGGAGCGTCTCGGCCCTTGCAATCACCATCGGAACAACCCTTTTGCCCGCCGCGACCGATGCGATGAATATGATTACAAGCCTTGCGTCGAGCGTCGGGCAATGGGCGCAAGCGAACCCCGAAGCCGCTGGAACCATCGCGAAGCTTGTCGCAGGGCTGGCGGTTTTCAAGATTGCGATGGGAGCCGCGACTTTCCTGGTCGGCGGCTTTCTTGGCCCGCTGGCGAAATTCATCGCCTTTTCGCAAAAGGTCGGACTTGCCGCAAAAGCGTTTACCGTCCTTCGCACCGCTTCCCTTTTCCTTGCCTCTGGCATGGCAAAAGCTGGCGCGCTTCTACTCGCGAACCCGATCATTCTGGTCGTCACGCTAATCGCGGCGGCGATCGGCGTCGCGGCATATTTGATCTATACCCATTGGGACACCATCAAGGCCGCGTTTTGGTCCGCTGTCGAATCGGTCAGCGGCGCGATGAATACGGTCTGGGCCTTCCTGAAAAGCGCGTTTGCGAAATGGGTTTCGCTGCACAGTCAGGCGATACAGATCGGGAAGGACATTATCGGCGGGCTGGTCGCGGGCATCATGGCCGCGCCTGGCCGCGTTTGGACAGCGCTTAAAGGCATCGTCGGCGGGGCGATCGGCAACGTCAAGGACATGCTGGGCATCGCCTCGCCCTCGCGCGTTTTCATGGCAATCGGCGATCACACCGGCGAAGGCTTCGCGCGCGGCATCGCGGGCAAGCGCTCGCGCGTCGAAGGGGTCGCCGGTCGCATGGCGCGCGGGGCGATCGCCGCTGGCGCGGTTGCGATGGCCCCGACCGCCGCGCTCGCGCAGCCAATGGCGCCAAGCGCCACCGCAAAAGCCCAGGCGCGCGGGATGGCGGGCGATGGGCGAAAGGTCGAAATTCACATTCACCAATTGCCAGGCGAAGACGCGCGCGAACTTGCCCGCCGCGTCGCCGAAGAATTGCGGCGCGAGGAAAAAAGCGCCGCGCTTTCAAGCTATGAGGACGAAATCTGATGGCATCGCGCCCACCCTTTGCGACGAACCTCTCCCCGCGCCATTTGATGAGCTTTGGGATGTTCGTCTTCGGATTGGATACCGCCGCCTATCAATCCTTGCGCCGGTCGCGCGAATGGCGCCACGCGACCAGCGAGCGCCACGGCGTGCGCGACGCGGCGCAATACATTGGCCCAGGACAAGACACGATCGAACTGGCGGGGCTGTTGGTTCCCGAACTCGGCGCGCGCTATTCCTCGCTGCAAACGCTGGCGGCGATGGCCGACACCGGCAACAATTATCCGCTGATGGACGGAACGGGTCGAATTCTCGGGCATTATCGCATCGTTCGTATGGACGAAGATCACCTGACCGTCATGGCGGGCGGCATCCCGCGCCATGTCGACTTCGCAATCCAGCTACAGCGTGCAGCCGACGATGAAATCACGCAGGAAAGCGCCTGATGACCGCGCGCATTGCCAAAGTCGCACTTTCGATCGATGGCGGCGAGGATCTGGCGAGCAAAGTCAATCCGCGCCTTTTGTCCCTCCGCCTGTCGGAACTGCGCGAAGCCGAAGCCGACACCCTCGAAATCCGATTGCTAAACAGAGATGGGCGTATCGCGGTTCCCAGAACGGGCGCCGTTCTCAATCTCTCGCTGGGCTGGAAAAGCGGCGACGATGTCGCGGTCGGGCTGGTCGATAAAGGAAGCTTTACCGTCGACGAAGTCGGGCAGGAGGGACCGCCCGACGCGGTTGTCATCAAGGCGCGGTCAGCTGACCTTACCGGCCTCTTGCGCCAGCGCCGAACGAAGACCTGGCGCGACACCGACCTAAGCGCAATCCTGACCGAAATCGCCGGTCGGCATGGCCGCGAAGCCAAGGTCGCGCTCGATTTCGAAGGGCGCGCGATCGATGCAATCGAACAGGAAGGGAAAAGCGATGCGGCTTTCGTCGCCGATCTTGGCCGACGCTATGACGCGGTCGCGACATGGAAAGGCGGCTTCCTGCTTTTCCTTCCGATCGGCGCGTCATCGACCGCGACCGGCGCGCCGCTGGCAAGGGCAACGCTTACGAAGCGCGATGGCTGGGCCTGGACTTTCCGCCAGCGCGACCGCGAAGCCTATGATGGCGCCGAAGCGCAATGGCAGGACCAAGACGCGGGCCAGCGCAAGACAATCACAATAGGCGGCGACAGCCGGCGCAAGCTAAAGCGGATTTACGCCACCGAAGGCGAAGCGCGCCAGGCGGCGCAATCAGCGGTCAAGCGAGCCGAACGCACCCCGCACACATTCACTTATGAATTGGCGGTCGCCGACCCCGCGCTGCAGCCCGACGCGCGGGTCAGCTTGTCGGGATGGGGCGAAAAGATCGACGGTTTCGAGTGGCTGGTCGAACGGGTCGACACCGAATTCGGCGCGGGCGGATTGCAGCAAAAGGTCGAACTTGAAGGGCTCGCTTAGGGAGCGACGATAATCTGGTCGGGGTCATGTGCTAACACGCTAGACCCTTTGCCGACCACCATCTCGCCGACGCTACATTCATCTGCGACAAAAGGTGCATTGGCCGTCCACATCTCGCGCGCGCCGGTATTGTCGACAAACCAGAACCGCAAATTTGCTTCACGCTCACCCGATGGCGCTGGGTCAGTCACATTGAAATCGTGAAATTCCAAACTCTCAATATGATCGGCGGGCAAAACGTCGCGAACGCGTTGCAATGCTGTATCGAGAAAAGCGGGGTCAGCGGCGCGGCAAATATCTTGAGGCTCTGGGTTCCACAGGTCGGCCCGCGCAATCGAATAAGTTTCGGGCGATGGCGAAGAAACTTGATCGGCTGCCCCCTCACATGCGGCAAGCGAAGCGAGCAAGGCCAAGAGGGGTAATCTCATACTTTCCTCACAATAGCGACAACGCGGCCAATCAGGAACAATTCATCATCTACAGCGCGATCTTCAGGAACCGAAGGATTATCGGACAGAATTGCGACACTGCCATCGGGTCGCGGGCGCAACCGTTTAACCATCCCGACACCGCCAAAGCTAAAAACCCATATTTGATCGGCCAGCTTCATCGTGTCGATGCCGCGATCAATCAAAAGCTGATCGTTAGAACCGATAGTCGGAGCCATACTGTCGCCAACTCCATCGGCGATCACAAGATCACCCGCGCGCGCCTTTGTGTATCGCCGGATAAATGACAGCGGGAACGGCTCGCTGCGCACGTTTTCAAGCGCCGCCGTGTCATCAAGAAACGTCCCGCCCATGCCATAGGCCAGGTCAATGACCGGAACTTCAATAATCCTGTCTTCGGAGGGTGGCGAAGGCGCGTATTCTCCAGATTTTCTAGCGGCTGCGTATGGGTCATCCGTTTCGCCCAGTAAGAACTCTTCGCTAGTGTTCAAGTGCCGCGCGATCTCGCGCAGATACTTTGTCGTTTGCGCGTTTCCGCTGACGAGTTTCCAGATGGTTTGCTGCGACACGCCGATGCGTCGCGCCAGCTCCGCTTGAGACAAATCATGGGCGTCAAGCTGTTCCTCGATTCGTTTGCCTAAAGTCATTGCTGCAACATATGCAGCCTTTGGCAACGACGGTTGTGAATTTTGGGTGTTGACCATAACAACCTTGGTTGTTACTTGGTTGTTATGAAGAACATCCTAACACCTTTCGAAGCTTTGGAAGCTGCAGTTGATAAGGCGGGCTCACAGGCCGAACTTGCGCGCATTGCTGAAGTAAGCGCAACCGCCGTTTGGAAGTGGCTTCATTCATCGAAGCGCGTCCCCGCTGAATTTGTTCTGAAGATCGAAGCCGCGACCGGCGTTTCACGCCATGACCTTCGCCCCGACATTTATCCGCGCGCCGCAATGACAGATCGCCGCGCGCAAACCCGCTTCGCAGCTGTCGACCGGCGCGTCGGCGATCGCGAAAGCTTTCAGGGGAGCCCCGCAACATGAATGCTATAACCACGATGGCCCGAAAAATGATCTTCGCGCCTATGATGCTTCGCTTCCAGCCTGGGGGCAAAAAATCTGGCAAAGGCTGTTTTCTGCAATGTGCAAAATGTGACGCGCCAGCTGTCATTCGGCGATCTGACCGGCCCTCGCCGGTTGTAACGCAATTGATCGGGATTTGCACCGATGCGGCTTGCGGGCACACCTTTCGCGCCGACATCGTTTTCGTTCATTCGCTTAGCCCTGGAACAATTGATCGGCCCGACTTGGCCCTGCCTGTGTGCCCGCCGAAAGATTTGACCCACATTAGACCGCCTAGCGAAGCCGAGCCCGACGCGAGCGAACCGACTTTTTTCGAAAACGCCTAACCGACTGAAATTTCGAACATTCTCAAAACTTGAAAACCGGCGGTTCGACACCGCCGAAGGGGAAGCCATGCCTGAACTTGACCTAACCGAAGAACAGCTGCGCAAACTGCAGATCGCGACCGAAATCCTTTGCGCTTTCGCGATGCTTTGCGCGTCGATCTTGCTGGTCACAATGCTTTATCAGGTCTTCGCGAAGTGAGTCTTCAGGACGACATCATCGCGGGGCTAAAGCGCGAATTCGGGTTCAAGAAAGAGCGCGGAACCTGGCTGCAAGAGGGCAAATGCCCGCAATGCGGCAAGCGCGAATTGTATTGCGCCGCAAAGGAACCGAAGATCGTTCGATGCGGTCGCGCCGATCGATGCGGCTTTGAAGACACCGTTCGCAACGTCTTGCCCGACCTGTTCGAAAACTGGTCTGATCGCTTCCCTTCCAGCGAAGCCGAGCCCGACGCCGCCGCTAGAGCCTATCTTGCCCACGAGCGCGGCCTAGACCTGCGATTATTGGCAGGAACCTACTCGCAGGAATTTTTCAAGGACAGCGACACCGGCCAAACGAGCGCGACCGTTCGCTTTCCGATCGGCAATTCCTATTGGGAACGCATCATCGACCGCCCTGGGCGCTTCAAGAAGAAAGCGCACTTCAAATATGGCGGCAGCTGGTCGGGTCATTGCTGGACACCGAACGGGCTCGACATCGCGACCCTGGCGAATTCTGATGTAATTTGGATTGCCGAAGGCATCTTCGACGCGGTCGCGCTTTATCAAGGCGCGAAACTACCGGCGGTTTCGAACATGTCGGTCAATCCCTATCCCGAACACTTCCTGCGCCAGATCGCCGAACATTGCGCCACCGAAGGCATAGCGACCAGGCCGAAGCTTGTCTTCGCCTTCGATGTCGGGGCCGCTGGCGTTTTCTACTCGAAAAAGCACATCAAGCGCGCACGGCGCGAAGGATGGGAGGCAACCGCCGCGCAGGTTCGCCCCGATGGCGAAGGGACGAAACTCGACTGGAATGATCTGCTTTTGCGCCAGATCGCGCACAAGGGCGACGACGAAACCGCGCCGCTGGGCAAGGCAAAGATTGCCGAATATCTGCACAATGGCGCGATCACCATCGCCGAAAGCGCACGGGTCAAAGCCCGCCTTATTGTCGACCGCGCAAGGTCGCAAGCGAGGGCGATTTCAAGCTTTGACATGCGCCACGACAACCGAATTTTTTGGGTTCACGTAAAAGAGGACAGCGACACCGGCGACACGCAAATTCAGCTGGTCGAAATCGCGAATTGCGCCTTTCGCCTCCTGTATCGCGAGCGCGACGAAATCGCCGACGAAACCACCTATTTTCTGCAGATCGACTTCCCCGATCGCGCCGCGTCGGTCAAAGCGCGCTTTTCCAGCGCGGCTTGCGCCAATGCGGGCGAATTCAAAAAGCGCCTTATGGCCTTTGCCGGAATGTGGAGCGGGTCAGGCGAACAGCTTGACCGGCTGATGAAAAACCAAACCCGACGCCTGAAGGTTGTCGAGCCGATAAGCTTCACCGGCTATTCGCAAGCGCACGGCGCATGGGTCTTCGGCGATCTGGCGGTCGCTGGCGGGCGCGTCCTGAAAGTCAATTCCGAAAACTATTTCGATGTCGGAAGAAACGCGGTCAAGCTGCGCAGCGCCGAACGGATGCTGCAGATCGACTATGACCCCGACCAGCTGAAATTCGCCTGGCTTGAAGACGTGTGGACCGCCTACGGCCCGCGCGGCCTGATCGCGCTCGCCTTTTTCGTGATGTCGCTGTTCGCGGTTCAAATTCGCGAGAGGCACAAGTCGTTAGGTTTTCTCGAAATCACCGGCCCTGAAGGCTCTGGCAAGTCGACCCTGATCGAATTCCTTTGGAAGCTGTTCGGGCGCGTCGGTTACGAAGGATTCGACCCGAACAAGGCCACCCGCGCAGCGCTCGCGCGGAACATGGTCAAAGTCTCGAACTTGCCGGTCGGCCTGATCGAAAGCGGGCGCGATGATGGCACACGCGGCGCGCGCCAGTTTGACCCTAACGAACTCCTGGTTCTCTACAATGGCCGGTCGCCGCGTTCGCTGGGTAAGAAAACGGGCGGTTACGAAACCGAAGAACCGCCCTTCCTTGGCTCGATATACCTGATGCAGAACGAACGCATCGAAGCCATTCCAGCGGTTCTTGCGCGCCTGATGTCCATGGCGATCGACAAGTCACTTTGGGGCCCAGGAACAAAGGAAGCCGCACAACGCCTTGAAGGCTGGGCGGTCGAAGACACAAGCGGGACGCTGGTTCACATTGTGCGCGCCGAACGCGACTTCCTGCCATTCTTTTTTGAGCGCTTCGACTATCACGATTCCCACATGGGTAAGCGGGTCGAAGGGCTTACGAACGCTCGCCCTATCAAATGCCATTCGCAGCTTGCCGGCGTGCTCGACTGCTTGCCCAAGCTTTTCCCTAATTGCCGCGAAGAATGGGTCAGGCAAGCGATCGAAACCGTCGACGCTATGGCGCTTGACCGGCAAAAATCCGTTGGCGGCGATCACCCGCTGGTCGCCGACTTCTGGGAAAAGGTCGAATTTTTGATCGACCGCGAAGGGTCTGGCGCCCACGCCGAAGGGAAAAGCCTCAACCGCCACCGCAAGCCCGCCAACTTCATCGCGATTAACCTCCCCGACTTCGAAGCGCGTTGTCGCCACGCGGGGATTTATCCGCCGCCCTTCGACCAGCTGAAAAAGCTTTTGCGCGGGTCAAAATCGCGCAAATGGATTGCGACAAAGGCGGTCAACCCGCCAACGGGCAAAGCGCAGCAATGCTGGGTTTTTGAGCAACCGCGCGCCAGCGAAGGGCCGGTTCTGTGACCCGCGCCGCTGTCGTCAATATGACCCCGCCCGCGATTGTAAGGCGCCGCTGGCCCGCCGAAGGTTCGCCCGCGATTCTAAGCCCCGAACCGCCGGTCTCCGCGTTCGATTTCGCCCGTCTTTCCGCGATGGCGGCGCGCCTCCTGCGCGACCGGCGCGCCCGCTTCCCCGACGAAGTCGCCGCCGGTCGCATGTCGCAAGAAGACGCCGACCGCGAACTTCTCGCCTTCGACTATCTGGCCGCGAACTGGCGCTTCATTGCGGCGGGCGATGGAAAGCCCGCTGGGCACGCCGCCGACCATGTTCTGCGCGATGCGCTCGACGAATCCATCCTGCGCATCATCGATCACATCGAAGTCGACACCGAAATCGAAGGAACCCTTGGTGCCAGCGCCGAAGCGATCATCGCGCTGCGCTGGCACTTGGAACCTGGGCGCGAAACCCTCGCGTTCGCCAGATCAAAGCACCTGCAGACAAACGAAAGGAAGCTGCGAAATGCTAAAGCCTGACCGTTCAATTCACCCCGAAGGCTGCGCTTGCCGCCGCTGTCGATCGCCGCGACATGTCGGTTCGATGCGAGCGGCGAAGGGCGCGCAATGGCGTTTGCACCCGATCGCGCTCGCGGGGCTTGCCTGTCTGCTTTTCTGGGCCGCTGTCGCCGCTTGCATCTGGGGGGCGGCGCAATGACTTTCGCCCAGCCCTTCACCTTCATTTGCGACGACTGCGACACCGAATGTCGCAACACCGTTGCCGCCTTGCCGCATGGCTGGACCCGCAAAGGCGACCGCGTCATTTGCGCAAGCTGTTCGCCAGTCGAGCGCCCGCCGGTTGCAAGCTATGCGCCCGCGCGGGTCAGCGATCGCTGCGAAACCGCTATCCCGCTTTTATCGGGCGCAAGGCTGGACCTGGCCGACCCCGATTGCAGCGTCATCGCGCTGATCGACATCGCCGCCGGCCTTCGACAGCCCCGCTTCACCGCGCAAACCCGCGACTTTTACACCATCGCGCAGCACTCGCTTCTAGTGTTGCGCCTGGTCGGCCCGATCGCGCGCAAGATCGGCGGGCAAAAGGGGCTGCAGCTTCGCCGCTGCGCTTTGATGCACGACGCCGCCGAAGCCTTCATTCACGACATTACCACCCCGCTAAAGCGCCAGCTGGCCGACTATCGCGCGATCGAAGCGCGCCTTGAAACAAGGCTTCAGCGCCGCTTCGGTTTCGAATTCACCCCTTACCGGCGCGACGCGGTCAAGCTGGCCGACCTGCAAGCCCTCGCGATCGAACAGCGCGACTTGCTGGGCCGCGAAGACCCCTGGCCGATTCTCGACCGCATCGACCGCGATCAGCTGCGCAGCGTCAAGATCACCCGCGTTTGGAGCGTCGACGAAGCGCAAGGGCGCTTTCTCGAAGCCTTCGAAGACCTTTTTCCCACAACCGAAAGGAACGCCGCATGACCGTTTACACCACCACTTTCGAAATCGTCGGCGAAGGCCGCGACCTCGCCGACGATTTTCAATACGAACTCGATTCTGCGAAGAGGGCTCACTTTGCTTTCGTCAATAAGGTTGGCGGCAAAGGCTATTGCCCTTGCCCCTATAGCGGCTTGCTCAGGTCGGTTCTTTTCGAAGGCGAACTTCCGCCAGGATGGAAGAAGATCGGGATGCAGGGCGGGCGCACAAATGCGAACCCGAAAGTTTCGACGAAAATCGGAAAGGCTTTGCGGCAGGAAATCGAAAAACTGCCAAAAAGACCGGATGCGAGCAAGCTTGCGGCCGACTTGGGATATGGACCGGATGTGTTGGCGATCGATGCCAGGGGCGTGTTTTTCCCTACACAGCTGCGCGTCGAACACCCTGAAACCCGACATTTTCTGCGCCTACCGCTGACTAAGGAAATGGACTTCGAACCTGCCCCCGCAATGCTTAGGGCAATCCCCGAAAACGAACTTTTGAAAGCGGTCGAAGAACATAACGCAGCCGCCAAACGCGAGCGCGAAGCGAAGGCGCAACAATGAACGCCCCCGCCACTATCCCGCCGCGCGGTCGCGCGCGAGCGAAGCACCTGATCGCTTTCGCCGCCCGCCGCCCTTTGACCGAGCGCGAAACCGACGAATTCGAAGATCTGAAATTTCGCCTTTTCCTGGCGAACCAACGAAAGGCGCGATGATGAAATCCAACGCATTTCACCCGCTGGCAAGCCCGCTTGCGAACGCAATGGCCGCTGCAAGGGCAAAAGCGCCCCTTCACCCTTCGGTTGTCAATGTATCGGTCAGGCTCGACGACGCCCGCGCCTTCCGAGCGGTGATCGCCGAACGCGAAGCGATGATTGAACGCGGCCAATTTGAAGGGCTGGCTAAACGCGAGCGCGAACGCGCCATGATCGACCAGATCGCGGGCCGCGCGCTCGACGCGCTGGTCGAAATCAAAAGCACCAACCCCGACCGCGAACGGGTCGCCGCAAACCTGCAAAGCTGCGCAGCCACCGCGATCGCCGCGCTGTCGAAACTGAAAACCGAAGGGGGCGCGAAATGACCAGCAAGTCACGAACGTTAATTGAATGGATAAGAGCGCTCGATGATGTTCAGGTCATCCGAGTGGACTTTGATTGTGCGGCTTTGCACGAAGTCTGGAATCTTGGCTTAATCGACTTTGTGCCGGTTAAAAGTCGCGAAAACGCTGTTGACGCCCGCCTTTCGATGGAAGGAAAGCGATCTGCTACTGTCGCTTGTCTTCGGCAATGACCGCCGCGAACCTGATCGGCGTCGACCATGCGGCGGGCGATGACATCGGCGTCGCGATCATTCGCAACCGCGCGGGCGACATTGTCGCGCGGCTTTACCAGGGCGACGCCTACGCAATCCGCCCGCGCCTTGGCTTCATGGATTGCGATGTCATGGACCCGCCCTATTTGCTCAAAACGAGCGGCGGCGGGCGCTATCGCAAAGCCCGCAAAGTCATCGACGAAATCGAAGCGAACGGCATCGAAAAGGGCTTCGATCTTTCGATCATCAACCCGCTATTGTCGGGCGCGGTTGTCTGCTTTTGCCACAATGACCAGCTGCACGAGCTCTTGCCCGCCCTCGCCGGTCAGTTTCACCGATACGCGCTGCTAGATTGGACGAAGAAAACCCCGCAACCCGTCGCCAATAAGCACTATCGGCCTGACCGCGAATTTTTCGCCCATGCCTGGAACAAAGGGTTTCACCCGCAAGGCGAACTGGCCGACAAGGGGCGATCGATCACCGCTGGCCCCGATCGCGCGCTGAAAAAGCGTTTCGGACATCCCACAATCAAGCCGCCCGCTGTCATGGCGAAGATCATGCGCAACGTCGCAGGGGAGCGGATTTGCGACCCCTTCATGGGAACCGGCTCGACCGGCGTCGCGGCGATCGAAGAGGGAAAGCAATTTTTCGGCATCGAACGCGAACCCCGCTGGTTCGAAGCCGCTGTCACTCGCATCACCGAAGCGGTTAAAGGACTGAGAAATGAGTAAGATCGAATGGACGGGCGAAAGCTGGAACCCGATTGTCGGATGCTCTTTGGAGTCCCCTGGCTGCAAAAGTTGCTATGCGATGACGCTGGCCGCACGGCTCGCCCTGATGGGAACTGCACCGGTCTATGAAGGACTGACAGAAAACACGAAGACTGGCGCTGTCTGGACTGGCAGGCTGGCATTTAGCGAAACCGCCCTGTTGAAACCGCTGAAGCGCCATAAGCCACAAACCTATTTTGTGAATTCGATGGGCGATTTGTTCCACGAAGACTGCCCCGATGAATGGATTGATCAGGTCTTCGCGACCATGGCGCTTTCGCCGCAGCACACGTTCCAAGTTCTCACAAAGCGCGCCACCAGGATGCGCAATTATTTCGAGCGATGCAGATGGCACAAATGGGCGGCAATCGGGCGCGCTATGGATGCCAACCGCTGGGCAAACCTGCCGAAAATCTACGGCGGTGATCGAACACCGATGCCAAACGTCTGGCTAGGCGTTTCAGTGGAAGATCAGCAACGGGCCGATAATCGAATTCCTGACTTGCTCGCGACCCCTGCAGCGGTGCGCTGGATTAGCGCAGAGCCCTTGATAGGACCAATCAATCTAAGAACTCTGCATTATGATGGATTCACCAACATCGACGCCCTTGCCGGTCGGCACGGCCTAACCTTCGGACACGATTGCCAGAAGCTCGACTGGGTAGTCGTCGGCGGCGAAAGCGGCAAGCGCGCCCGCCCGATGCATCCGGATTGGGCGCGCAGCCTGCGCGAACAATGCGCAGCGACCGATGTCCCTTTCTTCTTCAAACAATGGGGCGCTTGGAAGCCTGTTTTGGACCGGGACAACGAAGACCCTGATTGGCGGCAGGGCGCTCTCTATAGGCGCGCGAAAAGCGCTGCTGCGGTTCGCATTCTTAATATCGAAGGCGGGCATGGTTTCCACGGCGATAGGGTTCATGTCGTTCAGCGGGTCGGCAAAAAAAGCGCAGGACGCACGCTCGATGGCGTCGAATTCGATGGAATGCCGAAGGCTTGACCGAACCCGCGCGCCTTTCCCAAGTCACATCCAGCGACATTGATCAAACACCAGCGCGCCAAGAAGCGATCGATTTGGCTCGGTATTTGGCAAGGCGGCGGGTTCGCGCCATGATGGTTGACCAGATCAACGATTCGGCGCCCCGCAAAAAATGACCGATTGCATCCTTTACGCGCGATATTCCACCGCGCTTCAGTCTCAAGAATCCGTCGAAGACCAGCTGCGCCTTTTGCGCGAGCGCGCGACCCGCGAAGGCTGGCGCATCATCGGCGAACAAGCCGACCCTGCAGTCAGCGGGACAATTCGCGACCGGCCTGGGCTGATCGAAGCGATGACCGCGATCGAACGCGGCGAAGCCGATGTCTTGCTGTCCGAAAGCCTCGACCGGATAAGCCGCGACCAGGAAGACCTGGCCGCGATATTCAAGCGGGTTCGCTTCAATGGCTCGCGCATCGTCACACTGTCCGAAGGCGAAGTCGGTTCGATGCACATCGGGCTTGGCGGGACCATGTCGGCGCTTTTCCTCGAACAGCTGGCCGCAAAGGTCAGGCGCGGCCATGTCGGGCGCGTCAAGGCGGGCCGCGTCCCTGGCGGGCTTTCCTATGGCTACCGCAAGGTTTTCGCTTTTCGCGAGGATGGCGAGCCCGAAAGGGGGCTTCGCGAAATCGACGAAGGGCAAGCGCCCGTAATCCGACGCATTTTCGAAAGCTACGCCAAGGGCAAAGGCGCAAAGGCAATTGCGCAGGAATTGAACCGCGAAGGCATCCCAAGCCCGCGCGGCGGGCTCTGGCGGGCGAACGCTATCAGCGGCAACAGGAAGCGCGGCAATGGCATATTGCACAACCGGCTTTACGCGGGCGAAATCGTTTACAATCGACAAGCCTTTCGAAAAGACCCCGACACCCGCAAGCGCGTTTCAAGGCCGAATGAACAGGGCGATCATGTCGTCCAGGAAGTGCCCGAACTTCGCATCATCGACGCCGACCTTTGGGAGAAAGTGCAAACCCGCATCGCCGAAGCCGCGCGCGCCTCTGGCGGCGCGAGACGCAAAAAGCGGCTTTTCTCTGGCAAGCTGCGCTGCGCATGTTGCGGCGGGCCGGTTGTCATAATCTCGACCGACCGCTGGGGCTGCAGCGCGGCGCGTCAAACGGGAACTTGCGACAACCGCGCCACAATCACCGACGAAGCGCTGCAGCGCCGCGTATGGGCCGCTATCAGGCGCGATCTATTGCACCCCGATGTAGTCGGCGCCTATCTCGACGAATTCCGCCTGGCATGGGCCGACGAACGTCGAAGGCTTATTGCGGGCCGCGCGGACATCGATCGCCAGCTGGCCGAAATCGACCAGGCCGAAGACCGCATCGCCGAAGCCATCATCGCGGGCATCGCGCCCGACCGGCTGAAGGCGAAGGCCGACGAACTGGCCGCGCGCCGCGCCGATCTGACCAGCGCGCAAAACGAACTGCCTGAAATCGAACCGATGGTCGCGCATCCCGCCATAATCGACGACTATCGCGCCCAGGTCGAAATAATGGCCCAGATCGCCAACGGCGACGCGGCAACAATCGCCGAAGCGCGCCCGCTGCTCGACCGCCTTGTCGACCACATCGAAGCGCGCCCGCGCGCGGACGGAAAGCAAGGGCTCGACCTGATCTTGCACGGCGAACTCGCTACCATCCTAGGCTTCAGCAACCCCGAAAACACAAACCCCGCCGACCCCAAGGCTGGCGGCGACTGTATGCTGGCGCTGGTTGCGGGAGTTGGATTTGAACCAACGACCTTCAGGTTATGAGATTTAGGTACAGCAAAATTCTCAACAAGCTACAACACTCAATAGTATATTTTTCAATGATTTATGTGATTTCAACCGCTGGGAGTTGTTGTCATTTATTGGCATTTTTTAGACCTTACTGTGCCAAAATTGTGCCAAATTTTCTTTGTGCATCTCTCCATAAGAGGTTAGAATGTATCACGAAATTTGAACAATCAGAAAACAAAATAAAATGGCGACCATACAAAAACGAGAAGGAAAGAACGGACAGACTTACCGCGTAATGATCCGTATCCACGGTTATCCACCAGTCCAACGTACCTTCAAACGACTTACCGACGCGAAGGCCTGGGCGCAGGAAACAGAGTTGGAAATGCGGCGAGGTGACATTCGTTCAACTGCAAATGAGGCCAAGAAGCGCACGCTTGCCGATGTGATTGAGAAATACAAAGAAGACATCCTTCCGCATAAAGCTGTCTCAAGCCAACGGGTTGAAACAACCTACCTCAATCACTGGGACCGCGAGCTTGGCTCTTATGCGCTTTCCTTCCTGACTCATGAGATCATCAGCAAGAAGATTGCTCAACTCACTCATGCGGGCGATGAACGCTCTCAACTTGAAGATGGCGAAAAGCCATCAAAGCCAAAGTCACGCAAAACAGTGAAGCATTATCGCGACAATTTGGAGATATTGCTCAAGTTTGCTCAGAAGTGGGGCTGGATGGGATCAGCCAATCCAATGGATGGCGTGAACCGGATCACAAAGGCCACCAAAGAACGGGTTCGCTTTCTCAGCGATGATGAGCGCAAAGCGCTACTGGCAGCTTGCAAGACCAGCCTGAACAAACAGCTCTATCCCGTTGTCGTTTTCGCGCTCTCAACCGGAGCTCGAAAGAACGAAATTTTGAAGCTTACGCTACGAGACCTCGACCTGAAGCGGCAAGTTGCCATATTACGCGAGACCAAAAACCGCGAAACTCGCAAAGTTCCAATTGTCAGTTATCTTAAGACGGTACTGGAAGAGCATCTAGATTGGAGGATTGGCTACTTGAGCGAACGCGATATCAAGTCAGACTATCTGTTTCCCCGCAGTGACGGCAAAGGCGCAATCGATATACGCAAAGCGTGGGAGAATGCTCGCGACAAGGCTGGTATCATCGACTTCCGGTTCCACGATTTACGGCACAGTGCAGCAAGCTATCTAGCCATGAACGGAGCAAGCCAGTTGGAAATCGCAGAGGTTCTTGGCCATAAAACACTCCAAATGGTGAAACGTTACTCGCACCTATCAGAAGACCATACCCGGAACGTGGTCGAGAAGATGAACGACAAAATCTTTGACACGGCTGAATAACAGTCATCAGATCGAGACATGATGATGGTTTGCAACAGAACATCTGCTCGCATCTAAACCTGTGCCCATCACGCAGCTTTGCCGATGAATGGACTCACGCCTATTTTGACCGTTTGCGCTTATGTGCAGTTTCAAGCCGCCTTAGCACCTTGTCATCGGCGCCCAGGCCTTCCAGCGATGCAATATTTTCTGGCACCACATCAGTCTTAAGGACAGAATCAATAACTCTGATCTCTACGTCATTACCGGTTTCGGAGTTCACAAATCGCATTGGTGCTAATGGATGACCAGACAGCTCGTATTCGTCTCCCCATTTTGCGATCGCCAGTACAACCTGCCATAAGCCGCGACCTTTCGCCGTCAATGAATATTCAAAGCGATCTGGCTTAGACTGATACTGGGATTTTGTAATTATGCCGCGCGCCTCCAATACCTTCAGCCTGTCTGAAAGAGTTGTAGGCGAAATATTCGTAGAACTCCTGAAGTCATCATAACGCGTTAGACCTATAAACAGATCACGAATTATTAATATCGTCCAACGGTCTCCTACAATATCGAGAGCACCGGCGATGGAACAAATCATATCCGAGAAAGAGCTAATTTTCATAGTGGTGGTATATGGCCAAGATAGGATAGCGAAGTGATTGATCCACTAAGACATGGAAGCTTCAAATAATGCCCTTTGGCCATGGCCATGCCCTCTAAAATTAACTGATCACCGTCCTCAAGCCAAGTCCGCGTTGTCTGATCAGCTAGTACTAATGGTGGAGTTTGAGTGGCTAGCCGCTCAAGGAGGCAACCCATCTGGTGTACATCATTACCCGAAACTGTTCCAGAACCATATAAATCGCCAACATTAATTGGCGCACCGTTTGCAGTGAGCTGTGCAAGTTGTTGGCTAGGGCTCCAATACATATCTTTGAAGTTGCAATTTGCAATTTCAACGGGGGCATAGGACATCTGTTGCATTTTTTTGACGTTATCGATGTGGTTAGCTGAAGATCAAATCCATTGTCCTCATCTTCCTCTAAGTACGATTTTACCTGCGGGTTATATAGCTTACGACATTTAAATGGCTGCAGCGCTTCAATCGGCGTAACCCAATCTGACACTTGTGTTGCAAATGACTTAGAATGGAACGGGCCTAAAGGCCTTGCTTCAAACCCTTGCAGGTCTCTTGCGGACCAATCGTTCAACAAGACAACACCAAAAACGTAGTCTTCGAAGTCTTCAGTTGCAAGGCATTGGCCATGTTCCGTAGATTGGCGAATAACAAACCCCAGTTCCATCTCAAAGTCTAACATCTTGGTCGGGCGATACGCTACGCCAGATTGTGTCTGAACTTGCCCAAGTGGGCGTTTGATATCAGAGCCACTTGGCATTATCGCACTGGCACGACTATGATAGCCTAAGGGCATCGATTTCCAGGCTTCCGGAAAAGCGTTCTTGTTGTTTGGTAATCGTGCGCACCGCTCAGCATGCGCAATGCTGGAATAGAAATCAACAAAATCGCCAGGCGCAAGCGGACAAAGCATTTTTAGACTATCTCGCAGATGTAAATGGGGCTTAACGAATTGAACATCGGACAAAAGATAGTTTTGCAGTTCTGACCGAAGCTGGGCATGATTTTTTGCGCCAGCTGACAGGAACCTGTTCAGATTTCTGGAAGCAAATGAAGTAGTTGGTATCTGGCAGGAGCCCAAGAAACCAGATGCGGACAAGCTTGCAAGATTTATTGCATACTGTCCTATGGCGACAACCAAAGCCGGCCCGTCAGAAAATTCCGCCACACCAACAGGAAGATGGTCGACTCCAAAACCCATATTGCTCGCGTCTTCTAACCATCTTGAAGACAACTCAATCATTTGGATTTGGTACCAGACGATAATGCCACCGACGGGGTGATCGCGCCCAGCTCTGCAAATTCTGCAATATCAGTTGCTTGAAAGCCTAGTTCTTCGCAAATGAGATAGTTGTGCTCGCCCTGAAACGCTGGGTCTCCTAGCGGCTCTAATTCATTTGAAGAAAATTTCCAAGGGCGTCCAGGCAGCTTATAATGCCCGCCCGCCCTATCTGATACTTCTTGTGTTGCGCCCCAATAATCAGCCCATGCGGTATCGGCCAAATCTGCAAGGCTTCTTATTTCCCCCATCGCGATCTTAGCCTCATCAAATTGGGCATCCAAAGCCTCTTTGTTAGAAAAGCTGCTGATCCACGTTTGAACAATCTCATGTAGGGCACCATAGTTCGCTTTTCGGTTCGCTGCAGTCGTGAACCGTGGATCTTTTGCCAAGTCACCACGACGCATAGCCGCGAGAAAAGAACGAAATGTCAGACTTCCGACAAGGCTCGACGCAACGACGATATCGCTCCCATCAGGTGCTTTGAAGAATGGGCAATCAGTAGCGCCCAAAACACTTGGCTCATCTCCCAGATCAAGGTCTCCTAGCTGAACATGAGCTTTTTCGTTCACGGCCATCAGCGTCGCTGCCATCGAGACATCAATATATTGGCCCACACCAGTTTTGTCCCGCTCATGAAGCGCAGCAAGAACTGCGATAACGCCTTGCATGCCCGCATAGACGTCAGCATGCGATAAACTGTCGGTACTTAATGAGGAAAGGCAATCAGAGTAATGATCAAGACTGTTTGCAGTGAAGCCGGCCTCTGCTTGAACCGTTGGAGCATATGCCATTCGGGAGTTCCAAGGCCCATCCTGTCCATAACCGGTTATGGAAACGTAAATTGCTTTTGGATTTCGCTCAACGATTGATGCGTGATCGAGTCCAAACGAAGCCAACGCGCCCGCCCGAAAATTTTCTACAATGATGTCAGCGGTATCACAAAGTCGAAGTGCAATCTCTCTCGCTTCTGGTACGTTGAGATCCAAACTGCTATTCCGTTTTCCGGCATTTTGTTGTGCATAGTAGCCAGACATCTTGCCATCAGATGGAGCCGAAAACCTTGCTACATCTGCAGATGGCGGCTCCACTTTCGTGACTTCAGCGCCCAGATCCAATAGCGTTCTGGAGCATAATGGGCCTGCAAGAACTCGACTGAAGTCGATCACCTTCAGTCCGCTAAGAGGGCCGGACATTATTGGGGGCCTATATACATAGCTAGCCAAGTTGTCCGTTGACATGCTCGAACCTTGTGGCTAGTTAAATGTCATGAGCGGCAAACAAGACAAGCCAGAGACGATTAGCCTCTACCAGTTTTTCGAGAAGTTCCCGAATGAGGAAGCTGCTCGCCATTATTTCGAGAACAACCGCTGGGGCGGTGAGGCGCATTGCGGCCATTGTGGCAGCACGAACGTCACCGAAGTCAAAAACCACAAGCCGATGCCTTACCGCTGCCGCGATTGCCGCAAGCATTTCAGCGTCCGCACTGGCACGGTCCTAGCCGAGAGCCGCCTCGGCCTGCACAAGTGGCTCATGGCCATCTATATGATGACTACGGCCCGCAAGGGTATCCCCTCCACCCAAATGGCCCGCGAGCTTGGCGTTACTCAAAAAACCGCTTGGTTCCTTTCGCAGCGTATTCGCGAAACATGGCTTGCCGGATCAAATAACGGTGACATGGGTAGTGAAGCGCAAGCCGATGAAACCTACATCGGCGGCAAGGAGAAGAACAAGCACAGCAACAAGAAGCTTCGCGCTGGTCGCGGTGCCGTTGGCAAGGTCGCTGTTCTCGGCATTCGCGATCAACATGGTGAAGTCCGCGCCACTCCAATCGCAAACACCCGATCAGAGACGCTACAGGGCTATATCAGCGCCAACGTGCCACAAGGCGCTAGTGTGGTCACAGACGAATTTTCTGCGTATCGTGGCCTCAATGAGCGCGGTTACATTCACCACACCGTCAATCACACTGCTGGCGAGTATGTCCGCCATTATTGCCTTCACACAAACGGCATCGAAAGCTTCTGGTCGCTGCTCAAGCGCGGCTACTACGGCGTATATCACTATATGTCGCCTAAGCACCTACACCGCTATGTCAGTGAGTTTTCATTCCGCCACAACACTGCGCGGGTCGATACTTTGCAATTCATCGATATGACGATTTCCCGCATGGCGGGTAAGCGTCTTACATACAAGGAACTAGCGCATGGCTAAAAAGCCAGAGACAATTGAACCCATTGATGCGGATTTTGACGAAGTCGCTCGGTCGATGCTCCAAGGTGATGATCCGCTACCAAGCACCGAGGTTTTCACTGAGGCCGACACTCAGGACAAATTCCTGTTTTATAGCAGCGGAGAAGGATCAAGCGAAATTCGTGTTTTCGTCGATGATGAGGACACGTGGATTACACAAGCGGCGATGACCGAGATTTTTGGTGTTTCCAAATCGACTATCAGCGAGCACATTTCAAATATCTTTTCCAGTGGCGAGCTTCGTGAGGATTCAGTTGTTCGGAAATTCCGAACAACTGCCGCAGACGGAAAGCGATACAACGTCCTGCACTACAATCTCGATATGATCCTTTCTGTAGGATACCGCGCCAACTCATTGAAGGCCATACGCTTCCGCCAGTGGGCATCGCGGGTTTTGCGTGAGTATCTGATAAAGGGCTTTGCGATGGACGACGAACGCTTGAAGCAGGGTAAGCAGCTTTTCGGACAAGACTATTTTGATGAACTGCTGGATCGCATCCGCAGCATTCGAGCTTCGGAACGCCGCTTTTACCAAAAAGTCACCGACATCTACATCCAGTGTAGCTACGACTATGACGAGGACGCGGAGCTAACCAAAAAGTTCTTTGCTCACGCGCAAAACAAGCTTGAATATGCTGTTACGGGGATGACCGCTGCAGAGATCATCAAAGCCCGAGCAAACTACGGATTGCCGAACATGGGTTTGACGACTTGGAAAAATCAGAAAGGCGGAGGAAAAATCAGGCAGTCAGATACGACAGTCGCCAAGAATTATCTAACCGAGGAAGAGAACAAGGACTTGGAAAAGCTAGTATCCATGTTCTTGGACTACGCCGAAAACCTTGCAGAAAAAGGCAAGAGAATGAGCATGGCCGATTGGCATGAAAAGCTAGATAGCTTTCTGCGCTTTAACGAATATGAGATTCTCCGCGACCTCGGGCAGGTGAGGAAGCAAACTGCCGACGCTTTAGCCAAGGCTCAGTTCAAAAAATTCAAACCCCTTCAAGATGAGAGCTACAAGTCCGATTTCGATAAAGCTGTCACTGAAGTTAGAAGGATCGAAGCGGGCAGTCTTTAGGCTAGTGCGGGCGTAAGCCCGCACCCGTTGCTTGGCTAGCTATGTATATAGGCCCCAAAAATTTCTTAGTCCGCTCTTTAGTAAAATACAGCGCGCCCCGTGATCCAGCGCAAGCGTGGCTCCATCGAGAATTTCTGCCATTAAAACAGGGCCAACAAGGTTATGAGGAGGAGATTTCATCTCCAAAACCGTGACATTGTCGTGATGATGAACTTTGACGACAGGAACTTGGTCCGACGCTGTCTTTTTACTCATTTTGCTGCCCTCTTGGAATTGTTAGCGTTAGTCGAAGCCAGCACAATGTCCCGTAACATCAACTTCAAGCGATGTTTGCGGTATTTAGCTGAAGCATATCCATCTGACCGAAAGTTCAATCCGGTCAGGGATTGGTCAAGCACCGGATCCAAATCTTGTGCGTCAATTGTTTTCCTTGGATTTGTCTCCAAGAATTGTTCGAGCTGTCGGAGGCGGGTTGGTCTTTCCAAGGCTCCTGAAACTGCAATTCTCGCGGAAGTTGCAGCTATAGAATAGGCTACGCTGACAACACTCCAACCAATTGAACTGTGTTTGAACTTTCGATAACCAATCATTGCATCTTCTGGCGGGGCTGCAAAAGATGCTCCTGTCACAATTGATCCAGTCGGCGGAAATGGAGATTCCATTTCCAACAGATCAGAATAAGGACATATCTCTTCATGATCGCTATGCAAAATTGACAATTGTGCATCTAGCACAAGCGCCGCCGGGGCCCAGTCTCCGCCCGGTTCTAATGCACATAATGCACCAACAACTGTACCTCTTGTCCTGATCATCGGATCAGCTGCTGCTGACGCGATCTCGGATAAAAGCTCCCACTTAGTGCTTAGCACGCTAAGCGAAACTTCATGCTGTTTCGCCATGGCGCCGATACTGAGTACCTCATCTCTTATTGAGACTGCTTCCAAGCCCAATGATGCCAGATCAACCACAAGGTCAACATGACGCTTTCGCTGCTTGAGCTGCGTCAGCAAGCTGTGCCCGCCGGCAAGGATTGCTGTTTTCTTATCTTGCTGAGCCAATAACATCATTGCCTCTGATATAGACTTTGGGCGCACATAATCGAACTTCGCGGGAATCATGACTCACTCTCCAGCGCTGCTACCTGGATGGCATCTAATATTTTTTCCGGGGTTAGGGGCATCTCAAGTTCTCGAACACCCAGATGCCACAATGCGTCGATTGCAGCATTAACAATCGCAGGTGGCGCGCCGATGGCTCCGCCTTCTCCGAGGCCTTTAGCTCCTAGCGGGTTCGTCCAACTCTCTGTTATAGTATGCTCCGTATGAAATCGGGGAAGCATATCCATTCGAGGAACTGACGGCTCGAGCGGAGCACTTCCGTTCTCATCGCTTGTTCCATCTTCGAACAAGGCCTGACCTATGCCCTGAGCGATCCCTCCGTGTACTTGTCCCCGAGCAAGCAACGGATTTACGACAACTCCGCAATCATCAACAGCGGTGTACTTGACCAGCGACAGCTCTCCAGTTTCCGCATTTATTTCGACTTCAGCAATATGCGAACCGTAAGGGGCAGACATCGCTTTGGGGTGATAGAACTCAGTCTCATCTAGGCCGATACCCAGATCGTTTGGAACATTATGGCCGGTCCATGCGGCATGGCTTACTTCAGAATATGACAACGATTTTCCGGAGGTTGTGCTCCTAAACACGCCTTCTTCCAGTATCAAATCCGCCGTCTCCGTTTGCAGTAGGTGAGCTGCTAACGTCTCAATTCGAGTAAAAACCCTTTCAGCCGCAATTTTCACTGCGCTGCCACCAACGACAACAGAGCGTGAATTAAATGTACCCACTCCTTGCGGCACCGAATCTGTATCGCCTTGAACAACTTCAATTTGATCTATTGGTATCTTGAGCTCATCGGCAGCAATTTGCGCGAATGTGGTTACGTGGCCTTGGCCATGACTATGTGAACCCGAAAACACAGTCGCCCGTCCATCGGAATCTACGCGCACCCGCGCACTTTCGAATCCGCCACGATCAAAGCCAACTAGACCCTGTACTTGACCAGGACCAACCCCACATGTCTCGGTATAATTTCCTATCCCGATACCAGTAAGAATCCCTTCAGCCCTCAGTTCCTGTTGTTTGGAACGAAATGCCTCATATTCAGCCATTTCCATAGCCCGGTTCAATGTGTCCGCATATCGACCGCTATCGATCATTGCTCCTGTGGGCTGGCGAATTGGAAGCGCATCTTCGCTCAAGAAATTCTTTAGCCGAACTGTCGCCGGATCCAGCCCAAGCTCATGAGCAACGCGATCTATAGTTCGTTCAATAACATAAGCAGCTTCCGGTCGCCCAGCACCGCGATATGCATCAACAGGTGGGGTGTTGGTGTACACACATTGAATCCGTGCCTCTGCATTGGGAATTGCATAAACACCCATAATGAAAAGACCAACGTTTACAGTGGGGATGCCAGAACCCATACTGGACAGATATGCCCCCACATTTGCTCGGCTATCCACCTTTACAGCGAGTATCTTGCCGTTTCGTTCTGCTGCTACATGCACCGTCATGTTGTGATCGCGTCCATGCGTGGTGGCGTTTACGCTTTCTCTGCGTCTTTCTGTCCATTTTACTGGCCTACCTAAGAGTTTAGAAGCAAAGGAGGTAACTAAATCTTCTTGATAAAAATGCATCTTCGCACCAAATCCGCCACCAACGTCCGGTGAAATTATGCGAAGTTTATTTTCTGGGTAATCAAGCGCCTGGGCCAACATATATTTAAACATATGAGGCAGCTGCTGTGTTACATATACAAGCATACGCCCAGAAGCTGTATCATAGCTGGCGTTTATCGCACGACATTCTATCGGAAAGGGGATTAATCTTTGGTTTTTAAGGTCATAGCTGACTTTAAATGGAGCCTGCTTGGCAATTTCATCAAAGCCACCGTTGCCGACGTTGAATTCTGTTGAGGCATTCGCCGCCATGTCATCGTGGACAGTTGGAGCATCTGATTGCAACGCATCATCCTGATCCAGAACAAAAGGCAATTTCCGGTAGTCAACATCGACTTTCTTGCTTGCATCGATTGCCTCAGCTTCACTGCCAGCAATAACAACTGCTACAGGTTCTCCCACATAGCGAACAAAATCTTTCGCCAATGCTGGGCGACCTCTGGCCTCAGTACCCGGTACAATCCAGTTTGGCTGAATAGACTCCAACCCTTCTAAAGCGCTGGCATCCAGACACTTAACAACCCCTGGCAATTGCTCCGCTTGTGCAAAACAAATTTGTTCGATCTTTGCGCTGGGAAAGGGACTTCGAACAAAGACTGCATGTAGCTGCCCTGGCAATTCGAGATCGTCGACATATTGACCTTTACCAACCAGCAAACGATCATCTTCCATTCTTGCGACTGCGCGCCCTACCCAAGCTTCGGTCTTTTTTAGATCACCCTCATATAGTTCATCATAGGTTTCAATCATCTCGGGCTCTCCGAAAGGGCGCCTGCAACTTCCAGAACAGCGTCGACAATATGTTGATAGCCCGTACATCGGCAGAGGTTGCCCCTGAGGGCCTGACGAACATCATCCTCATCAGGTTCAGAATTATCGCTTAGCAATCCATGTGCAGCTGAGAGGAATCCAGGTGTACAATATCCACACTGAAGCGCATGATGTTTTTTAAATGATGACTGAAGCAGCTTTCCGACCTCATCATCTGCCAGCCCAGCAGCTGTAATAATGACACTATTGTCAACTTGCACTGCTAACACCATGCAAGATTTGACAGGCCTGCCATCCAGGAGCACTGTACATGCACCGCACCGACCACTCTCACATCCGATATGAGGTGCTTTTGACCTAAATATATCTCTGATAGCGAAAATGAGTAGCGTGCGCGCTTCTACCGCCCCGGATAATCGGTTGCCGTCAATTGTAAGATTGATTTCGTGGAGGGATTGATCAGCCATGCTAAACTACCTCATTTGCCCGCTTGAAAAGGCCTGGCATGGCAAGCGCAACCGCCATATCTCCGTTAACTTCAAGATCACCTTTGGCAAAAGCCAAGGCAGGCTCACCTGTACCGTTGAATAAGCCATCGTAAATCTCATGAGTAGTTCGCATGATACAGTTTGCCGGGTCTACATTGTTGGTCACAGACCGCTCATCAATGTGAATGGAACCAATACCGTCAATATCCATACGCGCCGATGTTGGCAGAATAGCTCCCTTGGCTAACGCTGCAGTAAATCCTTGTGTGTATTCATCGAGAGTCTTCATGTTTTTCCTTTCAACTGATATTTGCGTGTTGGACTCAAGACAGCCTTATTACCTCAATGGTCGAGCGCTGGCTGGGGCTTCGATAAGATGCCGGCGAAGCAGTCCTGCATCGCGATGGTGCTTGACTGCCTGGAACACAGGCATTTGCTGCATCGCCAGAAAGAATCGCTGCGCCGGCAAGTTTATGATGGCCACACGATCCCACCCCCTCGCCACTGACAAAGCGCTGCGCTTTTTTTAGTAAAAATCAGGCCACCTCTAAGCTCATCAACGACGATGCGGAATCGCTCCATGAATTTACCAAAGGCCTCTATCCCCGAGAGATAAAACTCCGCTTCTGGCGTGCCCTTCGCGTAGATGGCCTGCTCTCTAAATTTTAGCAGATTAACGAGGTAATCTGGAGCATCTGGTCGCGCGCGCACCAGCTCGGATAGCTGCTCCTCAGTAGGCCTTAAGTCTGGCATGACCTTCTCTGTTATCCTTATCAAACGATTGCCGGGTCTGCTGGAGATAACATGGCAACTGGTAGAAACAGAGTCAATACAATTATTGTATTGACTCTGTTTCTACGCTATCGTGAATGCGCATCGACAAAAAAGGTGCCCATTTAAACCTGTGATAGCGAGCTCCCAATGGCTGCAAATTTTGACCTGAAGCGTTTCGAGCATCCGGCAACCGTTCTCGAGAAGTATCTTGACCTTAAAGCACAGGGCCACGAGGTGGCGCTCGCTATTCTTGTCGGCACCGAGGGGGGCGCTACGCGAGAGTTAGGTTCACTGATGGCAGTTACTGCAGATCGAGAAACAATTGGTTCTATCGTTGGCGGCTGCATCGAGGCTGAAGTTGTAACGCAAGCAACGGAAGCGCTGATGCAACAGAAGCCTAAAAGACTACGATATGGAGGTGATTCACCGATCATCGACCTACGCCTACCCTGTGACGGCACTGTTGAGATTCTAGTTTTACCAAACTTGTCTGCAGAAAAAGCACACCGCTGGCATTCAGAACTTAATAACCGCAGGCCAGTCTTGGTTGGCTTTGGTGAATGCGATGTTGCCGAAATCATATCTACCGGCATTCCGTCTCAGCCTGGCCAATTAATTTCTTACATTGAGTATCAGCCTGAAATCGTGTTGCGGATCGTTGGAACCGGGCTCGAAGGAATTGCATTGGCCGAACTGGCTATAAAATCTGGATTTCGGGTTATTCTCCAGTCTATCAATCCAATGGACAGACCTGAAAGGGCAGCGATGGATCGCATTGTGTTCCAACACCTGAAGAGCGCCGCCTCTCTAAACGAAACCTGTGATGACCGATGGACAGCCCTCATAGTTATGGTGCACGACATGGAATGGGAAGTCAGTCTGTTACAGCTAGCGTTGGAGGGGGATTGCTTCTACATCGGTGCTGTGGGGAGCAAAGCCAGCAGAAGGAAAAGAGACCAAGAACTGGAGTCCCTCGGGGCGCGCTCGGTAGATCTAAAAAGAGTTCATGGCCCTATCGGATTGGTACCGTCAATGCGCAGCCCTTCAACGCTTGCTATTTCGATCCTAGCCGAAGTTATCGATGTCTTTCGCAAGCGACCTGAACCGCTGATTCAGAGCTGGCGCGGAGGAAGCCATGAACATAACGGTTGAAAAAATCATCTCACGGGCCAGAGATCACTATGTAGATCAATTTCTTAGCCTGGTCAGCCATCAAATGGATCAACATGAAGACGGAGCTGCGGAAGTTAAACTCAAACTAGCCGACGATAGCGCGGTTTTCAAACAACTTTACTGTGCAGATTTTTTGCATGGCGATCCTCCGCAAGTTGTTGAATTCCAGGTTAAAAATATAGAAGATATAGAACCGGTTGCAGGTACAATAGGTAGATGCTTCGTATCGGTTGAACAAGTAATCTGGGGCAATGTAATTCTCCGCCACGATGTAGATGGTTTTTCTGGCTCTAATCTTTCGGATTGGTTTAGTTATTGGTTCGATCCTACGGATGAACGGCAAGAACCTGGTTATGGTGTTTCCAATATCATCCACTCAGTGTCGATTGAGCATAGACTCATTTGCGTTGATTTTGGAACGGCTGTTTCGCAAGCTTTATGGGAGCTGCTGGATTTGCTAGAGGTTGCTGGAGCGAATGATATTCGGATAAACAGTTCACCTGCATAGCCATCAAACCGAGCGGTTCGCAAAGTCAATGCTACCGCAACATTTGAAGTGTGTGACGGATTGAAGCAAAAAGGCAATGTCACTCCACTTAATTTATCATTACCGATTCTCATCGTGAGCGATGAGCGCGCTATTTATCCAGTCTGCAAGAGAGTGCCTTTAGTTGCTGCTCTATTCTTTCAATCTGAATAGTCAGATCGTTAATTTGACGTCTACAGGACGCCTCGAAATCGTCATGAACAACTTCGTCCATTACATACATCCAAGAAGAGAGCTTTGCTCGCCAACCGGACTTATTACTTTCTTTCATTGTGCCATGTCCAATCTTGAGCGCTCATTTCGCGAACCTATATTTTGCAAATTTGAGTTGCCCATTAAGTGTATATACACTTAATGGGCAACTGTCGATAGTTTGATTAAACTCTGTACGGAGATTTGTCGTTCATTTTGTTTTGTGGCGAACGATCTTTTGGATCGAAGGCTAAATTGTCTAGTCACGAGCCAAGGTACAAAGTGGACGATCCAAGAGACGATCGACATATCCAGTGAGTGCTGGATAGTGGTCAAGATGCCCCTGACGACGTCCGAAATTAACACACCAACCTACGACGATATCCGTAACACTGAATTTATCCTCGATCAGGAAATCATGGCGCGATAAATATTCCTCCAAAACCGAAGCACTGCGTTTGAACATCTTTGCGTTTTGCTCCGGTGCATCTGCAATTCTTGAGCTGCGAGGGAGAATAACCGTGTTTACTACTGAATTCCAGAGCCAGGCTTCCATTTCAGTCAGGCAAAAGGAAACCCACTGATCATGATGCGCGCGTGCAAGAGTGCCTGGCTCTGCGATTAAATTCGCTTCGGGTTTCAGGTCTGCAAAATAGGTGCAAATAGCAGAAGATTCGAAAATTGCTTTGCCATCTACAATTGCAACAGGTATTTTACAAAGCGGGTGCAGCTTTTTCAAAGCCTCAAGCTCTTTTTGGCCGGATATGCTTACAGTTGAATATGCAATACCAAGCTCGTCTAATGCCCATTGACACCTCGCAGCACGGTTTGAACCTGTACCGTATAGAATAATTTCCAATATTCACTCTCCCTATTGAAACAGCAACAACTGACAGCGCCTTTCCCCCGTCAATCAACATCCATATCACCCAATCCAGCGTGCCGATGGGGCGGGGTAAGTCATTTGAATGTTATCACGTCAGCATGAGATCTTGGGGCTAACCTAAGGCCATTTTAACGGCCACGACTGATAAGAAGACGCCAAATAGCTTTCGAAGCAGGATCGCATTTAACCTGTGAGCGAAAAAAACACCTAGTGGGGCAAAAGCAACGGAAAAAACTGATATCAGAACAACAGCCGGGATATTGACGAACCCTAACGAGCCAGGCGGCAATGCGCTGATTTGCAGCCCGCTTGCGACAGCAGCAATTGATGCAGGAACACCAACAGCGACGCCAAAACCTGCGGCAGTGGCAACAGCTTGATGCGAATTGCGACCACAGAGTGTCATCAGCGTGACTCCAAATGTGCCACCGCCAATCCCCATTAGAGCGGATAAGGAGCCTATCAAACTACCTATTCCAAGCCGCTTCAACCCGACTGGCAAATCATTTGCAAATGTCCACTCCGGTCGCCCCCAAAAGAGTTGAACCGACAAAGCAAAAGCAAGTATAGAAAAAATAGCAGCTAGCCCTCGAGCCGTAATGTAGCTGGCAAGCAGGATTCCGAGCGCCGCCCCCAACATAATAAACGGAGACCAGCTGGCTAATACACGCCAGTCTACTTGTCCCTTTTTATGGTGGGCCAAAACTGATCGAACAGAAGTCGGAATAATAACAGTTAGCGATGTGCCAAGAGCAACATGCATTGCCATTTGGTCATAACCAAGATTATTTAGTGCAAAATAGACTGCTGGCACAATTATGGCGCCGCCCCCGACACCAAAGAGCCCTGAAAGGATCCCAGCCACAATTCCTGCACCCGAAAGCACAGCCACCAACTCCTGGTGAGTAGATACAAAGTCAATCATTTTCAGAACCCCAAAGAAACAAAATCCGCTGGCATCGATGATTTGATAATGCGATTTCCAGCCGGATAAAATTTGAACTCACTTTCAAGATGTTGGTGATAACAGCATCCCCATATAGTGTAAATACACTATATGGGGATGCTGAATACCCTTAACTCAGATTGACGGATCACCACGATTAGTGTATTTACACTATATGGAAGCTCCTGATGCAATAATGGATGACATAATTGACCGATGCGCGGCTGTTAGAATTTTGAGCGCCGCTCGCACTATTGGTCGATATTATGATGATGCGCTGCGCCCCGAGAATCTTACAATAACTCAGTTCACACTGTTGACCACTATAGGCAAGGCAAAGCCGGCCTCAATTTCTGAAATAGGAGCGTATTTATCAATTGACAGGACCACAGTGACGAGAAATTTGAAACTTTTAGAAAAAGCAGGTCTTGTCACAAGGGGTATAGAGGGGCCTCATAGAATGAGGCAAATCAGGCTGACGGAGCGGGGAATTGAGGCATTGGAACGCGCCTATCCTCGCTGGAGATCTGCTCAAGAATTTGTGGAAAACAGACTGCCAAAAACGAATTTGAATGAGCTAAAGGCGGCGTTAAAGTACTTTAATGGCATGGACTAATTGGTGGCCACCAATAGCATCTACGTTAAAATTTCGCAGAAATGTTATTCAGGGTCACATTAGCTAAGGAATCTAACGAGTTGAAAATTGATCATTTTGTTCTAACCGTCGAGTCGATCGAAGATACCTGTGCCTTTTATAACAGCGTCGTTGGTCTGAATACCATTACCTTCGTTGGCACGGACGGCGAGATACGAAAAGCTCTTCAATGCGGCGAAAGTAAAATAAACTTGCACCAAGTTGGTCAGGAGTTCGAACCAAAGGCTGGGCACGTCATGCCAGGTTCGGCGGATTTTTGCATCATTGTATCGGAGGATATCGAAAGCCTAGTTTCAAGGGCAGCTAAATTGGGCGTAAAAGTCGAAGATGGGCCTGTATCGCGGACCGGAGCGGTTGGTCCCTTGATGTCAGTTTATATTAGAGATCCAGATCATAACTTGGTCGAGTTGGCCAATCAGCTTTTATGAATCGGCATTCCAAAACATGGAACTACAATTAGGCTTGTTCTCGTGTTGGAGCTGAATCGCAACTCTTTAGTTGCAATCCATCACTTTTCTCTAGAGCGTAAGTTGATGGATTGGGCTTCTTGTTACCTTCAAGGAACATAGATAAGACCGGTCTCTAACACAAACCCTTCTCCGCCCTCCCAGACTTTTGCGTGAAGCACAAGATCAGTTGTCTCACTGTTTTCATCTGAAAGATCAACCAATACATCCCAGTGATCGGAAGCCCAAATACATACGGAAGTTTCCCAAGACTTCTCGGCCAAAGGTCCCAAACGGTTTGGATAGTCTGCGATGTTAGCGAAGTTGATCTCTTTGATTTCCGAAGCAACTGGTGAAATTGAGACCTTGTCGCTTCCTTCTAAGAATTCCTTCGAAACAAATCCATCTGCCAAGCGCTTGAGATCTTTCCTCCATACAGAAGGAATAGGGCGCTGATTGTCTGCATCCTTTGAGATTGAAATTGAGCTCATGGTCTTTCGATAACTGAAGCGAACAGGCGGAGCAATTCTGGAATTTTCTGCCCGTCCGCGTTCGAAGCTAAGCGCAAGTGCGATTTCACTACCTCTTATCGTTTAGTTCGAAGTTTGATGATGGCAATAATGTGAAGCAGAAGGAATGCAGGCACTAAGTATGACGGGATCAGCGTTAGTGGAAACTCAGCTAATAATCCGGAATGCTGTTCTCCAGCATGATGTAATGCCCCTCCCTCTCGAAACATGATACCAGTCCCAAATGCGACAATAAAGTCAAGCAATCCAGCAAAAATAAACCACCATGCCGAAAGTTTCCACCTTCGAGATCGTTTCGCTACTTTTACCGCAATAAATGGAGCCGCAAGCCCAACAGCAATGTCACCGATCCCGGCAGGTATTGCAAATCCTGCAGGAAGCAAACCATAGCCCCATGTAAACAAAAAAGCAGCGCCAACGACGCGCCATGCCTGCAAGGCGAACACTTGCTCCAAATTCAAATTCGCGACCCATGTTCTTAACGACGATGATAATTTATACCCTGACAGAAAAATCAGCGATGGAATAACAGCCGCCAGCAAAATCATAAGAGGTGGTTGATCATCAATTGCCTGCAAGAGGTCATTACGAGCTAGGAAGGTTATAAACGCTCCCCAAAGGAACATCAAAATCAGTATTCCCGGGGACGTGAAGGAGCTTTGTCCCTGCTTCGCAATAGGGTTCGGCGTCATTATCAATCCTCAATGGCTTCAACTCATATAGTGTATATACACTTTACGGGCTTTGCGCAAGATTCGTCAGTGTCATTTTTCTAGGCCGTCGGCAGTGACGCTCCGAGCTCAATTGCTCGCAATATCACTCAAACATCAGTGTGGCATCGCGCTTACATAGGCTTTTGCCTGCGCCCACGACAACCCATTTTGTTGGTCGCGAACCAGCGGATGGTCTCTGTCTCGCAAGTAAACCGATGGCCGCAATCCGGCCGGGTTGCCAACGACATCAACCTCAAGAGTTATCAAATTGCCATCTCGGTCTAGATCGTTGTAGCCTGGCAACGTACAGTCTAACCAACCGACTCCTTTGAACGACGACTGATCAGCCCCAATTCCCTTCCAGTAAGCTTTAAAAGCGGGGGGCGTTAACTTTATCCAAATCCCCCAACAAAGCGGTTCTTCTGCTCCGATTATCGGGATGTCCAAAGTACACTTAATATAGTGCTGATCTCGATCAATAACACATGTGTCCGTATCATATTGCACCCTATCGCCCCGCTCATTCTCGGGAATATCAAAATAATCTATCGGCTTATCATATCCATAGGCAGGAGACCCTCGCTGTGGCTTTCCACAGCACGCACAAATAAATTCAAACTCTTTTGTACCGTCATTTATACCATAAGAATTTGGCACTTATACCTCCTGTCAGCTTGGCAAATTTCAGGCAATGCGAGGGAAGCTTTCGCTACCCTCGCATCAGCGACCCTAAGGAGTGATTAATTATTGAGTAAGCGGTCACCATATGGATTATCGATAACCATCTTCCAGGATCCGTCCTCCTGCTTGCGTAGAACCGCGACCGACAGGCCGCCTTGTTTCATTTCAGCACCATCGGGACCAACTCCGGTCATATTCCAAGGAGCCAGGTGAATGGCCGTATCTCCTGACACATAGACTTCATGGCCTGAATAAGTAACCTGAGGGTTGGCCTCGATCATTTGAGAAAATATTTGCCTGCTAACTTCCGCATCGGTCATTGGGACGCCTGGCTCAAATATGATAACCGGCTTTGCCACATAGGTTGACATAACACCGTCTATATTGCCCTTTTGAAGGTTTGAAGTCATGGTCTCAACGACCGATAGGACTGTTTTTTCTTCGGCATTCATTTCTTGTGTAGACATAGATTTTTGTTCCTCACTCATTGCGATTGATGGCACGGACAGAGCCGTGATTATGATTGTTAAAGTCAGATATTTCTTTCTCATTTGTTCTCCTTTTTGGGCTTTTGGTTATGGTAATTCTTTCTAGGGTATTGTTAGGCCGTAAGACGGCCGACCGATCATGGCTCAAGCACTTCCCTTTCGGTAATGATGCTCAGTATCTCAGAACCAAAGTCCTCTGGACTATGGAATTCAGGCATCGCTTGCTGCAAGGTGATGGTGCGAAGTGACGCCTCAACTGAACGCGCCTTTCGCACAAAGTCATCGAAACCAAGTTGGCTAAGATGCCCAAAATTTGGAGAATCTCTGCTTATCCGGCCACTTTTTTGTGCGGCAAGAAGACGTCTCGGGCAGAAGCACTTGGCCGCAGCGTTGGAAATACCGCAATATTGTGAAGTGAAAGCCTCAACTTTTGACCGCGCCCTTGCTAGCCTCTGCCGGTAATTTTCTTTTGAAATGCAAAGAATCTCAACAGCTTCACCCTGATCAAATTCAAGGACCTCGCCAATTACATATGCCATTCGATGCTTGACATCGAGACAAAGCAGCATGGCCATCGTGCAGGAAATCCGAAGTTCACTTAGTGCGACTTGATCCTCAGGAGATGGCCCTGGATCGGCGATCAGTCCGGCGTGCAGATCGTCTCGAAATGCTTCAAAATTCAAACCTGAATGCTTGTCTCTCACCTTTTTTGCATTGATCAAGTAGTTGACCGCTACGCGGTAGGTCCATGTTTTAAACGAACTGCGCCCCTCGAACGTTGACAGCTTGGTAACCAATCGGATCAATATTTCCTGCGCCGCCTCTCTGGCATCGTCCGGATCGACCAACATGCGAAGCGACAGATGATACACATCATCCTGCACGTGCCTAACCACACGCTCGAGGGACTTTCTGTCACCTTCGCGTGCTAGTTCAATGTGCTTCTCCAGCTCCGAGCTTCTCATTCAAACTTTCTCTTTTCATTACTTGATTGTTTAGACAGCGCCTTTTCCGAAGATGTGACAAAAAAAATTCACCCTCCATCAAATTAGCATTTGACATTAATAATAGACTGGTCTAATTATTGATACAACGCATTAGGCGCCTGAAAGTGGAAAAAGTTATTAAGGGGGAAAAATGGCACGAACGCGAGACGATGACGCTTATACCAGCGCGAGATCCCAATTGCTTGACGCAGGATTAGTGTTGATCAGGTCGGGTAGCTACAAGAGTGTGGGCATCAATGACGTGCTTAAAAAAACCGGTGTGCCTAAGGGTTCATTCTACCACTATTTTGACAGCAAGCAGGACTTTGGGCTGGCGGTGGCCAAGCATTATCATGCCGATCAGCTTCAGAGCGCAAAGAGTATTTTAAGGCAAGATGGAGCGCCTGCACTTAATCGCCTTGTGACATTTTTCCAAACTGCATTGGATTATTTTAAGTCGCATGGTTTCGCGCAAGGGTGCCTGATGGCTAATCTTTCCACAGAATTGGCAGACCAGGATGAGGTTTTCCAAGCTGTTCTAAAGGATCATTGGCAGGCGCTTAGTTCCGAAATTGCTCGCTGTATCGCTGAGTGTGACAAAGTGGAAATCAATCTCGCACATCTTAGCGATCAAGAAGCGGCCGATTGGCTTCTTAACTCATGGAGCGGCGCATTGACGCGAATGAAGGCCGAGCGAAGCGCTTCTCCCCTCAAACTGTTTCTCAAATCAACCTTTAAAGAAAGCAATTAATCTATGACCATCCCCCACACTGTTCTGATTACCGGTGCCAGCAGGGGAATAGGACTGTTGACCGCTAAGGCTTTGGCCGAGGCCGGTCACTATGTTTACGCCTCAATGCGAGACATTGACGGTAAAAACAAACAGGCAGCGAAGCAACTAAGTACTTGGGCTAAAGATAATAGCAAAGACCTTGAGGCAGTGGAACTCGACGTTACAGACGAAACTTCTGTTGAAAACACGGTTCGTGCGATTGAAAATGCTCGGCCGATAGACGTGCTGATTAACAATGCCGGCGTCATGCCAACTGGATTGACCGAGGCCTATACAGTTGATCAGGTGCAGGACTATTTCGATGTAAACATGTTTGGAATTGTACGAACATGCCGAGCTGTGTTGCCTCAAATGAGGAAGAGAAATTACGGACTATTGATACACCTCAGTTCAGCTGCAGGGCGATTTGCGATGCCCTTTTTTGGTGTCTACTGCGCCAGTAAATGGGCAATGGAAGCTTATTGCGAAACCTTGCACTACGAGCTTGAGCCATTCGGTATCGAGTCGCTCATAGTCGAGCCCAGCGGCCACGGAACAGATTTGGTGGACACCGCGCCAGCGCCTCAAGATAATCAAGTTGCGAACAGCTACGGTCCGCTGGTTGGTGGCAGGGACCGGCTTCTTGATATGTTCAAATCCATGTTTGAGCAGAATGACCCAGGCACTGACGCTAACAATGTTGCGGCGAAGATTGTTCAATTGATTGAAGCGGAAAGTCCGCGCGCGACACGTACACAGGTGGGTCATGACATGGGCGTCGAAACCATGAACGAAGTTACCGCCCCAATCCAAGCCGGCCTCCTCGATGGCCTGCGGCCAGTCTATATGGGAGAACCCGTCGATGCCTAATTCTGATCAGGACGTTTATGTATTTGCAACTATCACACCAAAACGCGAGTATATTGAAGATGTTGGCAATGCTCTTGAAGAGCTAATCGAGCCTACGCTCGCAGAACCGGGATGCCGTGTCTTTTCCGCGTTTCGAAATCAAGCAGACGAGGGCGTGTTTCATTTGTTTGAAATTTTTGAAAGCGAGGAAGCCTTTCAGTCTCATCATGCACAGCAATACACAATGGATGTGTTTTCCCAATATGGAAAATGGCTGGCCGCACCTGTCAGCATTACGAAACTTTCGCCAAATTCTAGCCAATCTACGGAGCAATTTAGATGAAATTTGAAAATGCCTTAATTGTTGGCTCGGGACCCGGCCTAAGTGCGTCACTGGCGCGACTATTTACCGCCAATGATATTGACGTCTCTCTAGCGGCCCGTTCGACTGACAAGTTAACGGAGCTGTGCAAAGAAACCGACGCAACGGCATTTCAGTGTGATGCCAGCGATGAAATGGATGTGGAACGTCTTTTTAAGGATCTAGCTAAGCATGGTAGATTACCCGACCTGGTTGTTTACAATGCTAGTGGATACACCAGAGGACCTGTGATTGATCTCGATCTGAATGCAGTGCGCGATACTCTCAAGTCTACAGCTTTTGGAGCATTGGTCGTTGCACAGCAGGCGGCAAGGGTAATGCTGGACAAGGGCAAGGGATCGCTTCTTTTTACCGGGGCGTCAGCAGGTGTTAAAGGATACGCTCAGTCAGCCCCATTTGCGATGGGGAAATTTGCACTAAGAGGGCTATGCCAGAGCCTGGCTCGCGAATTAGCCCCATCAAATATTCACGTGGCCCATTTCGTCATTGACGGGTGTATTTATCAGCCGGCGCGCGGGGCGCCGTTTGATGATCCGGAAGCGACACTGCACCCTGACGCGATTGCCAAGACCTATCTTGATATCGCCAAGCAGGATCGCAGCGCGTGGACTTGGGAAGTGGAACTCAGGCCTTTTAACGAGAACTTCTGAGAATACACCGAGAAAAATTTGACTGGCAAAATCCTACTCAGCTTAGCACGTCTCTGTCTGGATAATCGCCTCAGCAGCAAACTATTGAAAACTAAAAAAGCATCGAGTGATCTATGCCAAATTTCGAAGCTGTAACCGTTGAAGCTGCACCCGAAGAATCAAAACCTTTGCTTGAAGCCATCCAAAAATCGAGTGGCTTTGTTCCAAATTTGTTTCGAACAATGGCGCCAGCCCCTGCTCTGCTTGAGAGTTACATTGTGCTCTCCAAAATCTTTGGTAAAACCAACTTGTCTGAAACAGAGCGACAAATCTGGCCTTCCCCCCGGAAAGTGGTCCGTTTTGAGAGTTAGGATTTCGGCTATTTACGGCTTGAAAGGAGCTGATGAATGGCACGGAAGAGATACACGCCAGAGCAGATTATTGCGATGCTGCG